>SKEM01000637.1_pt1 | contig 21773 bp, 18 predicted proteins | sample 4826731 | NCBI WGS metagenome assembly SKEM01 (sample SAMN11008809, study PRJNA524170) | human gut metagenome | biome: Human fecal sample; material: Feces; isolation source: fecal sample from pouch patient p37 | host: Homo sapiens | place: Israel: Tel-Aviv | collected 2015-07-27
ACCTTAGCAGACTCAGCTTATCAAAATCAAGCAACACCTAAAGGTGCTGAACTTTTTACCTGTCTTAAAAACACACGTTCTAAATCTCTTAAGGCAGACGATAAAATGTTTAATAAAATCATTTCGAAAATACGTGTCCGTATTGAACATGTATTTGGCTTTGTTGAAAATTCAATGCATGGTTCTAGTTTACGTTCTATTGGATTCGATCGAGCTGTTTTAAATACTGACCTTACAAATCTGACTTATAACTTATTGAGGTACGAACAAGTTAAACGTTTAAATCTCAAAACATGGAGGTAATCTGTCTAAAATAAGAATAAACAGTCAAGTGGCGTCTGTAACATAAAGAAAAACACAGTAGACTATGCTTAGTTTTCTGTGTTTTTTTCTAATTTCATTTTGAGGTGAATTAATTGGTAGTTATTAGAGGTGCCCTAAACTAACAAAAACCTTGGTAAGTCAGAATTTCTATTCTGATTTACCAAGGTTTTTTGTCAATTAATTAATCATTTTGAAGTCATCAAAGTCTGGTGAGTTATCAATTTTCACATCTAAATAATCTACTCGACCATAAGGTGATGGCGACTTACGAACCTCACTGATAAATTTTTGAAGACTGAGCTTGTCATCTGATTGAGCATAAATCGTGACAGATCCATCGCTTTCATTCTTGACTGTCCCTTTGATATTCAGCCGCTTGGCGAGTTGAAAAGTCGTATAGCGAAAGCCAACTCCTTGCACGCGACCAGTGGCATTTAACTTAACTTTATTCATTTAACTCAAACCCTCTCTATCTTAAGTCTACATCATTTAGTCTCATTATATCAAAATCGCAAAGCTTTCGGTTGACATATGATAACGCTTTCGTTTGCATAATATTAAAAAACAGAAGCATGCAAGTCAGCATTGTGCTAAAATAGACCTATGGAAATAATCACATCAAAAGACAATACACGCGTCAAGAACGCGAAGAAACTTTATAAAAAGAAAAATCGCACCAATTCTTATTTGATTGAAGGGCAGCATTTATATGAAGAGGCATTGAAATCTGGCGCGGATTTCAAACAGATTTTTGTGACGGAAAAGTTCGCAGATACACCAGATGCGACACTCATATCAGATGACGTCATGAAATTCTTATCAGACGCCGAAACACCGCAAGGCATTATTGCAGAAGTCAGTTTAGAGGCGTCAAGTCTAAAACCCGAGCAGCTGAACAAACTCCTGATTTTGGAAAACGTTCAAGACCCTGGCAATGTCGGCACCATGATTAGAACGGCGGATGCCGCTGGATTTGACGGTGTCATCTTGACAGCTGGTAGTGCCGACATCTACTCGGCTAAAGTCCTGCGTACCATGCAAGGCTCACACTTTCATCTTCCGATTTTTCAGGAAAATGACGCGCAGGCTTTATACCAACGGTTAAAAACTCAAGGAACTACAGTGATTGCAACCACCTTATCAGAGACATCGGTAGACTATCGAACAGTTAGTCAACCTAAAAAGTTTGCACTCATCATGGGAAATGAAGGGGCGGGTATCACACCAGAAACATCAGTTACCGCTGATATTTTAGCACACATTAATATGCCAGGTCAGGCAGAGTCTTTAAATGTTGCAGTTGCTGCAGGTATTATGATTTTCTCCTTGACAGATTAACATTTTCCTGATATACTTGTAAAGTTGAGTTATGCAGCCGCGAGGTAGGGCATCGTCAACATTTCTAGTGTTACAAAGTAACCAAAGCTGTGAGGCGAACTGGAAATGCACGAACCGGAAACTTGCAAAACATGCTCTTCAAATAAATTTTTTGAAGGAGACATCTACATGTCACGTTACACAGGTCCATCATGGAAACAATCACGTCGTCTCGGCGTATCACTTACAGGTACTGGTAAAGAAATCGCACGTCGTAACTACGTACCAGGTCAACACGGTCCAAACAACCGCTCAAAACTTTCTGAGTACGGTTTGCAATTGGCTGAAAAACAAAAACTCCGTTTCACTTACGGCGTTTCTGAACGTCAATTCCGTAACTTGTTTGTTCAAGCGACTAAAGCAAAAGAAGGCACACTTGGTTTCAACTTCATGGTACTTCTTGAACGTCGTCTTGATAACGTTGTTTACCGTCTTGGTTTAGCAACAACACGTCGTCAAGCACGTCAATTCGTTAACCACGGTCATATCTTGGTTAACGGTTCACGTGTTGACATCCCATCATACCGCGTTAACGTTGGTGATGTGATCTCAGTTCGCGAAAAATCAGCTAAAGTACCAGCAATCCTTGAAGCAGTTGAAGCTACACTTGGACGCCCAAGTTTCATCACATTTGACGCTGACAAACTTGAAGGGACATTCACACGTTTACCAGAACGCGACGAAATCAACCCAGAAATCAACGAAGCACTTGTCGTTGAATACTATAACAAACAAATGTAATCGAAGTCGAAAGCCAAAGGCTTTCAGCGAAGCGTCATTTGTTTGCCTCGAGTTTTTGGCATGCGACGCATGCGCAAAGTTCGAAGAACTTTGCCTTTCGCTTGAGAAAGCAAGAACTCGGGAGCAAATATCAAAAGACAGTCAAATTCGGTTGTCTTTTGTTTGTCTGCGAGGATTTGAGAAACGCGCAGCGTTTGAGAAATTCTGTGAACTTCTCGTTTCGCTTGCGAAATCTAATCCGAGTAGACAAATGTCAAAGAACAGTCAATATGGCTGTTTTTTTGTTTTAAAACTAATGAGTTTTTGGCATGCGACGCATGCGCAAAGTTCGAAGAATTTTACCTTTCGCTTGCGAAAGCAAGAACTCGGGAGCAAATATCAAAAGACAGTCAAATTCGGCTGTCTTTTGTTTGCCTGCGAGGATTTGAGAAACGCGCAGCGTTTGAGAAGTTCTGTGAACTTCTCGTTTCGCTTGCGAAATCTAATCCGAGTAGACAAATGTAATCGGAATAAACGAAGATTAAAGAACAGTCCAAAAGGCTGTTTTTTTATTATGATATATGATTTTAAATAAAAGCTAGAGCATCAAAAATTATGTAGAAATAAACTTTTATCCCAGTCTTTTTCAATTCAATGAAGTGTCCAACACTGAAAGCTACAATACAAAATTTTTAAAAATAACCCCTTCTAGTTGAACTCAAAATTGAAAAGTAGTAAAAATAAGTAAAAGCTCTGCAATTTTCTGATATAATGAGACTATTACACCTTAGGAGTTAGTCATGTCAAAAAGTTACAATTTTATGGATGGAATGAAAGCTGCCATCCCCGTCAGCCTAGGCTATATCAGCATTGGTGCGGCATTTGGCATCGTCGCTATCGCTCAAGGGTTTAGCCTCTGGCAAGTTGCTTGCCTGTCCATTTTCCTATATGCCGGTTCCGGTCAGTTCATCATGATTGCCATGATGGCTGTTCACGCACCAATTTCCATCATCACTCTGACCATCTTTTTGGTCAATTTCCGAATGTTCTTGCAAAGCCTGACCGCCACGCAAATTTTCCCACACCAATCTCTTAAATCCGGCATCGGCATGGGCACTTTGATGACCGATGAATCTTTTGGCCTCATGGTTTTAGAACATGCGACTAACACACCTATCACACCCTCTTGGATGCAAGGAGTGAACGTGATGAGTTATCTGACTTGGATATTGTCTACTATCTTTGGAGCAGCAGTTGGAAATCTAATACCGAATCCGGAGAAGTTTGGCATAGATTATGCTCTGGTTGCCATGTTTATTGGCTTATTAGTCCTGACTTTAGATTCTATGGTGAAAAATGAACGCTTAACGATTGTCCTGACTGTCTTATTCAGTACAGTGCTGATTTATTATTTAGTGGGTATTGTCACCTCTAGTTATGCTGTAGTTCTGATTGCGACACTTATTGGCGCTTTAATTGGTGCAGTGATGTCGACACCTAAAGAGACTAGAAGGGCAGAGGTCATCTGATGTATTTTTATCTTGCTTTATTTTTCAGTGTTATTGTCACCTGGGTACCCAGAATTTTACCATTCCCTCTTGCTAAGTTGATACAATTTCCAGCATTCTTTAAACGATTTTTGAACTACTTATCACTGTCAATGATGACGAGTTTAATGGTTTCTGAGTTGTTAATCTTGCATAAAAATGCGTTACCGAGTTTTGACGGATTGAGATGTGTCGCGATGATTCCGGCTATGGTAGTCGGCTACTTGCGAAAATCTCTGATGTTAGCAGTAGTGACAGGTGTTATTACGATGGCATTATTGCGATTATTAGTTGTTTAATCCTTCGGGATTATTTTTTTTTCAAAAAAAAGATTAGTTTTATTCTTGACAAACTAACTTAATTGTTTTAAACTTAATTTAGTTAGTTGTATAAAAATAAAACTAACTAAATTAAACGTTAAATAAAGAAAGAGGTAACTTATGTCTGAACAAACAAATGTGCTATTAGAGCTATTTTCTAAATTACTACAAAATCCACAAATGCGTTTTGCATTGCGGACACATGCCATGAATCATCATTTTTCACAAGCAGGTGGGGACAGAAGGCGTCAGGGAGCACGCGGTCTGTTTAATTTGCTACTGAAAGAAGATGGCTTAACGAATACTGAGATTGCTGAAAAACTTGATATTCGTCCTTCTAGTGTAACTAATATGGTGAAACAACTTGAGGCTGAGGCATTTATTGTCCGAAAACAAGATGAGCAAGATAAACGCGTGAGTCGGATTTTCTTGACAGAAAAGGCAAGAATGGCTAAAGATAAACAAAGTCAGTTTTCTGATACACTATCAGAAACATTATTAGGCGATTTGACACCTGAGGAAGTGTTGACTTTATCAAACTTGCTTAGGAAAATTATTGAAACTAATCAAACTTTTCCAGAAGAATTATCCGAGTTTGAGCATTTTTCAAATCACCACGGTGCAAGTAATCGAGAATTAAATCATATCCGAATGCATGAACGCCGACATTTAAATAAGGAACGTGCGCGTGAGCGGAATCAAGAATCTTTTGATGAAACTTTTAGACGTTTTGCTAAAAGTCGCCATAATCCTTGGGACTTCATTCGAAATACTCGAGATGAAGACCGTGAGAGTGATGAAGAAAAATGGCAAGATTTTTAATTGAGAGAGGTTGATGAAATAAGCATAGCGACTAATTCGCTATGCTTATTTTGAACTATTATCTAAATTTTTCATCAATATATGTGAGAATAAGTCTAAAGTACCATGAAAGTTTTCGGGAAAAGTTTTATACTTAAAAAAGAACAAATATTTTATGGAAAAATAGAAAGGTCATCAGCATGACAATCTTGGAACTAAAAAATATCAAGAAATCTTATTTTCTTGGAAAAGAAGAATTTCCTGTCTTGAAAGGCTTGAATCTAAGCTTTAATAAAGGGGACTTCATCTCGATTCTCGGTGAATTTGGGGCGAAAAATCGACTTTGATGAACATTATTGGTGGTCTTGACCGCAAATATGATGGTGAAGTCATTGTCAATGGCGTCAAGCAAGCAGATAAAAAAGAAAAATCAATGGATGAGTATCGTCGAAATACAGTTGGTTTCATCTTTCAATCCTTTAACTTGGTCAGCTATCTTAGTGTTTTAGACAATCTGTTAATCTCGTTAAAAATGACGAATCTGTCTCACAAGGCACAAGTCAAAAAAGCAGAAGATTTACTCAAACAAGTTGGGTTACTCGAACACAAGAAGAAAAATCCCAACCAATTATCTGGTGGTCAAAAACAACGTGTCGCGATTGCACGCGCACTAGCCAATGACCCTGACATCATTATCGCTGATGAACCGACAGGCGCTTTGGATTCACAAAATACAAGCGATGTCCTAGGAATTCTGTCTGATATTGCCAAAAGCGGTAAGACGGTCATTGTTGTCACGCACTCGCAAGAAGTAGCTGACTACGGGACACGTATCGTGCATTTGGCAGACGGTCAAGTCACGTCGGATGAACGGATTAAACCAGCTTATGAGACGGTCGAAAAAGCACGTGAGTTTAAAACCAAAACACTTTCTTTTGGCGCTAAAGCTCGCATTGCTTGGCAGCATTTTCTCAACAACTGGAAACAAAATCTGATGATTATGATTGGCGTTGCCATTGGTCTATTTTCAGTTATGTTCTTCCTTGGTTTGGGCAATGGTGCTAAGGGTTACATGAATAAAATGGTCACAGATTTGGCTAATCCAAATGTGCCAATGGTCATGAAACGCGTGACATCTGATGAGAACAAGAAAAACGATGAGGCCTTTCAGGAAACAACACGATTAATGCCTCAGAATACGACAAAAACTGCGATTTCTGATACTTTGATAGACAAAGTTGAAAAGTTAAATCATGTGAAGCAAGTCGAAAAAGCCTTTGATGTCGCACCAGCCGACTTTACAGTTAGTCTTGGCGCAACGAAAGAACCTTTCGCTGAAATTCAAACTTGGACAAATGTCAATACAGATAGTTCACTCTTAGTGGGTAAAAAACCAAGTGAAGGTGAAGTAGTTGTACCAGATACTTTTGCAAAAAAATGGGATAAGACAAATTGGAAAAAAATTATTGGTGAAACGCTACACCTTGAGTATAAAATGCTCAATAAAGATGGCGCACCAGTAACTATTTCACAAGACGTGAAAGTGTCGGGGATTACTAAAGGTAACCCAGCACAAAATCCGTTGACACTGAACTTTAAAACCCTTCAAAAAGCATTTGTCGCAAATAATATTGTCAGTGAGCCTAACTTCATCGTGCCAACAATCGATGATAGCCACAATGTTAAATCTGTCGTAAACAAAATTCAAAACTTGAAAACTGACGGCAAGAAAGACTTTGTAACCTTCTCACTCGGTGCAGTTTTGAAACCGATTAATGATATTACATCCATTGTTACTATCGTTCTCGCTTTAATCGCAGGCATTTCACTTCTCGTGAGTCTGATGATGATTATCGCTACAACGTATATGTCAGTTGCAGAACGGACGAAAGAAATTGGTATCCTACGTGCTTTAGGTGCAAGAAAAGGGGATATTAGCCTACTCTTTGTAATTGAAACTGTCATGTTAGGAATTGCCTCTGCCATTCTAGGGATTATAGTTGCCTTTCTTGGTCAAGTTGGTGTTAACTCAGGCGTCAGTGATTTGCTTGATAAATTCCATATCATTCAAATTTCAACTGGTGCAGTTATCGGTAGTGTCATCATTGCAATCATCATTGCTTTGTTCGCTAGTTTGATGCCAGCAGGTAAAGCTGCTAGATTGAACCCGATTTAAGCACTTTCAAATGATTAAGCAATTTAAAAAAGACTCGAAAGTGTCTTTTTTGTTACCAAATCTTGCAGTAGATGTGTTACTTATAAATCAGTTTTCAGTATAGAAAAACCCATATTTTGCATTATTACATACAAAATATGGGTTGAGAAAAAAGACGAGAAATTATTGCCACACAATTCTTTTTGAGTACTTATACTCAATCGGGACAAATCTATGACTACGATGACCTTTTTCAGGTTGGTCATCTTGGGGAGTCAGCACTAGCTCATTACCTTCCCAAGACATGACGAATGTATCATCCACACCAACATATTTTTTACCACGAATAACAACATCCCATTGCATGACATTGTCAATAATTTCATAAGGAAAATTTGAAATTTCTAACCTATGATAAGTACCATTTTCACTTTTTCTCCAACTAAAGATCTTTAATTCTCCGCCATTAAATGATGCAAAGTTCGCTGATCCTTGAGAATACCACTGATATTTTTCGAGTTCTTCTTGCGTTGGTGCCGTATCACTGTGGATAAGCTCAATAACAGTAACATCATCCATGCCTAATGGCTGGTCAACGACAACACCGTCTTTTTTTGATGAGTTGACTGAGGAACTTTCACTTGAATATGAAGGCGCAACTGCACCTTTTTCGTGGTCTGACTCATCACAAGCAGCCAAAGTCATGAGTGACATTATTGCAAAAGCAGTGATTAAATATTTAGGATGCATCGTCTTCTCTTTTCATTAAAATAGTCATACCGTCATTGGCTTATCAAAGTTGATTAAATTTGAGCACTGATACCGATTTCATAATAACATGCTAAAAAAATCATGTCAACATATTATGAAAAAATAAGTTTAAATGATAATGGTAAACAGAAAAAACAATCCACTTTGTCATCAGATTTTTAAATGAACATGATATAATGTTAGCATGACACGATATAAAGCAAGGATTGCATATGACGGCACAGATTTTGCCGGATTTCAAATACAAAATAATGGTCGAACCGTTCAAGAGGAACTTGAGCGTGTTTTGGCGAAATTAAACTCAGGTCATCCTGTTAAACTTCACGGCTCAGGGCGTACAGACAGTGGCGTTCACGCGCTAGCTCAAATCATTCATTTTGATTTACCGCAAGCGCGTGACACTGAAAAATTACGATTTGCCCTGGATACTCAAACACCAGATGATATTGATGTTGTTGCGCTTGAGCTAGTTGCTGACGATTTTCACTCACGATTCAAGCCCCACAGCAAAACCTATCAGTACCGCCTGACCACCTCTCGGGCCAACAACCCCTTAACCCGGCGTTTTAGCTATCATTTTCCGAAAATCGTTGCTTTTGATGACATGGTTGCAGCAGCGCAGTTATTGGTTGGCACGCATGACTTCACAGGTTTTACAGCCTCTGGCGCTACGGTCGAGGACAAGGTTCGGACGATTACACAGGCAAATGTAGTGAGAAGTGGGACAGATGAAATTCTCTTCATTTTTTCTGGCAATGGTTTTTTATATAAGCAGGTCAGAAATATGGTCGGTACCTTGGTAAAAATTGGTGCCGGCAAGTGGCCAGTTTCGCGAGTATCTGAAATTTTAGTGGCACAAAATCGTGATTTAGCAGGACCGACAGCACCGGCTCATGGTTTGTGTCTCATGGAGGTACGTTATGACGACGATGAAATCAACGCCTAAAATATTAGCGATTTCGGGGTCTGATGTCTTATCAGGTGGTGGCTTTCAGGCTGACTTAGCGACTTATTCTCAATACGGGATTTATGGGTTTGTTGCCGTGACGTCGATTGTGACAGTAGCTGAGCATGCATCTGGCTTTGATATTTTTCCAACGGATCTTGATATTTTCAAGCGGCAATTGGATAGTCTAAATGATGTTACTTTCGATGCGATTAAGATAGGTCTGTTGCCGTCAATAGAGATTGCCGACCTGACCTTGCGTTTTATTCAGCAGCATCAAGATGTCTCCGTCATTCTTGACCCGGTTCTGGTTTTTAAAGAAAATAAAGATGAGGAGATGTCGCTGATGACGGCGAAGATGCTTGAGTTTTTGCCTTATGTGATGGTAATGACGCCGAATCTGAGGGAGGCTGAGATGCTGACTGGTCTGACGATTACGACTGTTTCGGATATGAAAGCTGCTGCGACGGTTTTGTCTGGTCTGGGGAGTCGTCATACGGTAATTAAGGGTGGCAGTCGTTTGGATAAGCATTTTGCGCGTGATTTATATGATGATGGTGTCATTTCTCGGGAATTTGTTAAACCGATTGTTGCGCGAAATAATAATGGTGCAGGTTGTACGTTTGCGTCTGCTATTGCAAGTCATGTGGCGCTTGGGGTGTCAGTACTAGCAGCTGTCGAACAAAGTAAGGAATTTGTCTATCAGGCGATTCTTAACTCAAATGAATATGGGGTGTTGCAACGATTGCCTCATCGGTGAGATTATTTTAATGTATTTAGAGTATGGTAGTGGGGTAAACAAATGGATTTAGAAAAATTGCAAGCGCAAACAGAAATCTTGATTGAGGATGTTATCAAGCAGGCTGACCTTAAAAAAGGTCAGATATTCGTTTTGGGCTTGTCATCAAGTGAAGTTAATGGTGGCTTGATTGGGCATAATTCATCAGCTGAAATTGGTCAAGTTGTGGTTAAAACAATTTATGATAAACTCACGGCTATCGGTGTGTTTTTAGCGGTTCAAGGCTGCGAACATCTTAATCGTGCTTTGTTGGTCGAGCGAGATTTAGCAGAGCAAAAAGATTTGGAAATCGTTTCCGTTGTGCCGCAGCTCAATGCTGGAGGCAGTGGTCAAGTCGCAGCTTATGCTTTATTTAATGACCCAGTAGAAGTTGAGTATATCACAGCGCAAGCTGGTCTTGATATTGGTGATACAGCGATTGGGATGCATGTGAAACACGTGCAGATTCCTTTTCGCCCAATCATGCGTGAATTAGGTGGCGCTCACGTGACAGCACTCAAAAGCCGTCCTAAGCTGATTGGTGGGCCACGTGCCAGCTATGATACAGTTGATACGTTTAGACAAGGTTAGTCTGATTAAAAGACAAATAAGGTGAGGGAAAAAATGACGATTGAAGAGGCTTGTTTGAAGCTTGCGAAATATGCTTTCCATAAAAATCCAACTGGCGGAGACCGCGCTTTTTAGAAATTATTAGAGCAGTCGACCCTACATACACATACTGAAAATGGTGAATTGACGAGTATGATTGTCGATACCCACTTTCAGGTTAACTTCCAAGGTCAATCGGTACCAATGGCAGGAATTGGTTACGTTGCAAGTTATCCTGAGTTCCGTGGCAATGGTGCAGCAAGTCAGCTCATGACTGAAATTTTACAAGAGAATTATCAGAAGGAAACACTATTTTCTTATCTCGCACCTTTTTCTTACAGTTTTTACAGTAAATTTGGTTATAGTTATGTCTTCAACCAAAAACATTATGAGATTGATGCAACTGATTTTCCGTTGGGAGAAAAAACACATTTAACGGTTAAACGCACAGACTTTATGACAGCTCAAGAAGATTTGGCATATGTTCATGCGCAAGCAGTCGGTAATGGTAGCTTGGTTCGCGGTGAGTTCGAATGGTCTTACTATTTTGACTATAAGAAATAACCACATTTTGCAGTCTTTTATGACCAAGCAGAACCTAGAGGATATGTCATTTATGCCTTTAATGGCATGACATTTATCATTCATGAACTGATAACGCTTGATGTTCAAGCTAAAAATACAGCTTATCGTTTTATTGCTAGTCATGCAGGTGCCTTTGATAAGTTTGTTTACACAGCACCCTCAAATGTTACATTAGAACAAGATATGCGTGAGCCGAGTCGGGCAAAAATTAGTTTACGAGCAGATATGATGGCTCGAATTGTCAATCTAGAAGCATATTTAAAACAATTTCCAGTTAATGCAGACAAGCAATTTACGATTATTGACGAGATATTACCAGAAAATAACATGACATTTGGCACTGGCCAAGCTGTTACAATGACGATAGGTGAATTTACCAAATTTGTCATGAAAGATGTGATCTTACGTGAATATTTTTAACCTGTCCGCATCGATAAGTGATAGCACCAAATTAAAATGAAGGAGTAGTACCTCGGAATGACCGATTTTAAGACAGGACTGACCCAAGCTCAAGTTGAAGCACATCTATTAAAAGGTGAGGTCAATATTGCAACTACCTCTGCTAGTAGAACGACCAAAGAAATCATTCTTCATAATACATTGACCTTGTTCAATTTCTTGAACTTGTTGCTATTCTGCATGGTCTTGTTTATAGGCTCGCTTAAAAATCTACTATTTATTTTGTCAGTCGTATTTAATACAGGGATAGGCATCTATCAGGAAATTAAAGCTAAGAAAACAATTGAGAGCCTCTCTATTTTAAAGCAGGCTAAGGTCTTAGTTTTACGTGACGGGATTGAAACACAAGTCAATAAGGAAGACATCGTACTGGATGATATTCTCTTCTTAACCAAAGGGATGCAAGTCCCCGTTGACGTCAGGAGTTTAGAAGAAGGCCTCGTCGTTGATGAGTCTTTGATTACTGGTGAGTCAGAATTTATCAAAAAGCATATCGGTGATGAGATTTATTCAGGCAGTCTGGTCATGCAAGGCAATACGAAAGTACAAGTTATCTCAGTTGGTAATAACACTTACGTCAGTAAGCTAACCGTTGAAGCTAAAGCCTTTGCTATGACGAAATCACAGATTCAAAAGAATATCGATCGCATTTTGAAATGGATTACGATTATCATTTTGCCTGCGACGATTGCCGTCTTTCTTGACCAATATAACTTCCTGGAGATTATTGGCACAAATGCTGTTATATTAAAAGCTGTTGCAGCTATGATAGGTATCATGCCCGAAGGCCTTGTGCTTTTAACTAGTGTCGCATTGGCTGCCGGCGTTTTAAAACTTTCTACACTGGGTACTTTAACCCAAGAATTGCCTGCAATTGAGACCTTGGCGCGAGTAGATACCATTTGTTTAGATAAAACAGGGACCATTACCGAAGGTAAGATGAGTGTCGAAAATGTTCTTTACTACGGTGACAATCAGTCAGAGATTGATGATATTATCGCTTTTATTGTCAGTCGTGATGCAGAACAAAATATGTCTACGATTGCTTTACAGTCTAAATTTCAAACCCCACAAAAAACATATGATGTCGTAGATTATTTGCCGTTTTCATCAGAGCTAAAATTACAAGCTATGGAGATTGCAGGTCAGGGTACCTATCTTTTAGGGGCTTTTGATATGATTGTATCGGAGCTACCGGCAGCAGTTAAAGCTGATATTGAACAGTATCTAAAATCAGGCAACCGGATTATTGGCTTGGCACACAGTCAAGGTCATCTCACCGATAAAGGGGTACCCAAAGATGCGTCCTTGCTTGCCCTAATTCTAATTAAGGATGTCGTCAAGGAAGATGCGCGTGATATCATTGCCTATTTTAAATCACAAGATGTTGATGTTAAGATTATCTCTGGTGACTATCCGGATACGGTTGCTGCCATTGCAAAAGATGTTGGTGTAACAGGTAAGGCGATTATTTCTGCGGATATTCCTGAAGATATGGCGACCTTACAACGAGTTGTTAAAGAGACCAGTATTTTTGGTCGCGTGACACCCCCTTAAAAGCGGAACATCATTCAAGCGTTACAAAAAAACGGTCATACGACTTGTATGGTTGGTGATGGCATTAATGATATTTTAGCGCTCAAACAATCAGACTGTGCCATTGCATTCGGTTCTGGTAGCGAGGCAACAAAAGCAGTTGCTAAATTTGTCTTGTTGGAAAATGATTTTTCAACACTACCAAATGTTGTCAAAGAAGGCCGAAAAGTGATTAATAATATCAATACAGTCGCAAGTTTACACGTTGTTCGTGTGATTTATTCGACGATTTTGGTTTTTGCTTTCTTCCTCTTTAAAATTTTATTCCCACTTGATCAGTTAATTTGACTCTAGTAGGTATTTTAACGATTGGTGTACCAACTTTTCTACTTGTTTTTGAGAAAAACGAAGCCAAGGCCAAGGATAACTTCTTTAGAAATATTTTTCTAAATGCCTTGCCTTGTGGTATTGTACTTGCTTTGACAATCTTTACTTTAGGGGCATTAGCTAAAGGAGAAATTTCCATAGAAGATGTAGGAGGTAGAGTACTACATTATCAACATTACGCACAGTCAGAAATTTTGGATATGGCAATGAAAACAACGATTACACAAGTGGTTGGAGGTGTTCAAATCTTCTTGATGTTCCTCTTGTGTCGGCCGTTAACACGATTTAGATTAAGTGTGATACTTTTATCACTTGTTACCTTTATTGCCAGTTATTTCATTGCACCACTTATGTCGCTTTTTGGTCTATCTCCTGTAGAATTCTACTGGCCTCCGATGTGGTATGGCTTTTTAACGATTATTATTGTGCTCATTGATATTGTTGCGATATTAATCATTCGATTTATCTTACTAAAAACAGTTTTAAAAGAAAAGCCAAAAGAGATAGAAGTATGAATTGAATTGAAAAAGCAATGATATAATGATATGATTACAAATAGATAAACTAATCATAAGGGGTTTCAATGAAAGAAGAAAGAAAACGCGCTAAAAAACTCATGCAAGAACAGTCTTTGCCATATAATGCATGGGGTGGTAATCTAACCATTCCAATTATGACGATAGTGACTGTTATTCTCTCGTTAATTGGTTTTAAAAACAGTTTTTTTAGTCTGGTCATATTTATTGCAGCGATTCAAGTGCATCGTTATAATGTGAAACTCAAACTAGGTGGTCGTTCATATATCGCACCAATCATGGTTTATGTCTATAACGCTTTATCAATCCCTATGGTATTTTTGGTAGCTAATTTGACTGATGCGACTATTTTACCATTGCTAATAATTGAAGTCTTGTTTTTTGCAGCAGTTGTGGTTGCGTTTGTTTTCTTCTTTATGACAGCAAATCAAATTAAGAAACAATTTCCAACGATGAAAGCAGATAGCCTAGCAGCCAGACAAGCCTATCAGGAAACAATCGCACGATTAAAAAATCAAATTTGACAAGTCCACAAAAAATTTGCTATAATAATTATCGGGCACCGCTCAGGCGGTCGGACAAATAGCTCCCAGTATTGGGAGCTTTTTATATTTATTTTCCCATGTGTGTTTAAATTAAAGGAGACAATAGGTAAATGACAAAGTATATTTTCGTCACAGGTGGTGTGGTTTCAGGTATTGGTAAAGGGATTGTGGCGTCAAGTCTTGGCCGTCTTTTAAAAAATCGTGGCCTTAAAGTCACAATTCAAAAGTTTGACCCATACATCAATATTGACCCGGGTACAATGAGTCCTTACCAACATGGGGAAGTTTACGTGACAGATGATGGCGCAGAAACTGACCTTGACCTTGGTCATTACGAGCGTTTCATGGATGTTAACCTTAACAAATACTCTAACGTGACAACAGGTAAAATTTACTCAGAAGTTTTGCGTAAAGAGCGTAAAGGCGAATATTTGGGAGCAACGGTTCAAGTTATTCCACATATCACAGATGCCTTGAAAGAAAAAATTAAACGTGCCGCAGCAACGACTGACTCAGATGTCATCATTACTGAAGTCGGCGGAACTGTTGGCGATATTGAGTCATTACCATTTCTTGAAGCCTTGCGTCAGATGAAATCTGATGTGGGTTCGGACAATGTTTTCTACATTCATACAACTTTATTACCTTATCTAAAAGCGTCTGCTGAAATGAAAACTAAACCAACACAACACTCTGTTAAAGAATTACGTGGTTTGGGGATTCAGCCGAATATGATTGTTATCCGGACAGAAACACCAGCTGAGCAAGGGATTAAAAATAAAATTGCACAGTTTACAGATGTTGCGCCAGAGGCTGTTATTGAATCACTTGATGTGGAACATTTGTACCAAATCCCACTTAATTTACAAGCTCAAAACATGGACCAAATCGTTTTGGATTATTTGAAACTTGATTTGCCAAAAGCAGATATGACAGAGTGGACAGAAATGGTTCACCACGTCATGAACCTCAAAAAATCAACTAAGATTACTTTGGTTGGGAAGTATGTCGAATTGCCAGATGCTTATATCTCTGTCGTTGAAGCTTTGAAACATGCCGGCTACCCTGCGGACACCGACATTGACCTGAAATGGGTCCAGTCAAACGATGTGACGCCTGAAAATGCTGCTGAGCTTTTGGGCGACGCTGACGGGATTATCGTGCCGGGTGGCTTTGGACCCCGTGGCACTGAGGGGAAGATTGCGTCGATTCAGTATGCGCGTGAGCATGATGTGCCGATGCTTGGCGTTTGTCTAGGTATGCAGTTGACCTGTGTTGAGTTTGGTCGTAACGTCCTTGGACTTGACGGCGCTAACTCAACTGAGTTAAATCCTGAAACGAAATTCCCAATTATCGACCTCATGCGTGATCAAATCGATGTTGAGGATATGGGTGGTACACTTCGTTTGGGACTTTACCCAGCGAAATTGAAAGCACACTCAGTGACAGCAGCAGCTTATGATAACCAAGAAGTCATCCAACGTCGTCACCGTCACCGTTATGAATTTAACAACGCCTACCGTGAACAGTTTGAAAAAGCAGGACTCGTCTTCTCAGGCGTATCACCTGATAACCGTTTGGTAGAAATTGTTGAAATTCCAGAAAATAAATTCTTCGTTGCGTGTCAATATCATCCAGAATTGTCAAGCCGTCCAAATAGATCAGAAGGTCTTTACACAGCCTTTGTCAAAGCAACTGTTGAAAACGCTGAAGCGAAATAAAACACAAAAAATGCTAGGATTGATGTTCTAGCATTTTTTGATTTCTAAAATTTCTGATACGAGTAAATATGATTTTTTCTACAATTAAAGTATGATTTTTTAAAAATAAGACGGAGATGAGATAATATTTCTTATATTTCGATAAATTGACACTATATCTCAAAATAAATCAAATGATTCTAACCTTGAATTTTTGATATCATATACAGCACTTTCTCTTTGGCTATTGGAAGAATTGATATCTGCTCCAGCATCAATGAGCGCTTGAAATACACTTCTGATTTGTGTCAATGCCAAATCACGCCCGATATCATCTAATCCTTCTCCTGCCCAAGATGATTTACCCTCAAAAAAAGGATGATCAATCATCTGTTTTGCATCCATAATTGCTCTGCCGAGGCAGGTGTTTCCATATGAATCAACCGCATTTGGGTCTGCACCTAAGGTAAGCATTTTATTAAATATTTTGTAGACTCTATCAAATTTATCAGCATCTTTTTCCATTGTTTGACAACTAAATATTAGAGTTCTAATTGCATCATGTAAAACAGGAGCTAGCCATTCATTACAACTTTCCTTTTCGATAAAATTGACATCTGCCCCCATATCCAAGAGATATTCAGCAATTTCAAAATTTCCAGTTTTCAAAGAAACTTGAAGAAGGGACTGTCCGTCATCTTTTTTGGGTGGTTGTTTTGCGGTACATGATAATAACTTGGGTTTATTAGTAAGGATTGCTTTGACTTCATCATTATTACCACGTCTAATTGCAACAAATAGTTTTTCCATTTTGTCCCTCGTCTTTTTCTTATTTAAACCGCTTTCATTTAATTATATCTCATATATTTCAAATGTTCAATCCTATATATTTTTAGAAAATAAAAAAATAAACCCAACGGTTTATTTTGATGCTTTAGCTTGTGGATCTTTTGGAATTGCGATTTTGTCTATAATGAAAATGAAGACTGTAAAGACAACAGCAATGATTGCGACCAGATTAGGTTGGAAACTTGTATCATTGAGTTTGCCGATAACAAAGCCAGAAATTTCACTTAAAATCAATGACCAAAATAGAACAACGAAGAATTTCATAACACCATCTGCTTTCTAAAGGGCTTTCTAAAATAGAAAATGAAAATTTTAGATATGTCCTGATATGTTTCTTCTCTCAAAATAAAGTATAATAGAAATAAGGAAATTTTGCAAGAAAAACATCAAAAAATAATGGCTAGATGTAACTCGTGAGAGCAACTAACCTGGCAACCCACTGAATCAAGTTGCCTAACAAAAATAAAAGACCATGAAAGGAGTTAAGATGTACGCCCAACTTAATACGAAAACCGTTTTTAGCTTTATGGATGCGACGGTCAAACTCACCGATTATATCACAGCAGCAAAAGCGCTCGGCTACCAAACACTCGGCATTTCTGATAGCGACAATCTCCATGCTGCCCACCAATTCATCACGCAAGCTCAAGCAGCAGGCATCCAGCCAGTCATTGGCTACGAAACGACACTTTTGTTGGACGGCCTCGCTATCAATTTCACTTTCATTGCCAAAACAAATGCCGGGATTAGAAATCTTTACAGTATTTCGAGTAAGAAAAATTTCGGCTTTAACGATTTTTCAGACATGCAAAGTCATTTGAGTGACGTTGCCCTCATCATTCCCGCTGACTCAGCTGTTGATAGTATCCTTTCCCAATTGCCCCCAAAAGATGTTTATGTCGGTTTGGCACAGCCAATGGCACAAGACTTTTTGCGACCGAAAATTACATTTTTAACGGTAAGGTATCTAAACGCCGGGGATGCAGAGACGCTAGCAATTTTAAATCACATTAAAAATGGCACCAAGTATGATGATAGCTTGACCAGCAACCACTTCGAAAATTTACGGGCAGAAAGTGATGTTCGCGCTTTATTTGATACGGAGAGTTTGAAAAATTTAGAACGGCTGGTTTCAGAGATCAGCTATGATATCACGCTTGACACACTTGCTCTGCCGCGTTTTAATCCTGAAAAGCCAGCAGCAGATGAATTACGTGAAACTGCTGAACATTTCTTAAAGGCTAGACAGTTAACTTCAGCTAATTATCAACAGCGACTGGATCATGAGCTAGGTGTCATTCATGAAATGGGCTTTGATGATTACTTCTTGATTGTTGCAGACGTCATTCGCTATGCACGGTCACAACAGATTTATACAGGGATGGGGCGGGGGTCTGCGTTAGGTTCTCTCGTGGCCTATGCTTTGCAAATCACAGGTGTAGACCCTGTCGCTAATAATTTGCTTTTTGAACGTTTCCTCAATCCTGAACGGGCCAGCTTACCCGATATTGATATCGACATGCCGGATAACCAGCGTGCTGAAATTTTGACCTATGTCAAAAATCGTTACGGCAGTAGTCATGTCGCGCAGATTATGACTTTCTCTACTTTTGGTATGAAACAGAGTTTTCGTGATGTCGCTAAGGTCTTTGGCATGACAGAAGTTGAAATTTCACACGTTTCAAGTATGATTGGTCGCTCGGATAATCTCGCCCAAGAATATGAGAAAAATAACCGTTTTCGTGCTGAAATCATTAACGATTCGCGTCTACAAAAAATCTTTGCCTATGCGCAAAAAATAGAAGGCATGCCACGTCAGAAATCTGTCCATGCCTCAGGTGTTGTTCTTGCGGCACATGACTTGACAGATTACCTGCCTTTAGCACCTGGTGAAACCTTACCGATCACTCAGTTTGAGGCACACGATGTTGAAGCAATTGGTCTGATTAAATTTGACTTTCTGAGTATCAAAAACCTGACTTTCATCAATGACATGCGGGATTTAGTTGCGAAAAGGTATGAAAAACAAATCGACATCAGCCAAATTGATCTCAATGATGATGCGACGTTAGAAATATTCAGAAAGGGACAGACTTTGGGGATTTTCCAGTTTGAAAACCCTCAGATGATGAATTTTCTACGTCAATTGAAACCGACAGAATTTGCGGATGTTGTCGCAGCAACCTCAATTTTCAGACCAGGACCATCAGCCTTTATTCCTGAATTTATCAGACGGCGTCATGGTGAGGAGACGGTTATTTATCCGGATGACTCAATTGCTGATATTTTAGCACCAACATATGGGATTATGATTTATCAGGAACAAATCATGCAGGTTGCCCAGATTTTTGCCGGATTTTCACTGGGTCGTGCAGATCTACTCAGACGTGCTATTTCTAAAAAACAAGGCAGTGAATTTGAGCAGTTAAAAGCTGAATTTATTGCAGGTAGTTTGAAAAAAGGACATACGACAGAAAAAGCGACTGAGATTTATGAACTGATTGAACGTTTTGCCAACTATGGCTTTAATAGGTCTCACGCCTTTGGTTATGGTGCTCTAGCAGTTCAGATGACCTATTTTAAAGCACACTATCCAGATGTTTTTTATGAAATTATGTTGCGGGACAGTAAGCGTATCGCTCTACTTAATGATGCACAAAATCTAGGCTTTAAACTGGCACAACCGACAATTAATCGCATGCCCTACTATGATAAATTATCCAAAGGTGAAATTTTCTTAGGCATGCGCGCGATTAAGAGTTTGCCGCGCGATTTAGCGCTTTGGATCATTGAACATCGGGAATTTTCAAGTTTGCAGGATTTCATTCAAAAATTACCAGAGAATTATCGTAAGGAAACTGTCATCAGACCCTTGATTGAAGTTGGTGCATTTGATAACTTTGATCCGAATCGTCGAAAGTTAGTTGAAAATCTCAAGAGACTACTGGACTTTAATTCAGTATTTCAAACAGACCTCTTTTCCGAAACATCGACAAATTTAAAATTTGCCTACGTTGATTATGAAGATTATAGCAATGCTGAAAAATATCAGATGGAATTTGATTTGATGGGTGTGGCAGTGACTGAACATCCTCTAATGCGTATTGCAAGAACACGCCATGGTAACTTTACTGAGGTGAGTCAGCTTACGGCGGGTCAAAAAGCAACGATTTTAGTTCAATTGACGCATTTGAAGACGCATCGAACCAAGAATGGTGCGACCATGGCTTTCTTGAATGTAACGGATACCAAGGATGAGCTTGATGTGACCATGTTTCCGGAAAGCTACCACCATTATCTGGCTGATCTGGAGGTCAATGATTTTTATTTGATCACAGGTAAGGTTTCTGAGCGAAATGATCGCTTACAGTTGGTTGCCGAGCAGCTTGTCAAGGTGGTTGAAACGGACAAAAAACTTTGGTTAGCGATTTTAGATACGAGTAAAAATTCGCGCATTGCTCAAATTTTAAAAGAATTCCCAGGCAATTCACCTGTGATTTTGTATAATGAAACCACAAAGACGACGCAAATGACTGGCATTTACGTGGACGAGTCTGAAATTTTATTGAAACGCTTGACGGGATATGTGGATAAAGCGGTATATAGGTGATTTAAAATGATTGTTGATGATATTTGACAATCATTTTTTATTTCTGAGAATTAGTCTTTCTTGTCGTTTAAGTTAAGTAATAAAATAAAGAGCTGGTGTGTTAAGACAGCTAATATTGGAGGACGGCAAACAACCTGATTTTTTGATATAATGACAGTAATTGAAATTAGAAAATAAACTGGAGAAATCACCCTATGGCGAAAATTGAACCCAAAATATTTGATGAACTTAAAATCGCACTGTCTGAGTTTGGTGAAACTTATCTCATCGGAGATGAACTTAATCGTTCTAAACTTTCAACAGACCTACGTCAATATGATGAAAAGTTATTGAAAAAACTATTAAGCATTGACTTTATTAGAGAACATTATCTAGTTGAATTAGCAGGTGAAAAAATATTTAAGGTTGAGTTGCTAGAAGAAGCGGTACTTTATAGTGATTACTGGGATACAAGCTACACCAAGTATGAAAATCGTGTGGGTTTGACGAGTGGTGGTAAATTTTTAGCTGATAATGAAGATGTTGTCCTAGATTTCCCTTTTAAAGATGGCGTACTAACTGCCGCCATGACAAAAGAAGATAACGAAGATGGCTATGATGATGCCTTTTTAAATGAAGTGATTGAAAAAGATGAAATTGATCGCTTGTTTGACAAGAAAGTATTTGTTAATGCTAAAAAATATGATGAAGATGGTAGTCACGAAGTGACTGAGTTTTCTACGCAAGATAATCTGATTATCAAAGGGAACAACTTGTTTGCATTACATAGTTTGAAGGAACGTTATGCTGGGAAAGTGAAGTTGATTTATTTAGATGTCCCCTATTTTTTTAAAAAGAAAATTAGCGAGGATTCTTTCAAGTATAATTCGAATTTTCACCTATCTTCATGGTTGACATTTCTGAAAAATCGTTTAGAAATTGCTAAAGAATTATTATCTGAGAAAGGATCTATTTGGATAAATATTAGTGAAGATGGCATGCATTATTTGAAATTACTTGCTGATAGTATTTTTACGAAAGAAAAATTTGTTGGAACAATTCCTAGAAAAACAAGAAATGGTAAATCAGATGTACCATTTAATTTATCACAAGACTTTGATTGGCTATTAGTTTATACCAATGGCAGTGATAGTGATGAAATAATCGGACGGAAAGTTGAGCGAAAATATTTGACAACGGAAGATTTTCCTAGCCGTCCGTGGCGTAAGGCAGATATGA
>SKEM01000638.1_pt1 | contig 21739 bp, 25 predicted proteins | sample 4826731 | NCBI WGS metagenome assembly SKEM01 (sample SAMN11008809, study PRJNA524170) | human gut metagenome | biome: Human fecal sample; material: Feces; isolation source: fecal sample from pouch patient p37 | host: Homo sapiens | place: Israel: Tel-Aviv | collected 2015-07-27
GGATATATTGTAACAGAAGATCAACAGGAACTAACTTTTACTATTTACTATAAACCATCATTCTTTGAGCCTGATGATGACCCTATTGACCTATTTTATGTTGAATATGACGATAGTGTAGAAGTTGGCGGATGGCGTGTAGAATCAAAAGAAGTAACTTTTTTGTTAAGTCAAATAAGCATATTAAGTTACCCTCTCAAATTACTCAAAAAGATAGACGCGCCAATTTGCACTGACAGGAACACAAAAAATGATGACTAACTAACAAGAAAAAGTATTTTGAAAATCGAAAGGAAAATAAAAAGAATGATTAATCGTGTTGTATTGACTGGTCACTTGACCAAAGACCCAGAACTTAAAACCACTCAAAGCGGGTTGAGCGTTGTTCAGTTTGTCATTGGAGTTCAACGCCGATTTATTAGAGAAGACGGAGGGCGTGAAGCTGATTTCATTAGTTGCGTAGCATGGCGCAAGACCGCTGAAAATATTGCAAAGTATTTTAAAAAGGGACAATTAATTGGAGTAGACGGAAGAATCCAGACTAGAAGTTATGACAACAGAGATGGTCAACGAGTTTATGTTACCGAAGTTGTTGTTGAAAACTTTTCATTTTTAGGCGGTTCAGACAAAGACAGTCAAGGAAGCCATAATAATCAGAAGCAAGATCCGTTTGATTCAGATAATCCAGTGGATATTTCAGATGATGATTTACCATTTTAGAAAATAAGGAGCATAAACATGATTATTAACATGTCAGAAGTCAATGTTGATAACGTCCATGATTGGAGTATTTCCAGTCTTGAAAACTTTAGAGATACACTTTCTAGTAATATTTTTCAAAATGTAGGAAAGATTGAAAGTCAAAAACTATTGCGTGATTTAATTGTTTTAGAGATTGATCGTCAAAACAGAATTAAACGAATTAATAATGGTGCTGAATTGAAGAAAGAAAAATTGATTAGAGCGGCTAAGGAAAAGGGTGTCGATATTGATATATGAGATATACAAATATCAGTATTAAGAAATTGCTACCTACAGGGCCATATAAGAATCAGATAAATTTTAGTGATAGTAAGATGCTTAGTAATTTTCTTGGTAGAAGTAGCACTTATGTTAGTGCTGCTATTAGAAATAAAAAGTATATCATCACTGATACTTTAAAAAATTATTATGTGATTGTTTCTTATAACGGTAATAAAGTCCATGCAGATAAAAAAATACAGAATTTTTATGATAACCATGTTTGGGAAAATGGAATTATTTCCGCAATGAGACCATTAGTTATGCCTACTAAAGAGCAAATTCAAGAAAATAAAGCTAAACATGTAAGAGTTGGCAAGTTACTTTCAAGAATTCAGATCAAATATGGCAGCTTAACTAATGCAGAAGGTACTAAAGAATTTTCAGAGCTTCAAGGATTGTTAAATGCAGGAAGGAGCTAAGCAATGAGTGGAGGAACTGTTGTGGCATATAAACTAACTGATGTTGACATTGATCGAGTGGTTACAGCTAGAAACGTTAGAAACTTCTTTGCTAATAAATTCCAAACTTATCTTGCACGTGGTGGTCTCCATAAAGCCGATTTATCTAGTCCAGACTTAGAGCCTACAGGAGTTGCAAGTCATGGAGGCAACAGTGCAGAAACTTCTATGATGAAAATATTCGATTATCAGGCTAAATGCGGAGCAGTTTACACAGCTATTATTAATTGCAGTGAAAATCGCAATCTTGGTGTTTATAACAGAAGTATTTTGCTTGATAGATATATCAAAGATTTAACCGATACAGATGTTATGAATAAACTAGGAATGTCTAGTTCAAGTTATGGAGAAAAGAAGGTCGTAGCACTTTGTGAATTTGCTGATTGGCTACCTGTCATTGCTTTAAGATATGATACAAAATTCGATGAGTTGCGAAAGTTTTTAAATGTCGAGGAGCTTTAATGAAATTTATTTTTAACTTAGAACCAGTAGCACAAGCCAGAACAAGGTATACCTCAAAGCCATTTCCCCATGAGTATGATCCAATGCCAGTTAAGAAGTTTAAGAAGCAACTTAATGCTTTAGCTACAAAACAAATGGCAGAAAAAGGCATTAAACCATTTGACTATGCGATCAAAGTCGATATGACAGTGTACCGCTCAATTCAAAAATCAGTCAGTAAAATAGAACGCATGAGACGGCACTTAGGAGTTGTTCTGCCAAGCGTAAAGCCCGATATTGATAATTATATCAAGTCGATTTGGGACGCTCTAAACGGGACAATATGGAGCGATGACAGCAAAATAACAGATACTACTGTAAAGGAAAGATATTCATTAAATCCAAGAATCGAGATTGAAGTTGTGGAATCAGAAACAAAGCGACCAATTAAGTACGTTAAAGGCGTTTGGTATTACGTAAATGAAGACGGAAGCTTAGAGCCAGTTTGGAGTGATAAAAATGCAAATCAAAACAAGAGAATTGATAATTAAAGATAATGATATTAATAAAATCCGCAAAGATGTTCTTAACTTTTTATATAGTAATGCTTATAAGCGAGTATTATCTATAAGGCATATCGGATTAAATCTTTATCAGATTGTGTATGAACCATTATCAAAAAGCGTGGAGAAAACAAGGTCAAAAGCCGTAAGCCATGCGGATTGACTAGGGGTTATATTATTAGTGTCGAAAAAATGAGGTGCAGGTAGTAGCATTAATTATTTCGAATAATCCTCGCCCAAAAAATGAGCGTAAAAACTTATTCAAGTAAGTAAAACGACACACAATTTTATGTGGTGCAGGTGGAAGTCCTGCTACGCTTTTAGGTGCGAAACTCATGTGTAAGAAGTCCAGAATCTTTATTGATTCATTTATCAATTACATACAGTTAAGCGCCATGATTACAACATAGCTGTTAAAGGTTGTAATCTTGTTAAGTCTTTAAGCAAGTCAATAAGGGTTCAACTCCTTTATTGGCTTTAGGATTTGCCATGACCGAGTTCAAGATTTATCTTTGAGCTTCTGCAAATGGTGCAGTTGGATATGTTAAGAGGTCCAAGAGAGCGAATCCTACAGGCACAATATATTGAGGTTCCAAAATATCTTTAAGTTTTAATCCTATCGCTTAAAGCTGGCGAATAACTGGGTTGTGTCATTCCAAGTAGTTAATAATGACTGTCATGCAAATGTTTCCTAATAAAAGTATCTAGACTATTAACTACTTGGTTTACAGAGAATTATTTTTTAAGAAAGAAGGGAAACCTTCAATACTCATTTTTACAACTTATTATTTATTCTCTGTATAATAACTGGTATATGTGGCTTGTTAGTTCAGAGGCAGAACACCATTTTGGAGATACAGGTTCGATTCCTGTGCAAGTCATTGCTGGGTAAAACCAGCATGGTGTTTTTTCTGTTTTTCTTTTCAAGTGAGACATTAGGTTGATAATGTCCACTTTTCTTGGAGGCTTAGCTTAATTGGTAAAGCGACACCTTGCTTCAAGGTGCGTTGGTGGTTCAACTCCATCAGTTTCCATTGCTAGGAAGTTCCTAGCGCTTGTATTCCATATAATTATTAGTGTGAAACAGTCTCGTACTTAGGCTAATTGTTCTTAGCTTGCTATGCGAGCTAGCATTTATAAGAAGTCCCTATGAAATTATTCATAAAAGAACAATATCGGAAAGTAGTGTAACGGAGGCACAGGGCGCGCGCTGAAGCAAGAAAGCCAAGGATACGGTTCGATTCCGTGCTTTCCGCTTAAAATTTTTAATACTATTAAGTTGAGACGGTAAAGCCGTCTTTTTTGTTTGGAGTGAGAATATGTATGTACAAGACAAAGCAATATGGTGTAGTTAGTTGCAAGATTGAAAATCAGATTCTGGCAGAACTTGAAAAAGATTTATCTAAAGAAAGAAAGAACAAACATAAGTCTACATCAAGACGCAAAACCAGATAACCGATAGCATGCTTGTTTCTTTAAAAATGGTATTAAAGTTAATATATTAAGACGTTACCACAAAGGTAGCATCTTTTTTACGTTCAAATTTAAAAAATATGAGAGTTTATTGCTATTCATACGAGATATGCCCATTTTCCAAGATGTATTTAGGCTGTGATCTCAAAGAGGGCACATTTCAAGAGCTAGATCAGAAATTGAGGCCAATCTTTCAGGAAATCGAGCATGTCTCCGATGAGTACACAACAGATAAATATGGCGCTAAGAACTGGATTGATCAGCTAAAAAAAACATACACGTTTAAGGAACTGCGTGCTTACAGCAATTATGAATATGGATTGTATTATGAAGCAACTAGGTATGATAAAAAAGCTGGTGGAGTTACATATCACCCATGTACCAACATTGTTGTGTTTGAAGAGACATGTAGAACCACTCTGCTGCCGAACAAGCAAGGGAAACTGATCCCGCTTAACAGTGCAGAAAATGCTAAGAAGATTGGCGTGTCATGGGACAACAAGGTCCTAGAGCTGATTGATAAGAGACCAGCTAAGAATCTGACAGTTCACAAGAGCAATGAAATAGCGGTTCGCACACAAAACAACTGGGTTTTCTCAACCAGTCATATCTATTTCAATGATAATGGCTCGATTGATCGTATTGAATTTTAGAAGAAAGAGGTAAAGCCGATTGAGTAAGCAGGTTATAAGAAGATAGAAAAAGCGCTTTGACCAAAAACGGCAAGCAACGTTCATTTAAGCGAGACTCAATAGAAAGTAGAGGTGGTGAAATGGTGTGAAGTTAACAGCTAAGCAACGCAAATTCTGCGATGAATATATTAAATCGGGCAATGCAACTGAGGCTTATTTTAAAGCTGGATATCAAATTAAAAGTAATGAAGCGGCTAGAGCAAATGCTAGTAGAATGCTAACAAAAGCTAACATCAAAGAATATATTGAAACTAGGCTCAAACAACTTGAATCTAAAAAATTAGCAGGGACTAGAGAGGTTTTAGAATATCTCACATCAGTTATGAGGGGGGAGCAAACGGAGTCCGTAGCGACTGCTAAAGGCATTTATGACAATGTGCCAGTTTCAGCAAAAGATAGAATTTCAGCTGCTAAAGAATTACTTAAACGTTACCCAACTGACCCATTAACTAAAGCACAATTACGTAAAGCTAACGCTGATGCTCGTGTTGCTGAAGCTAGGGCAAAAGCGATGGAAGACAATGGCGCAGATGTTGAATTGTTGCTTGATAAGATGATGGACACTTTAGCAAAGGAGGATTTAAAGCATGGCTCTAAATGATGTGCTAACTCCTAAGCAGGCTGAAGTTCTTCATACTTATTTAACAGTTCCATTTAAAATGATGATCAATGTTGGTGCTGTTCGAGCTGGTAAAACTTACATAGATAATATCTTGCTGATGTATGAACTGCGCCGTGTTGCTAATTTAGCAAAGAAACTAAATGACAAGCACCCACAATTCATTTTAGCTGGTGCTAGTTCGGGTTCGATTTATAACAATATTATTGCTGAATTATCGCGGCAATTTGGTTTAGATTTAAGACCAGATAAGCACAACCATTATCATTTGTTCGGCGTTGACATTGTTCCAGTTTATACAGCTTCAATAGCTGGCTTATCTGGTGCGCGTGGTTTTACTTCATATGGTGCGTATGTTAACGAAACAACTTTAGCTAACCGTGAGGTTTTTAATGAAATTCGTAACCGTTGTTCTATGGAGGGATCACATATTATTTGTGATAGTAACCCCGATATCCCAACGCACTGGCTTAAGACTGATTACATTGATAACAAAGATCCGAAAGCTGGGATTATTTCATATACGTTTACCATTGATGACAACACATTTTTAGACAAAGAATATGTTGAATCATTGAAAGCATCAAAACCTAAGGGCATGTTCTATGATCGTGACATTTTAGGTTTGTGGGTAACTGGTGAAGGTATTGTTTATCAAGATTTTGATAAAGATACGATGGTAGTTGATGATGATCAGGTTCCTGAAAATTTAGAATATTATTGCGGCGTTGACTGGGGTTTTGCTAAGGGTCACGAAAATGTAATTACAGTTATGGGTGATGACCCTGATACTGGTGTAACTTATTTGACCAATATTTTCAGTTCTACGGGTAAATTTATTGATTATTGGGTAGATATAGCTCACGAGATTCAAACCCAATGTGGAAGTTATATTAACTTTTGGTGTGACTCTGCACGTCCTGAATACGTTTCTTATTTTCAGCAAAAAAGTATTAATGCTAGAAATGCTGATAAATCAGTTATGGATGGTATTGAGTATTGTTCACAAAGAATAAAGATGGGGAAGTTTAAGGTTTTGCGTAAATGCGCGAAGCCTTTTTTAGATGACATTTTTCAGTATGTCTGGGACCCAGTCAAAGGTGTACCTAAAAAAGAGCATGATAACGTAATGGATTCGTTTAGATATGCTCTTTTTAATCAACACAAGAAATATGACAATCAAATTATTAGAAATGTTTATTTATAGGCGGTGAGCAAATGAAAGTAGTAAAAGGCAATGGTTTAGTTACAAGAAATGGAACATTTATTTTTCCAAAAGGCCAAGAACTGACTAAGGAAGAGCTATTTGGTTTTATTGATTATAACACTCAGTATTTAATGCCTAAGTATCGTGAAAATATGAAGTTGTATCTTAGTCAGCATATGATTTTAAATGCTGAGAGCAAAGAAATAGGACCCAATAACAAGCTTGTAGTTAATTTACCTAAGTATATTGTTGATACCTACAACGGTTATTTCTTAGGAATTCCACCTAAAATTTTACTTGAAAAAGGTAGTGATAACGACAGACTACAAACGTGGCTTAGTCATGTATCATTCTTTGATAAACTTAATGAAATTTCAAAACAAGCTGATATTTATGGCCGTTCAATTGGTTTTATTTATCAAAATGAGAAGGCTGAAACAGGATTTACTTATGTTAGTCCTACAAAAGCTTTCATTATTTATGATGATACGATTGAACGAAATCCTTTAGCATTTGTTCGTTATGAGTATTTTGAAAACGAAAATGAATACCAAGCTAGAGGAGATATTTATTATTCAAATAAAATTTATCATTTTGAAAACAATCAACTTGATGCTGATTTCAGAATTAATCCTTACAAACTGATTCCCGCTGTTGAATTTTATGAAAATGAAGAGCGTCAAGGCGTTTATGATTCTGTCAAAACATTAGTTAACGCATTAGATAAAGCCATTTCTCAAAAAGGCAACCAAGTTGAGTATTTTGATAATGCCTATTTAGCAATGGTTGGTATTCATTTACCTGAAGATCCTAAGACTGGTCAGCCGATTATTAATATTAAGCAAAATCGTTTTCTGTATTTGCCTAACGTTGATCCGCAATCCAATCCAGATGTTAAGTTTATTTCAAAGCCTGATGGAGACCAGATGCAAGAAAACTATATTCAACGTTTGTCAGATTGGATTTATCAAATTGCAATGGTTCCTAATCCTGCAGACAATTCATTTGCTCAAAATGCTAGTGGTGTGGCTCTTGAATATAAATATCTACCAATGAAAAACAAAGCTAGTTCTAAGGAACGTAAATTTACTAAATCATTGCGTGCTTTATTTAGAGCCATTTTTTCAACTGGTCAAGTTATTTCCATTTCGGGTAGGGATGCTTGGGAAAACTTGCAATTCCAATTTACTAGAAATATTCCTAAAGATATTACTAGTGCAATTAGCGCAGCTAAACAAGCTGAAGGCTTAGTTTCTCAACGAACTGCGATTAGTTTATTGCCGTTTGTTGATGATCCAGATGAAGAAATTAAGCAAATGGAAAAAGAAAAGCAAGACAGTATTAAAAATGCACAACAAGCAGTTGGTTCATTACCTGATTATATGAAGCAAAGTGATTCCGATGATTAAAAGTAGTGATTATTGGAAGAAACGCGAAATTGCTGAGAAAAAGTGGCAAAAGCAAGCTGAGAAAAATATACAAGCTTATAATCAGCATATTGCTCAAATGTATCAGAATACTATTGATGAGATTAATCGCCAAATTAAATCTGATCTTGGTTTTGCCGATAATAAATTAATTACTGCTAAAGATATGCAGGAATATGAAACTTTAGCAAAAGAAGCTGTTAAAAAAGCTAATGCTTTGAGAGCTGAAGGGCATTACGTTACTAGAAAAGATTTTAGTAAAGACGTTAATGATCGACTAAAAGTCTACAATGCTACAATGCAAATCAATCGAAATGAGATACTTAAATCAAAGATTGGTGCAAGATTGGTTGAGTTAGGTGTTGAACAAGAAACTGATTTAACTAAAAAGCTATGGAATGACTATATCAAAGAGAAAGAGCGGCAAGCTGGTATTTTAGGCATAACTACTAAGTCTGATCTGTGGACTTCAAAAGAAGTGCAAGGTCAAATATACAAACAAATAGCTAATGCTAATTTTAGTAAGCGTATTTGGGCTGATATTGATGGATTGAAAGGAACTTTAGATGGGTTAGTTTCAACCGCCATTATTCGTGGTGATAATCCAAAATCAATGGCTAAATGGCTAACAGGCATGGTATCGGCTACAGTTGGAAATCAAAGATATGTTGCTGAAAGATTAGCTAGAACTGAAACAGCAAGGGTCCAATTTGAAGCACAACAAAAATCTATTCTTGATGCTGGATACAAATATGTTAAGTGGATGGCTGAAGGTAGTGCATGTAAACTTTGTCGCGAAATAGCTTATAAAGATAATGGTTATGATGAAGATGGTGTTTATAAGGCAAAAGATGTGCCTGACATTCCTGTTCATCCTAATTGCATGTGTAGTATTTCTGCTTACTGGGTCGAAAAGAAACCTAAAGACGATGTTGAAAACTTAAATTCTGATAGTAAAGAAACTATAACAGAAGACCATGGTTATAAGGTTGGTAAACCGATGACTATTGAAGAGGCGGATAATTCTAATGCAAATCCTAATTACTCCACTCCTAAACTAGTTTCAATTAGAAAACAACTGTCTGAATTAAGACCTAAAAAAGAAGAACTAGAAGATAATATTGAAGATTTAGAATTTAATGATGAAACTTCAAGTAATAAATACAAGAAATTAAAAGCGGAATATCAAACATTTATTTCAAAATATCGTAGTTTGCAAAGAGATCTGGGTAATGAGAACAACAAAGTGAAACTATATAGGGCAAATTGTCAACGATGTGTCCCCACTTATGAACTAAGAAGACGTGGTTATAAAGTTACAGCTTTACCTAAGCCAATTAATAAGTCACATTTTGAAATATATGGTAAACCTACGAATTTCTTTATTGATAAAGATAAAAATGTAATTGAATTTGAGTATTGCAAAGTTAAATCTGGCAAAGATTTAGATACATTTTTAAAAAAGAGTATGCCCGTAGATACACGAAATCAATTATCGTTCGGTTGGGATGGCCAAAAAATAGGACATACTATTGTTGTGGAAAAAGAAAAAAATGATTTATTGTATGTTGATCCACAATCAGGTAAAAAAGTTAATAGTTTTAGAGATTTTACCGCTGATTATGCTGTAAATTGGAAGAAAATGAGAACAAGAAGAATTGATAATGCGGATATTAATACAGATTATTTAAAGGACATTGTAAAGAATGAAATTAGATGAAATCTTTGAAAAAGCACAAGATTTGGCTGAAGAAAATGGATATGATCGTGTGGATTTGATCAAAGATGATTTTATTTCAGACTATGGTAAAGGATATTTGTTTAAAATGACATCTTTTAACGAAAAATCATTACCAGATGAGGATGGCTTAGAACAATTTATTTTTATAGATCCAACAACAGGATTTTCAGCCATTATAAGAACGTTAATTATTTAAACGACTATTTAATATAGTCGTTTTTATTTTGTCTCCCAAGACGTTAAATGCGAGGTAAGAAGTTTCCCAAAACTAAAAATGCGAGGTAAAAAATATGAATAATGATGTAACAAATAACGAAAATCAAACTCAAGAACAATCTGAAGAGGCTAAGACTGAGGAACAACTTAAAGCTAAGGAAGAACCTACAGTTACTAAACAGATTGAAAAGATGCGTAAGCGTATTGATCGTGAGGTTGGTCAACGTAAAGAATCAGAAGATGAAAACAAGCAACTTAAGGAACAAGTTAAGACATTAACGGAAAAACTTAAGACTCAACAAGATGATCCTGATGCTAAAAAGCCTAAAAATCCGGAATTAGATAAGGCAATGAACGAAAATGAGAAGTTAAAAGCTCAATTAGTTCGCAGGGATCAAATGGACCAAGTCGCGCAACAATTCAATGAAGCAGGTGTGGTCATTCCTAAAGATGTTTTAAGCATGGTAGTTCCAGTTGGTATTGATGATAAGCAAGTATCAACTAATATGAAGGCTTTAAGTTCTTTTTATGATTCCATTGTTGCAAGTGTAAAGAAAGAATTTTTAAGCGCTCCAACACCACGAACAACGGGTAGTGATGATAAGCCTTTTGATAAAACTCAATTGCGTAAAATTAAAGATCCTGTTGAGCGTGTGAAGTTAATCAAGGAACACTTAAGTGAATTTGAATAGGAGATTTTAAAATGACAGTAGATAAGAATACAGTAACTAGTGCTGATTTGGTGGCACAATCAATTGACTTTGTAGAACAATTTAGTGATAACGTAAGTACTTTATTAAAAGCTATGGGTAATGTTCGTATGCATCCAATGGCTAATGGTACTTTAATTCAAACTTATAAGACTGATACTTCTAAAGCAACTCAGAGAACTGTTGCTGAAGGTGAAGTCATTCCATTAACTAAGATTAGTCGTACTAAGAATAAGCAATATGAATTAACTCTTACTGATAAATTGCGTAAAACCACTACTTTTGAAGCAATTCAAAAGGATGGTTATGATCAAGCTGTAACTTATACAGATAGTAAGCTTTTAGCTGTTGTTCAAAAGAATGCTAAGGCTGATTTGTTTGATGCATTAACTAGCAAAGGTACTACCACCACTTCAGCAGCTGGATTACAATTAGCTATTTCTTCAGGTTTAGGCAAGTTAACCGGATTATTTGAAGATACTGATGGTGTTGGTTCAACTATTGCTTATGTAAATCCTGATGATCTTTACAAGTACTTGGGTAATGCTCAAATTACTACTCAAAATGTATTTGGTTTAAAGTACCTTCAAAATTATTTAAATGTTGACGTAGTATTTTTAACTACTGCTATTCCAGCAGGTAAGGTTGTAATGACTGTAGATAATAACATGAACTTCTACTACGTTGATATGCGTGGTCAAGCTGGTAGAACTTTTAATATGAGAGTTGATCAAACCGGTTTAATTGGTGTAACTCACAAGTTGGCAGAAGAAGCATTAAGTATTGATACTATTGTCGCAGGAGGTTGGTTATTGTTACCAGAACGTACTGATGGTATTGTTACTGCCACTATTGAACCTGCTGCAACGGCTTCATTAGGCCACAAAGAAGAGGTGGTCTAATTGAATGACCAACTTAAAAAATTAAAAATTGCTTTGCAGATGTCAGATAATGAATATGACGATTTATTGCAGTTGTATCTTGATGATGCAACTGATTTTTTAAAACTAAGATTATCAGTTTCTGTTTTACCTGATGAAATGCAAGCAATTGTCCGTGGTGCCGCGGTTAAAAAATTTAATCGATTCAAAAATGAAGGCATGGCTTCGTATAGTCAAGATGGTGAAAGCATTACCTTTAGTTCTAACGATTTTGATGAATGGGCTGATGAAATCACCCAGTGGAAAAAAGACCATAACGGAATAAATCAAGGAATGTGGGTGAATCCTTATGAGATACGACACTAAGGTTTATTTCTGGAAAGATGGAACTGGTAAATATAATCCTGTTACACATAAGCATGATAACAATCTTAAATTAGTTTTTACTGCTTATGCGAATGTTACTGATCTTGGTTTAACAAATCAGGTTGAATTATTAGGTGGTATCAAAGAGGGGTCTAAGACCATCAGATTAGCACATGAGCCAGAACATAATGGTGAATGGGATTATATGACTATTGATAGTCACGTTAGTCCCAAATATCGCTTTGTATCATCAATTAATGTTCTAAAAGGCTATGCAATGATTGTGGGACGAGATAATGGCTGAAGCAAAAATTGAAGGATTGAGTGCTTTAGTTCAAAAGTTTAATGCTCTTAAATATACTGGCCCCCAAATAAGGTCCGTAGTTAAGAAAAATGGTGCGGAATTGCAGCAACAAACACAGAAAAACATGCTTGAAGCATATAAAGGACACTACGAATGGAAAAAAGGGCAAGGCAAGAAATTTGTTAAACCTACAGGTGCTACTCGTAGAAGTGCGGCTGTTGAAATTAAAGATAATGGTATGACAGCAGTAGTAGCACCTAATACAAGCTATTTTCCATATTTGGAATATGGTACTCGTTTTATGGAAGCTAGACCTACATTGGGTCCAGCTTTTAAAAGAGTTTCACCAATTTTTATTGAGGATATTAAAAGAATAATCAATGAATCCTGAACAAGAGTTATTTGATCGTCTATATTATTATTCACAAAATGAATTAAATTATGATACTTATGATCAACTACCACGATCTAATGCAGAATATCCATTCATTGAAATAGCAGAAACCCAAAATAATTCAATTGACGCAAAAAACGCATTATCTGGAAAGATTACTCAAACAATAAATGTTTGGGGAAATCAAGATATGCGTTTTTTAGTTGCTGAAATGATGGATAAATTTTTATTAGATCGTCTTGAAAGTGATCATTATATTTTTGATCTTATGCAATCACAAAAAAGAATATTACCAGATTCAAGTGTTCCAAATACTAAACTGTTTCACGGTGTATTAACACTTGAGTTTAATTATATGAAAGGAAGAAATTAAATGGCAGAAGTTCAAGCTTTAGCAGGTAAGCGAATGGTTTCATACTTCCGTTTACTAGAAAATGCAAGCAAAGAAGACGCTGAAATTGTCCCACTTGAAGGAGATTCAAGTATTTCATTTAAGAGGGATTCAAAGTCAACAGCTACTAAGTCAGGAAACATTAGTACAAGTTCAGGCTTAACTGCTGAAATTGATCAAACATTTTATGAAGGTATCAGCAAGGTATCTGATGAATTTTATGATGCAATCTTAGATGACAAGATCGTTGAATATTGGCTAGTTGACCTAGACCGAGTAAATCCAGATGGCAAGTACTGGGCTATTTATGCAAGATGTCATGTTACAGAAGATAAGCCATCATTTAAGGCAGATTCTACAGCAGAACGTTCACCAAAGATGAATGTTATTGGAACACCAAGACGAGGCTATACAGCTCTATCAGATTACGACAAGAACATGCTGGATTACGCATTTCGTGGTATTGGGAAAGTTGATGGCGAGCCAAAGAATGATGGCACAGACGGCAATGGACTTGCTTATGAAAATAATGACAGTTCTAAGGACGCTGTCCCTACTGACACAGCTACTAAAAAGCAAGACGGTAAAGGTGCTGCATAACCGCCAAAGTTAATAGAAAGGAGAAACTAAATGCAAATCACAATTAATGGTAAATCCTATGAATTAAATTTCGGTATTTACTTTATTAAACAAATGAATATTAAACACACTGTTGAATCAGGTGGAGTTACTCAAGGCATGGGAGTTAACCAAGCAGTAGCTTCTTTGGTTATGTATGATCCAGTTGGATTAGCTGAAATTATCCAAGCTGCTACATGGATTAATAAGGAAAAGCCAACCCAATTAGATATTATGAATTACTTGGATAAAGAAGCAGACGTTAAGAAACTTTGTGATTCAATCCTCAAGGAACTTGAAAATGCTAACTCAACTAAGGCACAAGTAAAAAACGTTCTAAGGACTATGAAGGCGGCTCAACAGAGAGCTATGAAGATGAGTTTAGAACAATCTGTTTAAACTCTCTTACATACTTAGGCTTTCATAGTCTGCGTGATATATATGCAATGACGTTGGCAGAGTATGAGTTGCGCATGGAATCCTACGAACTGAAGATGGTTAATAAGCGCTTGGATATGGCTACCCAAGCCTTTTTTAATGCAAATGTTCAGGCTGTCGATGATGATGGCAAGCCGATTTACAAACATTTCGATGATTTCTTTGACTATATTTCTGCCATTAATGATGTGCGTAGTAAGTACGAACCTAGCTATGTGCCAATTAAGGGAGCCAAAAAGAAATCTAAAACAGATGTATTGATTGATCGAATTAGGGAGTTTCAAAAGAAACATCCAAAGAAAGGAGCTAACTAATGGCAGGTGAAGATTATGACATTAGGGCAGTCCTTTCAGCGGTTGATAATGGCTTTACAGCAGGATTAGATGCAGCAGCTGCTAAAGCTCAAGCCTTTGCAGATGGTTCAACTCTTTCAATGAAGAGCATTGGAACCGGAATGACTGTGGCAGGTGCAGCTGTTACAGCAATGGGTGTTAAATCTATTACTTCATTTGGCCAATTTGAAGCCAGTTTAAATAAAGCCGCAGTTGTAGCTGGTGGTACCGCAAAAGATATTGGTCAGTTAGATGATTTAGCAAACAAGATGGGTGCCGATTTACCTTTAAGTGCGCAAGATTGTGCTGATGCCATGATTGAAATGGCGCGTAATGGCGCAGGAATTAAAGATATTAAAGAACAATTCCCAGCAATAGCACAAGCGGCTACTGCGGCAGGTGCAGATATTAAGGCAACAGCGGGTGTTGTTCAAGAATCAATGAATATCTGGGGCAAATCCTTAGAAAGTCCACAACAAGCTGCTGCTATTTTAGTTCAAACTGCCAATGCATCTAATGCTTCAATTGAAGATATGCAACAAGCTTTAGCTACTATTGGTGGTACTGCTACTAATGCAAATATGAGCATGCAAGTTACGTCTGAAGCTATTGGCCTATTAACAAACCGTGGATTTAGTGCTGCACAAGCTTCAATAGATTTAAACCATGCAATCATACAAATGGTTTCACCATCTAAAGCTGCTAAAAATGCTATGACTGAGTTGGGAATCTCATTTGTTGATTCTCAAGGCAAAATGAAACAGTTTCCTTTAATTCTACAAGAATTAAACAAGGCTATGGCTAATTTAAAGCCTAATGAAAAAGCTCAAAAGCTTAAAGCAATGTTTGGTACTGCAGGAATGCAGGCTATTTTGCCTTTACTTGATTCAGTTAAGAATAAATCTAACGATGCAAAAGTTTCTTGGGACGCTTATGCTAAAGAACAAGAAAAAGCAGCAGGATCAACTAAAAAAGCAACTGCAACTCTTAAAGAGCAATCAGCGGAAATGCAAAAAAATGTTGGGTCAAGCATCGAACAATTAGGTGGTAATTGGGAATCTCTTCGCAATAAGTCTATGAAGGCGGCACAAGATATTAATGGTGCCGCAATTCAGAACACTAACAGAATGCTTCAATGGGCTACTGACTCCAATTCTGCTACTGCTCAATTTATTCGAGGTTTTATTGGATTATCTCCCGCTATTGGCACTGCTACGACATCTGTTGGAATGTTTTTACGAAATGCAAAAACCATTGTCGGCACAATTGGCGGGGCAATAGGTGGAGTAAGTAATTTCATTAAAACTGCTAAATTAGTGGCTAGTGTTGTTGAAGGCTGGGACGGAGCTAAAGCGGCATTAATTGCTTTATCAAATCAATCAAAGATAGCAGCTGTCGCTGTGAAAATATTAAATTCTGCATTTCTAACTAGTCCAATTACATGGATTGTTGCAGGAATAACTGCCGTTGTTGCTGGATTGACTTGGTTCTTTACTCAAACTAAAACAGGGCGAGCGATGTGGGCTAGTTTCGTGTCGTGGCTCAAAGGTCTATGGCAAGGACTAGTTCAAGTTGCAACTACTGTTTGGAATGCAATAGTTCAAGTGTGGAATGGTGCTGTCGGTATCATCAAGGGCGTATGGAATGGCATAACTGGATTCTTTAGTGGTTTATGGAATGGCGTTCTTGTAGTAACTCGTACAGCATGGAATGCAATCAAAGGCGCAGTTCAAACCGCTTGGGACACGATTAAATCAGTTGTTCAGACAGGGCTTAGTGCTGTTCAGTCAATAGTATCTACAGTAATGAATGCTGTTAAAGGTGTCTTTAGTTCCGTGTGGAATGCAATTCGAGATGTGTTTAATAATGGAGTTCAATTCATTAAACAAGTTATGCACATTGATTTGTTTGCACAAGGTCAAGCAATCATGAATTCCTTGCTTAAAGGATTGCAAGATGTTTGGAACAACGTCAAGAGCTTTGTAGGTGGTATTGGTAATTGGATTAAAGAACACAAAGGCCCATTAAGCTATGATGAACAGCTTCTTATTCCTGCTGGTCAAGCAATTATGGGAGGTTTGTTTAATGGTCTTAATAATGGCTTTGGCAATGTTCAAGATTTAATTTCTAGCATTGCTCAATCAGTAGCTTCAAATGTTACTGATGTTATGGATAATGCAAATTCATTATTGAGCGATTCAAGACTTGAACTGCCTGAAGTAAGTTCACAAAAATTCAATGATTCTTTAAATAATTTGAATTCACAGCTCCAAACAAATATCATGGGGCAAATTTCAATTAACAATAACAATACTATGGCAAGAACAAATCAGCTCTTAGAACGTATTGCTAACAAAGACAACACTATGGTGCTTGATACTGGCAAGGTGGTTGCTGAAACAACTGGTCAATATAACGATAGTTTAGGTGAACAAGTTGCTAGAAGGGACAGATGGTCATAATGGTTGATGAATATACTTCTGATTCAAATGGAATCTATAAGCGGAATGTTTTTAGTCAGTTTCATCATGAACCAATGCCAAGCTATAAGTTCCATGAGATCGGTATTTATACAGGAGACATAAGCGAAGTTAATCCTGATGCTGGTATTCAATTTAATGGATTTGATTCTGCTAAGGCTGGTTGGTGGCTTTCTAAGCGTGAGTTTTCAACTCCCGAAGAGTATGAGGTTGTTGATTCAGTCCCTTACCAGCAAGGTGAATATGACTTTTCTGTGCTTGATAATCAGCGCTTTTTTAAAGCCAGAACTATTAAGTATGAATTTCTAATCATTGATGATGACCCGCAATATCGACAGGGTTCATTTGATCAAGGAATGAACGAATTAATGAGACTTCCGTATAAAGAAACTGATGTCGATAATGCTTATATGGATTTGCTAGACACTGGTTCACCAGCTTATAAATTTAATGTTAAGTGCAAATCTGTTTCATCTTCAGATGATGATGAAAAGGGTGTAATGACCGTAACTGTTGAGTTTAAAGGCGATCCGTTTGCTATCAGTCGCTCAAGTGCTGATGAAGAAATCTGGGATGAAATTGACTTTGACAATTACCTTGTTCAAAAGACATATTATGAAATTAATGGAGAACTCACATGCTCTCTTGATAACCCCGGAATGCCAACACCTGTAAACATAGAAATAGAAAACTCATCAGACGTAGTAATTAGATGGCCAACCGAAGATCGTAGTTCTCCTACGATTGTTAAGCCTATTACTAAAAATGGCTCTCAAATCACTTACGGTGGCAATATCACAAAGATTTTGCCGAGTGGCAATAATAATCGTATTGGCTTTACTGGCACAGGTTCAGTAAGACTTAATTTCCATTACAGGATGATGTACTAATGTATCGAATTATTGGATATAACGGACCACGAACTAAAAATCAGAATGTCATTTATGATATTCACGAAAACAAATATGTTGATGAAGCTAAGTTGACTTTAAAAGATTCAACACAAATAGATGATCTTGAGATTACAGTTAATAAAAATAATTGGCTGTTATCTCATAATCATCCATTTAAAACTCATGTTGAAGTATATGATGATAATAATTTGATCTTTAGAGGGCGTTTACTCAAGCCTACAAAAGAAATGAAGTCATCAGGTGTATTCTCACATACATATACGTTTGAAAGCATTGAAGCTTATTTAGTGGATAGTGCGCAACGCTTTTATTACAACTACAATGCGACAGCAACAGAAGTACTAAAGCATATTTTGAAGTTGCATAACAAAGATGTATCGGTATCTCATCAAGTATTTTTACGACACAACGATTTTGAAAAATCAAAAGTGAGACATAGCGTAAAGATTGACTACACAGATACTTGGAGTGCTTTAAATTCTGTTTTGATAAAGAAGTTTGGTGGTCAACTTAACTTTTACTATGACAAGGAAAAAGGCAAGAATTATCTTGATTACATCGACAATCAAAGTGAAAAGTATGTAAATTCCATTACTCACAACAGTCCTGTATTGCAGATTGGTAGCAATTTAAAATCAATCAACTTTGGAATGGATCCAAGTAATGTTGTTACTCGGTTAGTACCACTTGGAGCAGAGAAAAAGCCTAAGAAGGTGCAAATTGGATCTGATTATACTGTTGATGCAGACGGCTCTATTACTGGAGCAACTAAAAAAGTCCATGGCTCTTGGCGTGATGCTGTTAAACATGCTGCTAGATTGATGAACGTTTCAGTTAGTGCGTCAGATGTAGATGCTATCCTTAATCTAATTAGACATGAATCAGGTGGACATACGCATGCGGTAAATCCTACTCCAGTTTTAGGGCAACATGCTACGGGTTTGCTTCAATTTCTACCAACTACTTTTAACTATTATGCAGTAGCAGGTCACCATAACATTCGAGATGGATTTGATTCTCTGCTTGCCGCTTTTAATGCTCCTTCATTTTTAAGTGATGCGAGAAACTGGGCTCAAACAAGAAATTGGTCGCCAAAAGGCGCACCACGATATAACAAGATCCCTTATAAATACAAAAGTAAGGCTCACTTAAAAACTTTAAATAAGTGGGGCTGGCCTTTTCCGAGTGTGGGAGAGGGTAAATTCTCATCTGCTCAATTGTTTGGTGTTCACGCAGGCAATGGTAGGCGTAATTCTTTTCATGATGGTTTAGACTTTGGATCAGTTGACCACGCTGGCAGTGAAATCCATGCAATTCATGGTGGTACTGTAATGAAGGTTAGTTATGAGAATGGAATTGGCTGGTATGTGCTAACTCATTCAAGTGATGGCTATGACATTATTTATCAAGAAGCTTTTAGTTCTAAGTCAAAAATATCTGTTAAGGAAGGTCAGCATATTAAAACAGGCCATGTGATTGGCAATCGTGATACAGATCATGTTCACATCGGTGTATGTAAAAAGCCTTATTCATGGTCCACAGGATTTTATAAAGGCCATTCTTTTGACCCTCATTGGCATTGGTTAGACCCGTTGAAATTAATTAAACACGGGGGACAAAAAGGTGACAAAGCCAGCACTGCTAAGTATTACAAAGAATCGACTACTCCACATGGAAGAATAACTATTAAATCAGTTAACAAGGATAAAGATTATATTCTTGCCGATAAAGACATGATTGAACAGTTTGGCTATATTGCTAAGCCAGTCATTTTTGATAGCGCTAAAACCCCTGCCGATTTGTTGAAAAAAGCAAATGAATATTTAAAGAAGCAAAAGAAGGATTTTAACAAAGAATCTTATAAAATTTCTGCTTTAGAATTGCCACGATACGACAAATTTAAAGTTGGACATCGTTATCCAACCCAAACGTTTGGTTTGGTATTAAAGCAGGAACAGTACTTGCTAATAACTCAAAAAGAAATTGACATTCCTAACTCACCATACAATTCTTCACTTCAAATTGGCGACAAAGCGACTGGAATTGCTGATTATCAGGTTGAAACTAATAATCAAATTAAAAAGCAGATTGTTAATTTGCAAAATGATGTTATTGGATTAACGGAAGTCGTTCCTGACTTGCAAAACAATACTGATGATCTTGAAGACAAGGTATATGGTGATAGGAATTATAGTGAAGCTGGTATAGGTCATGCCAAGGCTGATGTTAAGTTCCTTAGACGTGATTTTAAGGGGTTTAAAAAAGAAACTAAAAATCACTTCACGAAAATAGATAAAATTCAAAAGGATCATGAAACTAGAATCAAGAAAATTGAATCGGAAGTTGCAACATTATCAGCTTCCGTATCTGCATTACAAAGTGCTAAGACGAAAGGAGACAAAAACTAATGTATGGAGATGATGACACTCACATTACTGGGCAGATCACATTTTCTCAAATAGCCGAAGCTATCAGGCATAAGAAGTATGGTCGAGACATGCGTGAAGCTATTGCACAAGGATTTGAACAATTTATTGGTATACTCCAGCGAGTGAGCAATCTTGAATCAGAATACAGCGACTTGCTTGGCAAGTATAATGATATTATTGGGCGTCTTAATGATGATGAAAATGAAATCAATGACTTGAAAGGAGATGTTGAGGCTTTAACTAAGAAATACAATGACGATATTGAAACTACTAATCAGCGTCTCACTAAGTTGGAGAAAGCAGTGTTCGAAACACAGTACATTAATGATACTGATGATATAGCTGACCATGACAAATCAGTTGTCTTGCAAGATATTAACGATACAAATGTGATTGATGACGATGATGGTTTAATCATTGAACAGGACAACTATAAGCCATTGCCAAGCGATATTAGTTAATTAGAAAGGAGAATCATATGGTAGATAATCTAGTTAAAGTAACACATGACAATAACGGCCATTTTTACCGAATCAAAATGGACTTGGCAAAAGAAGGCTCAGAAATCTGGGATTTAACGCCTTATTTTAAGGGGCGTGTTGGAGACAATCGTTTTGGCTTGCAAGTAGTATGGACTTATCAAGGAAGACTGTTGGATACTACTGGAATGAAGCCTTACATTGAAGGCAATGTCGGCAACTACAGTTTTGATGACAAAAAAGACTTGCAACTTGCCCCTGATGCCGCAACTGTGCGCTACACAGGCGAACCTAGCGACTGCCAAGCAGGAGGCAAAGCAACTTACTATTTTCCTGAGCAAATGTTCCCTCGAGATGGTATTTTTAAGGGTTATATTGGTCTTTTAGATGATCGTGACGATTCAAGCCAGCCACATATTTCTGGGGTAACTGTTTGGTTTAGAGTATTGCCAAGCATTGCTCAAATGGGTCATGCTTGTGATGTTTATATTTCTGATTTGGATAAAGCACTGCAGAACTTCAAAGACACTCTTAGACAGCACAATATTGATTATGAAAATCAATTAAATAGCAATAATGCTGAATTTCAACGTCAAGTACAACAAGTAATTACTGACGCACGCAATGCTTATAATTCGCAGGTTGCTAACTCACGTGATGCGATGAATGCACTTGATGCTGAAGTTAAAGCGAATCGTGCAGAGTTAACTAATATCAATGATCATTTATCTGGTGTTGAACAACAAATTGCAATTCATGATATTGTTACAATTCCTCAACACCAAGAAGATTTGAAAAATATCAGCAATGCTATTGATGAAAGACTTGCTAATATAAAAACTGCGCCAGTTGCGGTTGAGAATGCTGCAACTTTACAGCAACGTTATCCGAATGGCGCAGATGGAATTTTTATTACTGCAGATACAGGGCACAAATGGTTGTGGCTGTCTGGTCAATGGACTGATTGTGGTGAATATCAAGCAATTGGAATTGGCGATGAACTAATTGAACCTATCAAGCAACAACAAAAAGTTGATGAAGAAAATATTGCAACCAACTATAGCTTGATTAATCAAAATACTGCTCAAATCAAGGAAAACACAACTGATATTCAAAGTGTTGAAGGTGCTGGAGCATTAACCT
>SKEM01000643.1_pt1 | contig 21618 bp, 18 predicted proteins | sample 4826731 | NCBI WGS metagenome assembly SKEM01 (sample SAMN11008809, study PRJNA524170) | human gut metagenome | biome: Human fecal sample; material: Feces; isolation source: fecal sample from pouch patient p37 | host: Homo sapiens | place: Israel: Tel-Aviv | collected 2015-07-27
GAGATATACATCCTATATCAGGAGGTGGAAATATGAAAAATGAAGATATAGAAAGAATAGCATCAATGTTATTTGAATATTCACTATCTGAAGATGAACAATATATCCTTGATGGTTTAGTACCAATATCTAACGAGTTAGAAGGTGAGATAAATGAGAATGTAAATGTTGATAAATTAGAAAACATGAAGATATTCTGTAGGGAAATATCTAACTATCTAACACATATTATAAATGAAGATAATGAACATCTACAGGATATACAGATGTATTTGTTGTCGATTGTATTGCAAAAATTAATAGATAATAGGAAGGATGATGTACATGCAAATACGAAATGTTAATGGTGGATATAGTAAGGATGAATATAACAGACAGACAAGTGGTGTAATTCCACAGATTCTAATAGGCAGTGGGCCAAGAATAAAGTATTCATTTGATAATGAAAAAAAGACATACACAGATACTGTCTCTAGTGTTGAGGTTGATGTGTATTATCCAGGATTAGGAGTACAAGTAATTAAGATGCCTGCGGATTTTAAAATACCTAAAAACCTAGAAGATCTATCGGAAATTGAACTAATTGATCCTGAAGCATGTGTAGTTAGTCGTAAATTGTATGTAAGGGCAAAGGGGATCAAATAATGTTTACGCAGCATAAGGAAAAAAGTAGTGGTATTATCCCCTATGCTAAGAGTGTTCTAACGTATACGTTATTCTCTGAGACTGATCAGAACAATGAATATGATCTAATCTGGAATGGTAATGGATTCGTGTTCATTCCTATCTATCCGATAACGTATGTTATAGATGAAGCATTTTACAACAAGCTATTCACAATTTTGAATTTAGCATTGACTCCCCAATATACACTAGTTAGACCGCTGACAATGCAGGTAATAACACTAGATAGTAGGCAATCTAATCAGGCTAGAGGGTTATTAATACCTGCTAGAGTTGGAAAACCTCAAAGACTACAAGGAACTATAACTAACTTAGCAAAACAAACTGATGATACAACTAGTATACCTATTATGGATATATTGAGCTGGAATTATGTGAGATCACCTCATGCGGTTATAACAGGTGTTTCGGGATCTGGGAAATCCTACTTCCTAAAGTATTTGTTTTCAATTTGCTCGAAAATTGGAGATATAGTTGCGATAGACCCCAAGGGAAGTGATCTAGCTAGATTAGCTAAGAGGAAAGGTAAGAGAATAATCATGCCGGAGTTCCTTGATAATAATAAAGGAAACAACAGCATTGGAGGAAAATTCCTACAAGATGTGATTGCATCGTTAAAAGAAGTAGAAGAGACTATGTACCAGAGGCAGAGTGAGTTATATAAGACAACACTAAGGATATCGACAGATTATCGAGAGTTGAATGTAAGACCTATTTTTATTTTCATTGACGAGCTAGCTGCGTTATTAACGGGTGCGTCAAAGAAAGTAAAAGACGATTTCCAAAATCTATTAGTGAGATTAACTGTGCTTGGTCGTGAATCTGGAGTATATCTAATACTATCCATGCAATCGGCTAGAGCTGAGTATATTCCTACTATTGTAAGAGATTCGATATCACTAAGGGTACAGTTAGGGAGAATCAATTCTGAAAACACTAAGTTTCTGTTTCCAGAGTTAAGTGAGATGCCCATGGTGCCTCTTGGCGGTAAAGGATCTGGAATTATCAGCATTGCCGGTGATGAGAGATATGCAGGGATTGAGCCTGTGTTAACTCCTACTATTATTGATTGAGGTGATAAACATGTACTATTTTAGGAAATTGTGGTTATGGTTGTTATTCATACTAGGAATGGGTATGATAGTCCTGCATTATGGATATAGATTGTTAGCAATGATATTGCCGATCATATTCAAGTTCTCCCAATTGGATATGAATGAATATAATTCAATTAATAATAGGATATATGAATTCAGTAATAATGGATATGAATTGCTATTAATAATATTTATTCTAATGATTCTTGGATTAGCGCTTTGGCTTGCTTGTAATCTATTATCAGGACAAATTCAAAGAGACTTCCTTGTTGATAGATTAACAAAATCATTAATTAGGTATGTCCCAATAGATAATACTAAATTAATAGCTACAGAAGAAAAACGTGCTAATTGGTGGATTAGGAGAGGACGAATTATCAAAAAACATGGAAAATTAGTGTTAAGAATACCGTGTGGCAATAATGCTGCTATTATTGAGATTATTCGAAAAAGATGTGATGGATATGTTAATCAATGGTTGTCACAAAACTATCCCAATAGTAACTGGAGTCCGATTGAAATAAAGCATGGCCTATTCATAACTTGGCTGTACGTAAGAGAAAAATAAGACATTAGCGCTATGGAAGGTAAGAAAATTCCTACGGAGTAAGGAAAATTTTCTTACCTTCTATAGCGCAATCAGGGGAAGTGAGCTTGCTCACGGGGGTGAAGCCCCCTTTAAAAAATATGTAGACGATGACACAAAATTCATAAAAATGCCATTCTCGTGCGATTGGAGGGCTTGTTTTCTCAATCGTACAGAATGACACAGATTGAGAGTATTCATTGATGTGACAACGAATACAGACACTATAAAAATAATGAAGGAAGTGAGAAAATGGAAGCAAAAAAGACACAAGATACTGATAAATCATCAAATGTATCTCCTAGACGATCGCCTGTTCTAATGTTGGTGCAACAAGAAGAACACCTGTCCCTACCTATTAATGAGTTGCAAACTAAAATAGAACGTTTGAAAAATGTTGGTCTGATTAGATGGGCCTATATAAAGCACGACAAAGACAAAGATGAAGATGGTGAGTTAGTTGCCCCACATTATCACTTTACTTTGCAATTCAAAAAACGAGTAAGCGTTGATTCAATAGCTAAGCGCTTGAAAGAAAATATTAATCAATTTGAAATTATGACCAAACGAGGGATTAATGCTAAAGTATCAGCTAATAATGCATTCGCCTATTTAGTTCACCGAACTGAAAACGCTAGAGAAAAATACCAATATAATCCTAAAGATGTAGTCTCAAATTTTGATTTTCCCAAGTTTATTCAAGAATTGGCCGAACAAATGACACCTCAAGATATCCTGGATATGCTAGGCGAAGGGAAAATTACTAAACGTGAGGCACAAAAACAAATATTATCATTAAGTGCAAACGCGATGAGTGAATACAAGAGAAGGATTGATGATGTCTATTCTGCAAGATTAGACATTGAATATCGTAAGTGGGTCAAAGAGATGAAAGCAGCAAATGAACCAATTAGGGTTATCTGGTGTTATGGTGCAGGTGGAACAGGAAAAACTCGCTACGCTAGAGAATGGGCCATAAATCAAAATCTGAATTATTATATCTGTTCGGGGAGTAACTCTCCTTTTGACGGGTTAAAAGATCTAAGTCCTAAAGAACAAGAAGTACTAATAATAGATGAGTTGAGGCCTAAAACGCTAAAATATCCTGACCTGTTGCAAATACTAGACCCTATGAATTTCGAAAAAGTAGCTGTAGCAAGGTATTACAATCCACATGTCATGGCTAAGGTGATATTCGTGTGTACCATCTATAATCCATATCAATTCTACATGCACATGCCTAGACTGGATAGGAATATAGATACATTCGATCAACTCTCAAGGCGAATAGGCCTAAATATAGAATTCACTAAACATCATATTAATGAAACTATACCTAAACTTAAAAAGGTAAAAGATGAAGATACCGATGAAACTGAAACAACATATATATATGAGACAATTAAATCATATGAAAATAAGTTCGATACAAATAAAGTAGAGACAAAGTTCACACTAGAGGATTTGGAAAATTACGGAAATAATGAAAAATAGCCACTACCTACCGACCAAAGCAAGGTAATGACTATCCGATAGTAAATAAGAACTAGAACTATCTCTTCCATTATTAACGAATGAAAGGAAGATTGCAAATGAAAAACAAAAAAACAATTACAGCAAATGAGTTAGTTGATGAATTAGGGTTTAAGATGCATCAAGCACGAGATATTATCCGACTAGCTAAAGTAATTATGGTCAATCGTGGATATTCGATGTACAATAATAAAAGATTAGGAGTTGTTCCGATATCTGTCATTGAAGAAATAACAGGTATTCCTTTAATAGAGGAGGATACCAACAATGACAACAGCCGAAAAAACTAAATATCCTGGTGTATATAAAGATAGTAATGGAAATTATTTTTATCAAGCGTATCTAGGGAGAGATCCGGTTACAGGGAAAAAAATTACTAAAAAATCTCGTAAATCAAGTAATGGAAAGCCATTCACAAGTGCTACTAAAGCTAATGCTGAACTATCAAAAATCAGAGCACAATATCTGGAACAATGTGGGCAAGCAAATTATCGTATTACAATGAAAACATTTATGAAACGTAATTTTTTGCCTAAATATAAGGCTGATGTAAAAACTTCAACGTATGAATCACATGAAAGATCTTTCCAGAGGATATTAGAGAGATTTGGTGACAAGCGATTAGAAGATATAACAGTATTGGATTGTGATGAATACCGAACATGGTTGTTAAATAACTATTCGCAATCGTATGCTAATTTGAACTATATTTCCTTTAGGCAAGTATTAGAGTACGCTGTAAAAATGGATTTTTTGAAAGTTAATGTGGCTAAAAGGACAAAAGCAATTCCAAAGGGGAGAACAGTACAAGCATTTTGGACAAAAAGTGAATTCGAACAAGTTCTCTCGCAATGTTGTATAGATGTTTTTGAGCAGCATATGAGTTTTATGCTAATTTGGTTATATTTTATGACTGGTATGCGTGTAGGTGAAGGTCAAGCACTCAAATGGTCTGATGTTGATTTGAAGAATAATACTATTAAGATTTTTCATAATATTGATTATAAAAACAAGCAGAATTATACGATAAACAATTATACTAAGACAGCGAGTGGTATGAGAGTGATTAGTATTGACCAAACAACAGTAAAGTATTTAAAAAGATGGAAAAAAGCTCAACAAAAAGTAATAAAGAGTGATTTCATACTCTCATACGATGGGGAACCAATTTCCAGATCGACAATACAAAGAATTCTGATTCGTTATGCTAAGCTAGCAGGAGTGACTATAATTCAGGGAAAAGGTCTAAGACATAGCCATGCTAGTTATCTAATTAATGAGTTCAATGCTGATGTTTTAACGGTTTCAAGAAGATTGGGACATTCTTCTCCAGACATTACACTTAAATATTATGCTCACATGTGGAATCGAAATGATAGTATATTAGCTAATCGTATGGCAGATAATATAAGTTTTAGCCCAGCAGAAGAAAATAAAATAAATTTCAACGGCAATCAACATATTAAAAAGAATAATTAAATATTCTGCCAGAAGTCTGCCAAAATAAATAAAACGTTGATATTATAACGAATAATTGATAAGACATTATTGAATGGGAATAAGTTGCTAATGCAATATAGTGATGTAATGCCAATTTAACAACGATTTAGGGAGCAAACTCCAATCAAAAAACAATAAAAATAATATGGCTGTTTGCCAAAAGTAGAAGAAACTGAGAAAAAAATTCAAGACTTAAAACCGTTAGAAATCACATTGCTAAGAAGTTGATTTCTAGCGGTTTTTAATATAACTATTTTCTAAAATTTATCTGAAAATATAGTTTTTTCCTAACCTCTTTTCAGCTCATCTAAAAGTAGAATGAGCATATGAACTTAATTAAGGAGTAGAAGAATGAGAAATAAAAATTTTACAGATTTGTACTTGTTAAATCAGAATAAAAAGATTATGGCAGATTTAAAGCAGGAGGTTAGTGCAGAAAATGCAGATGTACTTATTAAGTACACTTTTACACATATTTTAAATAGAAATTTTTCGGCTGAATTTAGAAATATTATTCAGTATTTGGAGATAGACAATGAGAGAGAACTTGGAAATAATTTTGACAAAATAAAGAACGAATTATTAATACTGATTATTTTTGCAAAAAATGGATTATCTACTAGCGAATTGGAAACACAGATAGCGAATATAAACAAATGTGGACACGATGTGATAAGTAAAATGTCGAATTTTATGATAAAAAATAAGAATATCATAGATGAAGAAGAGTATTTGCATTTAGAACGGTCATTAGAATGTATAAATTATATTTTGGATGTATTTATTGAGATTTTCAAATGTGAGATCAAATACCTAAAACGCAAAGGAGGTAGTCATAGTTTTTCAAGTTTAAAGAAGACACTGATAAATGGTGTAAATAATTGTTAAGGATAAGATATGAATACGTTTAATGAATAGGTTAATCAGAATTGCTAACAACATAACAAATTAAAGTGAACCCCCATAGTTAAAATTTTTTGTTCAACTATGGGGGAATTTTAAGGCTAGTAATTAAGACGAATTAGTTTTTTTAATGAAGAATAAAGCGTTCTTTTATTTTCAGTTACTTAGAGAGTTATTAGTAAATTTTATGTGTTGCTGTTCAAGTTTTTTAACGTATTTAAGTGTACTTTTTGGCTCACGTTCTTCAACTAGTAAGGTAGTCATACGTACAATATCACTCTCAAAGAGGTTTGCATTTCTAATATAGTCAAGTACCTCAATAAAATCTTTAGGATTATCACTGTGATAAATATAGGTATCTAGACTGATATATTTCTTATAAGAATCGATGAGATCAAAAAATATATCTTGAAGCTTTTTTTGACGATTGACTATTGTTTTTGCTATATCTTCAAGGTTATATGGATTAATTTGGCTGTATTCATCACGATCCAACTTATTTTTGAATAGTTTATTAAGATCATCTAAAGAAAAGGAGTTGTTATTAAATCTTTCTTTAGCAACATCATCAATAGTTTTATTATATTGTTCTTTATAAAAGTAAGTAAGGACGACAAGGTAATAATAGCTATATAATTTTTGAGTGGAATTTCCCCTCTTACCAGTGAGAAAAGTGTCTACCTTTGTATCCTTTTTCACAGATTTCAATTTACTATTTGGAATTGATTCTAGTATGCTTTGTTGATTTGATGAAAGGTTGTTGGTTTCAATATCTCGTAATCGATTTCTAACAGTTTTGGGATTTATATTTGTTAAAGAAGTAACCGGATTACCAGAATCATCACGGTAAGAAACTAGCTCTGATATGATTTCGTCAACAGAATAGTATTTTAGTTCTTTTAGAGCTTGTATATGATCTTCATCAAGTTTAGTGTATTTTTTTAATCTTTCCCATTGTTTAGGGGAAAGATCAGCCTTTAAATAATCAACATTTTTTCTGTCATACATAATTTTTCCTCCTCGTAATATTATTTATTCCCCAAGAATTAAGGGGTGCGGGACTGAATAATTTCCTTTAATATGGATTTAGATTTAAAGGGAAGGATACATATATTATGATAACAGAAAGATCACCTACATCATACTGTAGAGAGTTGAAGTATGTAAAGGTGTAACAGTGATTTATTAAGATAATTGAGAGGATGATATTTATGGAGAATAAGAATACTTCAGCAATAGTTACATGTATGATGCTATCGATATTGTTTACTTGGGGACTAATGGAATCACTTACTAGTAAATGGGGCAATCTTGCAGGTTTCATTTTGATATGTATATTAATAACGTTAGCTTACTCTGCAAATGATTTAAGAGTGTATAGCAAATTAAGCCGAATGTTTTATCTGATAGGTACAGTAGTAGTAATAACATTAATTATACGTTTTTCAAAGGAAACATATTTGATGGAGACAATAAGTTTTATATTAGCAGAATGGGCTGTAAGTATACTTCTATCATTTTTCATTAATTTTTATATAAAAATAGAAAACTTAATGTTTAATATAGGAGATAATTATTCGGAAAAAAGAGCTAGGAAACAACTTGAAAGGGGAGTTCTTAATTATTACTATAATTATAATTGGAAAAATGGAAAGTTAACAAGTCTTTGGTTATATTACGATAAAAGAGGGTTATATAAAGACATTAGAAAGACATTGATGAATAATTATCCAGTAAGGCCATTTGTTTTTTATAGAGGTATGGTTAATGAATTTATGGATCTATCATTAAATGAACTAATAGAGATTAAATTTTTTTTACATGAAGATAAAGAGAATAAGTTAGATATAATTAATGGATATATTAAACTTTTTGCTATTATTATAAGCGCATTTTTAGGGGACAATCTTATAGATAAAGTAAGATCAGAAGTTTTGAAAAATATTTTTTTGAGTCGATGGACGTTAATAATGTTAGTATATATTATTGTAGTAGCAATTATATTATCGATAATGGAAGTTAAAAGTGATAGAAAAAGCAATAAGTCAAGAAAAATGTTAGAGAATATAGTTAATGCAGCTATAGAAAAGAAAAAAATGGAAAATAAATAGATATTAGTAGATTAATTTGGTTTTTTTGTCAAAAAAGACTGATGCCAAAATTTTAATTATTATTTTTGGATCTTTTTGAGATTCTATTAAATAAACAAACGCAGATGAATCGAGACAATAAAGTCTTGTTTCATCTGCGTTTTCTTTATTCTTCTATTGGAAGTAAGCAATATGAACCTGTAGTATCAACTTGATATGAATTTTTTTCATTACCTTGTAGAGTCATTTCCATATCAGTTGCATAGATTACCAAGCCTAATTTATGTCCCTTAGGAAGATGATAGAACATAGGTTGTGTAGTAATTTCAACATCATAGAATTTATTAGCTTCAAGTTCATCTGTACTAAAGTTGTTATGGCGATTTTGTAAGTTCAAGTGAGCTTGTGTAATCATCTTAAATGGTGTTTCTTTAGCTAACTTAAATTCTACCAGATTATCTTCTTGCCAGTGATAACCTAAATCTAAGCCACGTCTTTCAAGAATTGTAGGAGTAGCTCCTAGACGTTTAGCATCGCCATAATCAACCAACTTAACACTAATCAAACCATGATCAAGTTGATTAGCGATCTTCAATTTGATTTTAGCGACACCTTTAAGTAAAGTTTCATGCTTTAAAGGTTCGCTAGTAAGAATCAAACGGTTATCTTCAAGTTTTGGACTAGTTAGTGCAAGAATATCTTCCTTCCAACTATTAATATTTGCCTGATAGTGTTTAAATGTAGCTTCTGGCAAATGATCACTAAACTCTAAAGTTTGATTTTCTTTCTTTTGTGCAGAGAGAGAATCAGAATCTAAGTATAACTTAGTAAAGTTCTTACTTTGCCAACTAGAATAAGTTTCCCATGTACTTTCTTTAGTATTATTTTGAACTAAGATATCTGGGAGTAATTCTTTAGCATTATTCTCAACACCATATAATTTATGACTTAACCAAAGATTCATCATATCTGTGAAATCAAGTGATTGGAAATTGTTGATATAGATATGTTGACCTTGATGCAAGATAAGTTTCTTCGTTACTTCAACATCACCAAGTTTATTATATAAGTTAAATACATTCTTTAACTTAACATTCCAGTCATTGAGACCATGAACCATCACAACATCACACTTAATATTACCTACGTCTTTTAAATAATTACGAGCGTCCCAGAAAGTATTGTAATTACCAGTAGTGCGATCTTGGTCTTTGGTAATAGTTGATAAGAATTTGTTAAAGCCATCTTTAACACGATTATAGTCACCCGCACTTTTTTGACGACTAAAACATTCTTCAGCTAAAATGTCGGCATCTTCTCCAGGAAATCCACCTGGTGCAATAACAAGTCCGCCTTCACGATAGTAGTCGTACCAGCTAGAAATAGCTGCTTCACTAATGATAGTTTCTAATCCTTTTACGCCAGTAGTAGCAGTAGCTGTGGCAAGCGTTCCTAGATATGATTTTCCAGTCATCGCTACTTTTCCGTTTGACCACCAAGCAGGAATAGCCTTATTTGCTTCTTTAGTTGTAAAAGCTGTTCTCTTTCCGTTCAACCATTCAACAACATCCTTAGCTCCCAAAGTTTCGGCTTCGTCACCACAAGTACGGTATCCGTCAGAATCTAAAGTCCCAACTCCACCAGAATAGACAACAGCGAATCCACGAGCTAGCATGTAGTCATTAAAGGTATATGTAAATAAATGTTCCCAACTTTCTTCAGCATTTTTAGTAGAGATCACAACAGGACGTTTCTTAGGAAGTTTAGTTGCTGGCTTATGGTATTCAATATCTTGATAAGAAAGATGTTTAACTTCCTTACGCTTAATCGGCAGATCTACACTGTGCATCATTTTCTCAGCACTAGCATCATTGGTTCCTAAATAATAAGGGCTAGCTGTGAAAATGGTTGGAACTTTCATACCTTTATCAGTTACAGCTGGACGTGTAATGATAACTTTTAGTAAATCACGTTTATCATCATGATCTGTATCTAATTCTGATTCAACATAGACTACTTCATGGATAAGCTTGTTTGTATCAAAAACAGGTTGAGCCTTTCCATTAAAGAAAATTGGTTCTGCTAGGTTTAATTTATAAAACTGTGTGAAATAACCACGATTGGCTAGAATATCGAGTAAAGTTTGTCCTTTTTTAGTTGAAGTACACAATAAGTCATACCAAGCATTTATAACATCATTAGGATGATTTATCTCTTTTTGGTATGGTAAGTTTAATTTGTCCATTGCAGAAAATGGATCTTTTAAATCAAAATCTAGTCCAACTTCAAAGCCTAAAAGCTGTAGACCAATGGCATAGAAAACTCGAGAATTTATCTTACTAGAATTTAAATAAGTTAAAACATCAGCATTCTCGGTAGCTGCTAGATTGGAAAGAGCGTGATTTTTAGCTGCTTCAGTCTTGAAATTTGGAAAAGCACGTTCCAAAAATAAGCGATAAATATGATTGCTAGCTAAATCTTCATCACCAGCGTGAAGAAAAGCAATGCGATTGAGTTCAGCTAATTTTTGTTCAAAAGGAACTTTGACATGAGCGAATTGATTGAATTTCATAATAACGATCCTTTCTTTTAGAATATTTATTACCATTATAGACTTTTTATAGAAAAACTTCTATGGTAATAGAGGGAACGTTTACATTGAATAGCTAGGGTATTTGACTTTTAAGACAAATATTTTTTTTGTAAAATATATATTGTAGAGTAATTTTTAGGTACTTTGAAAGGAAGATTATATGACCTATTTAGGAACACTTTGCTTAGTTTTGCTGACAACTGCTTTTGCTGGCAGTATTAGTCGCAGAGTCGGAATGCCTGCTGTAATTGGTCAGTTATTGGTGGGGGTTATTCTGGGACCAGCGATGCTAGGTTGGGTGACAAGTAATAATTTTGTCCACATCTTTTCAGAAATTGGTGTGGTCATCTTAATGTTTATGGCGGGACTTGAAAGTGATCTAGATTTATTGAAGAAATATCTTAAGCCTGCGACTTCAGTAGCCTTATTTGGTGTAATTGCTCCTATTATTTTAGTTTATCTTTTGGGGCGAATATATAACTTTACTAATGAAGAAGCAATTTTTCTCGGCGTAACTTTCGCAGCAACTTCAGTTTCTATTTCAGTTGAAGTGTTAAAAGAGTTAAAGAAGTTAGATACAAAAGAAGGAACAACGATTTTAGGAGCTGCTGTAATTGATGATATATTGGCAGTTTTAATTTTAAGTGTCTTAGTAAGTATCTTCAGTGATGTTGCTCAAGCAGAAGGTGGACATACTCAATCTAATTTAGTTGTGGGTATCTTAATTCAAGTAATATACTTTATTGGTATTTACTTAGTCTTTAGATGGATTGCACCACTTTTAATGAAGATCAGTGAAAAATTACCAATATCTTCCAGTGAAATTCTAATGTCATTAGTAATTTGCTTGGGAATGGCATTCTTTGCTGATTTGGTAGGCTTGAGTGCAGTAGTAGGTTCATTCTTTGCCGGAGTAGCAGTTGCACAAACTCCATATAAACAAGAGATAGATTCAAGTATTGAACCAATCGGCTATGCAGTGTTTATTCCAATGTTCTTTGTATCAATTGGATTAAACATGACCTTTAAAGGCTTATTGACTAATTGGTTATTTATTGTAATTTTGCTAGTATTGGCCTTACTAACAAAATGGGGTGGCTGTGGCTTAGGTGCTAAAATGTTAGGAATGAGTTGGCATTCTGGCGATATTATCGGAGCAGGGATGGTTTCCCGTGGAGAGATGGCGCTGATTATTGCTCAAGTAGGTTATGAGGCACATTTGTTATCTGATAAGTTCTACTCAAGTGTTATTATCGTAATCATCTTAACCACAATTATTGCACCATTTATGTTGAAATCAGCAATTATGCGCCAAGCAAAGGCAGAAGCTAAATAATATTAATAGAAGACGGATAAATTATTGAAAAAGATAATTTTTATCCGTCTTTTTATTTATTTATACACAGTATTGTGCATAACTTTGTGTATAAGTGCTAAATAATCAAATGCTAGAAGTAAAATAGAGATACATATGTTCACTTTATTGGATAATAAAGTAGTATTATCCACAAAATCTGTGTATAACTTGGGGATAAGTTGTAGAATACTGCCATTTTTATCCACGTAGATGAAATGTTAGGATTTACAAACGTGGATAAGATTAATTCAATAAAGTGAAAACAGAAAACAATCTTAGTTTAACAATATAGAAACAAAGTTGCGTTATTATTAATAGATAACTTAATTAATGAGGAAGAGAATTATTTATGAAGAAGCAATTTAAGAATTGGCTAATTCTAGTTATGCTAGGAATTGCAATTATAACTGGTAGTGGAATCATGAGAGGAGTAGAGGCAGATAAGATTGATGCCAAAGCAGCCTACATGATAGATGCAGGCACTGGTCAGGTATTGTATCAACAAAATGCTAATAGTAAATATCCGATTGCATCACTAACTAAAATTTTAACATTAGCGGTTATCATGAAAGATATCCACAACCAAAAATTAAGTTGGGATCAAAAAATCAAAGTGAATAAAGATGTAGCTGATATGGCTAATAACTGGCAATACTCAAATGTTCAGTTAAATGAAGGAGAAAGCTATACCGTTAAGTCACTAGTAGAATCAATGATGATTGTATCGGCAGATGGTAGTACAGAAGCTTTAGCTTTGGCTGATGCTGGAAGTGTGCAGGCTTTTAATAAAAAGATGAAAGAAGTAGCACATGAAGCAGGAGTTACTGATGCTGAGATTTATAATATGATTGGTTTGCCAAATTCAGATTTGGGTAATTTGAAGTTAAAGAATGTAGGCGATGATCAAGAAAATAAATTTTCGGCTAAAGACATAGCTTTAATTTCAAAATACCTGGTAAATAATTATCCTGAAGTAATAGATATTACTAAACAAAAGAATGTTGATTTTAAAATAAGTGCCGATCAGACATATAATATGGAGAATATTAATTATATGTTGGAAGGAAGTTATGCAGCTCCTAAAAATGGGACAATAGATGGTCTTAAGACAGGATTTACAGATGAGGCTGGATATTGTTTTGTAGGAACAGGTACATTCAATGGACAACGTGTGATAACTGTTATTTTGAATGCTTCAGATTATAATAAACAATTTTCTGAAACGAATAAGATGATTGAGTCAGTTATGAATAATGATAAAGTAGTTAATACTAAGGATATAAAGAGTGTTAAGCAAGCTTTGAAAAAAGAAAATTTGAAAGTAAATGATACTAATATTTGGGTAACAAAGAACACCGATCCTAAACAAATAAAAGCAAAATTAACTCTATCTAATGAAAAAATAAAAGCAAAAAATGCTAAGAATGAGAAAGTTGGCACAATTAAAATCAGTTCTTCTGGGGTATCTTCAGTGGAATTAAATGTCAATTTAGAAGCTAAATAAATTAATTATAAAAGTGTAAAATAAGTAGATGAATACTGGTTTTACACTTTTTTATTTTGTCAGATATAAAAATATTTTATGGGTTTAAAAAATATTTTAATAAAACTGAAAGTGTTTGCAACAAAGAAGACTTTGTGTAAAAATGAACTTATAAAGATAATTAATTAGTTAAAGGAAGTTGAAACTTATGAACCACTATGTTGGAATTGCCGGCACTAATGATTTGAAGTCTACTAATCTTAAATTAATGCAATATATTAAGAATCATTTCAGCGAAAAAGCAGAAATCGAACTAGTTGATATTAGTGACCTACCAGTATTTTTTAAGAACAAAGATAGAGTTATCCCAGAAAAGGCAGCAGAAATTTCTATGAAGATTGAAGCAGCAGATGGTGTGATTATTGCGACACCTGAATATGATCACTCAGTACCTGCTGTTTTAATGAATGCTTTAGAATGGTTATCTTATGCAAGACATCCATTTGTAGGCAAACCTGTTATGATTGTTGGTGCTTCTTATGGTACTTTGGGAACTTCAAGAGCTCAAGCACATTTACGTAGAATTTTAGATTCACCAGAATTAAGTGCAAGAATTATGCCAAGTTCAGAATTCTTATTAGGCCATTCATTACAAGCATTTGATGAAGATGGAAATCTAAATAATGAAGAAAAAGTTACATTATTAGAAGGCTTATTTGAAGATTTTGAAGTGTTTTCAAACATTTCTAAGCATCTAACTAATGCTAATGATGAACAAAGAAAAGAAGTAGAAAACTATTCATGGAAAGATTAGTCGGAGGAGTGGAATAAATGAAATTAGTAGGAATTATCGGTTCAATTGCTGATGAATCATACAACCGCAAATTAATGCTATACATAGCAAGTCATTTCAAGAAAACAATCGATATTGAAATTCTTGATATTAGAGATGTCCCAATGTTTAGAGCAGGAATGGAAATGGGACCAGCTGTAGAATATTTGAATAAGAAAATCTCTGCAGCAGATGGTGTAATTATTGCAACTCCTGAACATAATCATACAACTACAGCAGCTTTAAAGAGTGTAATTGAATGGTTATCTTCTAGCGTTCATCCATTTGCAGATAAGCCAGTACTATTGGTAGGTGCTTCTTACTTCGAACAAGGTTCTGGTAGAGCACAATTAGATCTACGTCAAATCCTAGAATCTCCAGGGGTAAATGCTTTAGTAATGCCAAAGGATGAATTCTTATTAGGAAACGTTAAATCAGCTTTTGATGAAAATGGTAATTTAAAAGAAGCAAGAACTATTAGCTTCTTAGAAAGTGTTATGGATAACTTCTTGAAGTGGATCAAAGTCTTAAAAGCTATGAAGAAAAATAATGATGTAAAAGGTGACTGGGAATCAGAAGACTTAACTGCATCTCAAGAAATTGATACAACCGTTAAAGGTGTAGACATGAAGGCTGAAGACTGGGTAGAACAAGCTGCAGCTAAGACTAATGCAGTTGAAGGTGATACTTATGTCAAGTTAGATAGAGGTCTTTTGACAGTTAACCAACTTAACTGGTTCTTGAATACAATGCCAGTTGAATTGACATTTGCTGATGATAATAACCAATTTATCTACTATAATCGTATGGATGAAAATCCTAAAGATATGTTAGCACCTCGTCAACCTAAGCAAGTTGGGGATCCGTTAGAATCAGTTCACCCAGAACGTGCTTTGAAAGGTGTAAAACATGTAGTTCATACACTTCGTACAGGTGAAACAGATCTTGTAAGTATGCCAGTACCATTTATCAATAAGGTTAATGAAAAGCATGTAATGCACTATTATAAGGCAATGCATGATGAAGATGGTCGCTACCGTGGAATTAATGAATGGGTAGTTGATATTTGGCCAGTAGTTGAATCTTACTTGAAGATGACAGGTCAAAAATTGGTAGCTGATGAAAATGCAAAATTAGATGCAACATCCGGAGCTTCCGAGAAGAAAGAAGAACCAGTAGCTACTCCTGAAACAGACGCAACATCTGGCGCATCAGAAACAAAGGTAGAAGAAGTAAAAGTTGCTGAACCAGAAGTAGATGCAACATCAGGTGCTTCAGAATCTTAATAGATATAAGTCGAGTTTTGATACTCGGCTTTTTTTGATAAAAAACAAGATTAGCTCATGCCAATCTTGTTGAAAAATTAATATTTAGTTACTCCTAGAGACATGCGACTCTTTAGGGCCTTGTAAACAAGTGAAACAACATAAATAGCGACTAAACGATCGAGATAGTCAGTTCCAACTTGAACAAGAAATACAGCCAAACCTTTACCTAAACCTAATTTAGCTAATATTTGTACGATAATGGCAGATCCAGAGCTGGTAATGCCATGGAATAAAAATAAAGTAATGGCAGAACTCACTAAAGTGGCAGGTAAAGAAATGATGATAGCTAACCACCATAGCTTTTTAAAAGTATCTGCGGCATAGTGTGAGTAAACCATACCTGCAATAAGACCAACTATAAGTTGAACTGGTAAATAATATAGTGAAAATAAGTCAGTTGTTAAGCCAACAATGATTGAAGTTAGAGCACCTACAGTAACACCACCAACTGGGCCAGCCAAAGAAGCAGCTAAAATAGTACCGATAGTATCTAGGTAAATTGGAAGTTTCAAAAGTAAAGCAATGTTACTTCCAACAATATTTAAAGCGATGCATAAAGCTAAGATAGTTATGATTTTAGTTGATAATTTTTTCATGAATTATTCCTCCGATATTAATTGTGGCAAAATTTTTTCTAGAAGTTCTGAATCAATTGAACAGGTACGTTGTAAGAAGATTTGCATAAAACGTAGATTATCTACCCCTGTCAAAATATGACTGTTGACAGGTTTATGCCAAAAATTCATTTCATCAACGACACTTTGACCAATACTGATACCTTTAGTTTCAATCTCAGTATGAGAATCAAAACCAGTACATAATTCTGGAAAAATAGTATAAGCCACTGCTAAGGGGTCATTAATGACACAGCCGATAACTTTTTCATATTTCCAATGAAAATCAAAATAGAATCTTGTAATTTTTTGAATAAAATCAGCTTGTTCTGGATTGATTTGATGAATTAGTTCCAAAATATTTGGTGTAAGTACAATTTTTCGTGTGACATCAAGTCCTATCATTTCAATTTTTATGGGAAGATTTTGATAAACATAATTAGCAGCATCAGGATCACACCAATAATTGTATTCAGCAACAGGGGAACAATTACCAAAACTCTTGAAATTTCCACCCATTGAGATAAAACGAGTACAGTTATTCCAAACATCTGGCTGTGTTTGATAAGCTAGTGCAATATTGGTTAGTGGGCCTAACGCAATAATTGTTAAATTAGGATTATCAGCTAGAGTCTGATTAATAAACTCAATAGCGTTATCGTGAATAGGAACACCTGAGACTTCAGGCAAATAAGATTCACCTAAACCATCTTCTCCATGCGTATCCATGGCATCAACATAGTCACGTTTAAGTGGCGTTGCTGCACCTTGATAGACTGGAATATCAAGACGATCTAAGTGATTTAAGATTTTGAGGGCATTCTTAGCACCCATATTGGAAGGAACGTTACCAGAAACGGTTGTGATTCCAACAACGTCTAGTTCGGGCGATGTTAAAGCGAGCATCAGGGCCAAACTATCGTCAATTCCTGGATCACAGTCAATGATAACTTTTTGTCTGTCATTCATTTCTCCTACCTCCTTTGAGATTCTTGGTTTTTTATACTGGGAAGTTTACGAACCAGTCCAAGTTAAACTTGAATTTAATGAATGTACCTAATTAGTATAAGGCTGTTTGTGAGAAATTGGAAGAAATAAATAAGCTCCAAGAATAAAAATAATTCTTGAAGCTCTGAACTTATTTAAGTTTAAATGGATATTTTCTAAACATGTAGAATGAACGGATAATTGGAATATAAGGTATGATAATAATAGCTATATAAGTAAAGATGATACGGTAAATAACTAAAGCTATTGTAAATATCAACATTCCATGTGGTAAGAAAACATGTTGAATTAAGGATGTTATATTAAGTGTAGAAATATCTATAATATGGAAACAGAGTACAATTAATGATAACTCACCATATTTTTGTACGATATGTGTAATATTTTCAGGTGAGATATTAGCAAACCATTTTGAAAATACCATAATAGCGTAACTACTAGCGATGCCACCAATAATAGCTCCTGTATAGCTTGTTGCAGCAGATACATTAAGGTAAAAAGGACCAATTTTTGCTGTGACAAACCAAATAGATACTGCAAAAATAAAAGTGATGAAATTGCCATTATTAACTAAGTTATATTTCTTGATTAAAAAACCAAACCAATAGAAAATAAGACTAACTAGAACTGCATCTAAAGACCATGGAAGTTGAATAAATTTTGCTATATAAAAGCCGATAAAAGTAGTAACTATAAATATTATAGTAGTTATATTATCTGATACTTTATATTTAGTAGTTAGTTTAATAATGAAACTATAGAAAATATTTGCTAGAAACATAGCTAATAAAAACCAAATAGCACCAATAGCTGGAATAAAGAATTTTCCAAGCAAATTATTGATAGGTGTTCCTGCTCCATATAAAGCTGCTAAAGCTGCATATCGTGTACTATCAGCGATGCGTCCAAGATAAATTGGATGAAAATGCAGTGAGACAGCAGTTAGCATTATCATAATAAATGACGTAAAAATATATGGAAGTAATAAATTGAAAAATCCACCTGTAATTATTTTAGAATATGATTTATCTTTATGAAGATAGCCAGATAAAACAAAGAAAATAGGAACATTGACTGCAAATAAAATATTGCTAAAGTAATTTCCGGTATATGAATTTAAAGAATGAGCAATAATGATAGCTAACATTCCTATAGCTCTGGATATATCAATCCAAGTAATTCTTTTCATAATAATAGCTCCTTGTTTGTTTATTGGAATACAATAGTTTAAATATACCATAGAATCATATAAGATGAAGAAAGAATTTTGGATAAGTCCTTGAAATAATTTGTAATTTAAGATAAAATAAGCAAGTATATGAGTTGAAAAGGAGGGACTAAGAATGTCACAAAATACACATGTTGGCGTAGCAAATGATCGTCGTCCTGTAAACTCCAAGAACATTAAGAAGCGTCGTGCACAACACCAAGCTGTACTTAACTTCTTAAAGGAACGCGACGAAGCAGACAAGGAAAGCAAGTAATCAAGCTATTCCTTGGATATTGAATATCAGATAATTAAATATTGATATCTTCCACATGTTGATCTTCCAAGGAAAGCATGTGGATTTTTTATTTAAAGATATCTGTGTTTATAGGATTAAATTCTAATATAAAGCAGTCTCTTGAAATAGAATATTATATTACGAAAAAATCAAGTTTTTCTATGTAGTAGTGAAGGAGATGGAAATTTGATAAAAAAATTATGTAATGCATTAATGGTATGTGTATCTATGGTAGTAGTTACATTTTCTTTATTAATAACACAAGCCAATCCAGCTTTCTTGCAAAGCAATTTACTATCGAAAAGACTATTTGCATACAGTTTATTAAATAATTTTTCTAATGTAATTATCGGTGTATTACTAATTTTAATTGGTTATCAAATAAAAGGGAATATAAAACTTATAAAGAAATATGTATATATTTATGTAGTAAACTTATTGATATTTATAGGGTTGTTTTTGTGGACTAGAAGTTTCACTATCCAAAATTTATACGATGCAGTTCTTCCAATTACTAGAAATACTTATCCGGTTGTACTTGGTGCTATATCTGCACTATTGATAAAAGATAAATTAAAGAATTGGTTTAAGAAGTATAAATTCTCAGTCATTTTAGGTGGATATGCTATAGTTTTTACATTACCAAGCATTTTTAATAAAGATATTTTTGGATTAGGTAATGGAAATAATATAATTACAGCTTTTTCGTTAGTATCATTAGGAATAGCCTGTTCAAATGTAGAAATAGATAAATTGCATATAGATAAAAAAGCTATTACTTTAATGAGTATAGGCGTAATAGTAAATGTAGTTTTGGCACTTTTTATGCCTTATATTTCTTTAAAAGCACATGGTGATTTTTCAACAGCATATAGGTTTAATGTGCTAACTTCAATATCTGTTGTAGCAATGTCTATAGTCATATTTATAGTTGGACAGAGACTAAAGATTAACATAAAAATACCAGAATATACAGGACTACTAGCATTACTTGTTTATTCGAATAATTTTATTATCGAAAAAATAGTTAATAATAATGCGAGTTTGAAAATTTCGCTTTTTAAAAGTTGTATAGTTACAATAATTATTGTTTTTTTAGGATGGATACTATCAAGAATAGATGAGAGAGAACATATATTAGAGAAAAAATTATCATTGAATAATGAGAAAACAATTGTTCCATGGATAAGTGAGACAATTGTGAAAATGGTTAACTATATTAAAAATCACAAGCATAATCTAATGAATATTGTTATCTTGTATACTTTAGCATATTGTTCTTTTATTTTTATGTCTCCACACTTTACATCTCCCCATATGGACGGTGATAAGTATACAAGTATTTTCTTTTTTGCTTTTTTTGTAAAGCAACATATGATGATATTAACTCTTTTATTATACTATTTGATATATAGATTTTTTTATGGAATTACAAACAAATTTTGGTTAAGTTCTATTATTATTTATATAGTTGTAGCAATAGCGATAGCAGCAGATGCTATTAAGATATATTATCGCTCTGAACCAATATTGCCTACAGAAGTGACAATGGTGTCTGCCTATGGTGATATTTTGGAGATGCTTCCTCAGATTATTTTGTGGATAACAATAATAGGAATCATTATTTTAACTGGAATTATTATTTTTTGCGAAATTAAATTTCCACAAGAAAAATTAAATTGGAAGTCAAGGTTACTAGGAATTTTACTAGCTATTGTTATTTTTGGTAGTAGTACACGAATTAATCATGGGAATTCAATAGTAAATGCGTGGTTAAGTTCATATGGTAATGAACCTACTTTCTGGAATCAAGAGTATGGTGCACAGTATAATGGTGCTATACAACAATTTTTAAATAATATTGATACCAGTATTATGAAAAGTAATTCAAATTATTCTAGAAAAAGAGTTAATAAATTAGTAGGAAAATATAAAAAACAAGCAGAAAAAATAAATAAGGGTAGGACTAACAATTTATCTACACAAACCATTGTATTCAATCTAAGTGAAAGTTTAGCCAATCCTAATAGATTGAAAGAAATAGAATTATCACAAAATCCATTATCATATATAGATAGTGTTAAGAAAATTACAACATCTGGATTAATGATAAGCTCAGGATTAGGTGGTGGGACTGCGAATATGGAATATATGACTTTAACCGGTCTCCCAGTAAGCAACTTTTCACCAACAATAGCAACTCCGTATACACAAGTAGTACCAAATTCTAATCAAACTTTGACAATTAATAACTATTTTAAGAAGTCTACAGCTATCCATCCTTACAGGGGTAGTTTTTACAGTAGGGAAGTGGTTTATAAAAAATTTGGTTTTCAGAAGTTCATGTATTTAGGAAGTAAATATAAGATAAAGCATAAGATGAAAATAGGAACTAATCCATATTTATCAGATGAAACAGCATACCAAAACACATTAGATGTAATAAATAGCTATAAGAATGGACAGTTTATTAATTTAGTTACTATGCAAAATCATCTTCCTTAT
>SKEM01000645.1_pt1 | contig 21600 bp, 20 predicted proteins | sample 4826731 | NCBI WGS metagenome assembly SKEM01 (sample SAMN11008809, study PRJNA524170) | human gut metagenome | biome: Human fecal sample; material: Feces; isolation source: fecal sample from pouch patient p37 | host: Homo sapiens | place: Israel: Tel-Aviv | collected 2015-07-27
GTATAATAACAATGTCTTTAATATAAATTTTTATTATTTTTGTTGTTTTAAATAACAAAATAAAATTTGAAAGGAAAATACATAAATATGAAGAAATTATCATTATCTCTTCTAGCAAAGAAGGTTATAGAGTCCAGAAAAGAAAAAAATATTACACAACAACAGCTAGCAGATTTAACTAATATAAATCGTGCAATGATTAGTCGTTTGGAGTCTATGGATTATATTCCATCAATTCCTCAATTAGAAAAATTAGGTGAAGTTCTTGAATTTGAGCCTATTTCATTATTTTTAAATGATGAAAATAAAGCTTGTCCTTTAAAATGCTCTCCTCTTAATATTGCCGTTGCAGGTACTGGTTATGTTGGATTGTCTATTGCAACATTATTAGCACAGAATAATCATGTAACAGCAGTTGATATTATTCCTGAAAAGGTTGAAATGATTAACAATAAGAAATCTCCAATTCAAGATGATTATATTGAAAAGTACCTTGCAGAGAAAGATTTAGATTTAATTGCTACTATTGATGGAGAATCTGCATATAAGAATGCAGACTTTGTTGTAATTGCTGCTCCAACTAACTATGACAGTAAAAAAAATTATTTCGATACATCTGCTGTAGAGTCTGTTATTAAATTAGTTTTAAAAGTAAATCCAGATGCAATAATGGTTATAAAATCTACAATTCCAGTTGGTTACACAGATAGTGTCCGTAAAAAATATAACACAGAAAATATTATATTTAGTCCTGAGTTCTTGAGAGAATCAAAAGCATTATATGATAATCTTTATCCAAGCCGTATTATAGTATCTACTGATATTAATAATGAAAGATTAGTAAAAGCTTCTCATACTTTTGCTTCTCTTCTTCAAGAAGGTGCTATAGAAGAAAATATTCCTACTTTATTTATGGGATTTACTGAAGCTGAAGCTGTAAAGTTATTTGCCAATACATATTTAGCATTACGTGTATCTTATTTTAATGAATTAGACACTTATGCTGAAATGAAAGGATTAGATACTAAAGCAATTATTGATGGTGTATGTTTAGATCCAAGAATAGGAACACACTATAATAATCCAAGCTTTGGATATGGTGGATATTGCTTACCAAAAGATACAAAACAATTACTTGCAAATTATAATGAGGTTCCTCAAAACATGATGAGTGCTATAGTTGAAAGTAATCGTACAAGAAAAGACTTTATTGCAGATAGAGTTTTAGAACTTTCTGGTGCATATGAAGCAAATAGTGAATGGGAAGCTTCAAAAGAAAAAGAAGTTGTAATTGGTGTTTATAGATTAACTATGAAGAGTAATTCTGATAACTTCCGTCAAAGTAGTATTCAAGGAGTTATGAAACGTTTAAAAGCTAAGGGTGCTACTGTAATTATTTATGAGCCTACATTAGAAAATGGAAGTACTTTCTTTGGTTCAAAAGTAGTAAATAATCTTGATGAATTTAAGAAATTAAGTAATAGTATTATAGCTAATAGATATGATAACTGTTTAGATGATGTAAATGAAAAAGTTTATACAAGAGATTTATTCCAAAGAGATTAATAAAAACTTAAGCCTCAGAATTGTAATTTCAATTCTGAGGCTTTTTAAATACTTTAAACATTATAAAATTCTTTATACCATTCAGCAAATTTTCTTAATCCAGTTCTTAAATCTGTACTTGGCTTAAATCCAAAATCTTTTTCTAAAGGTCTTGTATCAGCATATGTAACAGGTACATCTCCAGGTTGCATTGGAACAAGTTTTTTATGTGCTTCAAAATCATAATCTGATGAAAGCACCTTTGCTCTAATTAATTCTTCTTGAAGAATTGTTACAAAATCAAGTAAATTTTCAGGATTACTATTACCTATGTTATATACTGCATATGGAGGAATAGGCAATCCATCTTCTCCATTCTTTTTTTCTGGTGGAGCTTGCATAACACGTTTTACTCCTTCAACTATATCATCTATATATGTAAAATCACGTTTGCAATTTCCATAGTTAAATATCTCTATAGTTTCACCTTTTAAAAGTTTATTTGTAAATCCAAAATACGCCATATCAGGTCTTCCTGCCGGACCATATACTGTAAAGAAACGAAGTCCTGTAGATGGAATATTATAAAGCTTACTGTAAGCATGAGCCATTAATTCATTAGATTTTTTAGTTGCTGCATATAAAGATACTGGATTGTCCACCTTATCATCTGTGGAATATGGTACTTTCTTATTAGATCCATATACAGATGATGAAGATGCATATACCAAATGCTCAACGCCATTTTCACTATTATCATAAGAATGACGACAGGCTTCTAATATGTTATAAAAACCAATTAAATTTGCTTCCACATAAGCATCTGGATTTAGAATTGAATAACGAACGCCTGCTTGTGCTGCTAAATTCACTACTATATCTGGTTTATATGTAGCAAAAATATCATCTATTAAAGACTTATCTGCAATGGAACCCTTAATAAATTTCCAAGTAGAATCTTTATGATTTTTAACTTCCTTTTCAATTTCATTAAGTCTCCATTTCTTTATACTAACATCGTAATAATCATTCAAATTATCTATTCCTACAATGTTCAATACTTCCTGTGTTTTTAATAATTCTAAAACTAAATTACTACCTATAAATCCAGCAGCACCAGTTACTAAAATTGTTTTATTTTTAATATCTATATGGTTCAACATCAATCACCTCTTCTTTACTTACACTTAATTTAAAATGAATAAATATATTAAATATAACTTTTAAGACTTTCTCCAAACCATTTTATTTACTACATTAGTATAAGATTGAATAATTTTAACAACTTTTGTTGAAACATTTTCTTCTACATAATCTGGCACAGGTATTCCATTATCATTATTTTTTACCATTTCTACAGCAATAGCAACAGCTTGTAATAAACTATTTTCATCTATTCCAGCAAGTATGAAGTCTGCCTTATCCAATGCCTCTGGCCTCTCCGTACTTGTACGAATACATACAGCTGGAAATGGATATCCTTGACTTGTAAAGAAACTACTTTCTTCTGGTAATGTACCACTATCTGAAATGACAGCAAATGCATTCATCTGTAAGTTATTATAATCATGGAATCCTAAAGGATCATGCATAACAACACGACTATCTAACTTAAATCCAGTTGCTTCTAATCTTTTCTTACTTCTTGGATGACAAGAATAAAGTATTGGCATGTCATATTTTTCTGCTAGTCTATTTATAGCGTTGAATAATGACAAAAAGTTCTTTTCTGTATCAATATTTTCTTCCCTATGAGCAGAAAGTAACATATAATTCTTTCTCTTAAGATTTAGTCTCTCTAAAATATCACTTGCTTCTATTTCTGATAAATTATTATGTAAAACCTCTGCCATTGGCGATCCCGTCACATATGTTCTTTCCTTTGGTAAGCCACATTCAGCAAGATATCTTCTCGCATGTTCTGAATATGCTAAATTCACATCTGAAATAATATCAACTATTCTACGATTTGTTTCTTCTGGAAGACACTCATCTTTACAACGATTCCCAGCTTCCATATGGAATATAGGTATGTGAAGTCTCTTTGCTGAAATAGCTGATAAGCATGAATTTGTATCACCAAGAATTAATAATGCATCTGGCTTAATCTCATTCATAAGTTTGTAAGAGCAATTTATTATATTACCAACAGTTTCACCTAAATCATCACCAACAGCATCCATATATACTTCAGGTTCTACTAGCTTTAAATCACGGAAAAATACTCCATTGAGATTATAATCATAGTTTTGACCTGTATGCGCTAATACACAGTCAAAATATTTTCTACATTTATTAATTGTTGCTGCAAGACGAATTATTTCTGGTCTTGTTCCAACAATTATTAAAAGTTTTAAACTACCATCACCTTTAAATTTTATATCAGAATAATCTAATCGTATTTCATTCATTATTTTACCTCCATATTAAGCTATAAGTTTTTACCTATAAAATCCGTTTTTAATTACAGTTCCAGCTTCAACCTTAGTACACGGATAGATATTATTATCAGCCTTTATAATAGCACCAAGACATATATGAGAACCTTCCCCTATATAACAGTTATGATCAACTATTGCACCAAGATTTATAATACATCCTCTTCCTATATTTACATAACTATTTATTATTGCCTTCGGTAAAATAACTGTACCCAAATCTATATTGGCTAAAGAACTAACATAGGATAATGGATGAATAATTGTTGCTACTAAAGCCTCTTTACTAATTAACTTATTAATCCAACCAATACGGATTTCATTTTTTCCAAAAGCCGGATAAAATTCTGTGTATTCATCAATAAAATTTCTATAATCAGAACATTTTCCAATAATATTACTACTTGTATCATTATCATCAAGAAATAGAATACTACTATACTTATTCATTTGTCCTGCAATATCAGCTATAACTTTTCCATAACCACCTGAACCTAAAATAATTAATCTTTTATCAAAGTTTTTCATCGAACTACCCTCTCGGCAAATGTATCTGGATGCTCTGGATTAAACTGTTCATTTGCCCACATAATAGTTACTAAATCTTGTGTATCAGAAAGATTTATTATATTATGTGTATATCCAGGTAACATATGAATAGCTTCAATTTTATCACCAGAAACTTCAAATTCTATTATTTCATCTGAATCAATTTTACGTTCTTGAATTAATGCATGTCCACTCACTACAATGAATATCTCCCATTTACTATTATGCCAATGTTCTCCCTTAGTGATACCAGGTTTGCTAATATTTACACTAAATTGACCACAATTATCAGTTTTTAACAACTCTGTAAAACTTCCCCTGCTATCAATATTCATCTTAAGAGGAAAAATTGCTTTTTCTTTAGGCAAATAAGATAAGTATGTAGAGTATAACTTCTTTTCAAATGAATTATAAGGTATTTCTGGCATAATAAGTGTTTCAGTTTGATTTTTAAAAGAATTTAATAAATCAACAATCTCACCTAAAGTAACCTTATATGTTACTGGAACACAACAATACTTTCCATACTCATTAATGATTGTTTCTAGTCCATCAAATTCACAATGATGTTCTTTACCATTTAATGAAAGTAACATTTCTTCTACTAAATCATCAATGTATAATAATTCCAATTCCGTTGCCCTATCATTAACTTTAATAGGCATATCATTAGCTATATTGTTACAGAACGTTGCTACTGCAGAATTATAATTAGGTTTGCACCACTTACCAAATAAATTAGGAAAGCGATATACTAAAACTTTAGCCCCAGTATCATTTGAGTACTTAAAAAACACTTCTTCTCCAGCTAGTTTAGATTTACCATACTCTGATTGCCCATAACGACCAATTAATGTTGCTTGAATAGATGATGCTAACATAACTGGACATTTATTATTGTATTTTTTTAATGTATCTAATAAACTAGATGCAAATCCAAAATTTCCTTTTTTAAATTCGTTATCATCTTTTGGACGATTAACCCCTGCTAAATTAAATACAAAATCAGCATTTTTGCAATATTCATCTAATTGCTCTTTAGTAGAATCAATATCATAGCAATAAATTGCTAATTTAGATGGATCACTTAACCCATTTATTTTATGTATCCTATCCTTACCATCTCTTATACATTCTAAAGCTGCTACAAGATTCTTACCAACAAATCCTTTAGCACCAGTCACTAATATATTCATTATCTATTCTCCCAATCAGCTAATTCATTTTGTATATATTCTAGTTCTAACAACTTTTCCTTTACTTGTTCAACATTTAGTAATTCTGTATTATTTGAATTAAACTCTGTTAATGGATTACGGTCTATATCACCATCCTTAAAGTACTTATCATAGTTTAAATCACGTTTATCACAAGGAACTCTGTAAAACTCTCCCATATCAATTGCTCCAGCACATTCTTCATTAGTAAGTAAAGTCTCATACATCTTTTCTCCATGACGGATACCGATAATCTTAATATCATCTTTTGAATCAAATAATTCTTTTACAGCTTGTGCAAGAACTTCTATAGTACAAGCTGGAGCTTTCTGAACTAAAATGTCACCACTTGTCCCATTTTCAAATGCAAATAACACAAGGTCAACAGCTTCTTCTAATGACATAATAAAACGTGTCATAGATGGTTCTGTAATAGTTATTGGATTACCAGACTTTATTTGTTCAATCCAAAGAGGAATAACAGAACCACGTGAACACATTACATTTCCATAACGTGTACAACATATTTTTGTTTTCTCTGGGTTTACCGTTCTTGATTTTGCAACAATTACCTTTTCCATCATTGCCTTAGAAGTTCCCATTGCATTTACAGGATATGCTGCTTTATCTGTAGATAAACATATAACAGATTCTACTCCTTCTTCAATAGCTGCTGTTAATACATTATCTGTACCAATTACATTAGTTTTTACAGCTTCTAATGGAAAAAATTCACAAGATGGTACTTGCTTTAATGCTGCAGCGTGAAATACATAATCTACTCCATACATAGCACTCTTTACTGACTGAAGATCTCTTACATCTCCAATAAAAAATTTAATCTTTCCAGCCACTTCAGGCATTTTCGCTTGAAATTCATGACGCATATCATCTTGTTTCTTTTCATCTCTCGAAAATATACGAATTTCCTTTATATCAGTTTCTAAAAAGCCATTCAATACTGCATTTCCAAACGAACCAGTTCCTCCAGTAATCATAAGTATTTTATTTTTAAACATTTTTGATGTACTCATAATATTTCTCCTTTACTTCTCTATGTTAAACTATTTTTATATTAATTGTTTTCGAGCTTGTATTTTTTTCTTTAAACTTCTCTCACTAATTAATGACTGAAAAATCATTAATGGTAATAATACAATTATATTTGCAACAACTACACCTATCCATCCATCTAAATATTTTACCATAACGAAAGAAAGTGGTATTTTAATTATAGCTCCAATAACTGTCCATATAATTTGACAATTCAACTCATTCATAGCATTAGCAACACTTGTAGATGAATTAATAAATAATGTTATACTAATCAAAATAGCAAATAATAATGAGTATGAAAAATTTACTGTTATAGTTCCATTTCCAAGCCATAAGTTTACAATTTGTCTGAAAATAACTGCGATAAATAAACATACAAAGCTACCTATAACTGATAGTAATTTAAATCTTTTATAAATATTTAGCATCCAGACATAATTATGAGACGCATTTGCTTCAGCAAACGCTGACCACATTGGTTGAATTAACAAAGAAAATATTGTTACAACCATATAAAATATTCTATTATATGCTTGATATTCTACTACATAAGAAGAATTTGATAAATAACTAATAAGCATTTCATTTGTTGATGTAGTAATCATCAAGCAAATTTGTACAATAAAAAATTGTCCTCCTAATCCTATTACCTTTCTACCAATTTCTAAATTAAAATAATGTAAGTTTGGTTTTGCTTCACTTAGTAAATTCCTAAAAGTAATTATGGTTGCAATAAACAATGGCAAACATAAAGTTATAACCTGGGCATATGATAAAGCAATAAATTTTGATTCTATATCTCCACTCTTATATATATTTACGAATATTAGTATTAAAATTGCTGATATAAGTGATAATAAATTAGGAATTACGGTTTTTTGCATAGCATAAAAAACAGAAGTGATAATTTTAAGAAAAAACTGCAATATTACTCCACAAAAAACTATTCTTATTCCTAAAAGCAATGTGTTTGAATCAATTATTTTATCAGAAATATTAAATAAATTATTAAAATTAACTGCTTTTAATAAAAAGAACCCTAATAATCCTAAAACTAATGAAATAAATCCCAAAAGCAAGTATGCTGAAGAAATCAGCTCTTTGATTTTTTTGTTATCTTTTGCCACAAGTGCTGGAACTAAGTGATTTCGCAATCCATTACCTATTCCCATATCAAATGTTAAAATCCAGTTTAATAAAGAAACAATACTAAACCATACTCCTAATATTTGTTGATTATTGAAGTATTTTATATATGAAGGCATTGTAAATAATGTAAGAAACATAGCAATACCTTTTATTGCTACAGTGCCAATAATGTTATTCATTAATTTTTTATTTTCTATTTTGCAACATATTTTTTTTGTTAACAACTCATTACCTCACCTTTAAAATCATTTATCTTTTTTAATAAATTTTTTTTTAAATTCATTAGTCAAACTATCATACGGATCTATTCCCAATAATAGCTTTATCACTTTATTTAACCTAAGCTTAATTCTCATAGAAATTGGAAGTAAAATAATTTTCCCTATCTTCCTCTCATATGACTTATCTACACTGAAATTTGTTGGATGAACTAATGGGAATTCCATCTTTTTTGTAGGAACTTCACAAAACCTTCTTGTCATTTCTTTATCCAAACTATTTCCCCCATGAATTGAAAATTCATCTGCTCCAATATTTCTTATTTGATTTACTGCTGGTGATATACCATACATGTTATTACTTCTTAGTGAAAAAAGCATCTGATAATCCCATGAAGCAAATTTTTTATTTATCGTTCCTCTTCTATACTCTCCATAAATACTTTCTAACTGCTGCTTATATAAAGCTTGTGATGTATATGTATCTTTAAACCTCTGTAAATATATTTTATTTTTAAATGTTTTTAATTCCCCATCATAAACTTTTAGAAACTTTTGTGACCAAGAAGCCCAACCACATGGTAATAAATGTTGAGTAAACATATAACTATCATTATTCTTATTTCTATACTCACTTAAATAATTAGTACCACAAATCCATAATACTCTATTGTCATATCTATATTTATCTAGCATTTGGTTACAAAACTCAAAAAAAGTTATTTCTGGTAAATTATCATCTTCTAAAAATATAGCACTTTCTTCTCGTTCCAAAACCCATCTTGCTCCAAGACCAATATTAGAATATACTCCCCTATTTTTATTTGCATAATTTTTAATTATATCACACTCCCAGTCTATACTTTGTTCGATAGAACTTCTAACATTATTAACTAATTCTATTTCTTCTTTATTTCGTCCTGCATCTGAGATCAAATAAATACGCTTAGGCTTAATTTTTTCAAGCACTTTAATTATACGCAATACAGTATCTTTACGTTTAAACAAAAAAAGTACTACCGGTATATTAAAATTACTCATAACTTTCACTCCTTATTCTTAAAAAATTTCGTTTTTTTGATAATAAACTATAACCCCAAAAAACAAGAATATAAAAAATAGGTTTTTGTACAAAATTTTGAGGAATGAAAATCCAAATAATAAAAATTATACATGTTATATTTAAAATTTTATTATTTTCTTTAGCTCTTAATCCTGTTAATCCTCTAATAATTATTAAAAAATAAGGTATTCCAAATAATGCACACATATAAGTAAATGTATTAGCAGCCATTGTCCAAGCTTGTCCAAATAAAGATCCTATAATCTTTACTTGATATTGATATCCAATAAAACCAACTCCTGTAATTGGATTATGTTCTACAATTGTTAAATCTATAAGTTGTGCTATACTTCTTGCTCTTGTTGATGGATCATTGTTAAAACCAGAAAATAATTTATTTTGAATATTCTCGAAAGCTCCAATATCTATCATTATTTCCATTAAAATAATACCAATAAGTATACCTACTATCACTTTATATACAACACCTTTTTTCCCAGATATCTGTAAATAATACATCAAAATAGCAAATAAAATAACAGTATAACCTAATGTAGATTTTGTTGTAATTAATCCTATAAAATATATTATTAAATTTGTTTTAATATTTTCTTTATCAAACATTAATTTAAGATATATAGCAATTGCAATAAAAACGGCAAATGCACCAGGTTCCCAAAAAATTGCACAATTTCTATCTGGAAGTTCTATGCAATATAAATAGAAGTAGTAATTTATATAGGATACACTTTGCCCTTCTATTATAGGGTGAAGCCCAGGAATTTTATATAAATAATCTCTAAAAAAATATCCAAATAAAGACATTAATGTTATAAATATAATTATTTTGCAGTATATACGTGTAAATTTCTCAACACTCCAAAAATTACAAAAATATAATCCATATATTATGAATATAATAATCATAATATATGTTAACCATGAATTAATATCTGAATTTATAATCATAACTGAAATCAAAATAATACTTAATATAATTGCTGTATAAAAACCATTATATTTTCTATTTTTTATCATTTTTAATATCATCCAAATAGCAATTACACAATTTATAGATACTGATACAACAGATGGTAATCTAATACTCCAAACACCTGAAATCATTACTATCCATATCATAATAATTGTTCCTGTTACTTCCGAAACGCGTATTTTCAAAAAATCACCTCTTCGTTTTTATTTTTTATTACATAAAAACATCATATTAAAACTTTATACAAAAACAATAAAAGTTATTTTAAAAATAAACCTAACTTTTTACTATAACATCTAAAATCGAAATATTTTACTGCTGTTTTTAGCGCTTCTTCTTGCATATATAATTTCATTTTTGGAGTAATATCTAGTGCTCTTTCTATAGCAACTGCTAACTCTTTAGGCGAATGATCAACTGCTACTATAGCATTTTTACCATCTTCTAAGTATTTATTTAAATCTGATGAATAATTACATAATATTGGTGTTGAATTAGCAAGTCCTTCAACAACTTTTGAGGGAAATCCTGCTTTTGCATAACGTAAAGATGCATCTCTAGGTATAACAATAAAATCTGCTATAGACATTCTTTTAATAACTTCCTCTCTAGGTATTCTTTCGGAAAATTGTAATATATGCCTAACTTCATTAATAATTTCATAATTTATTTCACAATTTTTCACTAAGTAATCCTCATTGCATCCAATTATCATAAATTCAACTCTTTTTTGTTTATCTTTAGGTAATAATGTTAATGCTTTGATAACATTTCCTATTAAATCCTTTTTTGCAGGTGTTCCAGCATAAAACAAATGTAATTTATCATCTTTAACTTTTTTTACCATATTAAATTCACTAATATCACATAACATAGGAATTCTTATTGATTCTATTCCCTTGCTCATAAAATATTGCTTTAAGTAGTTAGAAATAGCTATAATTTTAAAATTTTTATCTATAACCTTTGTATTTATATAATTTTTAAATCTATATATAGGATTTAATTTTCCAAATCTAAATTCTTCAGAAGAATACCATTCAACACAATCATGTACTAATTTAATATCATTTTGAATTGAATATTTTTTAGACCATTTAAAAATAGAAATTGGTGCATTATAAATATATAGGCATTCAATTTTTCCCAAAGAAATAATTGTTTTTTTTACTTTATTAGAAAATCTACAATAATCATATATTTTCTTAAATTTTCCATTATCTATACTCCTAAGTGAATAATATGATATACCATTTGAAACAATCTTTTTCTCATTAGCATTACCACGACATAACACTATAATTTCATAACCTTCCTCTACTAAAGATTTACAAATCATATTAATCCTTATAGATCCTGGTTCTCCTTCTGGAAATCTTCCACTTGTAATTACTACAATCCTTTTACTCATTTTTAACACTTACACTCCCTAATCTTTTTTGCATAAAAACTGTGTTGCTAGGAACATCCTTAGTAACAATACTTCCAGCCGCAATTATAGAATTATCCCCAATAGAAACTCCTTTTAAAATAATACTTCCGGCACCAATCCAAACATTTTCTCCAATAGTTATTTTTTTAGTATTATATTCAGAATTTATACTATATCCATGATCATGATCATATATGCATGTATGAGGTCCTATTGTAGTTCCATTTCCGATAACAATATTTTCGTGCGAAATTATCATACAAAACTTATTTATAAAGCAGTTATCACCAATGGTTATAGTTCCACCATTTGCATATACTTCGCTACTAGGCCTTATTTTTGATAGCTTTCCAATTTTAACAAATGATTCTGTTCCATATGCTTTTATATTAGCCAAGGGATTAACTATTGTAAAAAAATCGGGATAAACATGACATCCAAATACTCTTAAAAATAAATACTTTAAATCTGTAAGTATCAAACAAAGTAAATAACCTAAGTATCTCATAATTCAAACCTTTCTTTATTTATCTAAAAATTTATATAAAATAGACATAACCTCATCTGGTTTATATTTTTCAGCTTCCTTTAAATTATTTTTTGATATCTCTAAAGCTTTTTCTCTATTATTGTATAAATCTAACAAGGCATTGCTCAATGCTTTTGTATCTTTAATAGGAACTAAAATACCATTTATTCCATTGTGTATAACATCTTTATTGTATAACCAATCAGTTGCAATTATAGGTATTCCAGTATTAAATGAGTCAATCATACTTCCTGGAAAACCTTCACCATGAAAATATGTTGGAAATAACAGCACAAAATAATTTGATAATGTTTCTACTGTTTTATCATAATCAACAATACCTTTATATTTAACAAAATCTTGATTTTCTTTTAACAAATCATAAAATCTATCTTCAAAATCTTTCAAAATTAAACCATATATATCTAATTTTATATAATCTCCACCTAATATATCATTAGTCATTTTCACCGCATTTATGGCTTCAATAATTCCTTTATCTTTACTTACGCGAGAAAATACACATACCGAAACATTTTTATTTTTATTTATTATAAGGTCATGTTCTTTTCTTGTATTTAATCGTTTAGGATTTGATAAAATATATACATTTTTCAATCCTATTTTTTCAAGATCTTTTTTAATATTAGGAGTCTGTACAAATAATGCTTTATATTTTGCTAACATTTCAACATAATACCTTTTTTTGTATAGTAAACTAGGTAAATATCCTCCTATTACAATATCATAAATTTCTCTCTTAAACATGATAGAAAGAAAATTATATAATATTACTATAACTTTAAAGCCATTATCTGCTGGAAGTATAATTATCTTTTCTGACTTTAAAAAAAGTTTAATAGAATTAAACAAAAACGAAAATGGATGCTTTGTCCACTGATTAGTATTAAGTATATTTACCGAATCATGTCCGTATCTCATTTTTAACTCATTGGTAATTATAGTTGTTCTTACAGCTTGACCATCAGCTATTTTCCCACCATCACCAAACTGTCCCCATACTCCTATTTTCTTTTTCTCAAACATTTTACACATCCTTATTATTTATTATTTATTATTTATTACACAATCATTAAATAATCTAATATATTTATTCATATTATTAGTTCTTGAATAAAGTATATGACCATAATTATAACCATTTAACCCGTATTGTCTACATTTATTCCGATTATTTTTTAACATTAAAATTCCTTGTGCAACTGCTGTTGCATTTTTATTCGAAACTGCAATTCCAATATGATTATTATTTATCATATTATAATAATCAGTTTTATCATCAACAGATGTAATTATTGCTTTCTTACATGCCATTAATAATCCAGCCTTACTAGGCACCGAATTCCCAATTATTCCTTCCTTTAATGGTATAATACAAACGGAACAAGAACTATAAACATCTGAAACCATATATTGAGGCTCTAGTGGGTAAAAAATAATATTATTCAATTTCTTTTGTTCAACTTCTTCCATAAATCTATTTTTTTGACTCCCATCCCCAATCATCTGAAATACTATATCATCATCTTCTTTTAATATCTCAGCTACTTTTACAACCATTTTGTAATCAAAAACATACCCCATAGTTCCGGCATATTGTACATAAAATTTATCTAAACTCATATTATATTTCTTTACAAAACGATTTTCATTCCAATCAACACTATGAACCGATTTATCATCAAACCAATTTACAATAACTTTTATCTTATCTTCATCAACTCCTTGTTCCTTTAATTTAATTTTCATGTCTTCTGATATAGCTATAATGCAATCTGCTTTTTTGTATGCAATTTTTTGTAAATAAAAAAATACATCTTGCATCCACTTTTTTGGCATAACACCGCTAGCAATGCTACTCCCTGGAAACATATCCTGTACATTATATATAATTTTCTGATTTCTTATATATTTTTTTACATAATATAGTGTATATAGTACAGTCGGTGATGATTGCACAAATACAATATCACACTCATCAATAATTTGTTTTATATATTTACTAGCCTTAAATGAATATTTCATTCCTTCTAAATATCTTCGTATAAAACTTGATTTTTTTATAGATGGTGTTGGAACCAATTTATATGTAAAACCTTTATTATTCAACAAATTTTTAGGAATATGGGTTTTTAATCCACATTCTTCACACCCGATAAAATAAATTTCTATGCCAGAATTAAGAATATCTTCTAACATTGTCGTCATTAAATGATATGATGGGTTTGGTTTAGTATAAAAATCTACTGAGGCTATATACAATAATTTCATAATTTACTCCTATATTCATTCATTCTGCGACCTTCATTAGTCTTATACTCATGGTCAAGAATAAATCCATTTTTCTTATAAAAATTATTTACACTTTCATTATTAACAGCATCTGTTTCTAGCTTAATATATTCATATTTTGAAAAGTCTATCTTATTTTTCAAAGTAATAATTAATTTACTACCAATTCCAAGCCCTTCTACTTCAGGAAGAACACCAATAGATGAAAGCTCTATATATTTTTCATCTCGCTTTGCTTCACTAGAATATGTAAATGCTCTTAATAAGCGAAACATTATCTTAGGATTCTTAATAAAAGCACAGATAGAATACCATGCAAATGATATAAGTCTAGTTTTAATTAAATACTTATAAAAACCACTTAAATCATCAGAATATGCAAGAAATCCTACAATCTTATTTTGATTATCAACTGCTACAAGTAATCCTGAACTCTCATGCCTAACAAATCCTGTGTATAATTGCATTAAGAAACCCTTCCCTAAAAATGTAAGAAAAAACCCACTGAAAGATTTCATATGTACTTCAACTACTTGATTAACCTTATCTATATCCTTCAATTCAAAAATTTTCATTTCATATTTTTTCCTTTACTAATTTATTTTATTACAACTAATACCGTTTTTATCATAATTCCTAATTCACTAAAAAAATTAAATTTATCTAAACTCCTTAAATTATATTTCATCTTTTCTGGAAGCACTTTGTTTATATATATTTCATCAACATTTTCTGCATCTTGTAATAATCTTTCTTCATCTTTATATTTAATGCTTGCCTCTGATGTTATGCCTGCTGGTAATAATAAAGTCGCCAACATTTCAGGAGTATATTTTTCAACATATTTAGTAACTTCAGGCCTTGTCCCCACGAAACTCATATTTCCTTGAAGTATATCAATTAATTGTGGCAATTCATCAAGACGATATTTACGAATCTTTGCTCCAATCTTAGTTACTCTCACATCATTAGAAACCGTTACTTGTGATCCAAGATTCTCAGCATTTGCAACCATTGTTCTGAATTTATGTATATAAAATTTTCTTCCATATTGAGTAATACGTTCTTGCCTAAAAAAAACTCCGCCTTTCGAATCTAGTACAATCGCTATAGACAATATAATAATTATAGGCGAAAGAATTACTAACATTATTATAGAAACAATAATATCAAAAACTCTTTTAAATAAAAGGCTTATTTTTCTCTTTTTTAATATATCATAATAAGGGCGAACTGCTTCAGTTTGCATATTCTTTGGAAGATCGTCCCAACATTTTAACATAATATTTCATCAACTACTTTCTTCACACAATTAATTACATACTCAACATCCTCATCACTCATACAAGTATGAAGTGGTAATGTCACTGTACTTTGAAATTGTTTATAAGCATTTGGATAATTATTTATATCAAAGCCAAGATTTTTATATGCAGTATGCATTGGAAGAGGCTTATAATGAACATTCGTTCCAACTCCAAGTTCAGCCATTTTTATAATAAAGTTATCTCTTATTTCAGATTTTACTGAATTTCCACACTTATCACATATACGCATTATATATAAATGTCCAGAACTTTCATAACTATCAGTATAATGTTCTACTAATTCTAAAGATAAGTCTTTAAAAGCTTTATTGTATCTTTCAATAATTTCTTTTCTTCTTGATAAAATATTATCATATCTTCTAATTTGCCCTAAGCCAATTGCCGCATGAACATCTGTCATATTGCATTTATACCATGGTCCTACAATATCATATTCCCAAGCTCCAAGCTGTGTCTTTGCTAAAGCATCTTTACTCTGTCCATGAAGACTTAACAACATGTATTGATGATAAATTTCTTCATTATCAATACCATCAATGTCTTTCCAAGTAACTGCCCCACCTTCAGCAGTAGTTAAATTTTTTACAGCATGAAAACTATAATTAATAAAATCTGTGTAAGTTGCAACCGGTTTACCTTTATATGCAGCTCCAAAACAATGTGCACCATCTGTCATAATAATACATCTGCCAATTGCTTGCTGAATTTTATTGTCTGAAGGATTAAATAATGATTTCTTATTTTCTACAATACTCATAATACGTTCATAATCTGCTGGAATACCAAAAAGATCAACCGGGATAATAACTTTAGTCTTCTCTGTAATTGCTTCTTCTAACTTATCATAATCCCACGTAAATTTTCCTGGTTCACAATCTACCATAACAATAGTTGCTCCAACATGCTCTATAACTGAGGCAGTCGCCGTGTAAGTATATGATGGAACTATAATCTCATCTCCTTCTTTAATTCCAAGCACACGAAGTGTCATTTCTGAACACGCTGTATTTGAATTCAAACAAACTGCTTTTGATGTTCCACTGTATTGTGCCACCAACCTTTCTAATTCTTTTGTTTTTGGCCCTGTTGTAATCCATCCTGATTTTAATGCATCTACTACTTCATCAATTTCACTCTGTGTAATATCAGGTGGTGAAAATTGTACTTTTCTCATTATAAATTCCTCCTTATCTAAACTTTTGTTACAGCTGCCTCTAAAGTTATTTCCTTAAACTTAATATTTTTTTCATTCTTATCTAATCTATTGTATGTTGGAACAAATTCTTCTATTTTATCTCTTATATCATTACCTGTTCCAAATCTACTTATATTAATAAGTTCTTCTATATTTGATTTTATATAGTCAAAATCAAAATCTCCAGGTTTTCCTATAAAAATCTTCTCATGCTTTGTTTCCGTTAATCCTTCTTCATCCATAAGAAGCTCTTCATAAAGCTTCTCTCCAGGTCTTAATCCAACTATTTTAATATCTATATCTTCAAAAGGTTCATATCCTGAAAGCTTTATTAAATTCTTTGCTAAATCATATATTTTAACTGGTTTACCCATATCTAAGACAAATATTTCTCCCCCCTTAGCATAGGCTCCTGCTTGAAGAACTAATTGAGCTGCCTCAGGAATAAGCATAAAATATCTTGTTATATACTTATTGGTTAAGGTAACTGGTCCTCCCTCAGCTATTTGCTTTTTAAATAGAGGAATTACTGAACCATTACTGCCAAGAACATTTCCAAATCTAACAGCAACAAAATCTGTTTTACTTTTTTTATTTATAGCTTGTATTATCATTTCACACATTCTCTTAGTTGCTCCCATTACATTAGTTGGGTTAACAGCCTTATCTGTTGAAATTAATACAAACTTTTCTACTCCATACTTATCTGCACACTCTGCAGTATTTAAAGTTCCACCAGCATTATTTTTTATTGCCTCTCCAGGGCTTGTCTCCATTAAAGGAACATGTTTATGTGCCGCTGCATGGAATACTACTTGTGGTTTAAAACTTCTAAAAATAGAATCTAACTTTTCCTTATCTCTAACTGAAGCTATGATTACTTGCTTCTTAAGCTCTGGATGAGTTCTATTTAACTCCATTTCTAAATCATAAGCATTATTTTCATAAATATCTAAAATCATTAATTCCTTTGGATTAAAATTAGCTATTTGTCTACAAAGTTCTGAACCAATAGATCCCCCTCCACCAGTTACTAAAACTCTTTTATTTTTTATATAATTAGCTATTTCATCCTTACTAAGCTTAACCTCTTCTCTACCTAAAAGGTCTCTTAAATCAACATCTCTCATTTTAGTTAGGTTAACCTTACCACCTATCATTTCATAAACTCCAGGCATTATTTTAACTTTAACCTTAGTTTCATGACAGGCTTCTATAATTTTTTTCTTTTCATCAGAAGTTATTGATGCTATAGCTATTAAAATTAAATCAACTTTTTGATTTTCAACAATATTTTTTATATCATTTCTATTTCCTAAAACTTTTACTCCATTTATATAAGTGCCAAGCTTACTTCTATCATCATCTATAACTCCTATAGGTTTAAATCCAGCTCCTGTTTCTCTTTTCATTTCATTAATAACTAATCTTCCACAAGAACCTGCTCCAAATATTAAAACATTTTTTTGTGATTCAATTCCCTTTAATGTTCCATAGATTACAAGTCTTCTATACATTCTAAAGGAAAGCCTAAATCCTATAGTAAGTACCATTGTTAATATTCCTGCTGATAAAGTTACCATCAGAGGAATTCTAGGATTTAAGAAAATCATAATAATAACATTTATTAAACAACCTACTATACAAGCTGCAACGCCTTTCATTACTTCATCTAACCCTGCAAAACTCCAAAGACTTTTATACATTTTAAAGAATGCAAATAAAGCAACATATATTACTGCTATAAGAGGCATCCATTTTAAATATAAATTCCATTGCTCTACTGGTATATCTCCTAACACAGGTCCATTAAAGGCAAATCTAACAAGCATACTAAAAATATAAGCTATATTGATAAGGAGTATATCTATTAGTACTAATAAAATTCCTTTTACTTTACTTATTTTGGACACGTTCCTTAACTCCCCCTTAACCAAATTATTTTCTTAACTAACTACTTTAATTATTTTTATCTATATAAAGTAAACACCTTAACTCTTAAAATATTATTACTTTTTTTCAGTTTTTTTACATTAAAATTGACAACTTACACTCCTAATTAGGAGTGTTAAGTTGTTTTATTTAAATATTAATCTTTCTTATAATAGTGATAGTATTTTCCCCTTTGATTTTCTTCTCCATTAAATACTGTTCCTATTATATTAGCATTAACTGCTCTTAGTCCCTTTACAGCTTCTATTACAGCATCCTTCTTTGTATAACCATACTTTACAACAAGTATGGTTCCATCAACCTTTGTTGAAAGTATTTTTGAATCCGTAACTGCATTTACTGGAGGAGTATCTAATATTATGTAATCATACCTTTCCTCTAATTGAGTTAAAAGATGTTCCATAGCTCTTGAAGCTAACATCTCAGCTGGATTTGGCGGAACTAATCCTGAAGGTAACACATGAAGTCCTGACTCATGTTTATAAACTACCTTAGAAAATTCAACATTTCCAATTAGAAATTCTGACAACCCTCTAGAATTACTGATTTGAAATTCTTTGTGTACAACTGGTTTTCTTAAGTCACAATCTATAAGTATTACTTTTTTTCCATCCTGTGCAAAGGAAAGAGCTAAGTTAGCACTTGTTGTTGATTTACCTTCCCCTGGCTCTGAACTAGTAATAACAATGGATTTAACTGGATTATCAAAGGAAGAGTATTGTATGTTTGTTCTTAATGTTCTATAACTTTCAGCTGCTACTGACTTCGGATTATTTTCTAATATTAACATCTACTTTCCTCCCCTATTTTTCTATACTATCGTAGTCTGGAATAGCCCCTATTATAGGTAAATCTAAAGTTTTTTCCAGTTCTTCTCTTGATTTAAATGTATTGTCTAAATATTCTATTAAAAGCACTACTCCTACTCCTACCATAAGTCCTAAAACAAAAGCTATAATTATGTTTCGTTTCTTATTTGGACTTACTGGATACTCTGGAAGCTGTGGTTTTTGTATAACTTGTACATTTCCATTTGGAATAAGCTCCTTAGATTCTGAAATAAATTCATTTGTTATTGCCTCTGTTACCTTTAAAACTTCCTTAGGATTTCCTCCCTTAAAGCTTAAATCCAATATTTGGGTATCAGCACTTGGATTAGCAGTAAGATTATTTAAAATCCCTTTTATTTCATTCTGATTGTAATTTAAATTAGCATTTTTAACTGCCTTAGTAACTAAGTCTGAAGTCTTCACAAGCTCTGAATAAGTCTTCATAAGTTTTTGATACATCATAATATCATTATTATCGTAGTTTGCTGTATTTTGACTTGTTTCTTGCTTACCAATGAAAAGCTTAGTTTTTGCCTCATATTGTGGTTTTATAACAAAAAAACTTAATATTGCTGAAACTAAGGTAGCAGCTATAGTTATTAGTACAATTAGTTTCCATCTCTTCTTTAAAGCGTAAGCAATTTCTTGTAAGCTTATAGTATTTTCTTCCATGAACCCTCCTATTACTCTATTTAATTTTTTATTTTCAACAAATTAATCTCACCTAACTATAATATACTAAAATCCTTCTTTCATAAAGCCCCCTGTAATTTCTATTTTTTCTTTTTTTCCTATTTTAATGAATTATTTTTCAATAAATATCCTTTACATATTTAAAAATAATTAAAATATTCCTCAAAAAAATGTTTAAAATTGTATATACTTTATTTGTAAATTAGTTATATTGAAAAATATGGCTTATTTCCTCTTAAAAATAACATTTTTTTCAAAATAAAAAGTTTTCATCCCCAAATAATTCTACTTATTTCTTATAAAATCACATTTTGACAAATAATACATTTGACTTTTTTCAACAATACTCATAATTATGAACTTTTTGTTAACTTTACTTTTTTATAATTTTAAAGCATTTATTATATTAATTTAAATCATTTAACATAAATCATTACTTGTATACAACTTTTATTGTTATACATCCTAAATCCTCTTTTACTGTCTTTGAAAGCTTCACACTTAAATTTCCCCAATTAAACTTTTTGTTTTTCCACTTGCTATTTTCTAAGTAAAGCCCTAAATTGTTAGAAACCCACTGTTCATATCTCTCAAATTGATATTTTTCTAAGTTATCAATGCTTCTAAGATCTATTTCCTTTGGTCTAATTCCCTTAAACTCCACATCAACAAAAAAATCTAATCCCTCTACATTAACAGGCTCTAAAAGTTCAAATTTATTTCTATCCTTAAATTCTGAAACTGTAAACTCATAGTTCTTTTTTAAATATCTCTTAAAAAAATACTTATTAGTTCCCCTTTTAAGATTTTTTTTCCCAATTTTAACTGTTCCTTTACATAAACTCATAATTCCACCTACTATTAATATTATTTTATTGAAAACCTATTATTCTCTAATAATCTTTCCTTTTAAACTCCCTTAATTTTATTTTTATTTCATATATTTCATTCCCTATTGAAATACATTTTCATATTATCAAATCATAATATTTAGGTAAATTTAATTCGTTTTACAATTTACAACATGTTTATACTTAAATTTAATTTTTCCATTTTATTTTTTAAATTACACTAGACTTTTTAAATAAAGTTTATATT
>SKEM01000652.1_pt1 | contig 21453 bp, 19 predicted proteins | sample 4826731 | NCBI WGS metagenome assembly SKEM01 (sample SAMN11008809, study PRJNA524170) | human gut metagenome | biome: Human fecal sample; material: Feces; isolation source: fecal sample from pouch patient p37 | host: Homo sapiens | place: Israel: Tel-Aviv | collected 2015-07-27
CCTCCGCACAGTTGAGTAGGGCTGTAAAAGCTGATGAAATCAGCGTAGTAGAGCCCACTCAACCACTGCGTCTTGCTCGACAATCCAAAAATAATTGAGAGGCTAGGACTTTTGTCCCAGCCTCTTTATTATTTCAGAGCTAGTTTGCTTTCTTTTAAGGAATTACTTGGAGGGAATAAAAGAAAAACAGAGATGGAAGAAATTATTTTTCTTCCATCTCTGTTTTTTGTCCTTGAATGGCTTTTTTGAGCCACCAAAGTGAGCCGGCTAGGATCAGGGCAGCAAGCCAAAAAATCCAAGCCTCAATAGTGGTTAGAAAAAAGTAGAGAGCGATAGCATCGACCAATAAAAGTGGGATGAGAATCTGTTTTCTTATTTTCATAAGAATATTGTATCATAAATCCTAGAGGAAACAAGTGAAATCAAGCCTGTCTAGGTATTTTGTAGGATCTGAAAAGGTCCGATAGGGTTAGTTAGTGAATTTTCTTTCAGGAGTGCATCTTGGTCCCATTTGTGGTAAAATAGTAAAGATATGAGTAAAGAATTTCATCATGTAACGGTTTTGCTTCATGAAACGATCGATATGCTGGATGTTAAGCCAGATGGGATCTATGTAGACGCCACATTGGGTGGGGCAGGCCACAGCGAATATTTGTTAACAAAATTAAATGAATCGGGCCATCTTTATGCCTTTGACCAAGATCAGCATGCAATTGAGAATGCTAAGATTCGTTTAGCACCTTTTATTGAGAAAGGGATGGTGACCTTCATTAAGGATAACTTTCGTCATTTGAAGGAACGTCTAAACGAATTGGGTGTGACTGAAATTGATGGAATCTGTTATGACCTAGGTGTGTCTAGTCCTCAGTTAGATGAACGGGAACGCGGATTTTCATACAAGAAAGATGCGCCACTGGACATGCGGATGAATCAAGAAGCTTCCTTGACAGCCTATGAAGTCGTTAATAGCTACGATTACCATGATCTAGTCCGTATTTTTTTCAAATATGGAGAGGACAAATTTTCCAAGCAAATTGCGCGGAAAATTGAGCAAGCACGAGCAATTAAACCGATTGAAACAACGACTGAATTAGCAGAGATTATTAAATCTGCTAAACCAGCTAAGGAGCTCAAGAAAAAGGGCCATCCTGCTAAACAGATTTTCCAAGCCATTCGTATCGAAGTCAATGATGAGCTGGGAGCAGCGGATGAATCGATTCAACAAGCCATGGATTTGTTGGCCCTCGATGGTCGTATTTCTGTGATTACCTTTCATTCGTTAGAGGATCGATTGACCAAACAATTGTTTAAAGAAGCTTCGACGGTTGAGGTTCCAAAGGGACTTCCCTTTATTCCGGATGATTTGAAACCAAAGATGGAGTTGGTCAACCGGAAACCTATTTTGCCAAGTGAAGAGGAGCTTGAGGGCAATAATCGATCCCATTCAGCAAAATTACGGGTTGCTCGAAAAATACACAAGTAAGAGGAATTGATATGGCAGCAAGAGATGAGAGAACAAGAACACAGCTACTGCAAGACCGCTTTCGCCGTTTCTCTAGAGTAGAAAAGGCTTTTTATGGGTCGATTGTCCTAACAGCTGTTATTTTAGCCATTAGTATCGTCTTTATGCAGACACGGATTTTACAAGTTCAAAGTGAATTGACTGATTTGAATACGGAACTAGAAGCCAAAAAGACGGAATTGGCAGATGTTCGTCAAGAGGTCAATGAATTAACACGTTATGACCGTTTATCAAAGTTGGCTAGCTCCCAAGGAATGAAGCTGCAAAAAGAAAATCGAAAAACAGTGAGTGCAAGTAGTGATGAATAAATTCAAAAAATTTTTGATCGGGTATTCGATAAAGAAACGTCGCTTGCCGGATCAGAATCGAAAACAAGTTGGGAAAAATCTCAGTGTACTGGCGATTTTCCTCTTTTTTCTCTTTCTGATTAATTTTGCAATGATCATTGGGACTGACAAAAAATTTGGTGTAACCTTATCGGATCAAGCCAAAAAAGTCCATGAGCAGACGGTCATTGTTCCTGCAAAACGTGGAACGATCTACGACCGAAATGGAGCAGTAATTGCTGAAGATGCTACGACCTATAACGTTTATGCCGTTATTGATAAAAAGTACAAATCAGCAACCGGGAAAATCCTCTATGTAGAAGAGAGCCAATTTAAAAAAGTAGCAGAAATCTTTAAGCAGTACTTAGGGATGGATGAGGATTACGTCATTCAACAGTTGTCGCAAAAGAAATTGAAACAGGTTTCTTTTGGATCGAACGGAAACGGCATTACTTATAGTAATATGACAGCTATCCGTGAGGCCATGGAAGCGGCGAAGATTGAAGGGGTTGCCTTTACAACTAGTCCAAATCGAAGCTATAAAAATGGAGTTTTCGCCTCTCAATTTATAGGGCAGGCCTCTCTTCAAGAAGATAAAGAGGGGAATAAAACCTTGAAGGGGCAATCAGGGATGGAGAAATCCCTCGATCGTATTCTCGCTGGACAAAATGGGGTTATCACCTATGATAAAGACCGAAACGGCAATATCGTTCCTGGTTCAGATAAGGTTTCTGTCAAAACAGAAGATGGAAAAGATGTCTATACGACCATTTCAGCAGAATTACAAACCTACCTTGAGACGCGAATGGATGTTTTCCAAGAAAAAGTAAAAGGAAAGTATGTTAGTGCGACTCTTGTGAGTGCAAAAACAGGAGAAATCCTTGCGACAACGCAACGTCCATCCTATAATGCGGATACCAAACAAGGGCTGGATCTGAAAAACTTGAAAACCTGGAATACCATCCTTTATCAAGATCAATATGAACCGGGTTCAACGATGAAGGTCATGTTATTAGCTTCGGCGATTGATCATGGAACCTTCCCAGCCTATAATGAAGTATACTACAGTAACGAACTACAAGTAAAAGATGCGACCATCCGTGACTGGGATGTCAATATGGGACTGTCTGAAGGTCGCTATATGAATATTGCCCAAGCTTTTGCCTATTCAAGTAACATTGGGATGACCAAGCTTGAACAGAAGATGGGCAATAATGTCTGGATGAATTACCTCAAACTCTTTAAGTTCGGACTTCCTACACGTTTTGGAATGGGAGACGAAGGTTTTGGAGGCCTACCAGGAGATAACTATGTCACTCAAGCCATGTCTTCTTTCGGTCAAGGGATTTCGGTGACCCAAACGCAGATGTTGCGTGCATTTTCTGCCATTGCAAATGATGGGGAAATGTTGGAGCCTAAATTTATCAGTGCGATTTACGATAAAAAATCAGACACAGCCCGCAAATCAAAAAAAGAAGTTGTTGGAAAACCAGTTTCAGGATCAGCTGCGCAACAGACTCGAAATTATATGATCACCGTCGGAACAGATCCAGAGTATGGAACCTTGTACAGTGATGGACCTATCATTCAGGTACCCGGTCAAAACGTTGCAGTGAAATCAGGGACTGCCCAAATGGCGACAGATCAAGGATACTTGCAAGGAGAAAATGATTATATCAACTCGGTTGTAGCGATGACACCTGCAGAAGACCCTGAATTCATCATGTATGTAACAGTCCAACAACCAGAAGTGAAATTTTCAGCCACCAGCTGGGAAGAGCTGGTCAATCCTATTTTGGAAGATGCAGTTGCTTTGAAGGATGAATTGAATCTAGTAACGGAAACCAAGGCCTTGGATGGGGTCACCAAAGAGGCCACCTATAAGATGCCGTCGGCAGAATCCTTGTCGAAAGAATTGAAGTTGAAGCAGACCATCAGCCCAGGTGGCTTCGCAGATGAACTGCGGCGCAATCTGATCCAGCCTGTCGTCCTAGGTACTGGAAAAAATATTAAAAAGATGTCTGTTTCAGCAGGAACGAAATTAAAAGCAAATGAGCAAGTGTTATTGTTGACAGATGATTTGGATTCAGTTCCGGATATGTACGGATGGACCAAGGAAAATGTTGATAAATTTGCAGAATGGACGGGCATTGAGATCACCTATAAAGGGGAAGGTTCTCGTGTGAGCAAACAAAACGTCAAAGTAGAAACTGCTTTAAAGAAGACGAAGAAAATAACAATTACATTAGGAGATTGATATGTTACTTGCTACCCTAGTAGTATCATTTATACTGACGGTTATTGGCATTCCGGCCTTCATCCGTTTCTATCAACGAGCCCATATTTCAGGGCAACAAATGCACGAAGATGTGAAGCAACACCAAGCCAAGGCGGGCACTCCTACCATGGGTGGAGTTGTATTTCTCATTACAGCCGTTCTAGTTAGTTTTGTCGTTACCGTATTGACTGGAAATTTCACGCGCCCTGTTCAACTTATTCTATTTATCTTGATTCTATATGGAATTGTTGGATTTTTGGATGACTTTTTAAAAGTCTTTCGTAAGATTAATGAAGGTCTCAACCCAAAACAAAAATTAGCCCTTCAACTTGTTGGTGGAATCATCTTCTATATTTTTTCTGAACGCCACGGTGCAGGAAGCCTTTTGAATGTCTTTGGTTACGATCTTTACTTGGGTCATTTCTACATTCTCTTTGCTTTGTTTTGGTTGGTTGGATTTTCAAACGCGGTCAATTTGACAGATGGGATTGATGGATTAGCCAGCATCTCCGTTGCTATTAGCCTGAGTGCCTATTCCTTTATTGCCTATATGCAAGGAAAATGGGACATTCTCTTTGTGACTTTGAGTATGATTGGGGCCTTGCTTGGATTCTTTGTCTTCAACCACAAGCCGGCTAAAATCTTTATGGGCGATGTCGGTAGTCTAGCTCTTGGAGGGATGCTTGCAGCCTTGTCAATGGCTTTGCATGTCGAGTGGACGTTGCTCTTGATTGGTCTGGTCTATGTCATTGAAACAGGTTCAGTGATGCTACAAGTGACCTATTTCAAATGGACCAAGAAACGGTACGGGGAAGGACGTCGGATTTTCCGAATGACTCCTTTCCACCATCATTTAGAACTGGGCGGCCTTTCTGGTAATGGGCAAAACTGGTCAGAATGGAAAGTGGATGCCTTTATGTGGACCATTGCCTTTGTAACAAGTGTCGTGACTCTAGTCCTTCTCTACCTATAAAACGACGGTGGGCTTGCCCATCGTTTTTTGCTGACTGAGAGAGACTTCGCTGGTTAGGAAAAATGACTCATAAGAGAAGCAAGAAGACAGCTTTTCTGATATAATAATAGAGATCATGAAAGGAACTGAGAAAATGAAATTTACAGAGTTTAATTTTAAGCCCTATATTCAAGAGGCACTGAAAGAAATCAATTTTAGAGAAGCAACCGAAGTACAGGAAAAACTAATTCCGATTGTCCTAGCTGGAAATGATTTGGTAGGAGAGTCAAAGACTGGTTCTGGGAAAACCCATACTTTCCTCTTACCGATTTTTCAAACGTTAAACGAAGACAGCCAACAAGTTGAAGCGGTCATCACGGCTCCTAGTCGGGAGTTGGCGACGCAAATTTACCAAGCTGCTCGTCAAATCGCTAGTCATTCTGAAAAAGAGATTCGGATTGTGAATTATGTTGGAGGAACGGATAAAAGCCGTCAGATTGAAAAACTCCAGGTCAAACAACCACATATCGTGATTGGAACTCCAGGCCGGATCTACGATCTAGTTGCATCTGGTGATCTGGCTATTCATAAGGCCCATACTTTTGTGGTAGATGAGGCGGATATGACACTGGACATGGGATTCTTGTCAACCGTGGATAAGATTGCTTCAAGACTTCCGCAACAACTGCAATTTTTAGTTTTTTCAGCCACCATTCCGCAGAAATTACAACCTTTCTTGAAAAAATATCTCTCAAACCCAGTCATGGAGCAGATTAAGACCAAGACGGTGATTTCAGATACCATCGATAATTGGCTGGTTTCGACCAAGGGTCGGGATAAAAATGAGCAAATTTACCAATTGACCAAGACCTTGCAACCTTATTTGGCTATGATTTTCGTTAATACCAAAACGAGAGCAGATGATCTCCATGCCTATTTAGTGGCTCAGGGATTAAAAGTGGCGAAGATTCACGGAGATATCCCACCACGTGAACGGAAACGGATCATGAATCAGGTTAAAAATCTTGATTTTGAGTATATTGTGGCCACCGATTTGGCGGCTCGTGGAATTGATATCGAAGGGGTGAGTCATGTCATCAACGATGCTATTCCACAAGATCTTTCCTTCTTTGTTCACCGTGTTGGCCGGACAGGCCGCAATGGTCTACCAGGTGTCGCTATTACTCTTTATCAACCAAGTGATGATTCAGATATCCGTGAACTAGAAAAAATGGGCATTCGTTTCGTACCGAAAGTGTTGAAAAATGGGGTTATTGAAGATACTTATGATCGGGACAGACGGGCCAATCGTGAGAAAAAGCAAGAGAAACTCGACATCGAAATGATTGGTCTGGTGAAGAAGAAAAAGAAAAAAATCAAACCAGGCTACAAGAAAAAAATCAAATGGGCAGTTGATGAAAAGCGGAGAAAAGCTAAACGAGCTGAAAACCGTGCGCGTGGTCGGGCGGAACGAAAGGCCAAACGCCAAACTTTCTAACCCCTTCTTTCAAATGTTCAGAAGAAAACATAGATTTTCTTTATGAACTCCATAAAGAAAAACTATTAGGAACTTGTCTAAAATTATGATAGACTAAATTTGAGTAGTCTATCATTTTTCTATTTCTGTAGCAATTTTTGGAATTCCGATAGTGAATGTGATAGAATGTTTATGTTCGAGAAAGGAAGTAACAAAAATGTTTACAACTAATCTTTTAACTGCCAACTGGTATGCTGACTTTTTAAAACACGTTCCAGATAGCAAGCTGTTTAGTTTGAGAGCCGTATTGGATGCATTTCCGGCAGTCATTGGGAAATTGCCTGTGACGATTTTATTAGCCCTAGGAGGCGCATTTTTTGGGATTATTTTTGCCATGATTTTTGCTCTGGTCAAAATTAATCGTGTACGAATTCTTTACCCGATTCAAGCTGTTTTTGTCAGTTTTTTACGTGGGACTCCTTTGTTGGTTCAGTTGATGTTGACCTATTATGGGATTCCTCTTATTTTAAAAGCGATCAATCAGTCCTATGGAACAGCTTTTAATATTAATGCCATTCCAGCTGAGTTATTTGCAATTGTGGCTCTTGCCTTTAATGAGGCAGCTTATGCGAGTGAAACCATACGGGCAGCCATTTTATCAGTGGATCCTGGTGAAATTGAGGCAGCGCGTAGTCTTGGGATGACCAACCGTCAAGTTTATCGCCGGATTATTATTCCCAATGCAGCAGTCGTTGCAACTCCAACCTTAATCAATTCTCTTATTGGCTTGACCAAGGGGACATCGCTAGCCTTTAGTGCCAGTGTGGTTGAAATTTTTGCCCAAGCACGGATTATTGGGGGGAGTGATTTGAAGTACTTTGAACGCTTTATCACGGTATCGATAGTTTACTGGATTGTGAACATTCTCATTGAAATACTAGGCCGTCACATTGAACGTCGACTGGATATTGAGACTCCCGTAGCAATTGATTTACCAGATCAGGAGGTTCGGATCTAATGATTTATATTTCAGAATTATCAAAGACATTTTCAGGTCAAAAGGTTTTAAATAATCTAAGTTTGGAAATTCAAAAAGGGGAAGTCGTGGCCCTAATCGGGTCTTCAGGAGCTGGTAAATCTACCTTCTTACGCAGTTTAAACTATTTGGAAGCACCAGATAGCGGTAGAATTAAGATTGAGGATTTCGAAGTTGATTTTGAGCACATTAGCCAAGATCAAATCTTGACCTTAAGAAGAAAATTGGCCATGGTGTTCCAGCAGTTTAATTTGTTTGGTAGAAAAACAGCTCTCGAAAATGTGAAAGAAGGGCTCATTGTTGTGAAGGGCCTATCCGATCAAGAAGCAACGAAAATTGCTCGAGAAGAACTGGCAAAAGTCGGTTTATCGGATCGTGAAAATCACTATCCTCGTCACCTCTCAGGTGGACAAAAACAACGTGTGGCTTTGGCTCGTGCCTTGGCTATGAAACCAGAAGTTCTTTTGCTGGATGAACCGACTTCAGCCTTGGATCCAGAATTGGTTGGAGAAGTTGAAAAATCCATTGCCAATGCGGCAAAATCAGGACAAACTATGGTACTGGTCAGCCATGATATGTCTTTTGTAGCGCAAGTAGCAGATAAGGTCTTATTTTTGGATAAAGGACGGATTATTGAATCTGGAACACCAGAGGAAATCATGCAACATCCAAAAGAAGAACGGACAAAAGAATTCTTTGCTAGTTACAAACGGACCTATGTTTGATATAATAGAGGAGAGGTAAGACTCAGCTGGCGATGCTAGCTGGGTTTGTTTTCTGAAAATGTAAAAATATTTGGAGTCGTGATGTTAAATAAATTATTGTCCTTATATTTACAAAGTTTAGTGACGACAACGATTTTAGTTGGGATCGCTTCTTGTATTTGGATTGGCTACCGTGCCCTTAAGAAGAAAGATAAAACAGCCAAGCAACGACAAGCCCATTTGTATGATATCCTCTTAATTGATATCATGACGATTCCTATTTTAACCTTTGCGGTCATAGGGATCTTGTTTATCTTTCAAGCACGATAATTGCAAAAATGCCGTGTTAGAATTATAATGGTTACAACGAAACAGAAAGAGGTTGTGTATGTTTGATACAGTGATTATTGGAGCAGGCCCTGCAGGAATGACGGCGGCCCTTTATGCGGCGCGAAGTAACTTAAAAGTTGCACTGATTGAGAGAGGGATTCCAGGCGGTCAAATGAACAATACGTCTGACATTGAAAACTATCCTGGCTATGCGAATATTAGTGGCCCAGACTTGGCTGAAAAAATGTTTGAGCCTTTAGAGAATCTTGGTGTGGAACATTTGTTTGGTCAGGTAGAGCGCATCGAAGACCTCGGAGCAACCAAAAAGATTGTCACAGATGATGGGGAATTTGAAGCTAAAACCGTGGTGATTGCAACGGGTTCTAACCACCGTTCATTGAATGTCCCTGGTGAAGAGGAGCTGAATAGTAGAGGGGTCTCTTACTGTGCTGTTTGTGATGGAGCTTTCTTTAGAGACGAGGATCTCTTGGTCGTTGGTGGTGGCGATTCTGCGGTAGAAGAAGCTGTCTTTTTGACTCAGTTTGCAAAAACAGTGATCATTGCCCATCGTCGTGATCAATTGCGTGCTCAAAAAGTTCTTCAAGATCGTGCCTTTGCTAATGATAAAATTCACTTTGCTTGGAATACGGTTGTTGAAGAAATTAAGGGTGAACAAAAAGTAACTTCTGTCCTTTTAAAAGATGTGAAGACAGGAGAGGTTAGAGAGCAAGCCTTCGGTGGTGTCTTTATCTATGTTGGTTTAGATCCTGTCAGTGATTTTGCGACAGAACTTGGTATTTTAGATGAAAATGGCTGGGTAGTGACAGATGATCATATGAGAACCACAGTCCCAGGTGTTTTTGCGGTTGGCGATGTTCGTCAAAAAGATTTGCGTCAAGTGACGACAGCCGTCGGAGACGGTGCGATTGCTGGCCAAGAAGTTTATAAATATATCACAGAAAACTTTTAATCTTTTAAAAATCTGAGCTTCCTGTCTCAGATTTTTTTCATGCTTTCCTTTCAGTATTCAATAGAGCTGAAATGTGCTATAATGGTACTAATTTTATGGTAGGAATTCATAGAACAAATCAATAAAAAAGAGGTATACATATGTATCCAGATGACAGTTTAACCTTGCATACTGATTTATACCAAATCAACATGATGCAAGTCTATTTTGATCAAGGTATCCACAATAAGCATGCCGTATTTGAAGTGTATTTTCGTCAACAGCCTTTTAAAAACGGCTACGCAGTATTTGCTGGCTTAGAGAGAATTGTGAAATACCTTGAAAACTTGCGCTTTTCTGAGAGCGATATTGCCTATTTAGAGTCACTTGGTTATCATGGGGCCTTTTTGGAATATCTCCGTGATCTCAAGTTGGAATTGACGGTACGCTCGGCTCAAGAAGGAGATTTAGTCTTTGCGAATGAACCAATTGTTCAGGTAGAAGGTCCTCTGGCTCAGTGTCAATTGGTGGAAACAGCCCTATTGAATATCATCAACTTTCAAACCTTAATTGCGACTAAGGCAGCTCGTATTCGTTCGGTCATTGAAGATGAGCCTTTGATGGAATTTGGAACACGTCGTGCGCAAGAAATGGATGCGGCTATTTGGGGAACTCGAGCAGCAGTCATCGGAGGGGCCAATGGAACTAGTAATGTTCGTGCAGGAAAACTCTTTGGAATCCCAGTTTTAGGAACCCATGCCCATTCTCTTGTACAGGTATATGGAAATGACTACCAAGCCTTTAAGGCTTATGCGGAAACCCATAAAGATTGTGTCTTCCTCGTCGATACCTATGATACCCTGCGAATTGGGGTCCCTGCAGCTATTCAGGTAGCGCGTGAAATGGGAGATAAGATCAATTTCCTAGGCGTCCGGATTGACTCAGGGGATATTGCCTATATTTCTAAAAAGGTTCGCCAGCAATTAGATGAGGCTGGGTTTACAAATGCTAAAATCTACGCTTCTAATGACTTGGATGAAAATACCATCCTCAACTTAAAAATGCAAAAAGCAAAAATTGATGTTTGGGGTGTAGGAACCAAGTTAATTACAGCTTACGATCAACCAGCACTTGGGGCGGTATACAAAATTGTCTCTGTTGAAAACGATGCAGGAGAGATGATCAATACCATCAAGCTTTCCAATAATGCGGAGAAAGTTTCTACTCCTGGTAAAAAGCAAGTCTGGCGGATTACGAGCCGTGAAAAAGGTAAGTCAGAAGGGGACTACATCACTTATGATGGAGTAGATGTTTCACAACTGACTGAACTTAAAATGTTCCATCCAACTTATACCTACATTAATAAAACGGTCCGAAACTTTGAGGCCATTCCTCTTTTAGTGGATATTTTTAAAGAGGGTCAATTGGTTTATCAACTGCCAACATTGTCAGAAATTCAAGAATATGCTCGTAAAAATTACGATCAATTATGGGATGAATATAAGCGCGTCCTCAATCCACAGCATTACCCAGTTGACTTGGCCAAAGATATTTGGCAGGATAAGATGGATCTGATCGAGGAAATGCGTAACAAGGCTAATGGAGAAGGAGAAGCAAAATGAGTTTGCAAGAAGAGATTATCCAACAATTGGGTGTCAAGCCTAGCATTGATCCTCAGGAAGAGATTCGTCGCTCGGTTGATTTCTTAAAAAGATATCTAAAAAAACATCCCTTCTTGAAAACATTTGTATTAGGGATCTCAGGAGGACAAGATTCAACTCTTGCTGGACGATTAGCTCAATTAGCCATGGAAGAAATGCGCGCAGAAACAGGAGATGCCTCTTATCAATTTATTGCCGTTCGTCTTCCTTATGGGGTACAGGCAGATGAAGCAGATGCACAAAAAGCATTGGCCTTTATCCGGCCGGATGTTAGCCTGGTTGTGAATATCAAGGAGTCTGCTGACGAAATGGTACGAGCAGTAGAAGCGACTGGAACAGAGGTTTCTGATTTTAACAAAGGTAATATTAAGGCTCGCAGTCGCATGATTGCTCAGTATGCTCTAGCTGGAGCACGTAGCGGAGCAGTGATTGGGACGGATCATGCTGCAGAAAATATTACTGGTTTCTTCACAAAATTTGGAGATGGTGGTGCAGATATTTTGCCCCTTTTCCGTTTGAATAAACGCCAAGGAAAACAATTGCTTAAGGCCTTAGGAGCCGATCCTGCTCTTTATGAGAAAATTCCAACAGCAGATTTGGAAGAAGAAAAACCAGGAATAGCAGATGAAGTAGCGCTGGGTGTCACCTATAATGAAATCGATGATTACCTAGAAGGCAAACAAGTGAGCCCAGAAGCTCAAGCCACTATTGAAAAATGGTGGTACAAAGGCCAACACAAACGCCACTTGCCAATCACAGTATTTGATCATTTTTGGGAGTAAAAAGGTCCAGTGGACCTTTTTAGCCCGAGTCTTAAATAGGAGAACGAGGTAGAAATCGGTAACTCGCAGAGTTCGATTTCGTAGTCTTCTCACCATACAATATTGTGAAAAGCATCAAAAAGAAGGGCGGTTTCATCCGTCCTTTTCTTCTAGATTAAAATAACCAACTTGCAACGTTCAAGTTGCATGAAAAAATGAAGGGAGACAATCTATGAATCATCTTGGAAGTCTTGTCATAGAGACAGAGCATTTATACTTGAGGCCTTTCGTTTTGGAGGATGCATCAGCGATGTTTGAAAATTGGGCTTCTGATCCTGAAACCCTGAAATATGTCACCTGGGATGCACATGCATCTACTGAGAGAACCAGAGAATCGATCAAAAGATGGATCGAACAGTATATTAAACCAGATACTTATAAATGGGCGCTCTGTTTGAAAACATCACCGGATCAGGTAATTGGAGATATTAGTGTGGTTTCTCAAGACCAGGAAAGTCAATCATGCGAGCTAGGTTATATCCTTGGCAAGAAATTCTGGGGGCAGGGATTCATGACAGAAGCCGTCATAGCTGTTTTGGCTTTCTTATTGAACGAAGTCGGATTTAAAGAAATCAAAGCCACTTATGTCAGTTTAAATCCTGCCTCAGGGAAAGTCATGGAAAAGGCAGGAATGCAGTATGTAGAAACCATCCCTCATGCCATTCAACGCAAAGGATATTGTGGGGATAAAATCATCTATTCTATACAGAATCCCTCTCTATAGGGTGATTTTTACTTGAAGATTCTGCTCAAAGGATTATAATAGTAAATAACGAAAAAAGGAGATTGCTATGTCAGAATTAACGAAAGAATTTACAGACCAGCTCTATGCTAATTATGAAGCAAATGTGAAATATGCGGCTCTTGAAAATGCTGTTACCCACAATGGGATCCATGCATCGCTTGAAACGCGCAAGAGTGCAGTAGAAAATACACCAGTTTTTTCACTTGATTTGACCAAGGATAAGGTGACAAACCAAAAAGCATCTGGGCGTTGTTGGATGTTTGCGGCTTTAAATACCTTCCGTCACAAGATGATTTCAAGCTTCCAATTGGAGGATTTTGAATTGTCTCAAGCACATACTTTCTTTTGGGATAAGTATGAAAAATCAAACTGGTTTTTGGAACAAGTGATTGCTACAGCAGACCAAGAATTGACCAGCCGTAAGGTGGCTTTTCTCCTACAAACCCCACAACAAGATGGCGGTCAATGGGATATGGTGGTATCTCTCTTTGAGAAATACGGAGTGGTTCCAAAATCAGTTTATCCAGAATCGATTTCTTCAAGCAATAGCCGGGAATTGAACACCTACCTCAATAAACTCTTGCGTCAAGATGCGCAAATCTTGCGTGATTTGATTCACTCAGGCGCAGATAGTGAGGCAGTTGCGAGCAAGAAACAAGCCTTGTTGCAAGAAATTTTTAACTTCTTGGCTATGTCTTTAGGATTGCCTCCACGTGAATTTGACTTTTCATACCGTGATAAGGACAACCAATTCCATAGTGAAAGTGGCTTAACTCCACAAAGCTTCTACAAAAAATATGTAGACCTTCAATTAGACGATTACGTCTCCATTATCAATGCCCCAACTACAGATAAGCCATATGGAAAATCTTACACCGTAGATATGCTGGGCAATGTGGTTGGTAGCCGTCCAGTCCGCTACCTAAATGTTCCAATGGATCGATTGAAAGAATTAGCTATTGCTCAAATGAAAGCAGGAGAAACTGTCTGGTTTGGTTCAGATGTAGGCCAAGTCAGCAACCGTAAAGCCGGAATCCTGGCAACAGATGTCTACGATTTTGAAGCAGGCATGGACATTCATTTGACACAAGACAAGGCGGGTCGCTTGGACTATGCAGAAAGTCTCATGACACACGCTATGGTCTTGACAGGGGTTGATTTAGACGAAGCAGGTCAGCCTCGTAAATGGAAGGTTGAAAATTCATGGGGAGACAAGGTCGGTACAGATGGTTACTTTGTGGCTTCTGATGCTTGGATGGATGAATATACCTATCAAATCGTGGTTCGTAAAGAATTCCTAACAGCAGACGAATTAGCAGCCTATGAAGCAGAACCAATTGTCCTAGCACCGTGGGATCCAATGGGAGCTTTAGCAAAATAATGATATAGAAAAGAGCCGAAAGGCTCTTTTTTTTTATATACTCAAAAATAAAAAAGCTGGGAAGTCTAACTAAATAAATCAGATTTTATTCGTTCTGGTTTTTTAACCATTGTTTTAAAAAAAGCCGGGCAAAAGCCCGACTTCTCCATTCTATTATTCGTTATGATTGTTAGAGTCTTGCGAAGAAGGCTCAGATGGTTTAGATTGATTTTCTTCGTTCGAAGAGCTAGACGATGGTTCTTCATACGAATACTGATCAGTGGAATAACTTGGCTCATAGTAGTAGTTATTGTAGTTGTTCTTACCATTGTTTAAGTAGAGATAAGAACCACTTCGATACAGTCCACTTGGTTGCGTCCAATCCGTATGACCAGAGTTATTATTATTAGCAAGATAGAGCATCATTTGACGGTAGACATCCGTTGCGACCTGTATTCCATTATCCAATACTGGTGTAAAGCGATTGGAATAACCTGTCCATACTGCCATGGCATATTCAGGAGTGTAGCCTACAAACAATTCATCCGGTGTTACAATATTTGAATAAGCATTTTTTGTCAATTTACCGATTTCGTTATCAGCATAGTTTGATGTACCTGTCTTACCAGCTTGGTAGATTCCCGAAATGGCAGCATTTGTACCGGTACCAGACAAGAGAACTGTCTTCATCATATCTGTCATCATGTAGGCAGTTGTTGCTTTCATTGCACGGGTTCCTTCGGACTCAAATTCTTTTGTGGTTCCATCGCTAAAGACAACTCGACTAACGTATTTCGGTTTGTAATAGGTACCGCCATTGGCAAAAGCAGCATAGGCAGCTGCCATTTTCTCACTGCTGGCTCCGTATTTGTTGCTAGAATCGCTAGTGTTACTCGAGATAGCGTTGGCGTAAACCATTTCTGGGTAATCGATCCCTAATCCATTGAGGAATTTCTTAGCTTGTTTAAGACCAACTTTTTCCAGGGCCTTCACCGCAGGCACGTTACGAGATTGTTGAATTGCGTAGGTAATGGACATGCTACCATAGTATGAACGGTCCCAGTTGTAGACAGGCGTTGATGAATGAGGGAAGTTGTATGGCGCATCTGTTGTAGTAGCTGCTGTAGAGGTATATTCCTCATGTTCAAGAGCTGGTGCGTAATCTGTGATTGGTTTCATTGTTGAACCCCAGTCACGGTTCGTTTCAACCGCTTGGTTTGTACCAAAGGAAACATTGCTGGATTGGTGACGAGAACCCAGCTGAGCAATGACTTTACCAGTATTGACATCAATAACGGTAGAAGCTACTTGCATTTCATCATCCGGGTAATTGACATATTCATCTGTATTGTAGATATCCCATAGTTTCTTTTGAGCTTCTGTATCCACGTTTGTATAGACATCCATTCCGGTTGTCAACAAATTGTAGCCCGTTTCTTCTTCGACTTGCTCGATCACTTCTTTTAGGTAATTATCCATATAGGCTGGGTAACTGCTTGAAGAACTGAGACTTTGCAGACCATCTGTAACAGGTGTATTGACCGCTGCTTCGTATTGTTTGTTAGAAATGGTCTTCATATCGAGCATTTCTTTTAATACTAAGTTTCGGCGCTGTTGCGCTGCTTCAGGATGGGAGTATGGATCGTATTGGTTTGGTGCTTGGGGCATCCCCGCAAGGAGTGCCAATTGAGGGAGCGAAAGATCTTTTAGATCTTTTCCGTAATAACTTTTCGCAGCTGTCTGCATTCCATAGTTCCCATTCGCCATAAATACTTTATTGACGTAATAGGTCAAGATTTCTTGTTTGGTTGCTTTCTTTTCTAGTTGGGTTGCTAACCAAGCTTCTTGGATCTTACGAGAGAGGGTACGGTCAGAGGCTGAAGTGGAGAAATAGGTTAACTTGATCAATTGTTGCGTCAAGGTTGACCCACCTTGACTTCCTCCTCGTAAGTTGTGAAGGAAGGAACCGCCGATCCGAATGATGTCGACCCCGCGGTGATTGAAGAAACGGTGGTCTTCAATCGCAACGATAGCATTGACCAAATCAGTAGGGATTTCATTGGCTGTGACATTGATTCGTTTCTCAGCCCCCAAATCCGCGATCAAGTTATTTTGGTTGTCATAGATCTTACTAGATGTTGTTGCAACCAAATCTTTTTCAGACAAGGTTGGTGCTTTCATAGCATAGTAACTAAATATCAGTCCACCAAGGACAAATAAAAGTAAGAAAAATGAAATGGCTGCGATCGCAACATATTTCAACCATTGAATGACTGTTTGTTTATTCATTTAAATACCGCCTAGAAGTTTCTGTTCGATAATATCAAGATAAGGAACGCTCGGAAGTCGATTCTTATCTACTAGAAAGCCGTGCTCCTGAATATAGGAGAGGGGCATGGATTTACTACCATGATCGATGTTGTAATAGTGAATTAATGCAGGAGCAGGTAGTAAGTAGGTTTCACTCAACTTTGCAAAATGCAAGAGAACGAAACAGATACCGCCTTGCTGGACAACCGCCTCCATATGATCGATTTGATGTTGATGAAAATTTTTCATCGGCATGGATTGCTTTTGCTGTGTTTCCTTAGCTTCAAAATCGATATAGCGTCCCTTGTATACTCCAGAATAGTCCGTCGTTGAGGCTTGCCTGAAATAGGCTTCAACAATCTTTGCCCGACTGCGACGTGGATAATCCACTTTCACGATTTGAATCGGTGTTGGTTTTTTATGGATGACTGCCAGACCTCGAGAAAGATAGTATTGATTACTTTCATTGATCATTTTTTCAAATGTCATCCCACGATTCGCAAAGTCGACTGGATGTTTCCTTTGTGTAGAGACCAAGGTTTTTTTGGCTACTTTATGTGGATAGTTGACCATAGTTCTCCTTATTGGTACAATTACATCACTCTATTATATCATAAATTAGAATAATGAGGAAAAAATGAATACCATACTTGTTGCAGGTTATAAGAGTTTTGATGTGGGCGTCTTTTCCAATAAAGACCCTCGACTGACCATTATCAAAAAAGCCATTGAAAGAGATCTTCGTCGTTTATTTGAAGAAGGAGTGAAATGGCTGGTCTTTTCTGGTAATTTGGGATTTGAGGCTTGGGTACTAGAGGTCGCCTTTGAATTAAAAAAAGATTACGATTTTCAAATGGCGACGATCTTCCTATTTGAGAATGTTGGCGAAAATTGGAATGAAAGCAATCAGGAATTATTAACACGCTTCAAACAGGTGGATTTCGTGAAATATGCCTATCCCCACTATAGCAATCCGGGTCAACTAAAAGAATACAATCAGTTTTTAATAGATAACGCGGATGGAGCTTATGTTTTTTATGATCCAGAAAATGAAACCAATTTAAAATATCTTTACAAAATGATGGTAGAAAAAGAACCATTTTATGTCAAACAATTAAGTTTTGATGACTTAAATGAACTTGCTGAAAATTTTTACGAAAACTAAGTGTTATACCTTGATTTTTCTTACCATTTTTTTATATAATTGAGATGATGAACTAGATTGGAGAGAGTAATGGCGAGTATTATTTTTACTGCGAAAGATATTTTTGATCAAGATTTCAAACGAGAAGTTCGTGGTTATAATAAAGATGAAGTAAATGAATTTTTGGATGATGTCATAAAAGACTATGAAACCTATGCTGCTTTGGTGAAGGAATTGCGTGAAGAAAACGCCCGCCTTCGTGAAGAACTTGCCCAAAAAGCACAGGAAACACCACAAACATCTCCGATTGCTAGCACTGCTACGCAAGAATACCCGCAAGTGACAACAGCGACGAACTTTGATATTCTCAAACGTCTCAATCGTTTGGAAAAAGAAGTTTTTGGGAAACAGATCGTAGATCGCGATTATTAATCCCATATATTGTGCAATTTTTGGATAATCGCGTGAGAGAATCCTCTCATGAGGAAAGTCCATGCTAGCACAGGCTGTGATGCTTGTAGTGTTTGTGCTAGGTGAATCCATAAGCCTAGGGACTTGGTATTCAAGTTACGGCGAGTGAAGGAGCTAAGTCTAAGGATAAGCTCTAGTAACTCTGAAAGTGCCACAGTGACGTAGTTTTTAGGGAAACCTAAAAAGTGGAACGCGGTAAACCCCTCAAGCTAGCAACCCAAACTTTGGTCGGGGCATGGAATGCGTGGAAACGAACATAGCATTCTGACTGGAAACAGTAGACAGATGATTATCGAAGGAAATGGTACCTAGTCATTTCTGGAACAAAACATGGCTTATAGAAAATTGCATATAGGTTGATGAGGTGGAGAGAGATCTCAACCTCCTTTTTTAAAGTGATAGGAATAAGATGAAAAAACAATTTGAATTGATTGCAACGGCCGCTGCTGGCTTAGAGGCTGTTGTTGGTCGAGAACTACGTGATCTCGGCTACGATTGCCAGGTTGAAAATGGACGGATTCGATTTCAAGGAGACCGTCGAGCAATCATAGAGACCAATCTCTGGTTGCGCGCGGCTGATCGAGTAAAAATTGTGGTTGGGACTTTTCCAGCCAAAACCTTCGAAGAACTCTTTCAAGGTGTCTTTGCTTTGGATTGGGAAAATTATTTGCCTTTAGGAGCACGTTTTCCCATTTCTAAGGCTAAATGTGTCAAATCAAAACTTCATAATGAACCTAGCGTTCAGGCCATTTCGAAAAAAGCAGTGGTTAAAAAGTTACAAAAACATTATGCCCGCCCAGAAGGTGTTCCTCTCATGGAAAATGGGGCAGAGTTCAAGATCGAAGTATCGATCCTTAAAGATCAAGCCACTGTCTTGATTGACACCACTGGTAGTAGCCTCTTCAAACGTGGTTATCGGACTGAAAAAGGGGGAGCCCCTATTAAGGAAAATATGGCAGCGGCAATTCTTATGCTGTCAAACTGGTATCCAGATAAGCCCTTGATTGACCCGACATGTGGTTCTGGAACGTTTTGTATTGAGTCAGCGATGATTGCGAGAAATATGGCACCTGGTTTACGTCGGACCTTTTCTTTTGAAGAATGGAACTGGATGGATGATCGCTTGATTCATGAAGTCCGTCAAGAAGCAAGCAGAAAAATCAATCGCGAGATCGAATTGGATATTATGGGAACTGATATCGATGCGCGGATGGTTGAGATTGCCAAAGAAAATGCCCAGAAAGCGGGCGTTAGCAGTGACATTACTTTTAAACAAATGCGAGTCCAAGATCTTCACTCAGATAAGATCAACGGGGTGATTATCTCCAATCCTCCATATGGAGAACGATTATCTGATGATGAAGGTGTGACGAAATTGTATACTGAAATGGGGCACGTATTTGCACCTCTCAAAACCTGGAGTAAATTTATCTTAACCAGTGATGAAGGTTTTGAATCTAAATTCGGTAGTAAAGCAGATAAAAAACGAAAACTTTATAACGGAACCCTAAAAGTTGATCTCTACCAATATTTTGGGGAACGAGTAAAACGGCAGATTAAGGCATAGAAAGGATTTTTATGACAGAGAAGGATAAAAAGCCATTAGAGCAAGAAACAGAATCAATTTTAGAGTTTGAAGATGCTAAAGAGATGACGATTGGGCAGGCCAATCGAAAGGCAGAAGAAATCGAAGCAGGTGTAACGGAAGGTGATAATGTCTTAGACAAATACATCAAACAACACCGAGCAGAAATTGAAGCGGAAAAATACGATACAAAGATCTTAGCTAAGGAAGAGTTGGCTAAAGCTGAAGAGTTGGCAGCTTCAGAAACAGTTGCCGAAGTAGCTGAAGCAGTGGAGGCACCGGAAGTAACGGAAACAGTCTTGGAACAAAGGCCTGAAATGGATGCTATCTCAACAGAATTACCTGCTAAGATTAAATTTGGACCTACACCAACTGAACCAATTGTAGAAGCAGAGGAGCTTCCTGAGGAAACACCAAGCAATGCGGGTAAACGAATCAAAGCAGTTCTATACTCTGCATTAGGTCTAGCGATTGTCGGGTCGGCCATTTTTGTGACCTATAACTGGATGCACAGTCGTGGAAAATCTGGTGGTACAACTGTTGTATCGTCTTCATCTAGCAAGTCATCTTCTACTTCTAAATCAGGTAGCAGTGAAACACAGGCTCAAAAATTGGAAGAGTTTACCAAAGCCTACGATGCCTTTTTTGTAGATGAATCAAAAAGTGCTCTTAAAAATGATAAATTCGGAGACTTGGAAAATCTGAAGAAACTGCTGGACAAATTAGAAGGAAGCAGTGATTATAATGCGGCTAAAACAAAATATGAAGACCTTGTGAAGCAAGTTTCTGCTATTCAAAAAGTGAATTCTCAATTTAGTTCTCCAGTCATCAAAGATGGAGTTCTTGATGCAACTGCCAAAGCGAAAAGTGATGCGACCTTTGCAGAAACAAAGACAGGCAATGAAAAATTAGATAGCTTATTGAATGAAGCGGTTGCGCAAGGACGTTCACAACAAGTTGCGACACCGGCACCAGTGACTGGAACAGGAGGTACAGATACTTCTAATGCAACTCCAGCCCCAGCTCAAGCAGCAACGCCTACGGCCCCAGCTGTCAATGCTGCTACAGGTAGTGTAGGAACGGCAAACCCAGGCTATTCAGGGTACGGTCTTCCAAGCGATGGTGTCCCACTTCAGCGGAACTTGAGTCGTGTGCCATATAACCAAGCAGCTATCAATGATGTCAATAACCCGGCTTGGGTATTTGGTGATGGGATCCTTGAAAAAGTATTGAACATTGCTCGTAAACGTGGACATATCACTGGCAATCAATACATTTTAGAGCGCGTCAATATCATTAATGGTAATGGCTATTACAACCTCTTCAAACCAGATGGAACCTATCTCTTTAGTATCAATGCCAAGACTGGTTATTTCGTAGGAAACGGGAAAGGTCATTCAGATGCTCTGGATTATTAATACCTGAGCAGACATCCCCTTTCTGGGAAAAATGACAATAAAAAAGAGAGTGGGACAGAAATCGGTAATTCGTTAGAATTCGATTTCGTCGTCCCACCTCCGCACAGTTGAGTAGAGCTGTAAAAGCTGATGGAATCAGCGTAGTAGAGCCCACTCAACCACTGCGTCTTGCTCGACAATCCAAAAATAATTGAGAGGCTAGGACTTTTGTCCCAGCCTCTTTTTCGTATTAAACAAGATGACGTTCAAACGGATCGTCCGAAATTCCTTGGTCTAGAATCAGGCGACACCATTCTTTGGCTGAGAAGAGGCTGTGATCCTTGTAATTTCCACAAGACTCAATAGTTGTGCCTGGGACATCCTC
>SKEM01000656.1_pt1 | contig 21257 bp, 15 predicted proteins | sample 4826731 | NCBI WGS metagenome assembly SKEM01 (sample SAMN11008809, study PRJNA524170) | human gut metagenome | biome: Human fecal sample; material: Feces; isolation source: fecal sample from pouch patient p37 | host: Homo sapiens | place: Israel: Tel-Aviv | collected 2015-07-27
CCGTCGGGGCGGCGCGTGCTCGCCGGGTCAGCTCACGGCGTTCGGGCCGGCGGCCTCGGCGGAGGCGGCGAGCTCCTCGGGACTGACGAGCCCGTCGACGCTGACCCTGTCGAGGTAGGCCATGCCGTCGAAGGAGAGCTCCTTGGTGTTCTCGGGGTCGCCGTCGGCGCCGATGTTGCCGCCGGCAAGGCGGTCGACGACGATGGCGATGGCCCCGTCGCCGGTGACGTTGGTGGCGGTGCCGAAGGAGTCCATCGCGATGTAGGTCGCGATCATGAGCGCGACCTGCTCGTCGTTGAAGCCGAGCATGCTGGACAGCAGGCCGGTCGCGGCCATGATGGCGCCGCCGGGGACGCCGGGCGCGGCGACCATGGTGATGCCGAGCATGAAGATGAAGCCGGCCCACTGGACCGCGCTCACGTGGAGGCCCTGGGTGAGGACGATCGCGTAGGCGAAGGCGAAGATCTTCGAGGTCGAGCCGGCCAGGTGGATGGTCGCGCACAGCGGGATGACGAAGGAGGCGACGGCGTCGGAGACCCCGTTCTTCTTCGTCTGGCGCAGGGTGACCGGGATCGTCGCGGCCGAGGAGGAGGTGCCCAGGGCGGTGAGGTACGCGGGGGCCATGCCGAGCAGCGACGTGACGGGGTTCTTCCGACCGACCGCGCCGGCGACGCAGTACTGGGTGAGGAGGATGACGACCTCGAGGAGGAGGACGACGACGACGCCGCGCAGCAGCGTCTTCATGACGGCCGTGGCCTCACCGGTGTAGGTGAGGTTGAGGAAGATGCCGAAGATGTGGACCGGCAGCAGCGGGATGATGATCGTCTCGATGAGCTTGGTGATGATGGCGCGGAACTCGATGAAGCCCTTGCGCAGGACGCCGCGCGGGATGAGGGAGAGCCCGATGCCCATGACGAAGGAGAGCAGCAGGGCGGTCATGACCTCGAGCGGCGCCGGCATCTCGACCGTGAAGTAGGTCGTGAGCGCGCTGCCGGGCTCGGAGACGCCGTCGAGGCTCGTGGAGCGCAGGAGGCTCGGGAAGAGCGCCGCGCAGACGGCGAAGGTGAGGAAGCCGGAGAAGAGCGTGGAGCCGTAGGCGATGGCGGTGGTGATCCCGAGCCACTTGCCGGCGCCGCGGCCGAGGTCGGCGATCGCCGGGGTCACGAGTCCGATGATGATGAGCGGGATCGAGAAGGTGAGGAACTGGCTGAAGAGGTCGGAGAAGGTCGCGAAGACGCGTCCGACGGACTTCGGGATGAGGGGGCTGCCGCCGACGTGGATGGAGCCCAGGAGGAGGGCGAGGACGATGGCGACGATGACCCACGTGAGGATCCCGCCCTTGGCGAGGACCCGGCGCACGTTCGACATGGTGGTGCCTTTCGGCTGGGGGTGGGCGGCGGGTACCGCCCGTGCGAGTTCAGGATGGCACACGTGTTGTCATACGGAACTCATCTGCCCGCAGCCTGGGCGTGGTGGGAGCGGCGCGCGAGGGCGCGGCCGGGCTCAGACGGCCGGCAGCACCGCGTAGTACGAGAGCGCGACGAGCCCGGCGGCGATGAGCAGGCCGGCGACGACGTCGAAGGCCCTCCCCCGCGCGGCGGTCCAGGTCCCGTCGGGCCGGCGCAGGCGGATAAGGGCCAGGAGGCCGACCCCGGCGGCGAGCCACAGGACGGCGAGGCGGTTGTGACCCAGCAGGGCCAGGGCGGGGACGAGGAGCAGACCCGCCGCCACCGCGACGACGGCGATAGTGCGGTAGGGCTCCTTGTGCTCCTCGGGCTTGTCGAGGGCGCGCACCTCGGCGACGACGGGGGCGGGCAGGTCCTCGAGGACCTCCTCGACCTCCTCGTCGAGCCCGGCGTCGTCCCCCATCTCGGGCGCGCCCGTCCGCGCCGCCTCGTCGGGCGCTGCGGAACCGGTCGCGTCGCTGGTCACGGCGGACATGCTAGCGGCCCTCCCCGTGGAGCACGGGGAGGGCCGCAGGACGGGCGCGCGCCGACCGGCGCTCAGTCGCTCAGCAGACGGGCCGGCGTCGGGTGGATGAGCTCAGCGCGCGCTCAGTGCGCGAAGTGGCGGTTGCGCGTGAGGTACATCGTGACGCCGGCCGCCTTGGCGGCCTCGATGACCTCCTCGTCGCGGATGGACCCGCCGGGCTGGACGACGGCGGAGACACCGGCGTCGATGAGGACCTGGAGGCCGTCGGCGAAGGGGAAGAAGGCGTCGGAGGCCGCGACGGCGCCGCGGGCGCGCGCGGGCGCCTGGGCGTCGAGGATCTCGGAGGCGTCGGCCCCGCCGACGGCGCCGGTCTCCTTCTTGTCGGCCGCGGCGTCGCCCGTGGAGCGCAGGCCCAGGGTGTTGGCGCGCTCGACGGCGAGCCTGCAGGAGTCGACGCGGTTGACCTGCCCCATGCCGACGCCGACGGTCGCGCCGTCCTTGGCGAGCAGGATGGCGTTGGAGCGCACGGCGCGGATGGTCTCCCAGGCGAAGCGCAGGTCGGCGAGGGTGGACTCGTCCGCGGCCTCGCCGGAGACGAGCTCCCAGGCGGCCGGGTCGTCGTCGCCGGCCTGGTAGGAGTCGCGCTCCTGGATGACGGCGCCGCCGGAGACCTGCTTGATCTCGAGGCCGTCGCGGGCGGGGGGCTCGACGACGAGGACGCGCAGGTTCTTCTTCGTGGAGAGGATCCGGGCGGCCTCGTCCTCGAAGGCGGGGGCGGCGACGACCTCGGTGAAGATCGGCTTGATCTGACGGGCCATCTCCGCGGTGACCGTGGAGTTGGTGGCGATGACGCCGCCGTAGGCGGAGACGGGGTCGCAGGCGTGGGCCTTGCGGTGGGCCTCGGCGACGTCGCCGGAGGCGGACACGGCGATGCCGCAGGGGTTCGCGTGCTTGACGACGGCGACGGTGACGGCGTCGCCGTGGTCGTAGGCGGCGCGGACGGCGGCGTCGGTGTCCGTGTAGTTGTTGTAGCTCATGGCCTTGCCGTGGAGCTGGCGGGCGTTGGCCACTCCCCCGGTGACGCTGGGCGTCGTGTAGACGGCGGCGGCCTGGGCGGGGTTCTCGCCGTAGCGCAGCGGGGCGAGGCGCTCGTAGGCGGCGCCGACGTACTCAGGCAGGGCCGGGGCGGCCGGGGCCGCGCCGTCCTCGGCGTAGGAGGCTCGGTCGGACTCGATCTGCTGGGCGAACCAGGTGGCGACGGCGGCGTCGTAGGCGGCGGTGTGGGCGAAGGCCTTGGCGGCGAGCTCGCGGCGCTGCGCCAGCGAGAAGCCGCCCTCGGCGACGGCCTTGGCGACGGCGTCGTACTCGGCGGGGGCGGTGACGACGGCGACGGCCGGGTGGTTCTTCGCGGCGGCGCGGACCATCGAGGGGCCGCCGATGTCGATCTGCTCGACGCAGGCGTCGAAGGGCGCGCCGGAGGCGACCGTGTCCGTGAACGGGTAGAGGTTGACGACGACGAGGTCGATGGGGGTGACGTCGAGCTCGTCGAGCTGGGCCATGTGCTCGGCCTTGCGGCGGTCGGCGAGGATGCCGGCGTGGACGCGGGGGTGGAGCGTCTTGACGCGTCCCTCGAGGCACTCGGGGAAGCCGGTGACGTCCTCGACGCCGGTGACGGGCAGGCCGGCGCCGGCGATGGTCCTGGCGGTGGATCCGGTGGAGACGATCTCGACGCCGGCGTCGACGAGGGCGCGGGCGAGGTCGGTGAGGCCGGTCTTGTCGTAGACGGAGACGAGGGCCCGCTTCACGGGCACCTGCTCGGGGTTGACGAGACCCTCGGTGGGGACGTGGGCGGTGGGGACGGACTTCTCGCTCATGCGGGTCTCTCCTGGGTGTGCCGGTGTCAGGGCGGGACGCCCAGGCGGGCGACGTCCCGTGCGGCCCGTTCGTGCGGGCCGGCCCGGTGCAGCCTCGACCGCTCCCCGGTGGTGGTCCACCCTCGCCAGTCGCGGTCGGAACCAGGGTACCGCCGGCGCCGTGGGCGCGGGCCGGTCCGGAGGGTGCCCCGGCTCACCCGTGGTCACCTCCCTGAGCCGAGATCGGAGGATCGGTGCCGGCATCGCGCGCTCGTGCGGCGGTGTCGGCACCCATCCTTCGCGAGCCCTCGGGCTCCGGGCGCTAGGTTGGGGCCGCGGCCGACGGCGGCTGCGGCGGCCCGTCCGGCCGCGTCCGCGAGGCTCCGCGACGGAGGGGCAGGAGGAACGGCATGTCAGCACTCTCGTCCCTGGGACGCTCGAAGGGCTCCGGCGTCGGCACGGCGCTGGCCGCCGGCGTCGTCGGCGGCCTCGTCGCCGGGCTGGTCAAGATCGGCTGGGAGGCGGTCCTGCCCCCGCGCACGCCCGAGCGGAACGACCCGAACCCGCCGGCGCACCTGCTCGAGCAGATCGGCGTCCCCGAGGAGATCCGCGACCTGACGGTCACGTACAACGGCAACGAGATCGGCGTGACGGGGCTGGCCGTCCACCACGCCTTCTCCGTCGGCACCGCGGTGCCGTACTGCCTCCTCGCCGCGCGCTGCCCGGCGATCACGGCCGGCGGCGGAGCCCTCTACGGCCTCGGCGTCTGGGTCGGCTTCCACCTGGCCGTGCTGCCCGCCCTCGGCACGGTGCCGTCGGCCGCGGAGCAGCCGTGGCAGGAGCACCTCTCGGAGGCCCTCGGCCACGTCGTGTGGTCGGGCACGATCGCGGCCGTCCGCCGCGAGATCACGGCCTGAGCCCCCGGGGCCGGACGCCCCGAACGACGAGCACGACCTCCCTGGACCCGCCCGCCGCCGGCGGCGCCCGGTACGTCCAGGGAGGTCGTGCTCGTTCCGCGCGCGGGGCGGTGAGGGGCTCGGTACCGGCCTCCTCGGCACCGGCCTCAGTGCCGGCGCTCGCGCGCGAGGATCCCGACCTGCTCGACGAGCTGGGGCGTCTCCGCAGCCTTGACCCGCGCGGTGAGGCTCTCCTCGGTGTCCCCGGGCAGGACCGGCACCTCGACCTGGGCGATGTGCTCGCCCGTGTCGACGCCCGCGTCCACCCAGAACAGGGTGGCGCCGGCGCGGGTCGCCCCGGCGGCGAGGGCGTCGCGGACGGCGTGCGCCCCGGGGAAGCTCGGCAGGAGAGAGGGGTGGGTGTTGATGATGCGCCCCTCGAGCCGGGTGAGGACGGGCTCGCCGAGGATCCTCATGAAGCCGGCGCAGACGACGAGGTCCGGCTCGGCGCCCGCGATCTCCTCTGCGAGGGCCTCGTCCCAGGCGGGGCGGTCGGCGAAGTCGCGCGGTGCGACGACGGAGGCCGCCACGCCGGCGGCCAGGGCGTGCCCGACGCCGGGGCAGGGCTTGTCGGCGACGACTCGCACGACCTCGGCGCCGTAGGCAGGGTCCTCGCAGGCGCGCAGCAGCGCGACGAGGTTGGAGCCCGTCCCGGAGACGAGGACGACGAGCCGCGCGGCCCCGGCGCCCGTCATGGTCGGCCCTGCCTCAGTCGCTGCCTCAGTCATCGGTGTCCTCCGTGTCGGTGGTGGTGCGGCGGGCCGCCTTCTCGGCACGCGCGGCGGCGGCCTCGGCCTCGGCGCGGTCGAGGCGGGCGGCGAGCCGGGCCCGCCAGCCGGTGAAGCGCGGGCGCTCCGTACCGGCCCCACCGGGGGCCCCGGCGTGTGCGGTCCCGGGACCGGGCTCGCGCCTCGCAGCCGCGAGTCCGTCGGAGTCATCGGCGTCGTCCGGGTCGTCCCCCGGCTCGGGGGCCTCGTCGGCGTCGGCCTCCTCCCCCGCGTCGTCCCAGCCATCGTCGGGCTGGTCGTCCTCGGCGACCTCCGGCGCCTCAGCGCCCTCGTCCCAGGCAGGCTCCTCGTCCCACTCGGTGTCGTCGTCCCACTCGCCGTCGGGGGACGCTGCGTCCAGGGGATCGTCGTCGACCGGGCGCTGCTGCGCGCGGGCCTCCTCGCGCTCGCGGCGGGTCTGCGCGCGCCGCTCGCGCGCGGCGTCGAGGCCGGCGCCGACGCGCTCACGGGCGCTCGTGGCGGCCGCCCCGGTGTGCTCGACGCCGTGCTCGGCGGCACGGCGCGTCCACGGGTGGACGACGGCCGTCCCGGCGAGTACGGCCACGCCGACCTCGAACAGGAGGAGCCCGGCGACGAGGCCGGAGCGCGGACCGACGTCGGCCATGCGGCCCGGGCCGATGGCGCCCGAGGCCAGGAGGCAGCCGATGAGCGTGAGCAGCGCGAGCACGAGGGCGGCGGCGACGGCGGCGACGAGCGCCTCGGGGAGCGCGAGCGCGGCGAGCCGCCGACGGTGGCGCCACACCGCGACGAGCCCGGCGAGGCTGAGCGCGAGCGGCAGCACCTCTCCCCCGTGCGAGAGGGAGTCCGTCGGCAGGAGGCCGAGGAGGGGCAGGGAGGGCACGGACCCGGCCACGACGTGGCTCGGGGCGAAGACCGTCCCGGTGCCCACGACGAAGCCGGGCCCCACCAGCCACGCGAGGGCCCAGACGAGCGTCGTCGGGACCCAGGCGAGCTGGAGGAGCAGGAGGCCGAGCCATCCGAGGACGCCGCCCGTGCTCACCGCCCCGTAGAGGCGGGTGAAGCGGTGGAAGCCGCCGACGACCGCCGCCAGCGCGGCCAGCAGGACGAGCGCGCCGATGATGATCGCGGTCGTCCGGGCCAGGGCGAGCGCGGGGTCGACCCACCGGGGGCGGCGGCCCCACGCCTGCGAGGCGCGGGTCCAGCCCCGCCCCTCGCGGTGGAGGCTCCAGGCGGTGACGAGCAGGGCCAGGAGGGCGCTGCCGACGACGGCCGGCAGGGACCCGGTCCCAGTCGGCCCCGCGAGGAGGACGAGCACGAGGCTCGTGAGCAGGGCGGACCCGACCACCCAAACGCCCGAGGCGGGGCCGGTGAGCCGGGCGCGGCGGACCGACTGCGCGGTGAGCCACGCCTGGAGGAGGGCGACGCCCAGGAGCGGGAGGGCGAGGACTCCGTCGGCGGACTCGGCGCTGCCGACGGAGCCGCCCAGGGCGAGTCCCCACAGCCCCGTGCCGGTGCGCAGCGCCGACCCGAGCGAGAGCGCCGCGGCCGCGTCGAGGGAGGAGGTCGAGACGAAGACGGCGAGCGTCGGGACGACGACGACGAGCCAGCCCGCCAGGACCGACTCGACGCCCGCGCGCACGGCGAAGGGCCAGTCCACCGGGAGGGCGCGGGTCGTGCCGCGCTCCCCGGTGGGCTGGTCCTCGCTCAGTCCTCGTTGACCACGCTCGCGGCTCACGCCTGCCCGCCGGCGAGCTCGCGGTAGAGCTCGCGGGCGATGTCGGCGGTCTCGGTGGGGGTGCGGCCCACGCGCACGCCGGCCGCCTCGAGGGCGACCTTCTTGGCGGCGGCGGTGCCCGAGGAGCCGGAGACGATGGCGCCGGCGTGGCCCATGGTCTTGCCCTCGGGGGCGGTGAAGCCGGCGACGTAGGCGACGACCGGCTTGGTGACGTGCTCCTTGATGTAGGCCGCGGCCCGCTCCTCGGCGTCGCCGCCGATCTCGCCGATCATGACGATGGCCTTGGTGTCGGGGGCCGCCTCGAAGCCGGCGAGGGCGTCGATGTGGGGCGTGCCGACGACCGGGTCGCCGCCGATGCCGATGCAGGTGGTGAAGCCGAGGTCCCGCAGCTCGTGCATGAGCTGGTAGGTCAAGGTGCCGGACTTGGAGACCAGGCCGATGGGGCCGGGGCCGGTGATGTCGGGCGGGGTGATGCCGACGTTGGAGCGCGCCGGGGAGATGATGCCGGGGCAGTTCGGGCCGATGATCTGGACGCCCTTGCTCGCCGCGTAGGCGCGGAAGTAGGTGGCGTCGTGGACCGGGATGCCCTCGGTGATGACGACGACGAGGCGCAGGCCCGCGTCGACGGCCTCGACGACGGCGTCCTTGGCGAAGGCCGGCGGGACGAAGACGACGGAGACGGTGGCGTCCGTGGCGGAGCGGGCCTCGGCGACGGTGCCGTAGACGGGCACCTCGACGGGCCCGGCGGAGACGCCGCCGGCGGCCGGGCCGATAGGCTCGACGTCGAAGGCGACGGAGGTGCCGGCCTTGCGCGGGTTGACGCCCGCGACGACCTTCGTGCCGGCGGAGAGCATGCGGCGGGTGTGCTTCTGGCCCTCCGAGCCGGTCATGCCCTGGACGATGACGCGGTCGTTCTCATCGAGGAAGATGCTCATGGACTCAGGCTCCCAGCTTCTCGGCGATCTCGGTGACGACGTCGGCGGCGCCGTCCATGGTGGGGACGACGGTGACGCCGTCGATGTCGGCGTCCGCGAGGATCTGGCGACCCAGCGCGGCGTTGTTGCCGTCCAGGCGGACGACGATGGGCTTGTCGAAGTCCTCCAGCGCCCCGACGGCGGTGACGATGCCGTTCGCGACGGTGTCGCAGGAGGTGATGCCGCCGAAGACGTTGACGAGGATGGCGCGGACCTGCGGGTCGGAGGCGACGACCTCGAGGCCGGTGGCCATCACCTCCGCCGAGGAGCCGCCGCCCAGGTCGAGGAAGTTCGCGGGGCGCATGCCGCCGTGCCGCTCGCCGGCGCCGGCGACGACGTCGAGGGTGGACATAACCAGGCCGGCGCCGTTGCCGAGGACCCCGACCTCGCCCTCGAGGCGGACGTAGTTGAGGCCGGCCTCCTTGGCCCGGGTCTCGAGCGGGTCGGCCTCGGAGGTGTCCTTGAGGTCCGTGTGCTCGGGGTGGCGGAAGCGGGAGTTGTCGTCGAGGGAGACCTTGCCGTCGACCGCGAGGACCGTGTCCTCCGGGGTGGCGACCAGGGGGTTGACCTCCACCAGCGTGGCGTCCTCCTCGGAGAAGACCTCCCACAGCTGAATGATCGCGGAGGCGACGCCGGTCGCGACGGGGCCGGGCTCGAAGCCGGCGGCCTCGACGATCTGCGCGGCGACGTCGGCGTTGCCGCCGCCGAGCGGGTCGATGGCGACGCGGGCGAGGGCCTCAGGGCGCGCCTTGGCGAGCGTCTCGATCTCCATGCCGCCCTCCTTGGAGCACATGGCGAGGTAGCGGCGCTCGGCGCGGTCCAGGAGGATCGAGAAGTAGAACTCGGAAGCGATGTCCGCGCCCTCCGCGATGAGGACGGTGCGGACCGCGTGGCCCTTGATGTCCATGCCGAGGATCTTCTCGGCGGCGGCGCGGGCCTCGTCGGCGCTGCGGGCGAGCTTGACGCCGCCGGCCTTGCCGCGGCCGCCGGTCTTGACCTGGGCCTTGACGACGACGAGGGAGGAGCCGTGGGCGAACATGTCCTCGGCGACGGCCTGCGCCTGCTCCGGGGTCGTGGCGGTTCCTCCCCCGAGCACGGGGACGCCGTGCTTCCTGAACAGGTCTCGCGCCTGGTACTCGTACAGGTCCATCCAGATCGTCCTTCCAGGATCGTGTCCGGGGGCGTCGTCGTTCCCGGGCTGGGCGTGTGTCCGCGGCCGAGCCTAACGCGACCCAGGCCACAGTGAGGACGAAAGGCCCGGACGAGTCGGCGGGTGTTCACCCAGCGAGAGGTGACGCGGCTCGCGCGGTCGACGACAATGGTCCAGAAGATCCGCGCGACCTGGAGGGACGTCATGGCAGTCGAGGACCGAGCCGAGGACCGGAGCACCGCGACGACGGCGGACGGGGCCGCCGTCGGCGCCCCCGCGTCGGAGCGGGTGCGGATCGGCATCCTCACCTCCGGCGGCGACGCCCAGGGCATGAACGCGGCCGTGCGATCCGTCGTCCGCACGGCGCTGCGCATGGGCGCCCAGCCCTACGCCGTCATGGAGGGCTGGTCCGGGGCCGTCAAGGGCGGCGACGGGATCCGCCCGCTCGAGTGGGACTCGGTCGGCTCCATCCTCCACAAGGGCGGCACGATCATCGGAACCGCGCGCTGCGCCGAGTTCCGCGAGCGCGCCGGGCAGCTCGACGCCGCCGCCAGCCTCCTCGAGCACGGCATCGACCGCCTCGTCGTCATCGGCGGGGACGGATCCCTTACCGGCACGAACGAGTTCCGCAAGAACTGGCCCGGGCTCGTCGCCGAGCTCGCCGAGACCGGGCGCATCACCCCCCAGACCGCGCAGGCCCACCCCGAGCTCATGGTGACTGGCCTGGTCGGCTCCATCGACAACGACCTCGTCGGCGCCGACATGACGAGCGGCACGGACTCCGCGCTGCACCGCATCCTCGAGGCCATCGACGACATCTCCTCCACGGCGGCGAGCCACCAGCGCACCTTCGTCGTCGAGGTCATGGGCCGCCACTGCGGCTACCTCGCGCTCATGGCCGCCGTCGCCGGCGGCTGCGACTACGTCCTCGTCCCCGCGCTCCCGCCCGCCGAGGGCTGGGAGGAGGACATGTGCCTCAAGCTGCGCACCGGCCGCGAGGCGGGGCGCCGCGAGTCCATGGTCATCGTCGCGGAGGGCGCCACCGACCGCGCCGGCAACCGCATCACGGCCGACGACGTCAGCCGCATCATCCACGACCGGCTCGGCGAGGACCCCCGTGTCACGATCCTCGGCCACGTCCAGCGTGGCGGGCGTCCCAGCGCCTACGACCGCTGGATGTCGACGCTCCTGGGCTGCGCCGCCGCCCGCGAGGTCGTGCTGGCCCGCCCGGAGGAGGAGCCCGTCATCATCGCCGAGCGCCACAACCGCATCCACCGCCTGCCGATGATGGAGCACATCGGCCGCACGCGCGCCGTCGCCAGGCTCGTCGAGGACGGCGACTACGAGGGCGCCATCGAGGCCCGCGGCGCCAGCTTCGGGCAGATGCTCGAGCTCTTCGAGACCATGTCCACTCCCCCGGTGCTCGACCCGGCGGCCATCGGCGAGCTCCACCACCGCGCCGAGTCCGACGACGGCGCCGCGCCGGCGCGCTCGCGCCGCATCGCGATCGTCCACGCCGGCGGCCTCGCACCGGGCATGAACACGGCGGCGCGCGCGGCGGTCCGGCTCGGGCTGGACCACGACTTCACCATGCTCGGCGTCAACGGCGGCTTCCCGGGGCTGCTGGACGGCGACGTGCGGGAGCTGTCCTGGGACGACGTCGAGGGCTGGGTCGGCGACGGCGGTGCCGAGCTCGGCACGCGCCGCGAGGTGCCGACCGTCGAGCAGCTGTACGCGCTGGGCCGCTCCATCGAGTCCCACGACATCGACGGCCTCCTCGTCATCGGCGGCTTCAACGCCTACCTCGCGGCGAACCTGCTCGTGCGCGAGCGGGACCGCTACCCCGCCTTCAACATCCCGATCGTGTGCGTGCCGGCGTCGATCGACAACAACCTGCCCGGCTCCGAGTTGAGCGTCGGGGCGGACACGGCCCTCAACAACGCCGTCGCCTCCCTGGACGCCATCAAGCAGTCCGGTGCGGCGTCGCACCGCTGCTTCGTCGCCGAGGTCATGGGCCGCAGGTGCGGGTACCTGTCCCTCATGAGCGGCCTCGCGGCCGGCGCGGAGAAGGTCTACCTCCACGAGGACGGCATCACCCTGTCCGAGCTGGCGGCCGACTCCGAGCGGATGGTCGACTCCTTCCGGGCCGGCCGCAAGCTCTACCTCGTCGTCCGCAACGAGCGGGCGAGCGAGGGCTACACGACGGACGTCCTCGCCAAGATCTTCACCGAGGAGGGGCACGGCCTCTACGACGTGCGCGAGGCGATCGTCGGGCACGTCCAGCAGGGCGGCGACCCCACCCCCTTCGACCGCATCATGGCGACGAAGCTCGTCTCCCACGCGCTGGGGCTCCTCTCCGACCAGCTCGACGCCGGGACGTACCACTCGAGCTACGTCGGGCTCGTCGAGGGCCGCATCACCCACCACCCCCTGGAGCGAATGAACGAGGAGCTCGACCTCGTCAACCGCCGTCCGCGCGAGCAGTGGTGGATGGGGCTGCGCGACGCGATCTCGCTCGTGAGCCAGGAGGAGGGCGAGCTGGCGCCGGAGGACCTTCCGGCCTTCGGCCCGAGCCGCGCCGAGGCGGAGCGGGCCGCGCGCGCCTGAGCGGCTCCACGGGCCCCGCCCGGAGCCCTCGCCGAGGGCGGCGGGGCCGCTCCCGCCGCCGGTATCGTCGGGAGCGATGAACGCGCCCCGCCCTGCCATGACCGGCTCCCCCGCCCCGGGCCAGTGGTGGCGCCTCGCCCTCACGATCCTCCTGAGCGGCGTGGCCGCCGGGTTCATCGGGATCGCGATGGCCTACCTCCTCGAGGGCTTCGAGTGGCTCTTCTACGGGGTGCGCGACGGGTCCCTGCCGCAGCGCGTCGCCGCGGCCGAGACCTGGCGACGCGTCCTCGCTCCGGCCGCCGGCGGGCTCCTCGCGGGAGCCCTGTGGTGGTGGGAGCGGGCCACCGGCGGCGTCGTGAGCGTCGAGAAGGCCGTCGCCGACACCGGGCTGGAGCCCGCACGACGCATGGGGATCCTGCGCCCCTTCGCCGACGCCGTCCTGCAGGTCCTCACGGTCGGCTCGGGAAACTCGGTGGGCCGTGAGGGCGCCCCGAGGCTGGCCGCCGGCGCGGTCGCCGCCCGCGTCTCGCTCGCCCTGGGCGTCGACGTCGCCTGGGTGCCCGTCCTCATCGCCTCCGCGGCCGGGGCGGGCCTGGCCGCCATGTACAACGCGCCGCTCGGAGGCGCCGCCTACGCGGTCGAGATCGTCATGCTCGCCTCGACGCGGGCCGGCTGCGGCCTGCGGGCCAGCGCCCTCGCCGTCGTCATCTCCTGCCTGGCGACCGTCGTCTCCTGGCTGCACTCGCACGGGGCCGCGAGTCTCGCCATGCCGCACGCGCCCTTCACCGCCGCCGACCTCCTCGCCGCGCTCGTCGTCGTCCCGGCGGCTGCGCTGGCCGGCTGGCTCGCGCGGGGCCTGTGGTCCTGGTTCAAGAGCCACCGTCTCCCCGACTCCTGGTCCCTCCCGCTCGCCGTCGGCGGGGCGGGCCTCCTCACGGGCACGGCCTCGCTGCGGCTCGCCCAGCTGCCCGGTAACGGCAAGGACGCCTTCCAGGTGGCGCTCCCGCCCTCGGCGGCCGGGCCGGCGCGCGTGGCGCTGCTCGGCGTCGTCCTGCTCAAGCCCCTGCTCACGGGCGCGACGCTCGGAGCGGGCGCCACCGGCGGTCTGCTCGCGCCCTCCTTCGCGCTCGGTTCCTCGGTCGGCGCGGGCCTGGCCGGGCTCGCGCACCTGGTCGGGATCGACGTCTCGGTCGCGGCGACGGCGGTCATCGGCGGCGCCGTCGTCCTCGCGGTGACGCAGAAGGCGCCGGTCTTCGCGGCGCTCTTCATCTGGGAGCTGCCGCACGCGCCCCTGTGGCTCCTGCCGGTCCTCCTCGTGGGGACGACGGCCGCAGTCACGGTGACGACGTGGCTGCCGGGCCGCCGGGCTGACGCGCGCCTGCACCGCGCCTGAGCCCGTCGCTCAGGGCCACGCGCCGCACTCCGCCGGCCGTTCCACGCCACCGCGGCTGAGTGCGGCTCCCTCCCGCGCGCACGGCGGCGGTCGCCGTCCACGCACTGGTGGGCGGCGGCCGTCACGCATTCCGCCCGAGGGGCCGCGCCGCAGCGCGCCCCTCGCTCGGCGTCTCAGAGACTGCGGCGCAGGAGCACGGAGTCCCAGCCGCCTAGGCGCTCGGGGACGCCCGTGCCGGAGCCGGCGGCCTCAGCGGCGGGCAGGCTCGCGACGAGCAGGCGCTCGGCGTCGTCCCACTCGCCCAGGTCGAGGCCGTCGGCGGCGAGGCGGCCGCGCAGCGCGGAGCCCTCCCCGGTCTCGAGGTCCTCCCGCGAGCAGGAGGCGACGAGTAGGAGCTGCTCGCGCGCGCCGTCCGCGGCGACGTGCTCGCGCAGGATCGTCCAGGAGGCGGCGTCGTCGGCGTCGAGGAGGCGGAAGGTGCCCAGGGCGAGCGCGTCGTCGCGGTGGCGCAGGTCGATGAGCGCCCGGTAGTGCTCGAAGACGCTGCCGGGCACGCCCACCTGGGCGGCGGCGTTGACCTCCGCGGCGCCCGGGGCGACGTCGATCCACGGCGTGCCGGTCGTGAAGCCGGCGTTCTCGGAGGCGTCCCACTGGACGGGGGTGCGCGCGTTGTCGCGGGAGTTGGGACGCAGCCCGTCCAGGACGGCGGCCGGGTCGTCTCCGACGCCGACGCGCTCGTGGAAGTGGTTGACGGACTCGAGGTCGCGGAAGTCGTCGATGGAGCCGAAGACGGTGTTGGTCTGGCCGAGCTCCTCGCCCTGGTAGACGTAGGGGGTGCCGCGGTGGAGGTGGAGGACCGAGGCGAGGGTCTTGGCGGAGCGCTCGCGCCAGGCAGGGTCGTCGTCGCCGAAGCGGGAGACGGCGCGTGGCTGGTCGTGGTTGTCCCAGTACAGGGAGTTCCAGCCCTCCTCGCCGGTGACGGCGCCGGAGCCGTCCGTGACGGGGGCGAGGGCGGCCTGCCAGTCGGCGAGGTTGCGCTTGAGGGCGACGCGGTCGAGCGGGACCGGGTCGAACTTGCCGCCGGGTCCGTCGGTGAGGCCGACGTGCTCGAACTGGAAGACCATGTCGACCTCGGCCCGGGCCGGGTCCGTGAAGAGCGCCGCCTCGTCGCGGGTGACGCCGGGGGTCTCGCCCACGGTGATGACGTGCTGGGCGCTCCGGGAGGCGAAGACCGCCTCGTTCATCTCGTGCAGGAACTCGTGGACGCGGGGGCCGTTGGCGACGGCGGCGAAGCCGGAGCCGTAGAGGTCGCCCTCTCCCTGCGGGCCGTCGGAGAGCGGGTAGGTCTTGGAGATGAGGTTGATGACGTCCATGCGGAAGCCGTCGACGCCGCGGTCGACCCAGCGGTTCATGAAGGCGTAGACGGCCTGGCGGACCTCGGGGTTTTCCCAGTTGAGGTCGGGCTGCTTGCGGGAGAAGAGGTGGAGGAAGAACTCGCCGGAGCCCTCGTCCCACTCCCAGGCGGAGCCGGAGAAGGCCGAGCCCCAGTTGGCGGGCTCGGTGCCCGGCGCGCCCGGCTCCAGGCCCTCGACCTCGCGGGCGGGGCGCCAGATGTACCAGTCGCGCTTCGGGCCGTCCTTGCTCGCGCGGGACTCGGTGAACCAGGCGTGCGCGGCGCTCGTGTGGTTGACGACGAGGTCCATGACGAGGCGCATGCCGCGCGAGTGGAGCCCGGCGATGAGCTCGTCGAGGTCGGCGAGGCTGCCGAACATCGGGTCGATGTCGTAGTAGTCGGCGATGTCGTAGCCGTTGTCGTCCTGCGGGGAGGCATAGATCGGCGAGAGCCACAGGACGTCCACGCCGAGGGCCTGCAGGTAGTCGAGCTTGGATCGGATCCCCTCGAGATCGCCGAAGCCGTCACCGTTCGAATCCTTGAAGGAGCGCGGATAGATCTGGTAGACGACCGCGCCCTTCCACCACTCGTCTGCCCCCAGGCCGTTGCCGTGGGGGTGTAGCGCATCGTTACAGAAGAACATGGAGCACCTGCCATACGTTGAGGTCGGGGAGGGAAACGACGGCCTGGCCGTCGACGATTCGCACGTCCAGGGGGATGAGCGTCGAACCCGCGTCGGGATCCGCTGCCGACACGCGCGGCACGCGCCCGAACAGGGGTTTCAGACGCAGCGTACCGCCTCGCAGCGCGATCGCCGGGCGGTGGGGACCGTCCCACACCGTGTCGGACTGGCCCACCAGGTTGATGAGGTGGACGACCAACGCGTCACCGGCACGAGTGACGCGCCGCCACACGCACCCGGGGGCTGCCTCCCAGCACACGGGGGCCTCGTCGAAGGACACGTCGATGTCCGCGTTGTATGCGCCCACGTACGAGGCCGTCACGTCAACGATGCCGGGGTCCACGAGGATCTCATCGTTTGCGACGAGGAAGTCGTACCAGCTGGCGAGCATGTCGAGGGTCTCGTCCTCGGCGGGCATGTTGCGCACGTAGTACGGGTCGACGAGGAGGTGGCCGTCCTCTCCGGCGAGGAGCTGGGTGGCGCCGTGCGAGAAGAGCGTCGCCATCGTGAGCCGCGTGGACGCGTCGCCCACGTCGCGGGCGGCCTTGTCGTAGATGGACTGGTAGGCCGCCAGGACGACCGGCTTCCCGCCCCCGACGAGGCGGGCCCTCGTCGCCACGCGAGCCAGAGCCTCGTACGTGGTGACAGGTTCCCAGGGCTCGATGTAGACCGCGTCCTGCGGGGCGCTCGGCGAAGACCAGGTCGGGAAGTCGTTGACGTTGTTGAACACGAGGGTCGCGCCGGGCACCGCCTCGCGCACGCCTCGGATGAGGGTGTCGAAGGAGGAGGCGACGTCGACGATCTCCCCGTCGGGGCGGACGGCCGCCTTCGGGTAGCCGTACTGGTCGAGATGGAAGCCGTCGAAGCCGACCTCGCGCGCGGCTGCCGCAACGTCTGCCGCGAAGTGGGCGAGCCAGCGCGGGTGCGCGGGATCGACGATGCGCAGGAAGTCGGCGAGCGAGTACGGCTCCCCCACTGGATCCAGCAGGGCCGTATCCTCCCACTGCTCCCATTCGTCATTGCCGACGCCATACACGGCCGCGTAGCCAATCGACCGCGTGCCCACCGCCCGCAGCGCCTCGATGAGGGCGCGCACGGTCGCGAGCGAAATCGGCTGATCGAGGGCGTCGAGGTACTCCTCTCCCCCACCCAGAAGGTCCGCGTGCCGATACGCCCAGTCGTAGAACTGAATCCCGGTCAGGTGCAGGCGACGCGCGAAACGGGCCACGGCCCGGGCGTCCTTTCCCGGACGAAAGGACGCGACGAAACCGTAGCGCAGTCGGTCCGACGCCGATGCGCACACCTGGAGAGCGCTCGACGCGCCGGTCGCCGGCTGGGCGACGCCGTACCCGCCGACGCTCAGTTCTCCCAGATCGACGAGGCCGGGGCGCTCGCACGGGACCTCGCGCACGACCTCGCCCAGATGGGTGACGACGAGGTCGCCGGGATGGGAGGCCTCGACGCGGACGGCCTGCCCGGGCAGATAGACGGATTGGGTGGGGAGGAGCAAGGGAATCATCCTTTCACGGCTCCTGCGGTCAGGCCCGCGACGAAGTGACGTTGGAAGATCAGGTACACGACGATGACGGGGAGGATCGCGATCAGGGACGCGGCAAACACGAGCCCCCACTGGGTGGAGTTTTGCCCGTGGAACAGCTGAATAGCGATCGGGAGAGTGCGCTTCGTTTCCGTCGAAATGACCGTGAGGGCCCACGCGAACTCGTCCCATGTGGCCAGGAAGGTGAAGATAACGGTCGTCGCGAGCGCCGGCCTGGCCAGCGGCATCGCGAGGCGCCAGTAGCGGGTCCACACGTTCGCGCCGTCGACCTCCATGGCCTCGTCGAGCTCGCGCGGGATCCCCTCGAAGAAACTGCGCAGCAGGAACGTGTTGAGCGCCAAGTTTCCCGACACGTAGAACAGCACGAGGGCCCACAGGTTATCGATGAGGTGCAGCTGCTTGGTGAGCACAAACTGCGGGATGATGAGCATCATCGAAGGAATCATGAGGCCGAGGAGGAGGGCCCGGAAAAACCACTCCTTGCCCGGGAAATCGAATCGCGCGAACGCGTAGGCCATCATCGAGGAGAGCCACACGGCGAGCACCGTCGACGTCACGGACACAAACGCCGAATTCAGGGCGTAGCGGGAAAAATCCTGCGTCGTCCACGCCTGCACGAAGTTGTCGACCGTGCCCGGGTCGGGAATGAACTTCGGTGGCGTCTCCAGCACGTAGGCCTGCGGCTTGAAGGCTGTCGACACCATGTAGGCGAAGGGCAGGATCATGACGATCGCGCCGACCGTCAGGACGACGAAGCGCAGCGACGTTCCGGCGGCGTGCATCGTTTTGCGTGACGTGCTCATGCTCCCGCCCTTTCGTCGTCACGGTTCAACACCTTGAGCTGAACAATCGAAATGATGAACACGAGAATCGTCAGGACGACCGCGATCGCCGAGCCGTACCCGAAGTTCAAGTCGGAGAACGCCAGACGATACATGTAGGTGAGCAGCACCTCGGTCTGGCCGTTGGGCCCACCCTTCGTCATGAGCAGCACCGACGTGAAGACGTTCAGCCCGCCGATCACCAGCATCACGATGACGAAGACGGTGGCCGGCCAGATCGCCGGCACGGTCACGGCCTTAAAGCGCTGCCACCAGTTCGCCCCATCGACGAGGGCGGCCTCCTCCAGCTCCTTGGGCACCCCCTGGAGGGCGGCAAGGAAGATCATCATCGACCAGCCAATCCCCTTCCACACCCCCAGCGCGCAGATCGCGATCATCGCCGTCCAACGGTTCGACAGCCACGAGGTATCCCCAGCGCCCAGGTGGGCGGTCCCCAGCATGTAGTTAATGAGCCCCTGGTCGGCAAACAGGTACTTGAAGAGCAGCGACACGACCACCCAGGACGTGACCACGGGCAGGTAGTAGAGCACCCGGAACAGGGGCTGGAGCGGCGCCTTCGAGCGCAGCAGCATCGCAACGGCGAGGCCGAGGATGATCTGCGGGGGCACCGTCAGCACCATGTAGATCCCAGAGTTACCCAGACCCGTCCAAAACGATGGGTCATGGAAGGCCTTCACGTAATTGTCCAGGCCCACAAAGTCCGAGTTCGAGCCCTTCACGATGTTCCAGTCGTAAAAGCTCATCTGCCCCGAACGCACCATGGGGTACAGGACGCACAGGGCGAACAGGATCATTCCCGGTGCCAAGAACAGGTAGGGGGCCACCGGGTTCCTCCGGGAGGAACGCCGACGCGCGCGAGGCGCCACGGCCTCGTCCGCGGTGGGGGTGCTCATGAGGAGTCCTTTCCCGGGCCCAGCCCCGCGCGCGTGGGGGCCGGGCCCGGTTGCAGGAGCGACGCCAGGTTACTTGGCGGCGCTCAGGAGCGGGTCAATCTGCTGTGCGGCCTTCGTCAGGGCTTCCTTGACGGTCACCTTGCCTTCGAAGGCGGGGGTCAGCTCGGTCTTGAGGATCTCGTCGACCTTCCCGGAATCGGGGATGGACAGGCGAGACTTCGCGGTCTTGAGCTGCTCGGAGAAGATCTTTGTACCCGGCGTCGCCTCGGCCTCCTCGGCCGCGTACTCGGCGACGACCGTCATCTGGCCGGCCTTGCTCATCGGCAGCTGGAACTCGCGCGACTGGGTGAACTCGAGGAACTTGTACGAGGCCTCGAGATTCTTGGTCTGCTCCGTGATGACGATGGACTCGCCGCCGACGACCGAGATCGATCCGCCCTCACCGGCGGGGACCTTGGAGTAGGTGGGCTTGAAGTCCGGGTAGGAGCCCGCCCAGATCTGGTCCATCCACGGGCCGTCGAGGATCGTCGCGTACTCGCCGTTCGGCATGCCGTCCTGCGTCTTGGTCGCGCCCTCGTTGCCGATGATCGCGTTGGGGATCTGCCCCTCCTTGTACAGGTCGACGAGGAACTGGACGCCGGCCACGGACTTATCGGAGTCCAGGTAGCCCGAGGCCTTGGTCTGGTCAGGGTCGGAAATGTCGCCGCCCGCGCTCCAGATCCACGGCATGATGTTCCACTGCGAGATGTCGCCGTCTGCGAACGCGTAGACCGACCCACCCGCGTCCTTGGCCTTGGTGGCGAGGTCCTTCAACTCGTCGAAGGTCTCGGGGGCCTTGTCGACGCCGAGCTTCGACAGGGCATCGGGGTTGGAGATGAGCACGCGCGTGTTCGTATCCAGGGGCAGGCCGTAGTGGTGGCCGTTGTACAGGGTCGTGCCCAGCAGGCCCGGATACACCTTGGCCGCGAGCGCGTCGTAGTTCGGCATGTTTCCGTCGAGTTGCTTGAGGACACCCAGCTTGGCGAACTGAGCGTTCCAACCGAGGTCGGTTCGGATCAGGTCGGGCAGCTCTCCGGCCGCGGCGCCGGTCGTGAGCTTCTGCTTGAGGCCGTCGTACGGCATGTCGACGTACTTGATGGTGATTCCGGGGTTCGCCTTCTCGAAGGCGGGGATGATTTCCTTCTCCAGCGCGTCCTTCTGGGCGCTGTTGGAGCCCGCGCCGTACGTGCCCCACAGGGTCAGTTCGACGGTCGAGGAGCCGGATCCGGAGTCGGAGGACGATGACTGGTCGGCAGTGTTACCGCCACAGGCTGCGAGCATCGAGGCCGCAGCGAAAAGGGTGACACCGACGGTGAGGAGACGCTTCTGCTTCATTGCACTGTGATCTTTCTCGTGATCGCGACCACCTTTGGCCGCTTGGAGGTAATTTCACCACGCAAAATTAGTCTTGTCAATACGCTAGGCAAATTTGAGATTCACGTGTAATCTTTTTTTCACCAGAAAGGAATGGTCATGACCTGGCAGCCCAAAGACGAGCTCGCTTCTGCGGTCGCGCTCGAAGTCCTCATCCACGGCCCGCTCGGCCGCGCTGAACTGGCCCGACGCCTCGGCCTGGCCCCCGCGACGCTGACGCGCATCTCGACGGAGCTCATCGCCTCGGGCCTCCTCGCCGAGGTTCCCGAAGCGACCCAGCGCACCTCCGGCCGCCCGACCATCCCCCTCGACGTCGTCCCCTCCTCGCACTACTTCCTGGGCATCAAGCTGACGGATAGCGCACTCGACGCCACCGTCATCGACCTGAAGGCGACTCCGCGCGATTCCTACCGAGTCCCCCTCGACTCCCTCACGCCCGTCCGCGTCGTCCGGGCGATCGCGGACCTGGCCCACCGTGCCCGCTCGGCCTACCACATCGACGCGATCGGCATCGCTGTCGGCGGCATCGTGAACGCCGACGGCACCGTCGAGTCGGCACCCTTCCTCAAGTGGCACGACGTCCCGCTCGCTTCCCTCGTGTCCGATGCGACCCACCTGCCCGCCTTCGTGGCGAACGACCTGTCCGCCTACACGCAGATTCAGCACTGGTTCGGGTCGGGCACCGGACACTCCAACTTCGCCGTCATCACGGTCGGCGTGGGCGTGGGCTACGGGTGCGTCGCGAACGGGGCGCGCCTGGAGAACGAGGACTCGGGCATCGGCCTCGTCGGGCACTGGCCGTTGGCCCCCCTCGGGCCCATCTGCTCCCAGGGGCACCGGGGTTGCGCCGAAGCCATGCTGACGACCCCCGCGATCTGCCGGGACGCGTCGGCTGCCGTCGGCCGCCGCCTCGAGTGGAGTGACGTCATCACCCTCGCTTCTGAGAAGCACCCCGCGGTGGAGGCGATTTTGGCGGCGTCGGGGCGTGCCCTCGGCAGGCTCATCGGCCTGGTGGCGTCGTTGACGGCGCCCGAGCTCGTGATCATCGGCGGCGAGGGCGTCGCTCTCGCATCCCTGAGCGGCGATGCCGTCCGGGAGGGCATCGGCGAAGTGCGCGACCCGCGAGC
>SKEM01000657.1_pt1 | contig 21163 bp, 17 predicted proteins | sample 4826731 | NCBI WGS metagenome assembly SKEM01 (sample SAMN11008809, study PRJNA524170) | human gut metagenome | biome: Human fecal sample; material: Feces; isolation source: fecal sample from pouch patient p37 | host: Homo sapiens | place: Israel: Tel-Aviv | collected 2015-07-27
CTCTTGTTTTTATCAAAAGAATACTAATAACATTTATTGGCTACTGACAGTAAAGAAATTAATAGTGCATTAGAACTTTATAATCGTAATCTCCGATTTTTTCGCGACCTTTAAGTTCATCAAGTTCGATAAGGAATGCACATCCAACAACAATTCCACCCATTTTTTCAACAAGTTCAATTGTAGCGGCAATTGTTCCACCAGTTGCAAGCAAATCATCAACAATCAAGACACGTTGTCCTGGTTTGATGCTATCTGAATGCATTGTGAGTGTGTCTGTTCCGTATTCTTTTTCGTAAGTTGCTTCAATGACTTCACGAGGTAATTTACCAGGCTTACGAACTGGGGCAAATCCTACACCAAGTGCAAAAGCAACTGGACATCCAATGATGAAACCACGTGCTTCTGGACCTACAACCATATCTATTTCTTTATCTCTTGCATACTGAACAATTTCGGTAGCAGCATAGTTATAGGCATTTCCGTCTGCCATCAAAGGGCTGATGTCGCGAAAAACTACGCCTTCTTTAGGATAGTTTTCAATGGTTGCAATATAGTCTTTTAATTCCATGTTTTTGTTACTGACAGAATTGTCAGTGCTCCTTTTTCTAACATAAGTCCGTTGTTTTTACTGACAGAATTATCTGTCAGTATTTTTTTGCTCAAAAGATTTTTGAACAAAATAACCAGAAAGCCAAATTGCAAATAGAATCCCTAACATTCCTAAAAGCATGGCGGCAACTTCGGCCATCAGCAATTTTGAATTAAAAATATCCGCCAAGCGATAGTTTAAACGTACAAACCAGAGAATTAGACCGACAGTTGCCCCCAAAACTCCAAAAAAGAGGGTATTGACAGCCGTTCCCAAAATTTGTTGAGATATAATTTCTCTTTGATTTTTAAATTGGTCAAGACTCATGTTTTCGTCCTGCTCAACAACTTCCGAAAGGCTAGCTGCTAAAGCCATTGCTGATTCTGCTACCGCTCCAAGCATGGAAATAACCATGACTACAATGGCTACATTTGAAAAATTAAGCCCCACATTTAATGACAGATTTTCCAATTCATCAACATCTTCTGTAGCAAATCCCTGAAATTGACCAAAATGTTGAATGATTAAAGCAAGAATGAGCAAAGATAAAACAACAATGATACTCGTTTTAAAAGCAATCAACGTGACTTCACTTTCATCAGCAGACATAAAGATAGCTATTGCCAAAATAATTACTGACAGAACTATCAGAACTGCTATTGCATTAAATCCCCAAGAAATTAAAGTAATTAACACAAAAATAGCAATAAAATTAAAGGTCAAACCAATTAAATTTCGTAAGCCATCTTTTTTGGCAACGATAAGCATCAACACAATCAGTAAAATTAATAGGATCAAGAGTGCATTCATAAAGAACTCTCCTTTCCTTGATGACTTCTAGTCAAAGCAAAACTTGTGAAAACAGCGGTAATTGGCACAGCTAACACGATTCCAATGGCCGAAATAATTGTTTGTAATAACCCAAGATTAAGACCAACCGTTGCAATATAAGACCAAGAATTTCCATTTCTCAATAATAAAAGCGTCATCGGCAAAGTTTCCGCCATGAAAATCATGAACAAAACATTTGTCAAAGTTCCAATGAGCTCTTGCCCAATTGAAATTCCTGATTTAATGTAATCTTTTCTGACCATATTTATTTTGTTCAATTTATTTTGTCTAGCCATACCAAAAAGCTCTGCAACAATATCACCTGTACCATCCATGATTGCCCCTAAAACTGAAATCATTGTCCCAACAAAGAAAAACTCTGATGGATTTTGGGTGACATAGTCCAAGTATTCAAAATGAATACCCGAATTCCCTATCATTTTTAGAACGAATAAAACAATTGAAAAAGTTAAAGCAGTGGTTAATACGGTAGTTATAAAAGTATAGAGCATCTGTTTTGTGGGTCCCAAGACAAATAAAAGGGAGGAAGCTGCAAAAATTACTGACAGAATCCCAAATAGCAAAATGACAGGTGGATTAAATTCAACGTTAAGGGCGATGACAATCACAAAGTAAAGAAGGTTTAAGACCAGAGATAAGAAAAGAAAAATTGAAGCTCTAAATCGTTCAAAACTAATGACAAAACCAATAAATAAAACGAGTAGTCCAACAATTAGTGCATCCCTTTTTAAGGTCACAATTTGATAATTTCCCGATATTTTCTTTAAAATTACTTGCTGACCAACACGATAAATTTGTCCTGTTGTTTGAGAGAGAGTTGTTGTGTTTTTTAAATTTAAATTGCCAGGCTCTGCTCCTTTTGTATTGAGGACTTTTATTGACAATTCTTGCGTGACTTGACGGTCTTTATTTTGAAAATCATCACTCACTTCGTGACTACTTACCGTTTTGGCAACCGTAATTTTGCCAACTGGCGCCTCGTACAAAAATTGGTCATGACTCACAAGAAAAAATGCAACAATAGCAAAGATTATGGGAAGTAGCATTTTCTTGAATATCCATTTTATATTCATAACTTTCCTTTTTTCATCGACTAAAACAATGAATTTTAGTCCTATTTTTTTATGACAAATCAAAAGACGACAAAACTGCCGTCTTTTTTATTAGGCTTTTAAATCACTGACTTTATCAGAATGTTCTATCGTATCATGCAAAGTTGCTAAAGCTTCTTTAGACTTTCCAAAAGTGAAGAATTGATAACGTTTGCCAGCATAAGAAAATCCAAAACCAAATTTAGTTGTTTTTACGGCTGTGATATATTTCAATTCAATTGTTTTCATTCGCACTCGGGGGAAAGTTGTAAAGTGAAGCTCGTCATCAGCAATGAAGAAACGGTGTGGCCAAATCAAAGTGATAAAGATAATATATGAAACAATCGCCAAAATAGTCAAAAACCAGTTGCCTTCTTTATTAAATTCATAAAAAAGTGTTCGCTCAAAGCTTAAAATGATGATGCCCCAGAGCAAAACTAATCGATGATTAAGTGACACTGGCAGAAAATATCCTGTTTTCATTGGTTCCTCTCTTAATATAAAGTGCTGACCAGCCTCAAAATTAGATTAACTCATTTTGAAACATTTTGTCAGTAACTTATCTTATTTTTATTAATCTTTCACCTTTGGTGAATCTTGTCCTTTTTCAACTTCTGGAATTTCAACCGAATAATCTGGTAAAGTTGATTTTCCTTGATTTTGACTAAGTAAACTATTTGATCTAGCTGCTAAATCTTCATTTTCTTTCTTCAGTCTCTTCTCGGTTGCCTTGACCGTATAGTTGTAATCTTTAGGGTCAACAGCTTTAAAGCCTTCTGGCGTATAGAACCTGAGGAGATTTTGATTATTTAATTTATCAGATGCTTTTAAGAGATCAGAAACTTTTTGCTTGGTTTCTTTAACATATTGTTCTTGCTGAGCATTAAGTTTTTCAATCTGCAAGCCCGTTTGAGTATCATAATAGTTTCCATTCAAACTTGGTTGAGTAATGGTTGGAGTAACAAATCCACCATTTCTTAGAGCAACAAAATCTTGACGACCAGAAGCAAACATATCTTGACCAAACTGTACATATTTTTTCGTATCAATCCCAAGTAAATGCTCAAGCGTTGGCATAACATCAAGTTGACCAACATAAGTATTGATAATATGACCATTTGTTTGTCCAGGAATATCTACCATGAATGGTGTTCTTTGTAACATTGTACTATCGTAATTATTGAAAGTATCAGCATTATAGCCAACATAAGGCGCAAATGCCTTATTATCACTACCAGAAATTCCGTAGTGATCACCATATAACACAATAATTGATTTATCGTATAAGCCAGATTTCTTCAAATAATCATAAAATTGTTGAACTGCTTGGTCTAAGTAATGAGCCGTTTCAAAGTAACCGTCAACTAATTTATTCCCTGAATCAACAGTTGCAAAGTTCGGATCTTTGTCTTCATCATCTATTGTATATGTTAAGTGATTTGTAACTGTCAAATACTTAACATAGAAAGGTTGTTGCATTTGTTCAAGCAATGGTACAGAATCACGGAAGAGTAATTTATCTTTAATTCCCCAAGGACTCATATTTGATGCGGAATTATCAAAAAAACTTTGGTCAAAGAAGTTTTGATAACCCATTTGTTTGTATGTATTCAATCGATTATAGAAAGCACCAACGTTCCCATGAACCACAGCTGAACTATAACCATCGGTTTGATTCAAGATAGCCGGCATTGCTTGGAAAGTTTGGGTTGAACCATATTTGGCAAAAAGTGAGCCAGCTGGTAAACCAAATGTTGATGTTTCCAATAGATTTTCGGCATCAGAAGTTTTTCCTTGTCCAACCTGATTGAAGAAATTACTGAATGAGTAAGTCGAATTTGAATGATAGATTGAATTTAGGAAAGGCGTAACAACATGTTCTTTTCCGTCTGTTCCTTTAATTTTCAAATCAATCAATGCTTGTTGGAAAGATTCCAAGTGAATCTCAATAACATTGCGGTTTTTAGCAATTCCATACATTTTCAAGTTCGGTGCTAAATAACGATTTGAAGCAATGTATTTTTGAATTTCTTGCAAACTTTCTTTGCTGGCATCTTTCCGTTGCGTATTTGCTAAATTCGTATAATAACCGTCTGTTAACATCCATGGGCCTAAGCCAAGATATCGAACAATATAGGTTTTATCTGATTGGGCCTTACGCAAAATCAATTGGTGTTTATTAAAATCTCCAAACCAGAAATTCAACCCAAACAAAGCCAAACCCATTGAAAGATAAGTAAATGCTCTTTTCGCACCAACCGGTCGTTGGTCGAATTTCATTTTTTTAGCAATCAATAAAACAATAATGACTACAAGGTCAATCCAATAAACCCAGTCCATCAAATGAACAGGCACCGAGCCAAAATCAAAACCATGTTGGAACATTCCGGCCCCACCAGTCATCGTATCAATCGTGATGAAATCGGTGAATTCTCGATAATAGAGAATATTAAGATAGAGCAAAAAGTTTGCAGCTATCGTTAAGACCAGTGTCGCTAAATAGAAAAGCGAAGTTCTTCTAATAAAGAGTAAAACAGCAAAACAAATAGCTGTAAAACCAATTGGGTTAATAATCATCAGCAATAATTCTGCTGGACCAACTCCGCGAAGATTAAAAACTCCAAAGTAGGCAATCATCGATTTTACCCATACAAAAAATACAATAAAACTAAGCAAACCAACACGTGTGTTGAAAGCAGATAGTAATTTTTTCAATTTATTATCCCCAGAAAATATACTCATTCTTCCTTAATTTAAAGAAAAACTGCAGTCAATTCATTAATATAAAACTTATTAATGAATACGAAAAACGCCAATTTCATTATTTTTTTAATTAATGAAATTTTTTAAATTCATGTTTTTGTTGCTTAAATTATACGACTTTCCTTATTTTTAGGCAAATCATATACCAAGCCATAAATTAGGCAGTCCTTCAAAAATCAATTTATAGTGTAGCATTTATAGATTAAAACTATCTTAAATTTCAATTAATAGCCGAATCAAGTTTCACCGAAATCATCTTAGAAACCCCGGCATCAGCCATTGTAACGCCATACATTGAACCTGCTGCCGCCATAGTTCCACGACGGTGTGTTACAACAATAAATTGATTACTATTATCAAAGTGATTCATGTAATCACCAAAACGTTTAACATTGGCTTCATCAAGTGCCGCTTCAACCTCATCAAGAACCACGAAAGGTACTGTTCGTACTCTTAAGATTGCAAAAATTAAAGCTAAAGCTGTCAGCGCTTTTTCTCCACCACTCATCAAATTTAAACTTGATAATTTTTTACCTGGCGGTTGTACTTTAATTTCAACCCCAGCTTCTAAAAGGTTGTCGCTTGTTAATTCTAAATCAGCAAGCCCACCAACAAACATTTGAACAAAGGTCGTTTTGAAACTTTCACGAATCGCATCAAAACTTGTTTTAAACCGAATTTTAACTTCATCATTCATGTCATCGATTGTACTCAATAAAAGATTTTTAGCTTCTAATAAATCATCTTTTTGACTTGAAAGGAAAGTAAAGCGTTCATTGACTTCATCAAATTGAGCAATGGCATCCAAGTTAATTGGTCCTAATGCCTTGATTTGACGTTCTAGATTTTTGAGTTTTTGCTCAGCCTCCGCTAAATCATCCACTATTTTTGCAGTGGCTTGCGCCTCTTCGAAACTGATTTGATATTCACTATTCAACGTTTCTTGAAGTGTCATCAATTGTCCTTCGATTTGTTCCAATTGCATTTCATAACGCGTTTTTTTCGTGTTAAGTTCTTGTGTTTGCTGGATAAAATCTTGATTGTGATGTTCTAAATCTTCCATTTGAGCTGCTAAATCTTCACGTTCAAATTTTAAACTAACCATTCGGACATTAATTTGACTCAAGCGTTCTTCTACTTCTGTCAGTTGTTTTGAGAAATTATTTCTTTCTGTTTCATCAAATTGGACAGGGTTTAAAAGTGCTATCAGTTGATTTTTTTCTTCTGTCAAGGCTGACAAGTCTGTCAGTAAACGTTTTTCATCTGCTTTGGTGAATTTCAATTCACTGACCACTTCTGATTGACGAAGTTGAGCCTGATTTAAAGCACTTGTTTTCTCTGATTGCAAGGCTTTATGCGCTTGACTATTCGTTTTAACTTCTTCAAGTTGCTTTTCAATTTCAGCTTTTCGCTCTGTAATTTTTGCAAGAACTTCTACTTTATGTTCATTTTCTTTAGTTAATTCAAGCAAATTACCTGTTGCTTCTTGATTTGCTGACAGATTAGTTAATTGTTCTAGCGCAACTTTTTGTTCTGTTAATTGTTCAATTTTCAAATTCAAAGATTGTTCAACAAAACGTTTTTCTTCCCCTTGAGTTTTCAAAAGTTCAATTTCTTTTAGCAATTCTTGACGAGCACTTTGGGCTTTTTGAACTTCTTTTTCTGAAATTTTTAACTGCTCTTCTGATAACTTAGTTTGTTTTTCTAAATTACTTATTTCAACAGAAGTAAAAGTTGTTGAATTACGTTTCCCAGCTCCCCCTGCATAAGAACCCCCAGGGTTAATCTGTGTTCCGTCAAGCGTAACAATCCGAACATTATAATTCATTGCTCGAGCGATAGCAGTTGCATTTTCTCCAGAATCAACAATCACCGTTGTTCCTAAAAGTGAGCTCATCGCCTTATGCAACCGACTTTCAAAGCTTACAAGATTGATTGCTAAATCAACAAATCCTGTCATATTTTGAATACGATTTAAACAATTAAAGTCTCGTCCTTTAATCGTTGTCAACGGTAGAAAAGTCGCCCGTCCTAATCTTTTTTCACGTAGAAAAGCAATTGCTCTTTTAGCCGCATTTTCGTCTTCTGTGACTACATTTTGGCACCCGCCACCTAGAGCAATATCAATGGCTGTTGTATATTTAGGGTCGAAGGTCAATAAATCAGAAACAACCCCAATCACACCACCAATTTGTGAAGCATTTTGCATCACGGCACGGACACCAGCAAATAAATTACTATGACTCTCACGGATATTTTGCAAGGAAGTCAAACGGGCCTTATGTTGGTTAAGTTCTTGCAGATAATCATACATTTTATTTTGGGCTAAACGTTCTAATTCTGCCTGTTTTTTCTCTGCTTGATTTCCTTCTTCAAATTTCGCTAAAAGGGTCTCGATTTCTTTTTTAACAGTATTTAAATTTTCCTGTGCTTCAGATAAATCTTGACTGATTTTTTCAAATTTAGTCAAATTTTCTCTGACAGACTCATCCTGTTCAGATTGTCTACGGCTCAAATCTGTAATTTCAGCTTTATTTCTAACGATTTCATTTGAGATTTGGGCTTCTTCTTCAACTAATTGAACAAATTCATCACGTAACCGTTCCATGACCACTTCTGGTGATTCAGATAAGGTCGCTAAATCTGCTGACAGCTCTGTCAGTAATTTATCTAAGTCATTTTTTTCTGTCAGTAAAAGTTCTGATTTTTTTTGAACTTCTGCCAAATTTTGTTGAGTGATTTCTAAACGACTTTTTAAGTTTTCTAAACGTTCTTCGCGTTCCGCAGCTGATTTTTCTGATGAATCTTTTTGAACATCAAATAATTCAATTTTTCTTGTTAAATCTGATTTTAGATTAGAAAAATTAAGTTGGTCAGCTTGCAATTTTTCTTGCTCGGCTTCTACTTTTTGGCGTTCTGTACGTAATTGACTGACTTGCTCATCGTAAACTTTTTTACGAGTTGATAAACTCGCTAATTCCTGTGCCACTTGCGCCAAATCAAGTTCTGTTTGATCATATTTGGCTTTTTTAGATTCCAACTGACCAACCAGTACAGAAAGTGACAAGTCTGAACGTTCTGCTTCTAGTTCTTGAAAACGAAGTGCAGTATCTCTTTGCGATTGTAAGGGAACGAGCTGACTATTTAATTCAAAAATGATATCTTCTAAACGGTCAAGATTATCTTGGGTTGAATTTAATTTTGATTCAGTTTCATTTCGTCGATTTTTGTATTTTAAAACACCTGCCGCTTCTTCAAAAATGGCACGTCTTTCTTCCGGTTTAGAATTAAAAACAGATTCAATTCGTCCTTGGGAAATAATCGATAAAGAGTCACGACCAAGCCCAGTATCTGTAAATAAATCATGAATATCACGTAAACGACATTTACGACCATTCATCAAAAATTCGGAATCGCCATTTCGATATAAACGTCGGGTAATAACAACTTCTTCATTCTCATCTTGTCCTTGCAGGTAATGATCAGAGTTGTCAAAATGAGCAATAACCTCAGCATAATTAAGAGCACGTCTTTTTTCAGTTCCAGCAAAAATAACATCGGGCATTTTTCCACCACGAAGTGCTTTAGCCGATTGCTCGCCCAAAACCCAGCGCAATGCTTCAACAATATTTGATTTCCCAGAACCATTTGGACCGACAACTGCGGTTATCCCTTTATCAAATTCAACTTTAGTCTTATCGGCAAAAGATTTGAAGCCGACAATTTCCATTTTTTTAAGATACATGGTTTTGCCCTTTTATTGCATTTTCTGCTGCTTTTTGTTCTGCAACTTTTTTAGATTTTCCAAGCCCTCGTCCGAGTTCTTTACCATTGTTAAAAACCGCGGCCACAAAGGAACGGTCATGAGCTGGCCCTTCTTCTTTCAGAATCTTGTAGCTAATCGTTGTTTCTCCACCAATTTGTAACACTTCTTGAAGTTCTGTTTTATAGTCAATCACTTTAACATAATCATCATTTTTAACGTGAGGAATGACTACATGTTGGATAAATTTACGAACTTCATCCATTCCTTGGTCAATAAAAAGCGCACCTAAAAAAGCCTCAAAAAGGTTCTCTAGTGTTGTTTCGCGGTCACGACCGCCCATTTTTTCTTCACCATGACCTAATCGCAAGAACTCACCAAAACCGCATGAGCGTGAAAAATTAGCAAGTGATTCTGTCCGAACAATGCTTGAGCGCATTTTGGAAAGTTCTCCCTCTAATTTCTCAGGATAAGTCCGATAAAGATAATCAGAAATAACCAAAGATAGGGCAACGTCTCCCAAAAATTCCAAACGTTCATTGTTTGCAATCTTTGGGAGCCGTTCTTCATTTGTAAATGAAGAGTGTGTAAAAGCTGTTTTTAATAAATCTTCATCATTGAAGACTAATCCGTAATCATTTTTTAATGTTTTTTGAAGCTTGAGCATAAAAATCTCCTTCACTTAAAACTTCTCTTAATTTTTAGTTTTATCCCTTATTATACCAAAAAAAACCTTTTTTGTATGCCTTTCCCTGTGGAACGGGACTTTTGCGCCATAAAAAAGAGAAAAAACATTAAATCTGGGCTATTCCCCCTTAATTAACGCTTTTTCTCTTTTTTTATATTTTAGGAATAAATAAATCCCCTAAAGTAGCCGCCATGACTGCTTTTATGGTATGCATTCGATTTTCAGCTTGTTCAAAAACGACCGAATTCTTTGAATTAAAAACTTCATCAGTAACCTCTAATTCATTAAGGTTATAATTTTCCTTAATTTCTTTCATCACTTCCGTGTTTAAATCATGAAAGCTGGGTAAACAATGCATAAAAATAAAGTTTTTATTAATAATTTTTTCAACAACTTTTTGATTAATTTGATAGGATTTCAATAATTTAATTCGCTTGGCTGTTTGAGCTTCCTCACCCATACTGACCCAAACATCAGTATAAACAATATCAGCATTTTCAAGTCCATTTAAATCTGTTCGGATACTTATTTTACTGCGACTTTTCATGGCATATTTACGTGCCAGTTTTTGTATTTCTAAAGCGGGTTGCAAGGACTCTGGCGAAATAATTGTGATATTTACGCCTAAAATTGCTCCAGTCACTAATAGAGAATTTGCCACATTATTTCGTCCATCACCAACATAAGCGAGGGTTAAATCTTGTAAATGGCCAAAATGCTCCTTGATTGTCATAAAATCTGCCAGCATCTGTGTCGGATGCCAAACATCAGTCAATCCATTCCAAACGGGTCTACCTGAATCCTTGGCTAGAATTTCCACATCACTTTGCTTAAACCCACGAAACTCAATGCCATCAAACATTGAACCCAAAACTTTCGCCGTATCTGAAATAGATTCTTTTTTGCCCAACTGAATATCATTTGGCCCTAAAAATTCAGGATGTGCTCCCAAATCTACAGCGGCCGTTGTAAAAGCTGCTCTTGTTCTTGTAGATGTTTTTTCAAAAATAAGGGCAATATTTTTATCTAATAAATATTTATGTTGAATATGTTCTTTTTTTAACTTTTTAAGATGAATTGCAAAATCAATCAGATATAACAATTCATCTTTACTAAAATCTATTTCTTTTAAAAAACTTCTTCCTTGAAACATTCTCTCTCCTCTTATTTGCTTAAATTATCAATGATTTATCATTGTCCCTTGCCCTTTGTCAGTAAATAATTCCAATAATAAGGCGTGCGGAACACGGCCATCTAATAAAACAGCCTGACCCAATCCTTCAAACATGGCATATTTAATGGCTTCAATCTTTGGAATCATTCCGTCAGTGATTTTTTTCTCTTTGACTAACTTTTCTAGATTGGTCAGATTGATTTCATCAATAAATGACTCCTCGTCAGGAAAATTGCCATATAAGCCACGAACATCGCTTAATAAAATAAATTGTTCAGCACTCAATGCACCGGCAATTCGACTGGCTGCGGTATCAGCATTGACATTATAAATTTCACCATCAAGACCAATGCCGGCCGAAGCAATGACGGGAACAGCATCCGTTTGATTGATACGCTCAATGATTTCCGGATGAATCGCTGTAATTTCTCCAACATAGCCTAAATCTTCAGAAATAGGTTTGGCTTCTATCAATTTACCATCAATTCCTGAAACGCCAATCGCATTGCCACCTAAACGAATGATATCTTGAACCAAACTTTTATTTACTTTTCCAGCTAAAGCTGTCAGTGCTAATTGAGCTGTTTTCTTATCTGTCACGCGCAAACCTTGAACAAATTGGCTTTTTTGCTCATATTTTTCAAGTAATTCTCCAATCGCAGGTCCGCCGCCATGAACCAAAACTACTTTAATTCCCACCGTTTTAAGTAATAAAATATCTTTTAGAATACTTTCTTTCACTTTTTCATCAATCATTGCATTGCCACCATATTTAATGACAACCGTTTGGTCACGATATTTCAGAAAATATTTGAGACTTTCGGTCAAAGTCTGAGCTGTGTTTTGTGAATCTCTCATAAAATTTTCTCCAATAGCTCTGCTCCTTTTTGCAGTTCTACTTTCGTCATGACAAGTGGTGGAAGCAGGCGAATGACATCATGACCAGCTGACAAGGCTAAGAGACCATTTTCACGCAGTAAAGCAAGAAATTCTGGAACTTTTTTCTCGTCAGTTAATTGAATTCCAATCATCAATCCCAAACCTCTGATGGACTTAACCGTCGCTTTTACTGACAGCTTTTCTGTCAGTAATTTTAAGAAAAAAATACCTTTGTCAGTCACTTTTTCTAAAAAGTCACTGTCAATTTCTTTTAAAACTTCATTAGCCGAAGCCATAGCTAAAGGATTCCCACCAAATGTTGAGCCATGCTTTCCTGCTGAAAAATAACTGGCATATTTATTCTTAGCGAGCATCGCACCTGTAGGAATCCCATTCGCCAATGCTTTTGCCAAGGTAAAAATATCCGGCTCAAAATCAAAATGTTCAAAAGCAAATAATTTTCCAGTTCGACCAATTCCAGTTTGAACTTCATCAATAATCAGTAAAATTCCTTTTTGCTGACAAGTTTTTAGAGCTTCAACAAAATCTGGAGAAATTGGTAAAACGCCACCCTCACCCTGAATAATTTCAAAAACAATCGCGCCAATTTTTTCTTTTTCAAGAATTTGCTCAAGTGCTACCACATCATTAAAAGGACTAGCCACAAAATTTGGTAATAAAGGCGAAAATCCTGCTTGGATTTTTTCTTGCATGGTTGCACTCATAGCACCAAAAGTACGACCATGAAAGCCATCTGTAAACGCCAAAATTTTCTGATCTTTTTTGATGAGATGAGTTAATTTTAAAGCTGCTTCATTAGCTTCAGTCCCAGAATTACAAAAAAAAGCTTTATATGAATGATTTTGACTTAACTTTTCAGCCACATCTTCTTGCAAAGGATTTTGATAAAGATTTGAAAGATGAGACAGGCTGTCTAATTGAGCTTTCACCGCCACTTTTCCCTTTTCAAAACTATATCCTAAATTCATGACCCCAATCCCACTTGTGAAATCTAAATACTTATTTCCCCTGTCATCAAATAAATATTGATCTTCTCCTTTGATTAAGCTAAATGGTAGGCGACCATAATTTTCAAATAAATTTGTCATTTTTTCTCCTTCTTAACTTGTATATAAAGCATTAATTTCGACATATTTATAAGTCAAATCACAGCCCCAAGCCTGACCCAAGCCACTTCCAGCATTCAAGTCAGCAATAATTTCAATTTTATCTTCTTTTAATTTCTCAGAAAGAAAAGCTGCATCAAAGTCAACTGGTGTTGAATGATAAAGCACAAGTTCATCTTGAAGTTTTAATTCAATATCAGAAACTTCAAAATTAGCCACCTGACCAATTGACGAAATAATCCGCCCCCAGTTAGGGTCTGCACCAAAAATTGCCGTTTTAACTAAACTTGAACCCACAATTTTTTTGGCAATAAATCGCGCTGTTAAATCATTTGGCGCTCCTTTGACGGTCACTTCAATCAGTTTAGTTGCACCTTCACCATCAGCGGCGATTTGTTTGGCTAAGGACTGACAAACCTTTGCCAGCATTTCTTTAAACAAAAGATAGTCTGAACTTCCTTCTAAAATTTCATTATTTTTAGCTTGGCCGTTTGCCATCAACAAAACAGTATCGTTCGTTGAAGTATCTCCATCCACTGTAATCTGATTAAATGTCGTTTCAATAATTTCTGATAATGTTTTTTGTAGTAAAGCTTGAGCAATTTTTGCATCCGTCGTAATAAAAGCAAGCATGGTTGCCATATTTGGATGAATCATCCCCGATCCCTTACAAACCCCGGCCATATTCACGATTTGACCCCCAATTTCAGCTTCAAAGTTAATTGTTTTAGTTTGGGTATCTGTTGTTAAAATGGCTTTGGCAAAATATGCTGCTGTCCCTTCATTTTGGGATAACTTTGAAATTCCTGTGGCAATTTTTTCCATCGGAAGCTGTACTCCAATGACCCCTGTTGAGCAAACCGCCACTTCCTCAGCTTTGAGTTCAAATTTTTCAGCAAGCAATTTTTGTGTTTTCAAAGCATTTGCATAACCCTGCTCGCCTGTTACTGCATTGGCAACCGCCGAATTACAAATAATGGCCCGTGCTTGTCCTTTTTTGACAATTTGACGGTCAATCAATACTGGCGCTGCACAAACTTTATTGGTTGTAAAAACGCCAGCAATCGCAGCTGGAACTTGACTTAGTATTAACCCTAAATCTAAGTTTTTATATTTTAATTGTGCATGAACAGCATCTGCCAAAAATCCCTTTGGACTTGCAATTGTCCCTTTTATTTCTTTCATTTCTTCCTCTTCTAAAGACTTGGCATAAATTTCAAGCCTAAACTTTCATCGTAGCCAAATAACTGATTAAAATTTTGTACTGCTTGTCCGGCAGCCCCTTTCATAAGATTGTCAATCACCGAAACAACTGACAAAACATTTGTCACTGGATTATAAGCTAATCCAATATCGCAAAAATTGGTCCCAATCACATCTGAGAGTTGGGGCATTTGTCGTCGAATTCTGACAAAGTTTTTTGTCGCATAGACCTGTTCATAAGCATTTTTTATCGTTTCAAAATCAAAATCAGCTGCAACTTTTGCATAGCTACTAACAAAAATCCCTCGACTCACAGGAATTAAAGAAGTTGAAAATTGCAAGGCTTGAAAATTTGAATTCCAAATCTTCAATTGTTGAGCAATTTCTGGAATATGTTGATGACTATTGATTTTATACATGGACATATTATCGACAACATTCACAAAATGACTCGCGTCAGACAGACCTTTTCCGGCTCCCGAAAGTCCTGACTTGGCATCCACAATGATTGAGTCTAAATCAATCATCTTATTTTTAACTAACGGATAAAGTGCAAGTAGTGTGGCTGTTGCATAGCAACCTGGATTCGCTATATAGTTAGCTTTTGCTTGACCAATGTCTGCCAGATTATATTGAGCGCTTAATAAATATTCATTTTTTAAATTTGTATTTTTATACCATTTATTGTATATTTCTAAATCAGCTAATCGAAAATCTCCTGATAAATCAATGACAGGAAAATTATTATCAATAAACGTTAAAGCTAATTTTTGACTAACACCCGCTGAGGTTGCAAAGAAAACTGCATCACATTCTGCCATAATTTCTTCTTCATTAAATTCACTGATAGTCAAGTCAGTCAAGCCTTCAAGTTGCGGAAAGTGTTCTGATAATTTTTCTCCATAATGACTTGTTGCATATATTTTTGTTACTTCTACTTCTGGATGATAATAGAAAATTCGGAACAGTTCTAAGCCGCTATAACCTCTAATTCCGACAATTGCTACTTTTTTCATATTTACACACTTTCTATGTATTTTTATACACTATACTACTCTGGTTTTTATTTGTCAAGAATCAATTGTATTTTTATACATTTTTTCAAAAAATAAAAAAAGTAGAACATTGTGTAGTGACCCCCAAAAGATAGACTTTTCAAAAATATGAAAGGTCTTTTATTATGACAAAATATTCATTTGAACTAAAACTAAAAGTGGTTCAGGATTATGATAACGGTGTAGGGGGGTGTGGTTATTTAGCCAAAAAGTACCATGTCACGAACGAAGCGATTGTCAGGCGTTGGGTCAAAGCTTATAAAGAATTAGGGGCGGTTGGAATTCAGCGTAAAAGACAAAATACAGTTTATTCAACACAATTCAAACTTAATGCGGTAAACTTATATCTAACAAGTGAAAAGTCATATAGAGAACTAGCTCATGAATTGGGAATGAATAATCCGCCACTTCTTACACGATGGGTGTCAAATTATCGCAAAAAAGGGGAATTTGCCTTTTCTAATGTTCAGGGGCGACCTAGAAAAGAGTCTGAATTGCTTGAAATAAAAGATGTGGTGAATGAAACAGAGCAAGAACTTGCTAGGCTTCAAAACGACAATCTTAATTTAAGAATGGAAGTTGAATATTTAAAAGGGCTGAGGAGATTACGGCAGGAACAACACAAGAGGGAAAATCCCGAGTGGTCTGTGAACTCCGACGAGAATTCAAGTTCCCACTTAAGCAACTCTTAGCCATTTCTGAACTTTCTAAAGCAACTTATTACTACTGGGTCAATCGTTTTGAACGTCCTAATAAAGACGAAATGATTGAGCAAGTCATGCTTGAAATACGTCAAGAACACACTAATGCAGGGTATCGTCCAATGGTTGAGCTATTAAAACAACGTGGAATTTATGTTAATCACAAGAAAGTTCAGCGCTTGATGAAAAAACTTGGGCTTCGTGTGACTACTTTTTGGCATAAATCTCGTAAATATAACTCTTACAAAGGTAAAGTTGGGACTGTGGCTAAGAACAAGCTCCACAGACGATTTAACACTTCTATACCACATCAGAAGATAACGACAGACACCACTGAGTTCAAATATTACGATAAAGGGGTTCAAAAGAAGCTTTATCTCAACCCCTATCTTGACCTTTTCAACAACGAAGTGATTAGCTATGAAATCTCTAAACAACCAACCTATCAAGCTATTGCGACAGCACTTCAGGAGGCTTTAGAATTGACTTCTGATTGTCTCTATCGTCGTACTTTCCACTCTGACCAAGGGTGGGCATATCAGATGAAAAACTATGTCTTTAAGCTCAAATCACAAAAAATAATCCAATCTATGAGTCGCAAAGGTAACTGTCATGATAATTCAGTCATGGAGAACTTCTTTGGCTTGCTTAAACAAGAAATCTACTATGGTCATGTTTTCAATTCATTTGAAGAACTTGAACAAGCAATTACTAAATGGATTCACTATTACAACACGAAACGAATTAAGAAAAAATTGAACTGGATGAGTCCAATCCAATATCGTTTAACTTATTCAAAATAACAAAAAAAAGACAAGAAATTATTCTTGTCTAAAAAGTCTAGTTTTTGGGGTTCGCATCAGTTAGCAGGTGCTGCTTTTTCTTTTGTAACCATCAAAAACTGAAAGCTGATTGCCCAGCTTGTTCAGGTGTATAAATCAAGCTAACTTTCACCAACCTGGATGATTGACTTATCAGGGAAAAAACGGTAAAATCAAATCATGGATGAAAGGGGATGTAAAAGTGAGATATATTGGTTCGAAACTAAACTTACTAACTGAAATAGAAAAAATAATAGAAGAAAATACACAAGGAACAGAAAAGACTTTTTTAGATTTATTCGCTGGAACGAATGTAGTTGGTAAGTATTTCAAATCTAAATATGCAGTGTATTCTAATGATTTACTTTATTTTAGTTACGTTAATGCAAAGGCGACGATTGAGAATAATTCCCCTCTTGCTTTCGAAGGGTTAAACAGCATTGATATTGCTTCTCCTTTAGATTACTTACAAAAAGAAGCAGACGAGTATATAAAAACAGGTAAAGTTGGGTACTATGAGCAAAGCTACACCCCTACTGGTGATGCTATGTACTTGACTGTAGAGAATGGAAAAAGAATAGATTATATTAGAGACACTATTGAAGAGTGGCAATCTCTGGGTCTATTGAACGAATATGAATACTATTATTTAGTATCAGTTTTGGTGGAATCAATCCCTTTTGTTAGCAATATAACTGGGACTTATGGCGCATTTTTAAAACATTGGGATAAAAGAGCACTTAGTTCTCTTGAGTTAATTCCTCTTGAGGTTACTAATAATGGTAAAGAGAATGTAGCTTTTAATTTAGATTCAAATATTCTGGTCTCTGACATAAAAGCAGATATTGCTTATATCGATACTCCATATAACAATAGACAATATGCATCAAATTACCATTTGCTAGAAAATATTGCAAAGAATGAAAAACTAGATTTAACTGGGAAAACTAAGATTTTCAAATGGAATCATCTTAGAAGCGATTATGCCATGAAAAAAAACGCATTATCAGCTATGAAAGAGATGATAGAAAAGCTTGATGCAACTCATGTAATCGTTAGTTACAATAACGAAGGGATAATACCAGAAGAAGAACTGATTGATCTCTTGAGACGAAATTCCTTCAATTCAGAGGTACAGGTAAAAAAAATACCTTATAGAAAGTATAAATCAAAGCGCCCTTCGGAAAGCTATGACCTTTATGAATTACTAATTTATTTTCAAAAGAAAGAAAATATTGAAAAAAACATTGGCAGAAAGGTTGAAACTCTCTCCCAAGAATTAGACAAATGGACTGTAGAAAAACAAACCTATATTAAAAGTCCACTTAATTATATTGGTGGAAAGTATAAGCTACTAAAACAAATAATTCCCTTGTTTCCAGAGTCAATTGAAACATTTGTTGATTTGTTTAGCGGTGGAGCAAACGTTGGAATTAATGTCGATGCAAGTCGATACATTTTTAATGACATGAACGATAAAATTAATGAGATGTTCCGATTCTTTGCAACACAGAATGTGGATGAATTAATATCAAAAATCAAAAATCGCATAGATGATTTTTGTCTGAGTAAAACGAATGAAGAGGGGTTCATCAAATTCAGGAAACAGTATAATAAGAACCCTAATCCTTTGGATTTATATGTTTTAGTTTCATACAGTTATAATTATCAATTCAGGTTCAATAGCTCAATGGAATTCAATAATCCATTTGGAAGAAATAGAAGCCGTTTTAGCGAAAATATGGAAAAGAACCTTCGTCTTTTCGTAGAGAAGTTGAACACCATTGATGCAACCTTTACTGATGAGCTATTTGACGATATTGATATTAGCAATCTTGGCACTTCTGATTTCGTATACCTAGATCCACCTTATTTAATAACCACTGGAAATTATAATGATGGTAACCGAGGCTTTGTTAACTGGGATGATGAACAGGAAAAGAAAATGTATAAGTTAATGGGACAACTATCTAATCAAGGTGTTAGGTATGCACTGAGTAACGTACTGACTCACAAAGGAAAAGAAAATACGCTGCTGAAAGAGTTTATTGAAACACATCCAGTGGAGGTTAATTATTTGGACTTTAATTACAATAATTCCTCTCATAATTCTAAAGGGAAAGGCAGTGTAGAAGTTCTAATTACAAACTATCGGAAAGATAATAAACAAATTATTGCTGATAGAACCCCCAATATTGCTACAATGGCATAATTAATAAAACAGACACCTATCAACGGAGTCTGTTTTTTGTTGGGATAGGGGAGGATATAGTAATCAGCTAAAATCTCCACTCCAAAGAATTTCTTTATTATTCATATATATCGGGAGAGAGTTGATATCTAATTTCCCGTCTCTTGCAGCAGCAGCGCCCAAGAGTAATTGCTCAACATTTAGTGCCGCCCCTTTTGTATTGGTTCTATCGGAAGTACTCTGTAATTGGTCAGAGAATTGACCAATGAATTTACTAGAAATCCACATAAAATAAAAATTTTCAGATTCGATTTTTTCATCAAAGTTTTTCCACCACTCGACAGAATTTCTATTACTGTCTCTTAGCTGATTGTCTTCTATGTAACGGACCATTTCGTCTTCTTGACCAATAGATTTACTATAACCGTTGCCATAGGCTTTTGTATCAATGATTACACCGAATCTATCTGTGAATATAAGACCATCTGGTTTTCTTCCTCCACCGAGAAGAATAGAATTAAAGCCGTAGACATTTTTGAATAAATCGGCAGTAACCATCTCAAAATCTTGATTTCTACTTCCATCAAATGCAATTTCAAGTAATTCAATATACTTCATAGGTAATCCTGTCTTATTTATGAAATTAACTTTTTGTTTATCAAGAGCCGCATTCCTAAGTTCGTTTGTTAAGTTAAGTTCTGGAATTGATATATCAGAAAAAGAATCTCTCAGAGTGATTTTGTTACCTGTTTGGTCAATTCTGATACCAAAATTGATTAAGCCTTGAATATCGTTCTTGATGATTTGTTCATCATCATCAAAACCAATTTGCCTAAGCTTTTCAAGAAGTTGTTTAAAGGATGAGGTTTGCTTTAAAAAGTTGAGAATATAGGCTCTTCGTGAACGAATGTAGTCCCTGTTTTCCCCTCCGACAGCTAAAAACTCCCATGTAAGATATTTTTTTACTCGTAAGTTTTTTGAACTTCCATGCGCTTGTTTTAAAGCGTGGCTACCTCTAGCATTGATACTGAAAAGTTGGAAGCCGGATTTTACACCATTTCTTGTTTCGACAGATGTACTCAGTTTATCTACAAAACCAACTTTATGTAACCAAGAGGCTATCATTCTTGCATATTTATCACTAGTACCTTCAATATCAGACTTGATTTTTTTCTGTTCTTCATTTGTGCCATTCTTAAACCAATCGAGCATCAATTGCTCATCATAGGAGGTAAATCCTTTCTCACCAGAAAACCCTAATTGATTACCGATTGTAAATTTTGTGACTGGACTAGAGGAATTTTCAAGAATGTTTAGTACTTGAGTTGCTGGTGGATAGCTCAGGAGAGCTTTCCTTAATATTTCTGTTTCTTTGTCAGATTTATTTTCTGATTGGGAAAATGCTTTTCCTAACTGGGTTATTGAACATATATCGGTATTTCTGTCATGTTTAATAAAATTCAGACTTAAAGCCCATCTTAGATAGCCGTCTGAAGTCCAATTATCGGTCCACCTTTTCCCGCTAGTATTCGCATTCTGAGGCAGTATAGTGATTTGAATTAACGCATCAGCGACAGCATCGCTTCTCTTTTTGGGAGAGCGACCGTTGTTGTCTTTTGAGGTTCCCACTAATTCTAGATAACTGAATTCTTCTACATTCTTATCTAATTTAGAAATGAGATTATTTTTTATATCTTCAAAAGGAATGAGCGTTCTTACTAATTTCTTTCGTAAGTTTTCATAATGCTTTGTTGTGGAATCGAAAATCTGAACCACAAGTTTAAGTTTTGAAAAGTCAGAAGGGTTCTGTACCCAACCGTATGTGCGTGAAGTCATTTTTGTAGTCCCCTATTAGTCTTTTTGACCCTTAACCCAAAAACTGGAGAGCCCTTAGTAAAATCTCTGAAATAATTTAATTATAACATAATATATAAGGTGTGAACTTCAGAATAGTAACCGAAAAGGATATTAATAATAAAACACGGATTAATTTATTCCGTATTTTTATTGTGTAATCGGATAATATATTTCTCCTTCCAGTCATTTAGTAAGGCTTTTTCAAAATATGTTTCTGCTTCTTCAATTGAACTATTTGAATAAACTCCCCTATCTGTTAAATATTGAACACGGTATAAAAGGTCAATTGATTCTTTTGAAGGTTCTGTTGCAAAGTTTTCCAAAAAATCTATTTTAGTGTAAAATTGAGAAAAAAGACAGAGAGGACAGAGTAATGAATCATTTTAAAGGCAAACAATCCTGAAAA
>SKEM01000658.1_pt1 | contig 21106 bp, 12 predicted proteins | sample 4826731 | NCBI WGS metagenome assembly SKEM01 (sample SAMN11008809, study PRJNA524170) | human gut metagenome | biome: Human fecal sample; material: Feces; isolation source: fecal sample from pouch patient p37 | host: Homo sapiens | place: Israel: Tel-Aviv | collected 2015-07-27
CAAGAGCCTCTGTAGCGGGAAGACTTACTGGCAATTCTTGTTCATCTGCAAGTGCAGAAGATGATAGACCAAGTGCTAAAATTGCAGCACTAAGACCAATAGTAGCATGTAATTTCTTATTCATGTTTATTACTTCCTCCTTGATGTACACAAATTATATCATGCATCGATAATAAATGTCAAAAAATTAGAGAATCTATTCAAGAGGCTTTTTCTTAATAAGAAGCAACTGATAATGCTTTATAGAAAGTATAATAGTAGTATTTATTTAACATCTTTCTCGACATTATTTTCTTCCTATATCCTTCTATAGAACTCATGATATCCATTTTTCATCTAATAATGTTTTTATAATCAAAAAAATTAATAAAAAGCGATGTGATATTTTTATTTAATAAATTAAGGCTATTAGGAGACTGAAATGTCTAATTTAGAGTACTAAATGAATATTTTTGTAAAATGATGCCGGTTTTGATGAAGGTGGTATTAGCTTCTACGAGATATTATCTTACCAGGAATTGCAGCCTTTGTTAAAATCACTATCTTTCCCCTTCCTGCTAATGTAGCATTAAATCTGTTTCGGGAGGAAAACTAATATTATTGTGGGTGAGCTACCTATGCAAGAAACTAGATAAAAGTAAGTTTAATCCCCGAAAAAGCTTATTTTTATAAACCTCGTTGTAGTAGTTTTATCGTTTTTCTTTTCATTGAATGACTTGATTGTGCCTCTGAGTTTCATATATATAAATTTAAATTACTTCAAGAGTGATGGTAGTTTAATGACATCCTACCGATATACTAATTTGGACTATAAAATGCGAATCTTAAATTTGAAGAAGTTTAGGTTTGGATTGATAGATGAGCCTCTCAGACCAAGAGCAAACCATCAGTTTTCACGCTAGACTTCTTAACTGTCAGTTTTTGAAATAAAAGTGATCTAATCTGGGAAAGATTTAATCTATTAGAAAATTAAGTGATACTATGGTATAATTTAATGTTGTTAAGTCTCGATAAAAATAAGGAAAACGATATATAGTGTACTGGGATTTTAAATCTTGTGTGACAATGAAAGCAGTTATAAACATTTTTTGATAGTCCTATTGTATTATGACTTTTTGAGACAAGAAAAAATATCACAGCTAGAAAAGTAAGAAAAATGACAGAAAAAATTTCCGTAATTATTCCCGTTTACAATGTAGAAAATCAACTCCAGACCTGTCTAGACAGTGTCCTGGGGCAGACCTATCAAAATCTTGAAATCATCCTCATCAATTATGGCTCAACAGACAATAGTGATGCCATTTGCCGTAGCTATGCTGCTAGGGATTCTCGCATTCTCTATTTCAAAAAGGATAATGGAGGGCTTTCAGATGCTCGCCATATTGGTATTCGTCAGGCTAAGGGAGCTTATGTCACCTACGTGGATGCTGAGGATTGGGTAGAGCCAACCTATCTAGAGGAGCTTTATAGGGCGCTTCAATCTCACAAGGCGGATATCGCAGTGGCCAATTACAGTGTCTATAAGGAATCGGAAGATCTCTTTTATTTTTATATCAAGGATGAAGATTATTATGAGCAGGTTTATTCACCGGCTCAGATTATTGATGGTCTCTTTGAAGAAACCAATAACATTAACATCGCTCTGATTTCTGCGACAGGCAAACTCTACAAACGTTCCTTGTTTAATGACTTGCTTTTCCCAAAAGAGCATGCAGGGGAGGATGGCTTTTTCAACCTTAAAGCTTATCTCATGAGTGAGCGTACGGTTTACCTTAATAAGGGACTTTATGTTTACCGTGAGAGTCCAGAGATGCCATCAGCGACTTGGATGCAAGACTGGATGATGACCTTAGTTTATGCCATGGAGGAGCGCTTGGCTATTGTTGCTAGCCATGGTTTCCCTCTGGAAAAATATATGGTTACCTACCGTCAGATGCTAGAGGCTTGTTTGAAAAATGTAGAGGAGCAAGGTCTCACAGATTCTGATGCCTACCGCTCTATTCAGGAGAAATTTCAGGTCTTGAGCTTGGCTCCTCAACGTTATGAGACTAAGAAGCGTGCCATTGTTCTGGCAGCCAACTATGCCTATGTTGACCAAGTGCTTACGACCATCAAATCTATCGTTTTCCATCATCGCAACATTCGTTTTTACTTGATTAACGATGATTTCTCTCAAGAGTGGTTTAGAGGACTTAACCGTCATCTGGCTGCCTTTGGTAGTGAAGTGATTAACTGTCGTGTGGATGGTAGTCAGCTCAAGCAATACAAGACCAATAGTAATTATGCTAGCTATCTTCGCTATTTTGTGGCGGACTTTGTGTCTGAGGAACGAGCTCTCTATTTGGATAGTGACATGGTGGTTACAGGTTCTCTAGAAGATCTCTTTACCCTTGATTTACAAGGTCGCCCTTTGGCTGCTGTTTGTGATTATGCCATTCAGGTTCAGGACCGCCAGGCTATGTTTGATGCAGGTTTCATGGTGATTGATACGACCTATTGGAAACAGTACAACATGAGACGCCACTTGATTGACATGACTAGCGAATGGCATGATAAGGTTCCGTTTGCGGAGCAGTCCATTCTAAATATGGTCTTCCGTAACAACTGGTTGCCTTTGTCTTTTGATAACAATTATGCGGTCACCAAGTCTAGTCTAGCCGGTTTCCATTTGCCAAATGGTCAAGACTATCCTAAGGTTCTGCATTATGCCTCACACCGTAAGCCTTGGTTGCCTTTAGCCTGCCAAGCCTATCGTGAGGTCTGGTGGTTCTATGCTCAAATGGATTGGTCAGGGGTCGCTGAAAATGCTGCCTTATCGCCACTTTCAGAGGATATGATTTATCCTAAGGGTCGTCCATTCACTTGTTTGGTCTACACCAACATTTCGGAAATACCGCATTTGACGGATCTTATCTCGGCTCTTCCTAAGGTACAGTTTAAAATTGCCTCTCGCCAGCATGTGACAGATAAACTGGCCCAATTGATTACCTATCCAAATGTGACGGTTTACTCAGCCATTGCGGGCTTAAACGGGCTAGATTTGGAATTGGTGCGGACTAGCGACTTGCTTTTGGATATCAATCCAGGAAGAAAGGTAGTGGAGATTCTTGATGCTTTTAGGTTTGAAAATAAACCAATTTTAGGGTTTGAGGACCTCAAGTCAACCAAGCATAACCAACAAACCTACTCAAGAGATCGTTGGAAAGAGATGGCTGAGACCATTCGCCAAATGCGTAAGAAGAGCCTGTAATCCTTTGTTTGGATAAGTAGGCTGAAATGGCGTCTCTGTCTCGTTTCAATCGAAATAACATCAGCCTGTCTATGGGCAGGAAATAGGAGTAATAGTGAAAAAAATTAGTCAATCGATAATCACCAAACGTGTCTTATGGACCCTCTTTTTCCTCTTTATTTATTGTTTGGGAAATCAATTGGTTCTACCGTTTGTGGATTTGAAAAATGCAAATATCTTTGGGGGAGCCATAGGTTCCTTGGCTTTCTCTAGTGCCATGATGGGGGGAAACCTCAGGTCCATGTCTTTATTTTCAGTGGGCTTGTCGCCCTGGATGTCGGCCATGATTCTCTGGCAGATGTTTTCTTTCTCTAAGAAAATGGGCTTGAAAAATCTCCCCATTGAGATTCAGGACCGTAGACGCATGTATCTGGCCCTGGGGATTGCCATTGTTCAATCTTTGGCAGTATCCTTGAATTTACCTATTGTTTCAGGGGTTAATGCTAGTCTCGCTATTTTCATGAATACCATTTTATTGATTGCGGGGACATTTTTCTTGGTTTGGCTATCAGACCTCAACTCCCTCTTTGGAATTGGAGGCTCCATTGTCATCCTGATGGCAAGTATGATGGCCAATCTGCCTTATCAAATCATGGATAGTATTGAAAAATTAGGTATTGGTTGGAATGTCTTGCTTCCTCTGATTCTGTTCAGTTTGATTTTCCTCTATGTTTCAGGGGTTGTGCAGAGGGCTAGATACCGTATCTCAATCAATAAAATCAATATTCATAACCGCTTCAAACAGTATTCTTATTTGGATATTATGTTGAATCCAGCCGGAGGGATGCCTTTCATGTATGCCATGTCCTTAGTCAGCATTCCGCAGTACGTCTTTATGCTGATTCAATTTATCCATCCTGAAAACAAGTGGACCAGTGGTGCCATCAAGGCCTTGACGGTCGGTCAACCTCTTTGGTTGGTTGTTTATCTGGTCATGCTCTTCGTTCTAGGGTTAGCCTTTGCCTTTGTTAATGTCTCTGGTGAGCAAATCTCTGAGCGTATGCGCAAGTCAGGTGAGTACATCTACGGCGTTTATCCAGGTCAAGAAACCAGTGCCTATATCAACCATTTGGTCCTTAGACTTGGTTTCATTGGTGCCCTTTACATGCTCTTTATGGCAGGTGCTCCAATGCTGATTATCTTGGTTAATCCAGATTACCTGCAGCTTAGTATGATTCCTGGGACGTTCTTGATTTTCAGCGGTATGATTTACAACGTTAACGAGGAAATGAAAGCCTTGAAGCTTAACACTTCCTATACCCCACTTTTTGAAAATGTATAATATCTCACCCCTCGTGGGGTTGAGAGGCAGGCTGGTGATGCGTGATCGGTCTACCCCTCAATCTCAAGTATTGTGATGAAAAGACAATGAAGGAGAACTCATGTATTATTTTATTCCAGCTTGGTATGGACAGACGGACGAATTTTGGAAGACGGCCATTGATCCTTGGTACCGTATTCGCCAAAAAATTGAATTTGATGACAGCTTGCATCAAGTTCGTATTTTTCAGGATGAGGATTTAGCGCCTCAGCTTTTGCTTTTGGCCTATCAACCGCATTTGCGTTATTTCCTGCATCGTCATGATGTCTTGGAAGTTGGCTATACGGCTATTTTTGACTTGATTCAGGGTATCACTAATGAAGATATGAAAAATCTTCAGGTGACAGATTTGGAATGGCCAGAAGGGTCTACCTTTGTTCACACACCATTTGCTATCGTGGTGCAATGCCAACACAAGCGTTATGCCGAGATTGAATTCGGTTCAGAAGGCTTTATTGGCATGATTCGCTACTATAAGGATGAGCAAATCATTCGTGAAGACATCTATGATGACCGCGGCTTTATTTCAAGTAGTCTTTATTATGAAGACGGACAACCAAGCTATCGAAACTACCTTAATGCCAAGGGAGTTTGGCAGCTTTGTCATTTCTTTGATGGTCGTGGGATTGTAGCCAATCCTCGTACGGAAGGTCGTTTTAATAAGAGTTACTACGGTGACCTTTCAGAAGTTATCTGGGAATTTTTGACTAAATTCTTGGAAGAAAAGGTAGAAGCAGAGGACCGCTTTGTTATCGCCTCAGATTTGCGCCATAACAAACACCTCTTTGACCACTTGCCAGCAGCCAACACTAAGATTTTGACTTGGTTCGCAGAACGTAATCAGGACGATAGTATTGACACCTATGGAGCCTTTCTGCCACAAGTGGACTTGTTGATTGCTGACCGTTATGATTACTTGGAGCAACTTCAAGTTGCCTATCCGGAAGAGGCTAAGAAGCTCAAACACATGGCTTCCTTCGATACTCGTTTGGCTCTGGGAACCAGTCAACGTGTCAAAGAGTCTAAAATCTTTTATCAGGTTGACTTTGACCAATTGGATTTAGAGGCGATTTATCAGGTCTTGGCTTTTGTGGCTAAGTATCCAAAGACACAGGTTGAGTTTGGGGCTTTTAATGCCAATCCAGAGCAACTTGCTAGCCTGCAAAAACAAGTGGAAAAAATGATTGAAGAACGATTGAGTCCAGAAGTCTTTGAAGAGGTTGTCGAAAGTAGTGGTGCAGAAAATAAATTGGAAGAAAATAATGAAATCGTAAGCCGATTTTCTTTCCAAGACCTGCGTGACGAGACTGCCCTTATCAAGGCCCTTCAGTTTACACGACTCATTGTCGACTTGAGCAAGGAGCCTAATCGTTATACACAAATTGCAGGGATTAGTGCTGGTATTCCACAAATTAACCGTGTGGCATCTGAGTATGTGACCCACCAAGAAAATGGTTATATCTTGAAGCACTTGTCCGATTTTGAAAAAGGGGCTTACTACTATTTGGGACAGTTGAACAACTGGAACCGTTCCCTTATCTACTCAATTGAGAAAATTAAGGAAAACACAGGAGACCGTTTGGTGCAAAAATGGGAAAATTGGTTGAAGGAGGAGCAGAATGACCAAGGATAATCGCCTGAAAATACTACAAGTTGGACCATCCAACTGGTCAGAAATTCAGGAAATTCCTGAAAATATGAAATGGTATTATTGCAATCTTGGTCAGCTTGAGACCTTGCAAGAAACCATCGAAGAAGACGAAATCAAGACTTTCACTGCTGTCATTGTGGACAGTCTAGCAGGTCTTGAAGAATTGATGGCTATTAAAGAACATTTGATTCCTCACACTATTTTCTTTGATCAAACGATTGAAGTGACCGATGAGATACTAGCTCAGTTCATCAAGGAAATGTGCGCTGTGCCGACTGATTTTTCAAATCAAGGGCAGTTGCTCTTTACCCTTTCAAAAGCGCTCTTTTCAGGTCAGTACGGGGATAAGATGTTTCCTTTCACTACCCAGGTTAACCCCAATTTTACTGGCCAAGTGACCTACCATGGTTATGAAAATGTCATTTTAGAAGGGGATTATGGTCAAGACTTCAGTCCTGTCTTGGACTGGACCTATAATGTCAGAGCCAGCAAGGAAAATCCTATCGAGCTTTGGTTGGAATTTGAAAAAGAGGAAACCTGCGAGTGTCGCTTAATTCTCAATCTTTTGCCAGAAGGTTCGGTCGCAGGTATTTTCAAGACCTATATCGTTTCAGAAGAAGAAATGCGCAAGGGAGCCATTGTCCTTGATGAGGACACGACCTTCCTCCTGTCTGCTAGTCTTGAGATGAAAGGCCAAGGTCAGATTACAATCGGTGGACTCCACCAACGTTTGACCCGTTTCCAATTCGGGAAATTTGTACTTGGTGGTGGCATTCTCCACGATAGCAAGCGTCAGGAAATCAACTATTTCTTTTATCCTGGGGACTTCAAGCCACCTTTATCAGTTTACTTCTCAGGTTTCCGTCCTGCCGAAGGTTTCGAAGGTTTCGGAATGATGAAGGGGATGGGAACGCCATTCTTGCTCTTCTCAGACCCTCGTCTCCAAGGAGGAGCCTTCTATATGGGAACTGAAGAACTTGAAAATAGCATCAAAGACACCATCCAACATTACTTGGACTATCTTGGCTTTGACAATAGTCAGCTCATTCTCTCAGGAATGTCCATGGGAACCTTTCCATCTATGTACTATGGTGCGGACTTTGAGCCTCATGCTATCATCATGTCTAAGCCTCTAGCCAATGTTGGTACTATCGGTAATCGTGCCAGACTCTTGGCGCCAGAGGTCTTTCCAACAGGAATTGATGTCTTGCATTTGCAGACAGGACGCTTGGATAATGAAGGTGTCGAGGCCCTTAATCAGAAGTTCTGGGATAAATTTGAAAAAGCAGACTTCTCAAACACAACTTTTGGTCTTTCCTACATGAAAGACGAGGATATGGATCCGACGGCCTACGAGGACATTACCAAGTCTCTCTATTACTCAGGGGCTAAGATTCTCAGCAAGGGAACGTCAGGGCGACACAACGATGATTCTTATACGGCGACAACTTGGTTTGTTAATTTTTACCGTATGATTTTAGAAAATGATTTTGGAAGGAAGGAGTAAGAATGTTCAGAAACAAGAAATCAGAAATCTTGTGGGGCTTAAACCACAAAGCCTACATGTATGGCTCAAAAATTGTTAAACGCCAAGATGGTTCTGTGCAATTTTACAATCCTTTGGTGCCATCAGGAACGGAAATCCAGTCTTGGGTGGCCATCCAAAACTACCAAGCTGGTCGTACCCAACCTGCCCTCCCACTTTTGAAAAAGGGGCATAGTTATGACTTGACGGCCGATCTTGAAGCTGTCCCAACAGGCTCAGTCTTTTTGAAAGTCAGCTTTTTGGACCGTTATGACAATGAAATCAAACAGCTCATTGAAAAAAGTACCCACATGACCTTTGTTTACCCTCACGAGGCCTATACCTACCGTATTTCTCTCTTGAGTGCAGGGGTCAAAGAGCTAGATTTCTACAACTTAAAACTGGAAGAAACAGGAGAAGAACATGTTTAAACAACTGAATCCTATTCTCCCTGTTAAGGAGATACTCAAGGAAATTAATGGACTAGCCGATGAAATGGCTGGTTTGAGCAACCTTGAGTTGAAAAATAAAACGCAGGAATTTAAGGAGCGTTTGGCTCAAGGAGAGAGCTTGGACGACCTCCTGCCAGAAGCCTTTGCGGTTGTTCGTGAAGCGGATAAACGTGTGCTAGGCATGTTCCCATATGATGTTCAGGTCATGGGAGGCATTGTCATGCACCAAGGTCATATCGCTGAGATGAATACTGGTGAGGGGAAGACCTTGACGGCTACCATGCCAGTCTATCTTAATGCCTTGTCAGGTGAAGGGGCTATCCTTGTTACGACCAATGAATACTTGGCTATCCGTGACGCCGAAGAAATGGGTCAGGTCTATGAGTTCCTAGGTTTGACAATTGGTGTTCCCTGTGTGGAAGGCAGCAATGAGATGGAACCGGCAGAAAAGCGTGCTATCTATCAATCAGACATCGTTTACACGACCAATTCTAGCTTAGGCTTTGACTATTTGATTGATAACCTTGCTTCTAACCAAGACGGAAAATACATGCGTCCCTTTAACTATGCTATTGTCGATGAGGTGGATTCTGTCCTCCTTGACAGTGCACAGACACCTTTGATTATCTCTGGTGCGCCCCGTGTTCAGTCTAACTACTATGGGATGATGGATACGCTTATGACCACTTTGGTTGAGGGTGAGGACTATATCTTCAAAGAGGAAAAAGGTGAAGTCTGGTTGACTACTAAAGGGGCTAAGGCTGCTGAAAATTACCTTGGTATCGGCAACCTCTATGATGAGGAAAACAGCACCTTTGCCCGTCACCTGCTCTTTTCACTTCGTGCCCACTTGCTCTATAAAAAGGATAAGGACTACATTATTCGTGATGGCAAGAAGGGGCCTGAAGTGGTACTTCTTGATAAATCGACAGGTCGTCTCTTGGAATTGACCAAGCTCCAAGGTGGACTCCACCAAGCCATCGAAGCCAAGGAATTAGTGGCCTTGTCACAAGAAACCAGAGCCATGGCTTCTATTACTTACCAAAGTCTCTTTAAAAAATTTAAGAAAATTTCAGGGATGACTGGTACTGGTAAGGTTGCGGAGAAAGAATTTCTCGATACCTACGGTATGAAGGTTATTCAAATCCCAACCAACCGTAAGAAACAACGTATCGACTACCCAGATAAGATTTATGCGACCCTACCAGAGAAGGTCTTTGCCTCTTTGGAGTATGTTAAGCATTATCATGAAAAAGGCAATCCAATCTTGATTTTCGTTGGTTCAGTGGAAATGTCAGAGCTTTATTCTTCTCTGCTTTTGCGTGAAGGAATTGCTCATAACCTCCTAAATGCCAACAATGCGCCACGTGAGGCTGAGATGATTGCTGAGTCTGGACAAATGGGTGCCGTGACGGTTGCGACGTCAATGGCTGGACGTGGAACAGATATCAAACTCGGCAAGGGCGTAGCTAAACTGGGTGGATTGGTCGTAATCGGTACGGAACGTATGGAAAGTCAACGTATTGACTTGCAAATTCGTGGCCGTTCTGGACGTCAGGGAGACCCTGGTATGTCTAAATTCTTCGTCTCACTTGAAGACGATGTGATTAAGAAATACGGTCCATCATGGGTTCACCGTACCTACAAAGAATACGCCATTAATGATCACATTGAGCCTAAGGAACTGACTGGTCGCAAGTATCGTAAATTGGTTGAAAAAGCCCAAGAAGCTAGTGAGAGTTCTGGTCGTACCTCACGTCGTCAGACGCTTGAATTCGCAGAAAGTATGAACATCCAACGTGAGATGATTTATGCTCAACGTGACCGTCTTATCTACCACAATCAAGGTTTGGACACTGTTATCGAAGAGGTTCTTGACGATTTCATCGACCAAGCTATGGCTGAGGAAGATTTCTCAAAAGCGGAAAATCTTTACCATTTCATCTTGCGTAATATCAGCTTCCGCATCAATGAAATTCCTAAGGATTTAGACCTCAACAATCGTGAGCAAGTCTTGGAACTCATCTACCAGTTTGCCTATCGTGAACTTGATGCTAAGAAGCAGGAGTTGAAAACCAAGGAACTTAACGAGTATTTCCAACGCCTATCCATGCTTAAGGCTGTGGATGACAACTGGGTAGAGCAGGTAGACTATCTGCAACAACTCCAAATGGCTATCGGTAGCCAGCAACTCAGTCAAAAGAACCCTATTGTCGAATATTACCAAGAGGCATACAAGGGCTTCGAAGCCATGAAACGTCAAATCAGAAAGGATATGGTTCGTAATCTTCTCCTTAGTCAGGTGCAAGTCACTAAAAAAGGAGATATCATCAGCCATTTCCCATAAAATAAGGAAATTATGACAGTATATAACATTAATTTAGGCATAGGTTGGGCCAGCAGTGGTGTCGAATATGCTCAGGCCTATCGTGCTAAGATTTTCAGGGAAATGGGGCAAGAAGCAAAATTTGTTTTTATGGACCTCATCCTTGGGGATAATATCGAGCATATGACTAGCAAGATTGGTTTTTCAGACGATGAAATCATCTGGCTCCATAACTATTTTACAGATATCAAGATTGCGCCATCGACCATTAACCTAGCAGAAATTGAGGCCATTCTACCTGCCAATCCTGAGCGCAAGGAAGTTGCTGGTCGCCTCGTTCGTTACCATTATCCACAGGATGATATGGTAGTGGCATGTAACCTTCGTGCGATGGACGAAGATGCAGTGGAAACCGTCAGCTACTTTGTCAATGACAAGCTTTTGCGCAAGGACTTTTACTCTTACACTCGTTATTGTAGTGAGTATTCTGCGCCTAAGGACAATCAAGCCAAGGTTTACCAACGTCGTTTTTATAACGAAGATGGGTCTACAGCCTATGACATGATTGTAGGAGACAATAATCAAGATATCTATCGTTTCCCTGATCAGGTCCTCTATGGTAAGCAAGAATTCCTTCGCTATTTCTTCAAACGTCTGGCCCTAACTAAGGATGATGTGGTCATTTTGGACCGTGAAACAGGGATTGGTCAGTTGGTCTTTGAAGAAGCACAGGCTGCTCGCCTAGGTGTCGTTGTTCACGCTGAGCATTTTAGTGTCAATCAAACTGATGACAACTACATCCTCTGGAATAACTATTACGAGTACCAATTTACTAATGCGGACAAGGTTGATTTCTTTATCGTGGCGACTGATCGTCAGAAGGAAATCTTACAGGAGCAGTTCCGTCGCTACACCAACCATGATCCAAAGATTTATACCATTCCGGTGGGAAGTCTGCCTGAATTGGTTGGACAAGACAAGCCACGTAAACCATTCTCAATGATTACGGCCTCACGTTTGGCCCAGGAAAAACACATTGACTGGTTGGTTCGTGCGGTTATTGAGGTTCATAAGACCTTGCCAGATATCACTTTTGATATCTACGGTAGTGGTAGTATGGATGCCAAGTTGCGTGAGATTATTGTTGAAGCACAAGCTGGCGACTATATCCGACTCATGGGCCACGCTGACTTGACTGACATTTATAGCCAGTACGAAGTCTATCTGACAGCTTCAACCAGCGAAGGTTTTGGACTTACTCTTATGGAGGCGGTTGGCTCAGGTCTTCCGATGATTGGATTTGACGTTCCTTATGGGAATCAAACCTTTATTCAGGATGGGGCCAACGGTTATCTCCTTCCCGTCGCTGAAAATCACGTCGTGGATGTTATCACCAAGTCCTATAAGGATGCCATTGTCCGTCTCTACGAAGAAGGCAATATCGAGGCTATGCGCCAAAAATCTTATGACCTTGCCAAAGGCTTCTTGACTAGCCAAGTCAAGGCAGCTTGGAAACAGTTACTTGAGGAGGTACGCTCATGATATTCTTATGTGATTACTACAATCAAGCCAGTAAGGATTTGGCTTACTCTCTTCAGGCAGCAGGCTACGATGCCACAACAGTTGTTATCAATCCAGATGGATTCCTCCCTCAAGGAGCTCTCTCTCCTTTCACCTACTATGTGGAAGCAGCAGAGGAAACAGGCAAACCACGCTTTTTCAACCAAGTTCCTGTGCCAGCCTTTTGGGAAATTTCAGGGAACAATCAGATGGCGCGTGTGTCAAACCTCACTGAAGAACGTGCCCGCATCACTTATCCTGAAGGGAGCAAGGCTCGTATTGTCAAAAGTGTCGAATGGTTGGACAAGTCAGGTAAGATTCGCCAAGTGGATCACTATAACAAGTACGGTTTCTGCTTTGCCAAGACCACTCATGATGAGAATGGTCAGGCACTCTTTACCAGCTACCAAACCAAAGAAGGCGACGAACGTATCTTGGAAAATCATCTCACCGGTGATATTCTCTTAACCTTACCAGGTCAAGTCCTACGTCGTTTCGCCAACCGTACCGAATTTGTCAAAGCCTTCCTAGCTCAGGTCTTTGGTGATATCGACCACATTATCTTTAATAGCTTGGCGACACCTTTCATCGTCTCATGGACTATGGAAAATCAAGGTGCCACTGATGTCCTTGTCTGGCAAGAGCCGCTGGGTGATGTCCGTCCAGGTAATATGAATGGTATCTTGGAGGATAATTCAGCCAGAGCCAATGCCATCATCATTCCTGATAAGGCCACTTATGAAAAGGCCTTGACCTTGGCGCCAGAGGACAAACATCATAAGATCTTGTCTCTTGGCTATGCCTATGACTTCAAGGTAAATCATGGCAAACCTCGTAATGCCTTTATCGCAACCAATTCAGACCAAATTGAGCGTTTGGAAGTCTTGGTTGAGTCACTCCCTGATGTGACCTTCCAGATTGCAGCGGTCACTGAGATGTCACCAAGATTGCTTTCAATGATGCGTTATTCAAACGTTGTGCTCCATCCAAACGCTAGTCACAAGCAGTTGGACAAGCTCTATCAAGAGTCTGACCTCTACTTGGACATTAACCATCATAATGAATTGTATAAGGCGACACGAACTGCCTTTGAACACCAATTGTTGATTTTGGCCTTTTCGGAAACAGCTCATGGTCCTGTCTATACAGCACCTGAGCATATCTATGCCAGTCAGAACCATCCAGCTATGGTTGCCAAGATTAAGCAGGTCCTAGGCGATGATCAAGCCATGAAAGAAGCCATGCAAGCTCAAAAAGCTCAAGCCAACACCCTGACTGCCTCTGAGTTGGCCGACCGCTTACAATCACTTTTAGGAGGAAATCATGTCTAAAAAAGATTTATTCTACGGTGACGTTGAAGGCCGTATGGAAGAACTCAAGCAAAAGCCTATCACAAAAGAAAAAGAAACCAGAGGAGAGAAGATTAACAAGAGCTTTTCAATCATGCTCGGACTTGTTATTATCATCGGTTTGATCTTCACCCTTATTGGTTTGTTGAGGTAGTCTTATGATGTTAGTATTTATGGTTCTAGCAGTGATTCTTTCGGTTGCCCTTATCGTCCTAGTGACCATCCAACCGCGTCAAACGCAGATTTTTTCAACGGATGCCACGAGTAATATCGGTAAACCAAGTTATTGGGCTAGCCAACCGATTCGAAAAATGTTGACCTTGGCTATCAGCATAGCCCTCTTTATCCTCTTACTTATTTTTATGATTGTTTCTTATAAGTAGAGGACTTCCTACTATATAATAGAAAGAAGTATGTCATGCGCGTACATTTTACAAATTTATTTGGCCAGTCCTCACGTAGTGTGGCCTTGATTGCCCAAAATGATACCATGAAAATTGCCAAAGAGCTCGGTGCTAATGAACTAGGAATTTATTTCTATGATAGTAGCCAAGAGCCAGATGGAGAGCTTAATTCCCGCTTTGATGGGATTGTAGCAGGACTGAGTGTTGGAGATATTGTTTTCTTCCAGTCCCCATCATGGAATGGTAGTGAGTGGGATAGCCGACTACTCCGTAAATTCAAGGCTGTTAATTCTAAGACCGTTATGTTTATCCATGACATCCCACCTCTTATGTTTGATAGTAACTACTATCTCATGTCTGCTTATATTGACATGTATAATCTCTGTGATGTCGTCGTGGTGCCTTCTGAAAAGATGCGTGATCGACTGATTGAGGAAGGGTTAACAGTTGAGAAGATTATCATCCAAAAACTTTGGGACTTACCTCACAGTCTTGACCTACACCAACCTAGTTTCCAGAAGAAGATGATTTTTGCTGGGAATCCAACCCGTTTCCCACACGTCCTAGATTGGAAACAAACGACACCTCTCCACGTCTACGCTGAGAAACAAGAAGATAAGGATTATTCCAAAGTCCACCTCGAAGGTTGGCGTAATAAACATGAGCTTTTGCTAGAGCTATCTAAGGGAGGCTTTGGTCTGGTCTGGGGTAATTCAGAAAAACCAGAAGATGAGCTTGATTACTATAAGATGAACATCTCTTACAAACTCTCGACTTACTTAGCTGCAGGTCTCCCAGTGGTTGTACCTGACTACCTATCAAATGCGGACTATATTAGGGAACATGGACTAGGCTTTGTCGTTTCAAGTCTGGAAGAAGCAGACCGTTGTGTTCAAGAATGTACCGAGGAGCAGTATGCACAGATGGTGGCTAATGCTCGCCACACAGCCTATCTCATCAGTAACGGTTACTTCACCAAGAAACTTTTCATCGATGCTATCATGGCATTGAGTTAATGCGGAGCATAATTTTGATCAAGGAATTGAACTTATGGAAAACGAGGAGTATAGTGGACAAATTATTAGCAGTGTTTTAGACCAGAAAAACAATTAAATATACTTTTATTTGAGATGAGTTTTTAGGAAATTACTACCATTTATCAAAACTATCAGCTAAATCGTAATTAGGCAGTAGCATTTTGAAGCTACTGTCTTTTTATTTTGAATAATATATAATAATTCTGAATATTCCCAAGAAGTAATTGTGTTGAGTTTTATTAAAAAAAATATCAATTAAAGGATATTGTTACATTAAAATATCAAAAATCAGTTGACTTTACAGATGTAAATGTCGATGTAGGTGAGTAAAAGATGGGTGTTTTTAAAGTTATCTTCCCATAATATTGACTTCTATTTAATAATTGAAGATTTAAAAAAAATAGTTATTGTCTTATTTTGTAAAACCCCTAAATGCTTTTACTATAGAGTTAATTTATATTTATATTTTTATTTGTAAGGTTACTTATATTTTTTACAAACTCAAAATATAAGCTAATTTTACTTAGGAAATTTAAGTTAAATCGGAAGAGGTTAAAGAAAAACTAAAAGGTTAAAACTAAAACGCTAAAATGTTGCTACAATTTTAATAATATGATATATTTGAGATTAGGGAAATTCAATTTATATTATTTTTAGAAGTGACAAGAGTAATCAAAATCTAATGATTCCTTGTCTAGGAGGATATATGGGTAAAGATATCTTTAGTAAGAAGAGTCGTTTCTCGATTCGTAAATTGAATATCGGAGTCTGCTCGGTCTTGCTTGGTACTTTGATCATGATTGGTCACACAGCTCAAGCGGATGAAACGACATCTGATGGAGCAACAGTTGCAACCACAGCTGTCAGTGCAAGTCAAGGTGACGGAGCCTCAACCACAACTCCGCCAATCACAGCACCAGAAAGTGCCTCAACTACTACGGTAGCACCAGCAGCTACTGAAACAGTTACATCGATGTCGGTTGCACCTACAACATCAGTTGCACCAAGTGTAGCAGTAAGTTCAGAAGCACCAGCTTCAACAAGTGCTACAAGTTCAGCACCGGCTTCATCGGCAGCAACCTCAACAAGTCCAGTAGTTGCTTCAGAAGTTCCAGGTTCAACAAATGTATCAACTGCAAAACCGGCAACTGCCTCAGAGGCATCTCGTTCAGTTACAGCTTCGACGGCGTCAGTAACTACAGCAAGCTCAGAGAATGCAATCGCAAATAATGTTACGGTTTCAGAAACAGCAAATGTTCCTCGTGTACGTCGTCGCCGTGACACTGGGGGAACAGTCCGTGCAGTTGATGAAACAAGACTTGATCGTGTTACAGTAACAAAAGATAACTTTGATAGTTTCTTTAAAGAAGGTGGTACAGCAAACTATGATGAAACATCTGGTACCATCAAATTAACAGATGATGTATCAGGTCAAGTTGGTAGTGCTTACCTTCGTTTTAAAATTGATCCTAGGGAAGACTTTACCTTTACTGGTAAGGTAGATATTGGTGATAAATACGAAGGTCATACTGTAGGTGGTCGTCCAGGTGGTGATGGAGTCGGCTTCGTCTTCCATACAGGTAATGTAGATACTATTGGTCAATCCGGAGCGTCTATTGGTATGGGTACTATCAAAAATGCCTTTGGTTTCAAACTAGACTCATGGCACAACACTTCTAACCCAAATGCTAACCAAAATGCATCAGCCGATCCAAGATATGGTGGAAATGCATGGAGAAGTAATGCCTTCGGTTCATTCTACTCATCAAATAATGCTGGTAGGGTAACGACAAGTAGCTCAGCAGCAAAAGCTCTAAATCCAAAACCTAATGGCGAATGGGTAGACTTTAAAATTGAATATAAAGGTCAATCAAAAGAGTTTATTGTAACTTACGGTTCTGAAAAATGGTCAACTAATTTGAAGACTGCGAATGCTTCAATCATGGAACCAACTGCTAAGACTGCTCTTAACAACTCAAATGCAACTTATGCATTGTCATTCTTAGGAAGTACGGGTTCGGGTACCAACTTGCAACGTGTGCAAATTGAAAAATTTGAGTTTACTGCACCACAAATTGTACAAGTAGCCTTCTATGATGAAGCGGGTAATGAGCTTGCAGCAAGTAGTGCGATTCCAGGAGATAGAGATCAAGTTGTTAATTTGAGTAATATCGAAGCAGTACAAAAAGCTATTACGAAATTAAAGACTAAAGGTTATACACTTAAGGAAGTTAATTCTGATAAAGCAGAAACATATAACTCGGGAGCCAACACTGTAACACTAAGAAGTGGTGGACAGTTACTGAAGTATGTATTTGCAGTACCTACTCCAGAGGTAACTAAAACATTACCTTCAGATGGCGGTATGTTGCGAAACGGAGGTATTAAATCAACTGATAGAACTCTATCAGGGACAGGAACACCTGGTGCAACTATTAATATTAAAGTTGCAGGGAACACAGTTGTAGACAACGTAACAGTTGAAAGTAATGGTAAGTGGACAGCGACACTTCCAACTGGATTAAATAGTAATGTAACGACACAAGATCAATTAGTTCCAAAAGATAGTTTAGTAGTTACACAAAAAATAGGTGTCAGTGAAAGTGAAGCAGCAACAGTAGATGTTGCACTAGGTGAATCAAGTGTAGTGCCATCAACAGAATCAAAAGACCAACAAAGTATTGTTGCAGAAACTACAACAGTCACATTAAAAGTCCCTCATGATGCAGGGGTAACCTACTTTGATTATCCTAAAACAGGTGGTAGAAGTGAGGTAGCTATTAAACGCGATTCAATTCCTGGAGCGTGGGCTTCAAAAGATGCATCAAAAGCAGTAGTTACCTCTTACTCTACGGATGGTTTTGTTGATACAATCGTACTTGAAATGAAAGAGCAAATCCAACCAGGTAAAGCTAAGGTAATTTCAAATATTAAAGAAACTAAATATTCAAGTCCAGTTGGTTGGAAAGAAATTAATGTAGAAGAAAAACCAGATACAACACCACCAGTAGCACCAACTGTTAATAGTGTTAAAGTGGGGGCTACTAACCTTACTGGTACAGCAGAAGCTAATTCTACAGTAGAAGCTACATTACCAAATGGTAGTAAAGTAACTGCAACAGCAGGTTCAGATGGAAGCTTCACTATCCCGGTTTCAGGATTAAACGAAGGAGATACAATTAGGGTTACAGCAACAGATGCTGCTAACAACAAATCAACTCCTAGTGTAGTAACTGTAAAAGAAAATGTTCGTCCTGTAGTCAATATTCCATACGACGATAAAGCTAACCAAATTATCTATGTATATTCAGGTGAAGAAAATAATATCGAACTAAAAATTACCGATAACTCAGGTAAAATTGCTAAAGCGTATCTAGTATTTGCTCAAGACAATCGTACAGGTTTAGGAACAGAAGATACTGGATATCTAAATGGTAAAACAAAAAGTGCTTTATTCTTAAAAGCAAATAGATTTGGTTCAGAAACAACAGCTACGGAAGCAAATCCAGCTATCATTAAATTAACGGCAAATATTCCAAATGGATCTTACACAGATGGTACAGGAATAACTCGTTATGTCTATGCTGAAGATTTAGCAGGAAATACAAATTATGATAACGTAGGAGCTGCTGGTGATACAGGTGCACCAGGCCGTATTCGTTTTGTTTGGAAACCACAAACATTCAAATATAACTCTCAAGCACCATCAACACCTATTACATCAAGTGCTATTCCGGAAGCAAGTGCTATTGAAAAAGCTGTTAAAGATGCTAATCCAACTTTCAGTGACAAGATTGGAAGTGTTTCTATAGATGGTACTAATGTTAAGGTTACTTATAAGGATGGAAGTACAGATGTTATTCCAGCAAACTCAGTATTTACAATTGAACCAATTGCACCAAAAGTAACACCAGTTAAAAATCCATCAAGTCTGGAACAACCAGAAAAAGATGCAGTTAAGAAAGCTGTAGAAACAGCTAACCCAACAGCAACTAGGGTTGAAGTAGGTCAAGACGGTTCCACAACATTAACCTACTCAAATGGTTCAACAGCTACCTTAACACCAGCCCAAACTGTCAGTCAAGCAGATGTTACCCCCCCAGTAGCCCCAACTGTGAACCCAGTTACCGCAGGTGCTACAGCCGTCACAGGTACAGCCGAAGCCGGTTCAACTGTAGAAGTTACTCTTCCAGATGGCTCTAAGGCCACAGCAACAGCTGATCAAGATGGCAACTTCAGTGTTCCAGTCAGCGCCTTGAAGGAAAATGACACCGTATCTGTTACAGCAAAAGATGCTTCAAACAATACATCAACACCGACAACCGTTACCGTACCAGATACGACAGCTCCAGTAGCCCCAACTGTGAACCCAGTTACCGCAGGTGCTACAGCCGTCACAGGTACAGCCGAAGCCGGTTCAACTGTAGAAGTTACTCTTCCAGATGGCTCTAAGGCCACAGCAACAGCTGATCAAGATGGCAACTTCAGTGTTCCAGTCAGCGCCTTGAAGGAAAATGACACCGTATCTGTTACAGCAAAAGATGCTTCAAACAATACATCAACACCGACAACAGCAACTGTAGCGAAAGCAGATGATAAAGCTAAAGATGCAGATGGTATTAAAGAACCAGCAGCTAAGACACTAGTTAAAGATACAAGTGCACTGACTGATAATGAAAAATCCTCTGTTAAGACAGCTGTGGAAGCAGCTAACCCAGGAGCGCAAGCTGAAGTTTCAGCAAATGGTGATACTACAGTAACCTTCCCAGATGGTTCAAAAGCTACTTTGACAGGCGATAAGACCGTTTATGTTTCAGAAAATGGTGAATTACCAGACTCAATTGATTTGCCAAAATTAATCATAACTAAATGGGTTGATGAAAATGGTAATGAATTAAAACCAACAGATGCTAAAGCACCCGTTGAGTTGGGTGGTGCTAATGAAGCATTAGAACATGGAGAAATTGAAGGATATGTATTTGACAGAACAGTAACTGATAAAGTTGAGGGTACTGTAACTCATATCTTCAAACGAGTTAAAGCTGAAGCTGATACGACAGCACCAACAGCACCAGTTGTGAACACTGTTAAAGCAGGTGATACTGCCGTAACAGGTACAGCTGAAGCAGGCTCAACCGTAGAAGTAATCCTTCCAAATGGCGACAAAGTATCAGCAACTGCTGACCAAGATGGTAACTTTAGCGTTCCAGTTAGCGGTTTGGAAGAAGGTCAAACAGTTTCTGTGACTGCGACAGACGAAGCTGGTAACAAGTCAGATGCGACAACTGCAACCGTAGCGAAAGCCGATGATAAGACAGCGCCAGCGAAACCAGTTGTCGATACAGATCTTACAGGTAAGGCAGGTACTCGTACACCAATCGATGTTATTGCTGAACCAGGTACTAAGATTGAATTGTTCGATAAAGACGGTAACAAGATTGGTGAAGCTACAGCTGATGACAATGGTAAAGCCACTATCATACCAACAGTTGATATTCCGGAAGGCACTGTGACAGCGAGAGCGACAGACCCAGCAGGTAATGTCTCAGATGCTAGCGCCCCAATGCTTGCAACAAGGGGTGGATCAACAGATACCTTTAATAATAGTAAAGGTTCTGATGTTACTCCAACGGTTGTGAAACCATCACCAGCTGTAGATGTTCAGGCAGTGGATTCATCAGATAAGTACATGAATCTCAAAGCAAGAGCAACTATTTCAGCAGCTCAAAAAGACGCTTCTACTCTTCCAGCGACAGGAGAAGAAGCATCAACTGCAGCTGTAGTACTAGGAGGAGTTCTTGCAGCATTTGGACTTACCTTGGCAGGTAAGCGTAAAAAAGAAGACTAAGATATATTAAAAAACTTGTAGAAGTGATTTAATAAGTCATCGGAGTTTTCAAACAAAGAGACTCATCCCAAAATTGGGGTGAGTCTTTTTTTATTTGTTATGACAGGGAGATAATACTAACTTAGGTAATTCGTTCATTTATTTGTTATCTTTTTCTTTAAATAGTTTTAGAGTGTTTCTTAAATATAAACTAAAACTTTTGAAATTGTTATGTAATTATGACTTTTCAAAATTGTATTGCAAGTAGCAACAGCTTTCTTACTCTATAATAAGACTTTTTAATCTGGTACTTGTAATAAAGATTTTTTTTTAAAGTAAAATAATTTATTTATCAAGTATTTTAT
>SKEM01000489.1_pt1 | contig 20987 bp, 23 predicted proteins | sample 4826731 | NCBI WGS metagenome assembly SKEM01 (sample SAMN11008809, study PRJNA524170) | human gut metagenome | biome: Human fecal sample; material: Feces; isolation source: fecal sample from pouch patient p37 | host: Homo sapiens | place: Israel: Tel-Aviv | collected 2015-07-27
CCACCCCACCGGCCAACGCCGAAGAGGGGGCACCCACCGGCCAGTGGATGCCCCCTCTTCACCCTGCCACTTGACAGGAAACCCCTACATATCAGTCGACGTCGACGATGACCGGGACGTGGTCCGAGGCGCCCTTGCCCTTCCGCTCGTTCCTGTCGATCGCAGCGCCGCGCACGCGGCCCTCGAATGCGGCCGAGCCGTAGACGAAGTCGATGCGCATGCCCTCGTTCCGGGGGAAGCGGAGCCTCTGGTAGTCCCAGTACGTGTAGTTCGTGACGCGCTCGCGGGTCACCTCGGTCAGACCCGCCCCCTCGAAGGCGGCGAAGGCCTCGCGCTCCGGCGCGGAGACGTGCGTGGCGCCCTCGAAGACGCTCATGTCCCACACGTCCTCGTCCCGCGGTGCGACGTTCCAGTCGCCGACCAGTGCGAGCGACTGGGCGGGCTCCGCCGCGAGCCAGCCGGCGACGTCGTCGCGCAGGACCCGCAGCCACTCGAGCTTGTACGCGTAGTGCGGGTGGGTGAGCTCGCGGCCGTTCGGCACGTACAGGCTCCACAGGCGCACCGGGTCGCTCACCGCGCCGTCAGGACCCGGCAGCCCGCCCACGGTCGCGCCGAGCGCACGCGCCTCGACGACGGGCTCGACGCCCTCCTTGGAGGACCACGTCGGCTGGCCCGGGAAACCGACCTCGACGTCGCAGAGCCCCACCCGGGAGGCGATGGCGACGCCGTTCCACTGGTTGAGGCCGTGCACCGCGAGCTCGTAGCCGGCGGCCTCGAGGGCCTCGCGCGGGAACTGCTCGGGCTTGCACTTGATCTCCTGCATGGCGAGGACGTCGACGTCCTCCCGCTCGAGGAAGGCGAGGACGCGGTCGACGCGCGTGCGGATCGAGTTGATGTTCCAGGTGGCCAGTCGCATGCGGGCAGGGTACCGGCCGGGTGCGAGACTGCCCCCATGCCGCAGACGCAGTCCCACGCCCAGCCGGACGGTCCCCGTACCGCCCTCAGTCGCCGTCGGGTGCTCGGCGCCACCGCCGCCCTCGCCTCGGCCACCGCGCTCGCCGCCTGCAACCGGCCCGGCTCCTCCGGGGCTGGATCCACCGCGACCATCGCGATGCTCACGCTCTGGCACCGTCTGCCCGACGCGGCCACGGCGGCTCTCGAGGCCATGGTCGAGGAGTGGAACAAGGCCAATCCCGACGTCCAGATGACCGCCCTCCACTTCGACGGGACCGCGGACGAGCTGGAGAAGCAGGTCGCCGACGCCGTCGCCAAGGGGAAGGTGCCCGACCTCGTGCAGGTCTAGGCCGAGGACCTCCCCGCCTGGTACGGGGCCGGCGACCTCTCCGACGTCACGAAGGCCGCCGCCTCGTACACGGGCTCCTACACGAAGGGCTCCCTCGCCCAGACGACCGTCGACGGCGTGCTGTGCGGCATCCCCCTCACCGTGGACCCCCTCGTCTACGCCTACGACGCAGCCGCCTTCACCGAGCAGGGGTGGAGCGCACCCGCCAGCTGGGCCGAGCTCAGCAGCGAGGGCTGGGCCGGCGGCCCGGCCGGCAAGTACGTCGTCACCTGGGATCCCGAGCGCTCCGCGCACCGCATGGCCGCCCTCACCACCGCCGACGGCGGGGCCTGGTTCCCGGCCGACGGCGGCACCTGGACCGCCGCCGTCGACGGCGAGGCCTCCCAGACGGTCGGCGCGGCCGTCCAGAAGGTGCTCACCGACCAGATCGACGTGCTCGCCGCGGGCGACTCGGCGGCGCAGGTCGTCCAGGCCTCCATCACCTCCGGCACTCTCCTCGGCGCGGTCGTGCGCGGTAGCGAGGTCGCCTCGCTCCTGCCCGACGGCGCCGAGGCGTGGACCCTCACCGCCGCGCCGACCGTCTCCGGCTCCGGCACCGCCGTCCTCGAGGGCGGCTCCTCCCTGTGCGTGCCCAAGGGCTGCGAGCAGACCGCGGACGCCCTGCGCGCCGCCCACTTCCTCGCCGGGCACGTCCAGGAGCTCTCCGACGCCGGCCTCGTGGCCGCCTCGACCACCGCGACCCCGACGACGGGCGACGCACTCGCCAAGGCCTGGGGCGGCCAGGACGTCGCCGGCTTCCTCGCCACGACCGCGAAGGACGCCGCCGGCGTCACCTACGCGCCCGCATGGGACGCCGTCGTCGACGCGCTCAGCGGCGTCGGCTCCAACCCGACTCCGGCCGCGGGCGAGGTCGCCCCCGCCCTCGCGGCCGCGCAGCAAGCCGCCCAGCGGGGCTGAGCGGACCACCTCGGCGCGCGACCCCGTCACGCCACCACCCCCGCCGTACCTCAGGAGGACCCATGGGAACCGCACTCGTCACCGGCGCCACGAGCGGCATCGGTCAGGAGATCGTTTGGCAGCTCGCCGAGGCCCACCACGACCTCGTCCTCGTCGCCCGCGACCGCGCCCGCCTCGAGGCCCTCGCCGAGCGCCTCCACCAGGTCGCCGGCGTCGGAGCGCAGGTCCTGCCCGCCGATCTCTCCACCCCGGAGGGGCGGGCCGCCGTCGCCGCCCGACTGCGTGCCGCGGGGCGGCCCGCCGGGGCCGACGAGCCCGACGCCAGTGCGTCCGACGACGTCGGTGCGGCCCGGGCCGACCAGGCCGACGACCGCCCCCACAGCGCCGAGGACGTCGCCGCCCGCCCCGTCGACCTCCTCGTCAACGACGCCGGCTTCGCCGTCGGTCAGCGCTTCGTCGGCGGCGACCTCGCCCAGGAGCAGCGGGCGCTGGCCGTCATGGTGCAGGCCGTCCTCGAGCTCACGCACGCCGCCGTGCCAGGCATGGTCGAGCGGGGCCGCGGCGCCGTCCTCAACGTCTCCAGCGCCACCGCGCTCACCGCCATGGGCACCTACGCCGCCCACAAGGCCTGGGTGCGCACCTTCACCGAGGGCCTGGCCTCCGAGCTGCGGGGCACCGGCGTCACCGCGACCGTCGTCAACCCCGGGCTCACCCGCTCCGAGTTCCACGACCGCGCCGGCATGGGGGACCAGTGGCCCGGCGTCGCCTGGCTGCGCGCCGAGGACGTGGCGCGGGCGGCGCTCGCGGCCGTGCGCCGCGGCCAGGTCATCTGCACGCCCTCGGCCCGCTACCTCGCCGTCAACGCGGCCCTGCGGGTGAGCCCGCGCTGGCTCGTGCGCCGCGTCGCCGGCCACGCGAGCGTGCGGACGCAGTACTGACGCGGTACTCACGCCGCTCTCGCCGCTCTCGCCGGACGCTGACGCCAAGGGCGAACTCAGAGGCGCCTGTGTTCCCTGGCGTGTCGACTGATCGGCTGTCATGATCAGTGCATGGCTTCGATCACCTTCCAGGGAAACCCTGTCCAGACCGTCGGCGAGCTGCCCGAGGTCGGCTCCCAGGCCCCCGCCTTCGACCTCGTCGCCGGCGACCTCTCCGCCGTCACGAGCGACTCCCTCGCCGGCCACCGCCTCGTCATCTCCATCTACCCGAGCGTCGACACCGGCGTCTGCGCCGCGGCCCTGCGCGAGTTCAACCAGCGCGCCGCCGACCTCGAGAACACCACGGTCGTCTCCGTGTCCAAGGACCTGCCCTTCGCCGCCGCCCGCTTCTGCGCCGCCGAGGGCATCGACAACGTCGAGACCGTCTCCGCCTTCCGCTCCTCCTTCGGCGAGGACTACGGCGTCACCATGACCGACGGCCCGCTCGCCGGCCTCCTCTCGCGCGCCGTCGTCGTCACGGATGAGAACGGCAAGGTCGTCTACACGCAGCAGGTCTCCGAGGTCACCGAGGAGCCCGACTACGACGCGGCCCTCGCTGCCCTCGCCTGAGTCGGTCCCACCTCTCCGTCGCGGCCGCCGCCCACGCCCGGGGGGCGGCCGCAACGCGTGCGTCCGGCGGATCGCCCCGGTGCCCGGGGTGGGGCGTGGCGGCGGTCAGCCGGGTCGACGAGCCCGTGGCGGTGCGGTGCGCCTTCTGCCAACCCATTGCCATGGGATGAAGGTCCTATAACAGAAGGGTGTGAGAGTCGCATGAGGTCGCCAGGTGCGCCATGTGAGCTCCGAGCCGTGGCGGGCGCCCAGTACGGCTCCGTATCCTTGAGGGACACGTCCTACTGATCCCCAGGGCAGGACGCCCTTCCCGGAACACGTGGGACGTCTCAACGTCGAGCCGAGCCGGTCCTGGGAGGTGTGCCGTGCGCCGTCTGATCCGACTGATCAAGCGCCTCTGGAGCGAGTTCACGCACGCCTTCACCGGGTGGGCCGGCATCGCCCTCGCCTCGCTCCTCGGCGTGGTCCTCGGTGTCGGCGTCTACACGCTGCAGTACTCCGGGGTCACCGGCTACCTGGGCAACGACCCCCAGACCTGCGCGAACTGCCACGCCATGAACGAGGAGTACGAGGGCTGGCTCGCCGGGAGCCACCACGACGTCGCGACGTGCAACGACTGCCACGCCCCGCACGACAACCTCGTCGCCAAGTACATCAACAAGGCGGACAACGGCTTCTGGCACTCCCTGAAGTTCACCCTCGGCAACTACCCCGAGAACATTCAGATCCGCGAGCACAACCGCGAGATCACCGAGGCCGCGTGCCTCTACTGCCACGGGGACTTCGTGGAACAGATCGAGAACAGCTCCGCCCACAGCGGTGAGACGGTGTCGTGCATCCGCTGCCACGACGGCGTCGGGCACGAAAGGTGATGTGACATGAGCTCCTCAGCGAAACCCTCTCCCGAGCCCACCACCTGGACAGGGCCCCGCAAGAAGTGGGTGCCGATCACGGTGCTCCTCGTGGTAGCGGTGGCGGCCGGCACGCTGACGTGGCTGCTGACCACCATCTTCGACCACAAGCAGGAGGCGAAGACGCCCTTCACGGCGGTGGTCGAGATGGACGACACCACCTACGACCCCGCCGTGTGGGGGCAGAACTTCCCGCTGCAGTACGACTCGTACAAGCGCACCATCGAGGACACCGACGGCGACTTCGTCAAGGTCGACCCGACCGCCGACGACCCGCGCGAGTACCACACGAAGTCCCGCATCGACGCGGAGCCGCGCGCCCAGCACATGTGGCGCGGCTACGCCTTCGCGGTGGACTACACCGAGCCCCGTGGGCACGAGTGGGCCCTCACCGACCAGATGAACACGGAGCGCACCGACCCCGAGAAGTTCAAGCAACCCGGAACGTGCCTCAACTGCCACGGCTCCATGCCGGAGGTCTGGGACGAGCTCGGTGACGGCGACCGTCAGGCCGGGTTCGACGCGATGAACGCGATGAGCTACCAGGACGCCGTCCAGCACGTGAAGGGCACCATCGCCTGCATCGACTGCCACGACCCCAAGACGATGGAGCTCACCATCACGCGCCCCGCCTTCATCGAGGGCATCAAGGCGGCCAAGGCCGACGAGGGCATCCAGAACTACGACGTCAACCGCGACGCCACGCCGCAGGAGATGCGGACCTACGTGTGCGCCCAGTGCCACGTCGAGTACTACTTCAAGGGCGAGGGCAAGACCCTCACCTTCCCGTGGAAGAACGGTCTCACCGTCTACGACGCCATGGACTACTACGACGAGGTCGGCTGGACCGACTTCACCCACGCGGAGTCCGGCGCCCCGATCCTCAAGGCCCAGCACCCCGACTTCGAGACCTGGTCCCAGGGCGTCCACGCCGCCAACGGCGTCACCTGCGCCGACTGTCACATGCCCTACGAGCGTGACGGCGCCTCGAAGGTCTCCAACCACCAGATCATGAGCCCGATGGCGAGTGACGAGACGATCAACGCCAGCTGCCTCACCTGCCACCACGCGACGGCGGATGAGATGCGGGACCGCGTCGACACGATCCAGACCACGTGGGAGGACTCGCTCAACGTCTCCTTCACGGCCCTGGACGCGCTCATCAATGACATCACGGCCGCGTCGAAGGACGGATCCGCGACTGAGGAGCAGCTCAAGAGCGCCCGCGACTATCAGCGCAAGGCGCAGTTCGTCGTCGACTACTCCTTCTCGGAGAACGGTCGAGGCTTCCACGCCCCCGCCTACTCCGTCTCGATCCTCAACCAGGCCACGGACTGGGCCCGCTCCGGCCAGCTCGCCCTCAAGGGCGTCGAGACCGAGCACGGCAACGGGCCGGCGGTCGAGCTGCCGAAGATGCCCGCGGACAAGGACTGAGCGAGGCGATCAGCGCACGCACCCGCACCCCTGACCCAGGCCGGTCCCGGCCTCCCCGACACAGCATTGGTTCCTCTTCATGAACAATGACGGCACCAGGCCCACGCGAGACGAGCTCGAGGCCTTCCTCGCCACGGCTCCCGACAACCTCAAGGACTGGGCCCGCCAGCAGCTGGCCCAGGTGGACGGTGCGTCGGACCTCGCCGGGGCCGACGGCCCCACGGTCGGGATGCCGGACGGCTCCGACGCCGGCTCCGCGTCCGAGGAGGCTGTCCCCGACGAGGTCCCAACGGGCGCGCCCGACGGTGAGGCGGACCTCCATGAGGAGACCGACCCGGACCCGGCCGAGGACATCGAGCTCTTCGACCCGTTCCCGGACGACCCCGAGGACGAGGGAGCCGCCGACGTGGAGGACCTCCTCGAGGAGGACGAGGTCGTCCGGGACGGCGTAAGACGCCCCGGAGCCGCACGCTCGCACCGGTTCGGCCTGGGCCGGCTCCGGCGTCGCCGGTCCGGGGAGGGCGACGACGCGACGGCGGGCTCCGACGACGCGACTACGACGGCCCCTGAGGCGGCGTCCACCGCTGCCAGGGGCGAGTCCCGGCTGCAGCGCCGCACCGGGCTCACGGGCCTCAACCTCGTGCTCGTCACGCTCCTCGCGGCGTGCGTGGTCATCATCATCCAGCAGCACGGTCGCGGAGGGGAGGGGCTCACCGCCTCCGGCATGCCCTCGAACCACCCCGTCGTCCAGACCACGGACGCCGCGACGGCGCTCCCCACGGACTTCGCCTCGATGGACGAGGCGGTCCCGGTCGACGCCGACCGCGAGGCGGAGCTCAAGAAGGCCGCCGAGGCCGACCCGTCCGACATCGAGTCACGTCAGGAGCTCGGGGTGATGTACCTGCAGGCCGCCCTCTACCAGGACTCCATCACCTACCTGCAGCAGATCCTCGACCAGGATCCCGACAACGCGGACGCCCTGCTGACCATTGGCGTCGCCGAGTACCAGAGCAACCAGTACGACCTGGCCGAGACGCACTGGAAGAGCGTCACGGAGCTCCTGCCCGACGTCGCCGAGCCCTGGTACAACCTCGGCTTCCTCTACATGGCGCAGGAGCCGCCGAAGGTCGCTCAGGCCATGCAGGCCTGGGACAAGGTCATCGAGCTCGCCCCCTCCTCCGAGATGGCGGAGACGGCCCGAAGCCACCAGGCCCGGGTCCTCGGGGAGACCGGCACCGACGATGCCCACTCGTCGTCCGCCGCGACGCCGGCTGCCGGCCCCTCGACCGGCGGGAAGGGCTGAGACGATGGAGGTCACCCTCCCGGTCGCCGTCCTGGCCGGGATCCTGTCCTTCGCCTCGCCGTGCTTCCTGCCGATCGTGCCGGCCTTCGTGGGGCAGCTCGTGGGGACGGACTCCGGTGCGGTCAGCCGCCGCGGCGCGATGAGCAACGCCATCGCCTTCGTCGTCGGCTTCTCACTCGTCTTCATCGCGCTGTGGGCGTCGATCGGTCTGCTCGGCAGGTCGCTCGGCCCCTACGCGGTCTACGCGCGCATCGCCGGTGGGGCCGTGCTCGTCCTCATGGGGCTCCACGTCGCCGGGCTCCTGCGGGTCGGTGCGTTCGACCGACTGGTCCGCGCCGAGCTGCCCGCCGGCTCGGCGCCCTCGCCCCTGCGCGCCGGCGTCATGGGCGTCGTCTTTGGAGCAGGGTGGACGCCCTGCATCGGTCCGATCCTCAGCGGGATCCTGGCGCTCGCCACCATGAGCGCGACCGCGTGCAGCGGGGTGGGCCTCATGGTCGCGTACTGCGCCGGTCTCGGCCTGCCGATCATCGCCGTGGCGGTCGGGTCCGCGCAGGTGACGCAGCGATTCGGCTGGTTCCGGCGCCACCACGTCGGCGTCTCCCTCACCAGCGGTGCGGTGCTCGTCGTCATCGGCTTCCTCATGATCACCAACGTCCTCGCACGGCTCTCGGCACTGACGCCGTTGGCCGGAACCTAGAGAAAGCGACGCGATGACTACTTCCACGCCACCGCCGCTCGACACCGACGCCGCCCCCGACGCCGACCCGGCGCCCCGGGCGACCGAGAAGCGGGCTCAGACGACCGCGGCGGACGGTCTCGACTCGGAGGTGGGACTCAGCCCCCGCCAGTTCCTCCGGCAGGTCTACGCGCTCTTCTACAACAAGACCGTCGGGCTGGTCCTCATCCTCCTCGCGGGCCTCCTGTCCTTCCTCGGTGCGATCTTCCGCCAGGTGCCGCTGTCGATGCGCGGCGACGAGGACGCCATCGCGCGGTGGATCGAGTCGGTGCGGCCCGTCTACGGCGGGTGGACGGACGTGCTCAACGCCATCGGCGTCTTCACCATGTTCACCTCGGTGCCCTTCCTGGTGGTCATGGCGCTGCTGGCGCTGTCGATCATCGCGTGCACGGTCCACCGGATCCCGCTCCTCCTGCGCAACGCCCGCCATCCCCGCACGCGGGTGACCGCGGCCTTCTTCGAACGAGCCCGGCTGCGCGCGACCTACACGGTGCCCGTGGCGCCCGAGGAGGCCTTCGACGCCGTCGTGGCCGACGCCCGCCGCCACCGCATGCGCGTCATCCGGGAGGATCGGGGCCCGGCCTCAACGCCTACATGGACCGCAACGCCTGGGCCCCCTTCGGCACCGTCCTCGCGCACACGGCCTTCATCGTCATCATGGTCGGCTTCCTCGTCTCCGCGTTCACCGGCTTCCGGGACGAGGAGTTCAGTGTGACGGTCGGCCAGTCCCGTGACGTCGGGCACGGCACGGGGCTCACGGTGGTCGCCGACGACTTCAACGACGCGTACTACGAGGACGGGCAGCCCTCCGACTACGTCGCCGAGCTGACCCTCCTCAAGGACGGCGAGGAGGTCGCGCACCGTGACGACGTCCGGGTCAACACGCCCCTCACGTACGACGGCGTCATGCTCCACCAGGCCTACTTCGGCTTCTCGGCGATGGTGACGATCACGGACGGCTCCGGCAAGGAGGTGTTCGCCGGGGGCGTGCCGCTCGAGTGGACCACCCAGGACAAGAGCCTCACCTACGGGCGCCTGCCGCTGCCCGACGGCGGCGTGGCCTACGTCATCGGGGCGGCCTCGGGCGCGACCGGCACGGGCATCGCCCCCGGCCAGATCAAGGTGGAGACCTACGACTCGCCCACCGCCACCGAGGCCCAGGCCTCCACGACGATCGACGCCGGCGTGCCCACCAAGGTCGGCACCTACACCTACACCTTCGAGCGCGAGCAGAAGTTCACCGGCCTCATCGTGCGCCGCGACCCGGGGACCGGGATCGTCTGGGCGGGTTTCGGGCTCCTCGCCGCAGGCACCTTCCTCACCATGTTCCTGCGCCACCACCGCGTGTGGCTCCGAGTCACCGAGGAGGCCGACGGCGCACGGGTCCGGATGGCCTCGCCGGACCGCCAGGACTCCGGCTTCGCCAGGTCCTTCACGGACATGGCCGTCCGCACCAGCGAGCAGATCCTCAGCACCCAAGGAAGGACCCACGACGATGATTGAGTACTCTCAGGCGCTCCTCCTGCTGACGACGACCCTCGTCGCCCTGTCCACCATCGCGTACCTCGGCGCGGTCTTCGCCGTCCGCAGGGCGCCCCGCGCGGCAGCGGTGAGCGCGGGACCGAGCCGCACCACGGTCGTCATCGACACCGGGACCGCGGGCCGCGGCGTCGAGGTGACCGGGGGCGTGCGTCACGCGACCCTCCCGCGCTTCTCCGTGACCTGGTGGGCGTCGCGCGCGAGCCAGCTCGCCCTCCTCCTGCTCACCGGCTCCCTCGTCGCCAGGTGGGTCGCCGTGGGGCACGCGCCGCTGTCCAACCACTACGAGTTCGCGGTCGCCTTCGCCTGGGGCATGCTCGTGGCTCAGGTCTTCTTCGAGTGGCGCTACCGGGTGCGCACCGTCTCGATGATCGTGGTCCCCGTCATCCTGGGGATGCTCGTCTACGCGTCGACCCTGTCCTACGAGCCGAACCGCCTCATGCCGGCGCTGCAGAACTCGCCCCTGCTGACCCTGCACGTCCTCACGGCCTCGATCGGCTACGGGGCGGCGGTGGTCTCCTTCGGAGCCGCGGCGATGCACCTCCTGGCTCCGCGCGTGCGGTGGCGAGGGTGGCCCAGCCAGGAGGTCCTCGACGACCTCGCCTACAAGGCCACGGTCGTGCCCTTCCCGATGCTCACCCTCATGCTCATCCTGGGCGCGCTGTGGGGCAACGTGGCCTGGGGCCGCTACTGGGGCTGGGACCCCAAGGAGACGGCCGCGCTCGTCACGTGGCTCATCTACGGCGCCTACCTGCACGCGCGCGTCACCCGTTCATGGCGCGGCAACCGTGCGTCCTGGCTGCTCATCCTCGGCTTCGTCGCCGTCATCTTCACCTACCTCGGCAACCTGTTCTTCGGAGGACTCCATGCCTACGCCTGATCCTGACGACGAGATGACCGAGTTCCTCGAGCCCGAGGAGGTCGAGACGAAGGAGCATCCCGAGGACGCCGCCGGGCCGCGGGGAGCGCGGCGCGCGCCGCGGCCCGCGGCCGACGCGCCCGCGTGGCGCGCCCGCTTGCGCCGGTCGAGCTTCGGCCAGCTCGCCGTCATCTCGGTGACGGCCTTCGCCATCGCCGTCGCCGCCTGGTGGGTGGTCAGGCCCGAGGACGCCACGGACACGCAGGTCAGCGCCGGCGCGGTCAGCCAGGGCCAGGGCGAGGGAGCCCAGAAGGCCCCCGCGGTGGGCCAGACCGCCCCGGGCTTCACCGCGACGGACCTCAAGGGCGAGCCCGTGGACCTCGAGGCGGTGACCTCCTCCGGCAAGCCCGTGTGGCTCGTCTTCGCAGCGACCTGGTGCACCGGGTGCCGCACCGAGATGCCGGACGTCGAGGCCGCGGCCGCTGAGCACCCCGACGTCGACGTCGTCGTCGTCTACGTCGGCGAGGGGACCCAGACGGTGAGCTCCTACGCCGAGCGCATGGGCCTGACGACGGCCCAGGTCGCGGACCCCACGCAGACGGTCTCCGCCGCGTACGGCGTCATGGGGCTGCCGACCCACTACTTCATCGGCACCGACCGCACCGTCGCGGCTACTCGGGTCGGCGTTCTCGGACCCGACACGATCAGCTCCGAGCTGGCGAGCATCAACGCCGGCTGAGCCGGGGCCGCGCCGCGTCGGACGACGGCCCGGTGGCAGGGGCGGGCGGCCCCGCTCCCGCCGGTTCCGGTGCTCATTCGTGACCATGATCCGGGCCACCACAGGACCTTCCGAGCCCGCTCACGCACGCCGGTCGCCTAGCCTGGGGACGTGACCACCAACGCCGCCCAGCGCGCACGCCTCGCCCAGCTCGTCTCCGACCTCGCCGTCGTCCGCGGCAGGGTCACCCTCGCCTCCGGCCTCGAGTCCGACTTCTACGTCGACATGCGCCGCGCGACCCTCCACCACGAGGCCGCTCCGCTCATCGGCCACGTCATGCTCGACATGCTCGAGGAGGCCGGCCTCGGCACGGACGAGGTCGACGCCGTCGGCGGCCTGACCATGGGCGCCGACCCGGTCGCCACCGCCATGCTCCACGCCGCCGCCTCCCGCGGCCTCGACCTCGACGCCTTCGTCGTCCGCAAGGCCGCCAAGGACCACGGCATGAAGCGCCGCGTCGAGGGCCCCGACGTCGCCGGCAAGAACGTGGTCGTCCTCGAGGACACCTCCACCACCGGCGGCTCCCCGATCGAGGCCGTCGGCGCCCTGCGCGAGGCCGGCGCCAACGTCCTCGCCGTCGCCGTCATCGTGGACCGCGACACCGGCGCCAAGGAGCGCATCGAGGCGGAGGGCCTGCCCTACCACGCCGCCCTGGGCCTGTCCGACCTCGGGCTGGACTGACCCCACCGCAAGCTGACTGGAGGCTCCCATGACCGCCACGTGGTTCGCCGTCATCGTCGTTCTCGTCCTGCTGCTCGTCGCCGGCTACTTCTACGGCGTCGGTGTCCGGGGCCGTCACCTCGTGGCGGCGGGCGCGAGCATCGACGAGGCGTGGCGCGGCGTCGAGGCGAGCCTCGTCGGCCACCACCAGGCGGCGGAGTCCCTCGTCCGCGCCGTCGACGAGCGCGGGCTCGTCACCAGCTCCCAGCGCGAGGCCGTCGAGTCCGCCGTCGCCGACGCCGCCCGCACCGGCACGCCCTCGGACCGCGCCCGCCGCGAGTCGCGCCTCAACGACGCCGTCACCGCGCTCAGTGCCGTCCTCGACGCCTCGTGCCAGTCGCAGGGCGGGGACGCCGAGGTCAAGGCCGCTCGGGCCGCCTACGAGCAGGCCTGGGACGACGTCGACACCGCCGGCGCCCGCTACAACTACCTCGTCCCCAGCTACAACCGCCTCACGCACGGGATCTTCAACACCGCGCACACCCGACGCACGGGCCGCCGCCCCGTCGAGAACTTCTTCCCCGGCGCCGGCCTGTGAGCCCGGCCGCCGGCACCGAGGACGTGACGAGGCTCCCCGCTCCACCGTCTTTCGATTTTGGAAAATCGTGGTTACGCTGGGGCCATGAGCAGCATCGGTGAGCGCGTGAGGGCCGCCCTGGCGGAGGCGGGCATGAGCCAATCGGCACTGGCCCGAAAGGTGTCCATGAGCGACTCCGCGCTGTCCAAGTCGCTCGCAGGGTCCCGCGCCTTCTCGTCGATCGAGGTGGCGCTCGTCGCCGACGTGCTGGACGTGTCCATGTACGAGCTCGTGACGGGCGAGCCGGATCCCTACGAGGTCCGCGTCGCCGCCCGACACGCCTACGACCCCGACGCCGGCTCCTACTCGAGCTCCCTCGTCGAGGACCGCCAGGTCCTCAAGGACATCGCCCTCGTCTACCGCCAGGCCTTCGCCTCGTGAGCGCCGCCGGCCGCCGTGCGGACCCGCTCGACCTCATCCGGGGCCGCAGGGCCGCCGGGCTCCGGACGCTGCTCGAGGTGGATGACGCCTCAGCGGAGGGCTCGCGCCTGGGCCTCGACCTCATCGAGCGCGTCGAGGAGCGCCTCGGCGTCGACGTCATCGTCATGGACATCGTCGGCGCAGGCTACTCCTTCATCGTCGCGGGGCGCCCCGTCATCCTCGTCGACCGCGAGGGCGCCTGGTTCCGCGAGAACTTCACGATCGCGCACGAGCTCGGCCACCTCGCCGCCGAGTCGGACTGCCTGGGCGAGGTGCGCGGCGTCAACGACTCCGAGCGCGCGGCCAACGCCTTCGCCGCCGAGCTGCTCCTGCCCGCCGAGCTCCTGCGCGCCCTGGACTGGCCGAGCCTGACGCCCGCTGCGGTGGCCGACCTCGTCTGGCGTTGGGGCGTGTCCACCCCCTCGCTGCGCTACCGCCTCGAGAACCTCGGGATCGAGCCGTCGCCCGAGGTCGCCCTCGCCCTGGAGGGTTCGACCTTCGAGCTCCTCGGCTCCTCGTGGAAGCGGACGGGGGTCCCCGAACTCATCGCCGAGCGCCGGGCCCGCGCCGCGCGCCGCCGCTTCCCCGACGCCCTCGTCGGAGCGCTGCGCACCGCCGTCGCCGAGGGGCGCGCACCCGCCGGGTCGCTGGAGTTCGTCCTCGGTGGCGAGGGCGCCGCCTCCCCGGAGCAGGAGGACGTCGACGACGCCGCGGAGCTCGACGACGACCTGCTGGACGGCCTGGTCTGAGCCGTGTCCGCGCCACCATTCTTCTTCCCCGACAACACCGTCCTCATCAACGTCGGGATCCTCGGCTACGCGCAGCACCTGCGCGACTTCACCCAGGGGCGGGGGCGCTGGTGCGCGACGGTGCGCCACGAGTGGCGGCGCAGCCTCGAGGTGCTCGAGGGGGACCACGAAGGCCTTGCCGACGCCGACGCCGCCTTCCGCGATCTGTGCGGGACCGCGATCTCGCCGGACCCCGCCGAGATCCGCGACGTCGAGGCGCTCGTGGCACGCATGCGCGCACCGGGGGACGCGCCCCACAAGCACCTGGGGGAGGCCGAGACCATCGCGGTCATCCGGCGCCGCGCCGAGCTCTCCGGGGCCGTCTTCATCTCCGACGACCGCGACGCGCTGGCGCGAGCAGGCGAGGAGGTCGCCGTGAGCCGGTGCCTGCGCACGCCGGACCTCCTCGCCTACTTCGAGGTCATGGGGCGCATCAGCCGGCAGGACGCCCACCGCGACCTGGGCCTCCTGAGGTCCCTCGACCGGCACGTGCGACCCGCGGACCCGGGGCGCTACGACGTCCTCGTGGACGCGCTCCTGGCTCGGGTGGCCGCCGCCCGCACCAGGGCGGCCGGCGGGACTGCGCTGCAGCGCCCGACGGGGCCCGCCGCCGCGGCCGGCGTCCGGGACGCCGCCCGATGAGCGCCGCCGGCCCCGCCGCGGGGCTCCCCGCGGAGCGCGACGAGCCGGCGGACCGGCGCGTCGTCGGCGTCGGCCCGTGGCCCGGGGGAGAGGCCGCCTGGCCCGACGACCCCCGCTACGACCCCGGGCTCCTGCGAGACGGGGACCGCCGCAACGTCGTCGATCGCTACCGCTACTGGACCGTCGAGGCGGTCCGCGCCGACCTCGCCGCCCGCGCCCACCCGCTCCACGTCGCGATCGAGAACGTGAGCCAGGACCTCAACATCGGCTCCATCGTGCGCACCGCCAACGCCTTCAACGTCGGGGCCGTCCACGTCGTCGGCCGGCACCGCTGGAACAAGCGCGGCGCGATGGTGACCAACCGCTACCTCGACGTGCGCCACCACGCCCGGCCCGCCGAGCTCCTCGCGTGGGCGGCCGCCGAGGGCTACGAGGTCGTCGCCATCGACAACGGGCCCGGCTCGCGGCGGCTCGAGGGCGAGGCCCTTTCCGAGCGCTGCCTCCTCGTCTTCGGCTCCGAGGGCGCGGGGATCTCCGAGGAGCTCCTCGCGGGCTCGTCCCGCCTCCTGCGCATCGGTCAGTACGGCTCGACCCGCTCCATCAACGTCGCCGCCGCCGCGGCCGTCGCCATGCACGCCTGGGTCCTCCAGCACGCGGGCCCAGCCCCGGACTGACGACGGCAGCCGGCGGGCGGCGCCTGCGCGCGGCTCGGCGCCGTCGTGCGCAGCCAGGCGTCAGCTCAGACGCACGAGCGCCGTGCCCGCGACCATGATCGCGAGACCGAGGAGCTGCAGCGGCGACACCGGGCGCCGCCGGGCGCCGAGCCAGCCGAGGTGGTCGACGCAGACCGAGGAGCTCACCTGCCCCAGGAGCGCCAGGATCATCGTCATGCCCGTCCCGATGATGGGCACGAGGGCGCTCATGAGGAAGACGTAGGTGGCGCCGAGGAAGCCGCCGAGCCACATCCAGCGCGGACCGCGATGGGCCGTGCCCCGCTCGCGCGGGAGCGAGCGCGTGGCCAGCACGGCGACGACGAGGATGAGCGTCCCGACGGCGAAGCTGACGACGGCGGCCGGGAGCGCGGACCCGAGGGCGCGACCCAGAGACCCGTTGATCGTCGCCTGGGTCGCCGCGCCCGCACCGGCCAGTGCCGCGGCGGCGCGCCACGCCCAGCGGGCGGCTCCCCGGGCCCCGGCCGTCGCCTCGCGAGCCAGACCTCCGCGGGCGCGCAGGGCGACGGCGAGCACGACGCCGACCAGCACGAGGACGGCGCCGAGCGCCGCCATGACGGACAGTGCCCGCCGCTGGCCGCCGAACCAGCCGCCCGCGTCGATGGCGAGCGCCATGAGCACCTGCCCGACGACGGGCCAGATCGCCGTCTCCACGCTGCCCAGCTGGGGGAACAGCACGATGTTGAGGGTGAGGAAGACGAATCCGAGGACCCCGCCGGTCCACATCCACCAGCCCGTTCCCGCCCCGGGGGCGCCGGTGAGCGCCCCGACGCGGCCGGAGACCGTGAGGATGGTGAGGAGGAAGGCCGTGCCGACGCCGAAGTTGACGAGCGAGGCGAACAGCGGCGACCCGGCGGCGAAGCGCAGGCGGGAGTTGATGGCCGTCTGGACCGGCAGGCCGAAGCCCGCCGCCAGGCCGAGAAGGAGGGGGAGCATCGCCGGCGACGCTACCCGGGACCATCGCCCGGTTCACCTCACCGGCGATCCGTGGGAGAATCGGCCACGCACCACTGACTCATCACTTTCCTCAGGAGGCACCCAGTGGCCATTGCAACCCCGGAGTCCTACGCCGACATGCTCGACCGCGCGAAGGCTGGCAAGTACGCCATCCCCGCGATCAACGTCACCTCGTCGCAGACCCTCTCGGCCGCCCTCCAGGGCTTCGCCGAGGCCGAGTCCGACGGCATCATCCAGGTCTCCAACGGTGGCGCCGCCTACTGGTCCGGTCACACCATCGCCGACCGCGTCAAGGGCTCCCTCGCCCTGTCCGCCTACGGCTACGCCGTCGGTGACCTCTACCCGGGCACCTTCGCCCTCCACACCGACCACTGCCCGCGCAAGCTGGTCGACACCTGGCTCAAGCCCCTCCTCGAGATCGAGATCGAGCAGGCCAAGCGCGGCGAGCCCACCGCCTTCCAGTCCCACATGTGGGACGGCTCCGCCGAGTCCCTCGACGACAACATCGAGATCGCCGTCGAGCTCCTCGCCATGAGCAAGAAGGCCAACACCATCCTCGAGATCGAGATCGGCGCCGTCGGCGGCGAGGAGGACGGCATCTCGGGTGACGAGAACGCCAACCTCTACACCACGGCGGACGACGCCTGGAAGGCCGTCGAGGCCCTCGGCCTCGGCGAGAACGGCCGCTACACCACGGCCCTCACCTTCGGCAACGTGCACGGCGCCTACAAGCCGGGCCACGTCAAGCTCCGCCCCGAGCTCCTCGGCGAGATCCAGGACGAGGTCGCCAAGCGCCTCGGCGACCGCCTCTCCACCAAGGTCGGGGACAAGAACTCCCCGTTCGACCTCGTCATGCACGGCGGCTCCGGCTCCACCGCCGAGGAGATCGCCACGGCGGTCCGCAACGGCGTCATCAAGATGAACGTCGACACCGACACCCAGTACGCCTTCACCCGTCCCGTCGCGGACCACATGATGAAGAACTACGACGGCGTCCTCAAGATCGACGGCGAGGTCGGCAACAAGAAGGTCTACGACCCCCGCTCGTGGGGCAAGGCCGCTGAGGACGGCATGGCCGCCCGCGTCGTCGAGGCCTGCGAGCGCCTTGGCTCCGTCGGCTCCGCCTCCAAGCAGCACTGAGCCCGCCGGCCGGCGGCGCCACGTGCGCCCGTCGGCCCGGCCCCAGCGCCGCTGAGACAGACCGTCGCCCCGGTCCTCCCTCGTGGCGGACCGGGGCGACGTGCGTCCACCGGCCGTAGCCGGTTCACCCGGAGGTCGCCGAGGGCCTTGCGGCTGCGTCGCGGCGACGCGCTCACGAGAGCCGCGCGGGTGAACGCGAGGTGAATCGTGCAAGGTTTGCAGAAATCTCTGCTCCCTTGTGCAAGGATGAGGTGTCGCCGATCGGGCCGACCGTTCATCGCGGAGCCCTGTCGAACCCAGCGCACCTCGGGCTGATCCCGCCCACGCCGACGTGTCCAAAGGAGGACCACCATGCGCCCCGTCTCCCGCCGCACCGTTCTCGGAGGCTCCCTCGCAGCCGCCGTCGCCGCCACCCTCGCCGCCTGCTCCCACGGCTCGGACTCCGCCAGCTCGGACTCCTCCGACGGGGCCGGCTCGGGCAGCGTCTACTTCCTCAACTTCAAGCCGGAGGCCGAGGAGGCCTTCAAGAAGATCGCCTCCACCTACAAGGAGAAGACCGGCGTGACCGTCAAGGTCGTCACCGCCGCCTCCGGCACCTACGAGCAGACGCTCCAGAGCGAGGTCGCCAAGTCCAACCCGCCCACGATCTTCAACATCAACGGCCCGGTCGGCCTGGCCACCTGGCAGGACTACGCCCTCGACCTGTCCGACACGGACTTCGTCAAGGCCCTCACCGACGACTCCATGGCGCTCAAGTCCGACGACGGCACCATCTACGGCTCGCCGCTGGCCACCGAGGGCTACGGCATCATCTACAACGACGCCATCCTGCAGAAGTACTTCGCGATGGACGGCGCCGTCGTCACCTCCATCGACGAGGTCAAGGGCTTCGACAAGCTCAAGGCCCTCGCGGAGGACATCCAGTCCAAGAAGGACGACCTGGGCATCAAGGGCGCCTTCGCCTGCACCTCGCTGGCCCCCGGTGAGGACTGGCGCTGGCAGACCCACCTCGCGAACTACCCGGTCTTCTACGAGTTCCGTGACGACAAGGTCACGGACACCGACGACCTCAAGCTCACCTACTCGAAGAACTACCAGCAGATCTTCGACCTCTACCTCAACAACTCGACGGTCCAGCCCTCGGAGACCTCCGCCAAGACGGTCACCGACTCCATGTCCGAGTTCGCGCTCGGCCAGTGCGCCTTCGTCCAGAACGGCCAGTGGGCCTGGTCCCAGATCTCCGACGTCGACGGCAACACCGTCAAGTCGGAGGACGTCCACTTCATGCCGATCTACGTCGGCGTCGACGGCGAGGACAAGACCGGCATCGCCCTTGGTACCGAGAACTACCTCGCGATCAACTCCCAGGCCGACGAGGACGCCCAGAAGGCCAGCACCGACTTCCTCAACTGGCTCTTCACCGACGCCGAGGGCGCCAAGCTCCTCACCGACAACTCGGTCGTCTCCGCCTCGCCCTACAAGGCCTTCGCCGACCTCAAGCCGGCCGACCCGCTCGGCTCCGAGCTCGTCGAGTACCTCAACAACACGGAGCTCACCCCGATCAACTGGGTCTTCCAGACCTTCCCGAGCCAGGACTTCAAGGACCAGCTCGGTCAGCACCTCGCCCAGTACGCCGCCGGCAGCGATGACTGGTCCGCCGTGAAGGACTACTTCGTGTCCGAGTGGAAGTCGGAGAAGTCGGCCTGATTCGGTCCGACGACGCAGCCCGCGCCGCTCGCACGAGCGGCGCGGGCGCCGTCGTCAGCCGTTCCCCGTCCCAGCCCGGCCCGGCTCACCGGATCGGTCGAACAGAGGCACCATGACCAAGGCACTCAAGAAGTACTTCCCGATCTTCGCGGGGCCAACCCTGTTGGCCTTCCTCATCTCATTCATCGTCCCCTTCTTCATGGGGCTCTACCTGTCCTTCACGAAGTTCACCACCCTCACCAACGCGCGGTGGGTCGGCACCGAGAACTACGCCAAGGCCTTCGCCGAGCGCTCCGGATTCGTCCACGCCCTCGGCTTCACGGCGGTCGTCTCGGTCATCTCGATCATCACCGTCAACCTCGGCGCCTTCGTCCTGGCCTACCTGCTCACCCGCAAGCTCCGGGGCACGAACTTCTTCCGCTCCGTGTTCTTCATGCCGAACCTCATCGGCGGCATCGTGCTGGGCTACACCTGGCAGGTCATGCTCAACGCGATCCTCCAGCACTGGGACCAGACCATCGTCAACGACTGGCACCTGGGCATGGCGGGCCTCATCCTGCTCGTCAACTGGCAGCTCATGGGCTACATGATGATCATCTACATCGCGGGTCTGCAGAACGTGCCGCCCGAGCTCATCGAGGCCGCCCAGATCGACGGCGCGTCCCGCTGGGGCACCCTGCGCAACGTCACCATCCCGATGGTCATGCCCTCCATCACCATCTGCCTGTTCCTCACCCTGGCGAACACCTTCAAGATGTACGACCAGAACCTCGCGCTCACCAACGGCGCACCGCTCAAGCAGACGCAGATGGCGGCCCTCAACATCGTCGAGGCGATGTACAAGCAGGTCGGCAAGCAGGGCGTCGCCCAGGCCGAGGCCGTCATCTTCTTCGTCATCGTCGCCGTCATCGCGCTCATCCAGCTGCGCGCGACCCGTTCGAAGGAGGTCGACGCGTGAGCACCGCCGTCACCGCCAACCAGGACCCCGCCGTCGTCTCGGACGGCGGCTCCACCGGGCGCCGAGCCGCCGCCAAGCCGGCCCGTCAGAAGCAGGGCGCCGGTCGGAACCTCCTCACCGCGCTCCTGGCGATCCTGTCGCTCATCTGGGTCGTCCCGCTGCTGTTCATCCTGGTCAACTCCTTCAAGGGCAAGTTCTTCATCTCGGAGAGCCCCTTCAGCCTGCCGAACGGGGAGACCTTCTCCGGCTTCGACAACTACGTGACCGGCCTGCAGCTGTCCGGCTTCGCGCGCGCGATCGGCTGGTCGCTCTTCATCACGGTCGGCTCCGTGGCCGTCATCGTGCTGCTCACGGCCATGACCGCGTACTACATCACCCGCGTCAAGACGTGGTGGACGAGCCTCATCTACTACCTCTTCGCGTTCTCGATGATCGCGCCCTTCCAGATGGTCATGTTCCCGACCGTCAAGATCGCGGACATGCTCGGCCTCGCGACGCCGTGGGGCATGATCGTCCTCTACCTCGGTTTCGGAGGCGGGCTGTCGGTCTTCCTCTTCGCCGGCTTCATCAAGTCGATCCCGCTGGAGATCGAGGAGGCCGCCTACATGGACGGCTGCTCCCCGCTCCAGAGCTACTTCCGCGTCGTCATGCCGCTCCTCAAGCCGACGGCGGTCACGGTCGCCATCCTCAACGCCATGTGGGTGTGGAACGACTTCCTCCTGCCGAACCTCGTCATCGGTCAGGACGAGCGCTACAAGACGATCCCGATCGTCATCCAGATGCTCATCGGCTCCAACGGCAACCGCGACATGGGCGCCCAGATGGCGATGCTCGTCCTCGCGATCATCCCCATCGTCGTCTTCTACCTCTTCGGTCAGAAGCACATCGTCGAGGGTGTCGCCGCCGGAGCGGTCAAGGGCTGAGCAGCCGCAGGGGCTGACTCAGCGTCGGGGCCGGTCGGCCGTCACCGGGATCGTGGG
>SKEM01000662.1_pt1 | contig 20950 bp, 19 predicted proteins | sample 4826731 | NCBI WGS metagenome assembly SKEM01 (sample SAMN11008809, study PRJNA524170) | human gut metagenome | biome: Human fecal sample; material: Feces; isolation source: fecal sample from pouch patient p37 | host: Homo sapiens | place: Israel: Tel-Aviv | collected 2015-07-27
ATCGCTTGATATTTCTTCATTTTCTTGACTATCAGATACATCAAATTTTGATTTAATATACTCCTCTAAAGTCAAATTGTCAGTTTCGATATTCTTATACTTAAGTGCGATTGATAAATTAGTTGCAAAAATCATTAAACAAAATAGGTAAAACATGATTAACTACCTCCTTTATAGATTAAAATCATCAAAATCAAAATCTTCAATTGTTTTTGATTCTTCTGTTTTTTCTTCTTTTTCTTTATCTTCTAACACTTCTTCTTCAGATTCATTTTTAGTAATAATATTGTATAAATCATCAGCAGTATTATCAAAATTATCTCTTATTAAATGACCATATTTTTCATCAGTTTCAAAATATCTATCAAAATTATCAGCAACTTCTTCAGTTTCAATAAAATGTGTTCTCGTTTCCACAAATCCACCGATTTTATCAACCTCAACCTCATCTGGATTAGCTTGCTGAAATGCTTTTGCATTGATTAAAAACAAACCCATGCTTTCCTCAGACTTATTTTTAAGATATTTAGATATCGTTTCTGATTTATCTTGAGTATTCCATACATCAGCCTCTGCATAACCTAAAATACGACTATCTAAACTGTCTGCAACCATTCCTAGACCGCCATTGTTTTTTGCAAATTTTTGTGTGATACATACAGTATTTACTCCTCTACTCCCTTGTAAAGTGTTGATGTTAGTGTATATATTCTCAATTTCTTTTGCTAAATTCTTAATTTCTACACCATTAATCTCAACTTTCCCTATTCTTTCAGCACTATCTAAAGTGTTTCTATACTCATCCATTATCAATAAAATTTTGCCCATTTTGTTATTTCTAAACTTTTTGTTATATTGCTTAATATTTACACAACCATTTTTTCTAAATATTTCTGCCCTTTTTTGAGCTATATCATTTATTTTGATTAACATTTTATAAGTTTCAATCGGACTATCAGTGATAAACATACCTTTTTCTTCCCATTTTAATGGGAAATAATCATCTTTAGCCTTTATCGAAGCTATAAATACATCTTGATAGTCAAAATACCCATTTTCATCAGACAAATATAAAGCAGTAGTAATTAATCTAGTAGCGAGAGTTGACTTACCCATCCTTGATAAACCACCAAGTAATACAAAAAATGGTTTATCTTCTCTGGGATATTTAACTACATAATCTCCACCATCTGTTGCACCGATGTTTATTACACCCTCTTTTGCTTGCTCTAAAATATCTTTAAATTTAAACTCTCTTGATTTGACAGCAACTTTATACTTAAACTTAAGGTAGATAGTTTTGTCATTCTCACCATCAATTAGAGAGGGGGTAATACCTGTTATTAAGCCAATTTCGTTTAACAAGCTCTTAGCTTTTGCTTTATTTGTATTTTGTAAGACCATTTTTATCTTGATAAAATACTTATTTTCTATGATACTTTCTCCAAATGCATCATGCGGATACATGCCTAATTTTTCTTTAGTAGCATCTTGTCTTAATTTATTAATGATTTGTTTACCTTTTTTACTAAATCTGCTTAAATCAACTTCTTCAGATTCCTCTACAGCTTCAAAAAAGTCTAAATATCCTAATAGCTCAATTCTTTCTTTAATATCAATTGCTTTTTTAATTTTTAAATAGTCAGTTATCCAATTGTCAAATAAGATAAGCATTGTCTTATTTTCAGCTTTAGTATCAATCAAGTAATTAGCATTAGATGCAATATTAAATCTATTCATGTCAACATCATCTAATTTATCTGCAAATACTTTACTATTTTGATTTACTGCGATATTTGATAAAGCTAAATGCAATTCTCCATCCTCTTTATCCTCTGACAATTCAATCTGATTTGCATCTAGTTTGATATTTAAAAATGTTTCTAAATTGATTAATTCTGACTGATAATATTTAATAAATCCATACAATTCCTCATCTGATATATATAGTGCCAATTTTTCAAATACAATTTTTAAATCAGGTCTAAAAATTGCTACTTTATCTAATTTTGCTTTATTATTTTTTATTATCCATTTTTCTTTATAAATTAATAAAAGCGGTGCAAAAACTAATAAAATCAATACTATCGAAAGCAAATTAGAAACTATAAATTTAAAAATGATTACTAATGCTATAACAGCAATCAATACTATTGATGCAATTGATGATTTATCTTTAGTTTGTTCCTTATTTTTTTCTTTTTTCTCTTTCTTATTTGCTTCTTTTACTTCATCTTCTAATTTTGATATTTCTTCTTTATAATCATCATATATTTTATTTATTGTCTTGTATTTTAAATATACTTTCTTTTCTTTTTGTCTTTGACTTTGTTTATCTGACATTTTTTTAGATATTTTTTTTGTGCTAACAGCTAATTCTCCTGATTTTTCTCTTAAAATTGGACTTGCTGTGTTGTAAGCTAACTTGCTGTATTTAATGATATTATCTACTATTACTGTCGCTATTTCTTTAGCTTTAGTTAATAAATCTTTATCATCATTATTATTGTTGTTACTGCTTAAATTACTAAAATCAAAATTACTCATGATTAATGACCTCCTTTCTTTTTAAAAACTTTGCTCTGTCTTGTTCTTTAGCTGTATATAGTTGCTTTTCTATCTTTATTTCTACCTTATTTGTCACTGTTACAAATAATTTATTGATAGTCAAAAATTTAAGAAACTCTAATACATCAATGATTTCTAGTGCTGATATGTTAATAATATTATCATTTTCAGATTTGCGAGTTTTAAAGCAATATATAATTTCTAAGTTGCAATCATAAATTAAGATATCCTCCCGAAACTCTTTTTTGATAATCTTTTTTTGTATTTCTGTTAGTAAACTCGATTCAGAAACTACTAAAATATCTGCATATTGTTTAGTTTTTTCGATTTTTAAATCATCTAAATCGTCATAACTAATATTTCTTACCTTTAATTTGTATTTCCTCAAAACATCTTTAAAATCAATAATTGTGTCAATAAATAAAGACTTTTCTTTTGTTTTGTTAGCTTTTTTTAAGCTGACTCTACTATATTTGATTTTAAATTTATTAATAATATCCATAAAACTAACTAAATTTTGTGTACTCTCCAAATTATTTAAGTCAATTTTAGATTTGTAGTAATAGTTTTGTTTAATTTTATCTTTTTTTATAACTCTATCTTTTGCATAATCAGCTAATACTTTATTTAATCGAGAGTTATTGCAGTTTAATAGTTTAAGTAAATCACTCTCATATATTCCATCAGAATTGTTTACAATACTTAATAACTCTGCTGTATTTATTTTGCGATTGTTTAATGTCATACATCATCCTCTCCATTTTATTTTTTTACATACTATTTTAGTTAAGATTTTTTTCTAAAAATCACCTCAAAAATCATAAATTTTTATTTTAAAAAATTAAAACACCCCCTTTTGACCATTTTTGACAAAAAATAATTAAAATTTTTAATCATTATTTATTTTATTTAACCTCTTTAAAAAGCTTATTTATCAACCTTTATAGTTACTATTTTATAAAAAATAGTAAAATTTGATATGTTTAAATTACTTAAATTTACTGCATAGCTACCGCAGGTCTGTAGCAGGTCCACCGCACATCTGTAGCAACATCTCTCCACCTTTTTAATTAAAAATAAAAAGGTTTAAAACATTTGATAAATCAACCTTTTATTAATATAGCTTTAAAAACTACTTATTTATCAAGGTTTATTGTATTTTTTTAGATACAATTTTAATATATAATTTAATTATATATTGTTATTTATCTATAGTCAAATTTAAGCAACACCTCTCTAAAAACACTTGATTTCATTAGTTTATTTACTTATATATCAATACATATACCATTTTATATAGATTGTCATGTAAGTAAAAGGTTGATTTATCAAATGTTATTTAAAAGTGTTGTTTAAATTTGATTAAGTCAAAAAATGATGTTATAACTATAGATAGTTAGTTTACAAATTATATTAAATTAAATACAAAAATAAAAACTGGAGAGGATGATAATGTTAGAAATAAAAAAAGAAAAAATGACAGAAAAAGAGTTAGAGACTGTAGAGCTTAAATTTAAAAATAATGATTTAACCACTGAAGAAATTACTAATAATTTTAGAAACAGAATTGTTTCTGATTTTAATCAATTTAATTTTTTTGATATTGACTTAATTAGTCTATTTACAAAGGTCAATTGCAAAGTGCAATTTGTTGAATATTCTTTTGATGAAGTTAAAAGCTCTTATTTACATGCAAATCGATTTGTAAAAAGAGAAATTGAAGCTAACAAACAACTAGAAGATATACTTGATACTGCAATTAAATACAGATTAGCTACTTTTTACAATGCTTTCTTATCCGAGGATTACAAAATATATAAGACTTTAGAGATATTAAAATCTGAAGAGATTAAAGCTCATATATTAACATCAGACACTTTAGATAAAAAATTTGGAATCGACTTTATATTAGTAATAAACAGCGAGTTTCCATTATTTATTCATTCGATTAACGGTAGCAACAACTCAAAAGAAAGATTAAAAGATAAGCTTAAAAAAAGAGCAAGATTGGGTAATCTAACAATTGATAGAGATTCTTTGTTTAATCTCAAATGTCATAAACAGTTTATAGATTTTAATGGAAATTATTACTATCATAGAGATTTACAAATCAGAAACAATCAAGAATTTTTAGAATTAATAGCAAATAACATTGAAAAACAGGCTAAAAATATTGCTAAAATCTATAACAATGCTACTGATAATGAAAAAGAAGAAGCAAAAAAAGAATTAGAACAAATCACAAAATATCTAAAAGAAACAAATATCAAAGTTGAAATAAAAGCAATCATAAATTAAGTCCTCAATTTCGAGGTCTTTTTTTTACTCAAAATTAATGACAAAACACACTTAAAAAATGACCCCTTTAAAACCTTGATTTTATAAGGGTTTTTATTATGTTGACAAAAAAGAGAGAGTATTGTTATATCAAGGTTTTAAGCATCTATTTTAAAAAAAATACCTCTCAAACTCATTTAAAAAATAAATATGGGTAATTCTACACTAACTTTCAAATTTAAGGTGTTTTTTATCTCAAATAATGTAAATATCTAATGATAAACAATTAATAATCATTGATATATCAGTCTTTTATAGAGTTTTAAATAGAGAGCAAATTTTACATATTTGACTAAATCTAAAACATCTATATAAGTAAGCAAGCTCTGCTTGCTAATACTCAATCCTTAAATTTAGAAAAATAAGTGCTTTAAAGCTTGATATATCAATGATAACCTTTTATCCCCCCCCTATATATAGTATTTATATTATTATAGGGGGGGTAAGAAGCAATTAAAGTAAAGATATTGTTGATATATCAGTATTTATCTTACATTGATAATGATTAATTTATGTAGTTTATTACTTAATCTTATGTATTGAATAAATAGAAAGATACTTAAAATTGACTATAGACTTATTAGATGCTATTAATTAGATATAGATTAATATTGTATCTAATCAAATAAAAAAGAAAGGAGTGAATATCATGAAAATTGACAAAAGGTTGAAAAAAAGCAATGAAGAAATAGTAAAAACTTATGTTTATTATCTTGATTTGATATTTAAACAAGCAACAAAAGTATCTTTCAGAATTAGGCAAAGTAATAATGTAACAGAATTAATAGTTACTTATGATAAGTTAGATTATGAATTTAGAGATTATTCAAAAGCTGATGTTGTAAGAATTTGTAAAAACAGAAATTTTACAAATGATAGTCAATTAGATAATCTAATCAAAGAGTTAGCTAAAGCAAAAGCAATGCAGATACTTAAAGATTATCAAGGCTTTTTAAATACAAATATTATTGATAGTAATACAACTACTAATAATAGTTCTTTTGATAAAGATTTATTCATCAGAAATTTAACTGAAGCTATTACTATAAATACAAAATATTTAAAAACTAAATACAATATAGACATTGATTTTGAAATCATTTATTTAGCTAATAAATATGTTCACTTTGATTGTAAAACATTAGAAGCATTAGATAATAAAATACCTGATTTTAAACTTTCCGATGAACAAGTCGAGCTTATATATAAAGAGAACGATAGTAATGCAGTCGAAAATGTATCTTGTGCAGTATATAGTTGGATTATGAATCATTTAGATACAACAACTAAATTAGCTTTAGCTAATCAAGATGATTTAAAGGATATGCTTGCAACATTTGCTCAAGTCAGTAATGCAAAATCAGTCGAATTATGTAGAAATAAAGGATATCTGTGTATCAAATATGATAATAAGTTAAGCGATACTTTTTTACTGATTAGCTCAGACCCTCAATATTTAAAATCATTAATTATTTAAAGACTGTTTTTACAGTCTTTTTTGTATGTTTTTAAATATAAAAATTGATTAATTATATTTGATAGTGTATTATGTACTCATAAATTAAACTAAAGGACTGTATATAAATGATGGATGATGTAATTAAAGAAATCGAGGAACATTTAGAAAAAGCTAAAAAAAGGGCTAAATTAACAAATAAAGATGTGCTTAAAGTGCAAAGCGGAATCTACTTTGAAAATCAATTAAACCACCTAATTATAATTTATTTAAGTAATATGAATGATTATCTTAAAGCAAATAAAGAGACTAAAACATTTAAAAATGTTTTAAAAACTGATTTTATCGATAATGTTTTGTATGATTACTTTAAAAGCAATAAATTATGGGATTTAACATTAGATGAAATGATACAAGATAGAGAAAGAATCCAAAATCTGGGTGATATTTTACTGGATAAAGTGTATAAGGGATTACCTTTAAGAACCCTATTAAGACAACAAAAAGGAACAATCGGCTTATATACAGACTTAGAAATTTTTAATAAAATAATCGAAACTACTCCTTTAATTTTCCCAAAAATTAATGGTAATAAAGCACTTTTAGTCAATTTAATAATGAAAGATTACTTTATTAAATATTGTGAAATGCCAAAAGAGGCTTTTGTTTCTAATTCTGAAGGTATTGCAGGAATGCTTAATTACAAATTTACAGATAAACATTTTCAAAACTATTTTAAAATCAATAAATTAACTAATGACAATTTTAAAAATATATAAAAAAACTAGTATTGTCCTATCGATTTAGTAGTTTTACATTTTAATTAATATCTTCATTTGATATTCTTAAAATGTAAACTCACAACCTTTTATGACAATACTAGCTTTATTTGATATTCAAGATAAGATTAATTACTTCGGCTATTCACCACTGAATAATTCTAATTTACCATCTAAAATAACCCCATCATTGATTTTTTCTGATAAATCACTGATAAATTCTCGTTTATTCTTGTTGTTGTAAAACTTAACACCAACTAGTTTAACATTATCATTTTCTCCTATGATTTCAATGTCTGAACCATTCAGAGCATATAACATTTCTTGCTTCCAAGCATCTTCTTTTTCCCTATCCTCGCCCTTTGGCTCGACAAATACTTGATAGACAAACTCTTCATTTTCTAAATAAAGGACAAAGTCAGGCATGAAACCTCTCGGTCCGCCGAATTCAGTTAGTTTGTATCTAGTTGCTTTTTCATCATTTCTAATTAGATAAACTTGTTTATATTTAGCTTCTAATTCATGAATAAAACTTCCCATCAACTCTACCATCGCATATTCTAAACGGTTCATAATAGCATCAGTATAAACAAACCAATCCTTCCCTTTCATTTGATGAAGTTCAATTCTTTGAGTAATATGTCCTGTTTCATAAAGAGGAACTACCACTTCATAATCTCTCAAAGTATCCTTAATAGCTACTGGTTTGAACACTTTCAATCCAATCTCTTTTTGATAATTTTTGCGAATTTTTTCTTCACAATAAGCTAAGAACTTATCAATAATTTCTAGCTTTTCAAAAGCTGTTAAATCAGTTATATGCTGTCCTTTAGGTAAGGAAACTTTGATTGAAACACCATTAAAATATTGTTCACTATCAATTAATTCATCTTTAGATTTCAGCAAAGGTAGATACTTTTTAAGGTTCACAAATCTAAAAAATGGATTTCTTTGCAAAGCTTTTTTAAAGAATCGCTTATCAACTGTTAAATATTCAAATTCTCTTTGAATAACAGCATCATCATTAATATTTCCTTTGTAATCAGTTTCCACAGTTGAACCAATGTATTCGGTTTCCCATTCTTTAGATATAGTAAACTTCTCTAAAGAATTATAATCTTCAGGAGTAGTTTCTCTACTTTCATTCACAAATAAGTTCCCTTGTTTATACACACTTGTATTTTTGAAAGAATGTTTTAATTTAGTTGAAAGTATACGAACTGTCTCATCACTTGAAGTAATTAAGTTTACTGCATTCATTGATTTCTCAAGGTTAGCTAAGTAGCCCTTTTCATTGATTGTGTGGTAATGTAATGTTTCCAATATTCTTAAATCAGTATTTTGATTATCGAATCTTCTTTTAAAACTTTTCTCACCTTCATATTCAAAAGGAAAATATCTTGCTCCTCTTCCAATTAGTTGGGCTTCACTATCTGTTGCATTTCGAGTAATCCCTGCACCTTCTGAAATTCTGACAATATCATAAAGATTTAGAACATCCCAACCTTCATTTAATTTTGCCACTGCAAAAATAACTCTGATAGGATTATTGATATTTTCTAAACTGTTCAGTAACACTGCATTATCTACACTCAACATATTCTTTTCATTGGCATTTAGAATATTTCTAGCTTCAAAATCCTCTTGGATTTCTCGAATAATGCTATCTAAACCCTGTTCTAAAAAATATGAAAAAACTTTATACAGTGTAGAATTCGATGATACTGTTGTTTTTCTCTGATTAATATATTTAGTTAAACTTTCAACAGACAAATTTTCTATAATAGTATTAAAATCTTGCTGTTTCTGTTCAGAAATTTTAATTTTACTTGATTTAAACATGATAATAGGTTTGAAATAAGAAATACCATTTTCCCTAGCAATCAATTTTCTATATTGGCTTAATAAGAGAGCGTCTTTCATTTTTTCATCATCATTTTCTGATGATTGTAATCTCAATACATTTTTTGAGTAACCATCTGTCATAAACTCGCCTAAATCATATTTGTAAAGAATTTTATCACTATATTTTTGCGAGATATTTTTATCATCCATATTGATTGTTGCCGAAAATTCTAAGAGCTTATTATTCGTTCTCAGATATAGCATTTTATTAATAGTGTTTTCCCAAGAAGTTTCCTCTTCTCTTTCTTTCTTTGTAGAAGCATTAAAATGATGGGCTTCATCTCCTAAAATGACAATATCTTCCTCTTCCAAACTCTCTAAAGAAATACCATTTTCTCTTGGCTTATTCAATTCCCCATGAATCTTTTGGATGGTAGTTAATTTCAGATAAATGGTGTTTTTATCTTTCACTGCAGGAAAGTTTTCTACTGCTTGAATCATAATTTTTTCGCCATCAATAAAAATACCATTGGGATTAAAAAGATATTTACTGGAGCTACTGTTTAACATGTTTTCTTGTGTTTTCTTAATAATTGCATCAGTATTCACAAGAAAAATAAAGTTTTGATAATTGAATTCTTTATATAGATACAACATCAAACTCGCCATGACCATCGTTTTCCCAGACCCAGTAGCCATGTTAAAAAGCAAATGTTTTCTTTGAAAACCTGCATCACTAATGCCTGAAAGCAAATTATCATCTTGCATAAATTGAAATCTTCTGAAGGCTTCTTCTTGATAATGACGAAGTTCATCTTTTAAATTAGTTTTTATATATTCAGGCACTTCATGGGGATTATTACTTGTATAAAACATATTAGACATTTGACTATCTAACCATTCATATAGTCTTTCTTTCGCCATAATTATTCCCCCTCATTGCTGTAAAAACTATGATTAAAGGCTTTGTCATCATCAGATATGATAACATTCTTATCTTCAATTTCAGAATAAGGCACATATAATTGATTCTTATCTAATGCTTTTTTGAAAATTTCTTTTTGTTCTTCAAAAGTTAAGTCATTAAAAGTAACAGAGCCTTCTTCTTCATCATTTTCTTTTAACAATTCATTAACTAGTTTTTCTTTATCCAATTGGAAGTTCAAATCAGCATTGTTATCCAATTCATTCCATAAATCAGCTAATTCTTCTTTAGTAGATACTTGGTCAATTTTGTCCATATATAATTGATTTAATTCCATCAATTCAGCATAAACAAATGAACCTCCGCCTTGCCAATTTACATCTTTAGAAATTCCGCCTTGTTCGCCTTCAATTACTTTTCGAAGCCTTGGAACAGAAACCGTATTGATATAATCCATCTGTTCAATACCAATAAACCTTCTATTCATTTTCATAGCAGCAGATGCAGTTGTTCCAGACCCTATATGAAAATCTAATACCAAATCTTGTTTTTTTGTCATTATCTCTAATAACCATGCCTCTAATCCTTCAGGTTTAGAATAGGCAAATACAGAATTCCCAAACAACTCTCTCATATGTTTACTTGATTGAGTTGTTGAGTACTTATTTATTACCGCTAAAGGTTGTATTTTCCTGTCAATTTCGTTACCATTATTATCAGCTTTTAAATATTGCTTAGTATATACCGTCCAAACTCCACCTGAATCTTTTTTTATAACAACATAATCTTTTTCAATACCCCACTTTAATTTTTCCAAGCTCCATCTCCAACAAGCTTTGTTTCCATTGTTATTATCAGATGGATAAATATCAGTTCCATCTGGTGCCTGTATAGGATAATCTAAAGATTTAGAATATTGAATTGAACCCATTCCTAATTTTTGTAAATAATAAGGACCTCTAATTGAATAATGCTCGTCTTTAAATGAATATCTTTCCAAATTACCGACATCTACTCCATTTATTTTGGCATTGTTAATATTTTTAGAATAAACTAATATATATTCATGTTTATTTCTAAAAAATTTACTGTCGGATTTTCCGCCTCCTTCTTTATTTTCCCAAATTAAAGTAGCTAAGTAATTTTGTTCATTAAAAATTTCATCCATCAATACTTTAAGATATGCTTGCTCATTATTATCTATATGAATGGAAATAATACCTTCATCAGAAAGTAACATATTAGCTATATCTAATCTATTTCTCATGAAAGTCAGCCATGTACTCCTGTTAAATCTATCATTATATTTGAAACTATCTTTACTCGTATTATAAGGAGGGTCTATTAGTATTAATTTTACTTTTCCTGCATATCTTTCTTTTAAAGAGTGCAGAGCTAATAAGTTATTTCCTTTGATAATTAAATTATCTTCATCACTGAAAGTATCAACTTTATGTTCTCCATCAGCATCATATTTTTTTACATTCACTAGTACTTTAGGTGCTAACAGGGTATCTATTTCATCTCTGGCAATGACTTCATTATAAAAAACTTCTTCTTTTCCAGTATCTTCTTTGGTCATACCACCTTCTAAGACACAATCTTTGTAAGGAAAATCTAACACCACATCAGTATTGTATTGAAGATACTTACCTTCACTTGACAATCCAATGGTGTTCGAATATTTAGTATAACTATCTTCCCAATAATCCTTATATCTCAAAATATCAATAAATTCTTGCACTTTAAAAATAACGACATCTCCAGCTTTTATCGAATAATTCTCTCTAATTTTCTGATTTTTTAATAATGCTGAAATTAAAAGTGCATCATAATTTTTCAAATCATCAATAACGATTGGTCTTTGTAGCTCTTCACCGTTCCAATACTGCGGGAACTCTTTTAAAATATCTTTAATCTGCTTCATTAATCTAGTATCCATTTGCCATCTCCTAATCAAAGTCTAGTCTTTCTTATTATATCAATCACAATACAAAAAGTCATGTGAAAATAAAAAGCCCTAATTAAGAACTTTATTTCTACAAAATTACCAATTATTTAATTAATATCTGTAAGCACTGCTCTAATAACTACTCGATTTTCAGGTAATTTGGTGCTGTCATCATAGCAAGTATATAAAGTCAAAATACTATAATCTTTAATATCATTTAATATCCATGTTTCATCTTTAGATACTATAAAATTATTGTAGACAGTGTATTGATAAGAATATTCACTATCTTTTAAAGTAATAACATCTCCTTTTTCTAAATGATTAATGCTTGTAAAAAGTAAGTTACTATTGCTAATAATATGACTTGCTAATACATAATTCCCTTTACCCATTTTTTGATTTTTTTTATTTGTTACTGCACCATATAACATCAAATCTTCTTTGTTTTTACAATTTACATAAGGTTTCCCTTTAAAAATAGCTAATTTTAGATTAATACTAGGTATTTCAATTATTCCTAACTTTTCAAATTTATCAGTTGTATCTAAAGACTGATAACTATTTTCTATAATTTCTTCTTCGATATTTAAATCAATATTTTCTTTCACTTTCTCCTCTTCAGATACTTTTTCATTTTCACTTATTTTACTAATCACCTCTTTTCCTTTTACCTTTTCGATATTATCTTTAATTTCTACAATATCTTTATCATTATTATCAGATTTAGTAACTATTACACTATCATTAAATTTATCAATATTTTTAGCTATTTCTTGATTATCACTTTGATTTAAAAATATTAGCAACAAATAAAAAGTAGTAAATACTAATAGCATTACAACAGCAACTTTTCTTAAACTTTTTAGGTGTATATATAACTTTTCCATCAATCCCCCTCCTATTTTGATTAAAAAAAAGAGTAGCGGTTAAACTACTCTAATTTAGCCTTATTTTTTAAATCTTTTAAATGTTATAAATGATAATAAGCTTATGATTGCTGTTGTTGCTAATGCTATTAAGATATTGTTGTTACTGTGATTTGTTTGATAAAGTTTGTCTTTCTTATCTTCTTTTTTAGTATCTTCTTTAGTAGTTTCTTTATTTGTATCTGTTGTTGTTGTAGTATCAGTAGTTGTTACAACATTTCCATTACCATCACCATTATCAGTAGGTTTTTCAGGGTCTGTTGGTGTTGTTGGTTCAGTAGGTTCTACAGGTTGTTCTGGTTCTGGAACAACAGGATTTGTAGGCTCTGTTGGGTCAACTGGTGGTTTTACATCTTCTTCATCTTTAACATAAACAAACTTAATAGATTTATCATCATCTAATACAGTTGATATTGTGTCCTTTTTAGCAGTATAACCATCAATTTCTAAAGCATTTTCATTAATTTCTGTAGATTGATTTGCTTCAATTACTTTAGATTCTGCTAATTTAATGCCATTTTCATCTACATAATCAATTGTTAAAGTATATTTAATATCTACTCTAACATTTACAGCTACTTGTGTAGATTTATTGTTACTGTTAGTAACTGCTAACATTACTGTATATCTACCATTTTTATTCCAGTTGATATTGTTCTCAATCACTCTGATATTGTTAGTTATATCGCCATCTACTTTATCACTTGCTGTTGCATTTAAAATATCAATAATATCAGATTGACTTTGATTAATTGTAAATGTCTTATCTTCAGTAATTAATGTTGGATTTTCTGCAACTACTTTTACATTTACTTCTTTTTCAGATACTTTATCATATTTGTTAGTTGCTCTGTATTTTACTTGATATTCCCCCTCTTTTCTAAGATTTACATTATTTTCTACTACTTCTAAAGTCGGATTGTCATCTAAACTATCAGAAACACTTACATTTAAATCTGTTAGAGGGTCAAAGTCTTTATTTTCTGCTGTTAAAGTAGCATCATTTACATTAATTTCTGGTGCAAATACTTGTGCAACTGTCAATCTTTCAACTGTTTCTGATGTAGCTCCTTTAGAATCTGTTACTCTATATTTAATCTGATATTCCCCTGTTTTCATTTTGTCTTTGTTAAATCCATCAGGATAAACTACTGATTTTTGCAAAATTAAACCATCTCTATCATCCTCTAAGTCGCTAAATACAATATTTTCCCACTCTTGATAACTTGTACCCTCTAATACAGTTGGATTATCAAGTTTTGTATTAATACTAGGTGCTTGATTGACTATTTTTATTGATAGTCCATTCGCTCCATTTACTGCTTGGGAACCTTTAACTTCAGGATTATTTATAAGTGTTGCGGTTAAACCAACTCTAGATTCTAGCTGTCCAACACCTGTTAGATTTTTTGCTTTTGTTCTCATAAATTCATCAAAATCAAAATAATGTGTACCGATGTCATGGAATCTATAAGTAATATCAAGCTTTTCTAAAGGTATTTCGTTTCCATTCTGGTCTGTAAATTTAAAATTATTGTTTAAAGCATTTAAATAGTAATCACTATCAAATCCATAGCTCAATTCTAAATTTGATTTAATTGATACATTAATCGCTGTAATCTCATTGCTTTCTACTTGTTCTTGATTAGTTTCTGCAAATACTGTTGTTGCTTGTGTTGTTGTAGCTAATACACTTGATAATAGTAAACCACTTGTCATTAAAATACTGATTATTTTTTTGTTCTTCATTAAGAAAAACCTCCTTTCTTTATTATAATTTTTTTAGGTTGATTAAAACCTTTAGTAATAGCTAAATATCAATATATTTAGCTATTTAAAAAGCTTTAATTATTATCTTATTTTGCTTAATAAGTTTTGACTTCTATCATAAGCTCTATCAATTTTTGCATTTCTGCTTTTAATATCAGCATTATTATTATTTCTTTTACTTTTAAATAATTTAATTGCAATTGTTGATATTACAATAATCCCTAACAATGTTCTAATCCCAACTGCTAAAAATCCTCCAAAACCTTCAGGAATACTTGAAAAACCATCATTTCCAAATTGATATTTAATTGCTTGTTTAGCTGATGACTGTAAATCATCATTAGCTACTTGCTCTTTTGCTGTTTCGACAATTGATTTATCTTGTTTTTCTTCATCTAATGCTTGTTCCTTTGTTTTGTCTGTAAGTAATATTGATATAAAGTTACTTGTTTTTGTAAACATGTTTTTATTAGTTGTTTCTTTTGTATATTTAATTGCATCATCTAATTTAGTATTAAATTTGTTAGCAAATTCTCCCCCTTTATCTACTAGCTCTTTAATATCTCCTTCTTTTTTGTTCATTGTTTCTATCAATCCATCTTTGTTTACATTATCTTTATTATCTTTAGCTACTTGTGTTGTTTGATTAGCTACATCTGCTACTGTATCTAATGTATCTGCATTTGCTGTTGTTGTTGCCATTCCCATCATCATCATTGTTGTTACTGCGAAAGTCATTATTGCTTGTTTAACTGTCATTTTAAACACTCCTTTGTTTTTTATTTATCTCATTTTTAAAATATTGTATTTATTTAAATATAATATTTATCTCCATAATTTATTTATAGCGTACTTAATTTAAATAGTCAAATTTGAACAACACTTTTAAACAAACATTGTTATACCAACAAAAAAGAGCCTTAAATTTAAGACTCTTTTAAATATTTATTTGCTTCAACTATTCTTAGATAAGTTTTATAAAAATATTTATTATCTTTATCTTGCTTGTTACTTTTAATATTAAATAGTGTTTGTTTTGTTATATTTGATAATTTAGAATATTGATTTACTGATATTTTATTAGATTTAATTGCATTTTCCATCAGCTCAATTTCTTGATTCATAGTGTCTTTATTTTGCTTTAAATCTAAATAAATTAAATAAAGTTTTAGATTAAATCGAGGGTCTTTAGATTGTTGATTGTTAAAAAATGTTGTATCACTTAAACTGTATTTTTGCCTAAAAACTTTAAAAATATCAACTTTGCAATCAGCTAAAACACTATCAATTAAGCTTTTTGTTTGTGTATAGTCAAATCTAATCACTTTATTATCATTAGTAGTATATTGATAGATATTATTGCCTAAATCCTTGAAATCGAAAACAATCTCCTTATTTTTCTCTTTGTTTAAAATCTTTACTTTTTTCATTTTTCACCTCTCTCTATAAACTTTCAAATATAGTAATTCCTGCGACCCCATTTACTTTTGTTGTTGCTGTTACTGATTTATCTGTTTTTGCAGTAGCTGTAACACCTAATCTTAAATTGACACTACCATCAGAATAAAGCTCCATAAATTCCTGAAAATTAGGGTAAGTTGTGCCTCTTAAATGAAATTTGAACTCTAAATTTAATTTTCTTGCTTTTATAATTTCATTATCTTGGTCTCTAAACTCAAAAGCATTTGTAAATTCATTGATATAATATTCTTCAGATTGATTTTTCTTTAGATTTTTTATCGCATTAGTTTTCTCGATAATAGTAATTTTAGTAATAATTTTTGGGTCAACCGCTTCCTCTGCTTGTTCTAATCCATCAGTAAATATATTAGCTAAACTTGGTTTTAAAGTATCTTTAAATAATACATAACTGATTAATACAAATATACCAAAGATTACTATTGCAACAATCACAAACAAGCCTTGACTTGCTCCTTCTGTCATTAAATGACACCTCCTTTTATAATAAAAAAGCTTTAGATACTAAATAATTAATATCTAAAGCTTTATAAGTATCTCTTCCTTAATTGTTTAAAATATTTAAGCTACATAATTTAAGCTTGCTTCAGCACCTGAAGTTGCATTATCAAAAATATTTTTTAGGCTGTGTTGTAAATTGTCTCTAAATAAAATATAAGCAATTAATACAAATATACCGAAAATAACAACAGCAACAATTACAAACAAACCTTGTGATGCTCCATCTGTCACTTTGCCTCCCTCCTGTTTTTTATTTATATAAATATTGCATTTAATTAAATACAATATTTAACTATATTCATATATTATCATCATCTAAAGCTGTAGTCAATTTTAAGTATCATTGTTGTTTATTACTATTAATTAAAAATAGCTTACTATGTTAGATATTTAAACTGTTTGATAAAAAAGTAAAGCAAAAATAGGGCTTGTGATAAGTACTATAATTTATCTAAATTTTTTAAATCTCTCCACTCTTTTTTTCTTGTTGCAATTGTCTTCTGTGAAACACAAAAAATGCTTGCTAATTCTTTATTTGTATATTGATTAGATTCAAAATGTTGATGTAAATGCTTTAATTGATTAGTATTTAACTTATGTTTTCGACCTTCTTTATATGTTGCATCATTTTGTCTTTTGAATTCTCGACCTTCAAGCATTCTTTCAGCAATTAGATTTCTTTCAAATTCAGCAAATGCTGAAAACATTGTAAACATAAGCTTTCCAGAAGGTTTGTTATCTAAGATTCCCATATTTAATATATTTAAAGTTATATTTTTACTTGTCAATAACTCAGCGATTTTTAAAGCATCTGCTGTATTTCTTGCCAGTCTATCAAGTTTAGTGACAATTAAAGTGTCATTTTCCTTTAAAATTTCTATTAAATTATTAAAAACAGGTCTATCTTTTGTGTTTTTTCCTGATACATTTTCAATAAAAATGTTATCTTCTAACACTCCTTCAGCTTTTAATATTTCTATTTGTTTTAAATAAGTTTCTTTTTCAAATTGACTTCTAGTCGATACTCTCACATACCCATATTTCATTTTACACTCCTCAAAATTGTTAATTTTTTTATTTCTTAATTACCTCATCTTTTTACACTGTTCAATCACCTGATAAATAAGTAAATTTAAAAGAGGTAAAAACTTTGAATATATTACCTCATTTTTCATTTTCTAAATCTGCTAAAGCTGTATTAGCTCTTTCATCACCATCAGTTTTGATTTTATTTTGGTTTTGATAGGTTTTAAAATTGTCTAAATTGTTATAGTATTCAGCTAATTCATTTTCAAATTCAATATCAGTAGTTTCTGCTGTTAACTCTGTTGTTGCTTTTAAATTATCAGATTCATTTGTAAATGCTTCTGAATTTAATGTTCCGATTCTTGATTCTTTTTTCTTTTCTTCTTGTTGTTTTTCAAAGTTTTCTGTATTTTTATTTAACAAGTCACTTCCTTTTTCTGCAATATTATTGACTGATTCAGAGACTTTATTTTTTGCTTTATCAACAATTCCTGTTGTGTTTTCTGCAATTTTATCTGTTTTGCTATCAAAGTTTGAATAGCTAATGTAAATATAAATACAACTAATGATTGCTAATATGATTGTTAGTTTCCTCTTATATTTGATAAAAATAGGAATTATTAGTGACAATACAGCTAAACAAAATACAACATTATCTTTATTAGCTATCATAAATTCAATTAGTTTCATGATTTAATCAATTCCCTCCTTATTTAAAATTTCTTCATCAAAATACAAAATAGGGTTATTAAAGTCATATATTTCAAGGTTTTCAAAAGCTCTAACATCTATTTTATTTTGAACATTAGCTGATGAAAAAGCATCAACTCCTATTTTTTTTAGATTTTTTCCCCTCCCTTTAAATTCAACATTTTCTAACTCGCTATATAAAAATGCTCCATCTTCTATTACTTCCAAAGATTCAGGAAAAATAATGTTTATTAGATAATTTGATTGAAAAGCATTTTGACCGATATATTCAACATTTTCAGGAATTTCTAAAGTTCCTTCTAAATTGTTTGCATATTGAAAAGCTCTATCGTCAATTACTTCTAAATTTTTAGGTAAAATCAACTCTTTGACATCTGATTCTCTGAAAGCCTCTTTTCCAATGTATTTAATGCTATCAGGAAGTTTAATTGATTTAAGAGTAACATTAGCAAATGCTCTATCTCTAATTGCTGTCACTTCAATTCCTTTGATTTTATCAGTAATTTCTAAGTCTGCTATATAATCACTTGCAACATAACTATCAATAACTATTTCATTACAGTCTTGATTGACATAATAACTAAAAACTTCCACTCCATCAGCATTTTTAAAAGTTTCCAAATCATTAATCGGACATTTAAATTCTTCTGTTGTTTCAGTAGTTTTTGCTGTTTTTAAATCATTTGATTTTGCAACTTTTTTGTTATCTGATACTACTTCTATTTTTTTATCATTATTAAAGTATTGAAAAGCTACAAAGCTTGTTAAACTAATATTAATTAGACTTGTTAGTACTAAAGCTATCTTTATTTTTTTATTTTCTTTCAATCCAACTCCCTCCTTTTATTAAAGCTCTTAATTAGTTAAGAGCTTCTTATTTCTTCGATTTACTCGACTATTTAAACAACTTATTTGTATGTCTAAATTTTTTTTAATATCATCTAGTGACTTGACATGTTCATAGTCATAGTAAATAAATTCTTTAATTCTGACATTTTTGATAATAATTTGAATCAAAGGTGTATCATAACCTTCATTGTAAATCTGCTCATAAATTATACTAGTACCTTTTCCCACCATTTTTTTAATATAATTATATATTTCAATATCTACAGTTTTCATTTTTTAAAACTCACTCCTTTTTATTATATTTAATTAGATACAATAATTGTATTTATAATCATTAATAGCATCCTTTCATTATATAGTCAAATTTAAACAACACCCCTCTACACACACTATCAAATCAATGTTTTTAGATTTTTTTATTTTAAAATAGAAAATTTAAATTAACAGTATTCAATTTAAATTTGTCATCTGCAGTATATTTAACATTACTAACTTTAACTAAATCACTATCAAATTTTCTTCTTGTTTTCCCAATAATTTTTTGGAATAAGGCTAAAGAATAATCATCAGATTTAATTATGTTATACATTATATTTCTAACTGCATTTATTTCTGATTCTTTATTTTGATTATCGACAGTATATTTAGCTAATATCTCAAAGCTTTCAACATTCAAATCAGAATCTACTTTGATATTAATTAATTTAAACATCAATATTTGTATATCTAAAGTATCAATAAAAGTTGATTTATCAAAGGTTTTATTTGCTATCGGATATTGATTAATAATTGATTGTAGTTGCTCAACTGCATCTAGTAAACCTAAATCATTAATCATATCATCAATAGTTGCTGATTGTTTACTTAGCTTTTCTTGCTTAAATCCATTATCAATTCGATTTTTTAACATCAATCTCAAGTCTTTATCTATCACTAATTCTTGATTTTTGTAAATTTGATTGTAGTATCTATAGTTTAAATCTTTATCAAATGTTGTATTATCAATCCCTTCAAATTTTAAGTATTTCAATTTATTTCCTCCTTTTATAGTTTAAATTCTAAGACTTCAGTTACATTTATCAGATTGCTATTTCCGATTCTTTTAATTTTCTTCGTCAAATCAATACTATTAGATAGCTCAATCAATCTTGATAACCGATAAATCATCTCATTATCAAATGCAAATAATTCTTTAAAAAAATGTATACCAACATATTTTTTTGTGTCAAAAGTATCAAAACAAGTGTAATTAGTAGTCAAATAAATTTTTCCAAAATCATCAAAATCAATAAAGTTAGAATTACTAATTACTACTTTAGAATCACTATCTAACACATTAACATCTAATACACAATCAGCAACACCATCTAATGCTCTTTCTAATTGCTTAAATAGCTGTTTTCTTTCTAATTTGTCTATTTGTTCTTTTTCTGATTGCTCTAACTCTTCACCTTTAGCTCCATTTTGCTTAAAATCTAATACATAGTTTTGTTTGATTATCTCTAATTTACTCATGATTACCTCTCCTTTTTTTGTATTTAATTAAATATATTACTTATCTATATATCTAATTAATAGCATCATCTAAATTAATAGTCAAATTTAAACAACACTTTATATTAATCATTGATATACCAATATTTTAATGCAAAAAAAGAAGCAAGGCGGAGTAACCTTGCTTCAGAAATAAATTTATAAATGACAGCGAAATATGCGACTTCTCTCTTTTAACATATCTCTATATTATTATATTAACATAGATACAATAATAAGTCAAATTTAAATGACATCATATGTTATTAAATTTATCAAAATCAAAAATAT
>SKEM01000665.1_pt1 | contig 20897 bp, 24 predicted proteins | sample 4826731 | NCBI WGS metagenome assembly SKEM01 (sample SAMN11008809, study PRJNA524170) | human gut metagenome | biome: Human fecal sample; material: Feces; isolation source: fecal sample from pouch patient p37 | host: Homo sapiens | place: Israel: Tel-Aviv | collected 2015-07-27
GCTCCGCCCTGGGCTTCCGGAACCTAACGAACTACATCTCACGGAGTCTGCTCGAAGCCGGCGGCTTCAGACCCCACCTACACCCTTGATTACGAAGAGCCCGCAAAACCGGCCCATCCGTGCGACGGTGGTGCCATGACACGCGACACGGTCCTGCTCGACGTCGACGGCACTCTCATCGACTCCACCTACCACTGCGCCATCGCCTGGGCGAAGGCCTTCGAGACGTGCGGCATGCAGCCGCCGTTGTGGCGCATCCACCGAGCCATCGGCATGGGCGGCGACCAACTCGTCGAGCACGTGACCGACGAGCGTGTGGAGGACGAGCACGGGGACGCGCTGCGCGAGGCCTGGGAGGACGCCTACCGCCCGATGCTGGAGGAGGTCCGGGCGTTCGACGGGGTCCGTGAGCTCGTCGACCTGCTTCACGAACGAGGGCTGAGGGTGGCCCTGGCCACCAGCTCGAACAGCGAGTTCGCCGACCGTGCGCTCGAGACGATCGGGATGCGGGCCGACGACTTCGACTCCCTGACGACGTCCTCCGACGCCGACGCCTCCAAGCCCGAGCCCGACATCCTCGCCTCCGCCCTCGAGAAGGCCGGGGGCACCGGTGCTCTGCTCGTCGGCGACAGCACGTGGGACATCGAGGCGGCGAGGCGCCTCGGCGCTCCCTGTGTCGCGGTGCGCACCGGCGGCTTCGGCGTCGACGAGCTGACGGAAGCGGGAGCCGTCCTCGTCGTCGACGCGGTCGGAGACCTGCTCGACGCCGACTGGGACGAGCTCCTGCACACCGACCCGCACTGATCCTTGGCGGTAGCCCAGACCCCGTGGTCAACGCGACGACGGCGGTGCGCCCCGATCGCTCGGGACGCACCGCCGTCGTGGGACCTGCGTGCGCGCGGCTCAGGCCTCGATGTAGACGACCTGCGTGCGGGTGTACTCGTACAGGCCGTGCTTGCCGTCGGCACCGCCGATGCCGGAGCGGCGGGTGCCGGCGTGGAAGCCCTGCATGGCCTCGAAGTTCTCGCGGTTGACGTAGGTCTCGCCGAAGTCGATCTCCCGCATGCCCTTCATCGTGGCCGCGAGCGAGCTCGTGTAGAGCGAGGACGTGAGGCCGAACTCGAAGTCGTGGGCCTTGGCGATGGCCTCGTCGAAGTCGTCGACGACGACGATCGGCAGGACCGGGCCGAAGACCTCCTCCTGGATGATCTCGGAGTCCTGCGTCATGCCGGTGAGGACGGTGGGCTCGTAGAAGGCGCCCTTGTCGCGGTCGGCGCGCTTGCCGCCCGTGACGACGGTGGCGCCCGCGGCCTTGGAGTGCTCGACCATGTCGTCGATGCGCTCGACGGCGTCCAGGTTGATGAGGGCGCCCATGTCGAGGTTCTTGTCGACCTGCGGGTCGCCGTACCGGGTGGCCGCCATCGCCTTGGACATCTTGTCGATGAACTCGTCGGCGACGCCGCGGGTGACGTAGACACGCTCGGCGTTGTTGCAGACCTGGCCCGAGTTGATGACGCGCGAGCCGTGGATCGCCTTGACCGCGAGGTCGACATCGGCGTCGTCGAGGACGATGGCCGGAGCCTTGCCGCCCAGCTCGAGGGACCCCTTCGTGACGTTGCGGCTGGCGGCGGACATGATCTTCTCGCCGACCGGGACCGGGCCGGTGAAGGAGACGAGGTCGGCCTTCGGGTGACCGGCGAGGTGACCGCCGGCGGAGCCGGAAGCGGACAGCATGTTGAACACGCCCTTGGGCAGGCCGAGGTCCGCCGCCATCCGCGCGAGCTGCATCGCGTTGATCGGGGTGTCGATGAACATCTGCCGGTTGGCGCGCACGCCGTCGGCCATGCGCTTGACGTAGCCGGCGCGCTCGGAGGCCGGGGTCAGCACCCACTCCCTGCGGGCCTCCCACGCGGCCCGCATCGCGTCGTCGGCGTCCTGCTAGGTGGCGCCCGGGACGGTGGCGATCTGCTCGCCGGTCGCCGGGTTGTAGACCGGCAGTCCCTCGCTGCTGCCGCGGAACTCGCCCGCGACGTGGTTCTTGTAGTCGGGATCAGCCATGCTGCTCTCCCTTGAGGTCTGTTGACTCCACCGCGCTCCGTTCAGAGCCTGTCGAGCCGACTACCGTCAGCGCATGGACCTCACCCTGCGCCCGCCGACGCCCGACGACGAGGCCGCCTGCCGCCGCCTGCACGAGCAGCTCACCGCCGAGGGCTTCTCCTTCCTCCTCGCGGACGGCACCTGGGACGAGATCCTCAAGACGGTCCGCAAGGAGCACGAAGGCGTGAGGCTGCGCCCGCGTCACGTGCGCTCGGACTTCCTCCTCGCCGAGGTCGACGGGGAGGTCGTCGGACGGGTCTCCATCCGCTACGGGCTCACCGACTGGCTGCGCCGCTTCGGCGGCAACGTCGGCTACACGGTCGGGCCGGAGTTCCGGCGCCGCGGCTACGCCCGCGAGATGCTGCGTCAGTCCGTCGAGCTCCTCGCGGCCGACGGCGCCGACCGCGTGCTGGTCACCTGCGACGACTCCAACGCCGCCTCGGCCGCGACCATCGAGTCCTGCGGCGGGGTGCTCGAGAACGTCGTCGACCACGAGGACGGGCCGCGCCGCCGGTACTGGATCGCCCCGGACGTCTGCGCGGGCATCGAGGGCTGGCGGAGGCGTGGCATCCGCTTCCTCACGGAGCCGGGCGCCGTGGAGGCCTCGCAGGTCGAGGGCCTGTTCCTCGGGTGGCCGACGCCGCCCTCGGCGGAGAAGCTCATCGCCGTCATGGACGGCTCCTACCAGCGCGTCTGGGCGCTGGAGGGGGACCGCGTCGTCGGCTACGTCAACGCGATCAGCGACGGCGTCCTCAACGCCTTCATCCCCTGGCTCGAGGTCCGCCCCGACCACCAGGGAGCGGGACTCGGCACCGAGCTGCTGCGCCGGATGGTCACCCAGCTCGACGGCATGTACGCCATCGACCTGTGCTGCGACCCCGAGCTCGTGCCCTACTACGAGCAGCGCGGATTCTGGCCGCTCGCCGGCGCCGGGATGCGCAACCCGGCCGTCCTGCAGGGCGCGCGACCAGCCGAGGCCTGACGGCTGTCCACGAGGACGCCTCAGGAGGCGCGGCGCGCGGGACCCGAGACGCACCCAGGCCCCTGACCTGCGGGAACGCGACGACGACTATCGGGACGACGGCTCTGAGGCGCCCTCGTGGACAGCTCGCCCTAGCCCCGGGCGCTGGAGACGCACTCCCCAGGCGCGCAGGCGCCACACGCCCGGCTCCAGGCACGGGATGACGGCCCGTCCGGCGTCGTCCTCATAGCCCCACAGGAGGCGCAGCGCGCTCACGCGGCCGCCTGCGCGCAGCAGCGCGTCCACGTCGGCGACCGCGGCGCTGCGCTCGGCGACGCGGACGACGTCGATGCCCGTCACCTCCGCGCTGAGACCGTCCGGACCGTCGGGCAGGCGCACCTCGACCGCGGCGCCCGACCGGCTCATGAGCGCGTGGACGCTCCCCCGTCGTCGGTGGACGAGCGCGTCCGCGAGCGCCTCGGTCGCCCGAGCGGCGCCGTGGTGGTGCAGGCCGGGGTCGCCGAGCGTGAGCCGGGCCGGCCTGTAGGTGGCGAGGAAGGCCGGGACGCGGCAGGCGCTCAGCTCGGCGTCGGACATGAGGAGCAGGCCGTCGCCCGGGTCCGCGGTGGCCCGGACAGATGCGGGTCGGAGCTCGGTACGGGCCGCCGTCGGCCAGGAGCTGGTACTCATGGCCGGAAAGGTAGGGAGAGCTCCTGGGCCCCCGCTGCGAACCCGCCCAGGCGGCGCTGGTGACGGCGGTCGACGCCCCGGATAGCCTCGGGATCGTGCGAGAGCTCAGCTGGGGCGGCGTCCCCAACCTGCGCGACCTGGGCGGTCTGCCCACGACTGACGGCGGGACCACTGCCTTCGACCGCGTGGCCCGCGGGCCGCGCCGCGAGATGCTCGACGCGGCCGGCTGGGAGGCGGCCCGGGCGTGGGGGCTCCGGACCGTCATCGACCTGCGGTGCGCCTACGAGGTCGGCCCCCGCGACGGTGACCCCGGCGCGGTACCGCCCGACGGCGTGACGGTCCTGCCGACGCCCCTGGAGGACCACGAGGACGCCGAGTTCCGCCGCGTCTGCTTCCCGGTCCTGGACTCCCCCGAGTACTGGGAGCACAACCTGCGCATCCTGCCGGGCCTCGTGCGGGGTGCGCTCGAGGCCTTGGCGACCGCCGAGCCGGGGGTCCTCGTCCACTGCTCGGCGGGACGCGACCGCACGGGCCTCGTGTCCGCCCTGCTGCTGTCAGTGGCGGGCGTCCCACCGGAGGCCGTCGCCGAGGACTACGCCCTGTCGGTCCGCGCGATGGCGGGGACGGCGACGCACGCGCCGACCCATGACCGGCAGCAGGCGTGGTCGCCGGCGCAGGTCTCGGCCTGCCTGGAGGAGGTGCTCCCGATCGTCATCCGCTTCGCGGAGCGGGTGCCGGAGTACCTGGACCGGATCGGCCTGGCGGCCGAGCACCGTCGGACAGTCCGCGCCCTGCTGCGATAGCGCACGACCCAGCTAGAAGTACTGATCGTCCGCATCATCCGAGCCGGAGCAGGGCGACGCACGTGTCGAGCATGAAGGCGTGCGCCCCGCTGTCGCCGACGACGCTGACGAAGACGACCATCGACGTGCGCCAACACACAAGTTACCTTGGAGTCATGGACGACCCGCTGATCGCCCCTTCCGCCTTCAAGCACGGTCTGACCGAGGACGAGATCCTTCACGCCTACCGGCACCCGGTCCGCGCCTGGGACATCGGCGACGGGTTCACCATGATCATCGGCCCGAATCGAGCAGCACTCATTCTCGAGGTCGGGTACGTCCAGGGCACGACGACCGTCGTCGTCCGCGCGATGCACGCCCGCGAGAAGTTCATGAGGTGATCACCATGCCCCGTACCGTTGAGGAGATCCTCGCTCACGCCGACGAGCTCGCCGTGCGATTCGAGGACTACGACCCCACCGCCGGCGAAGAGCTCGACGTGGCGGCGATGACCGCCCTTCGCACCGCCGTCGCCGAGCAGGCGACCGCCGAGCGCCACGTCATCACCGCCGTCGCCGACGCACGCCGCTCGGGAATGTCCTGGGCTGCCGTCGGGGACCTCGTCGGAACGACCGGCGAAGCCGCCCGGCAGCGCTATCAGCGCCTCATCGCGTGACCACCATGCGCCCCGACACGACCCTCGTCCCCGAGCTGGCCGTTACCGACCTCGCCGCCTCACTCATCTTCTGGCGCGACCTCATCGGCTTCACGGTCTCCTACGACCGCCCCGAGGAGGGCTTCGCCTACCTCGTGCACGGCGACGCGCACCTCATGCTCGACCAGATCGGCCTCGGCCGGACCTGGCGCACGGGCCCGTTCGAGGCGCCCCTGGGCCGCGGCATCAACCTGCAGCTCGCCGTCGACCACCTGGACACGATCCTCCAGCGTCTCGACGGCGCCGACGTCGGCCTGTTCATGGAAGCCGAGGAGCGGTGGTACGCCGTCGGGCCGGAGCAGGAGGCGGGCGTGCGCCAAGCACTCGTCCAGGACCCGGACGGGTACCTGCTCCGGCTGCAGGAGGGCCTCGGCTTCCGCGCACCCGGGAAGGCCGTCGAGGTCGCCGTCGCGGCGATCGTCGATGACGGGAGGATTCTCCTCGTCCACCGCCGGCCGGGGCGGGCGAGCTACCCGGACTGCTGGGACCTGCCCGGCGGGCACCTCGAGCCAGGCGAGTCCCCCGAGGACGCCGTGAGGCGCAAGTGCCGCGAGGAGCTGGGCATCACCCTCGACGGCGTCGACCCTCTCGCCCTGCCGGGCTCGGACCCGGCCCTCGTCAAGCACGCCTTCGCCGCCGTCTCCTGGCGGGGCACCCCGACGAACACGGCGCCCGACGAGCACGACGGACTCGCCTGGTTCACCGCCGACGACCTCGACGCGCTCACCCTCGCCGACCACGCGGACCTCGCGCCGCTGCGGGGGCTCCTCGGCTCGCAGCCTCACGTCGACGACTGACAGGACGACGACGAGGAGGGCTGAGTCGCGCGGGCGGAGCCGTCAACGACCGAACGGGCCGCAGCTACCCAGCCCACCAGGAGGGATGACACGATGTGGACCATGCAGCTTCCCGCTCTCGTGGCCCTGCCCGCGGGCTCCGTCACCCTGCGCGACGCCCGCCGCGGTACCACGCGCGAGGTCGCCCTCGACGCCTTCGAGATCGCCGTCCACCCCCTCCACGACCCGGCCACCGGTCTGCCGACGACGCCGCTGACCTGGTTCGCCTCGGTCCGCCTGTGCAACGAGCTCTCCGTGCAGGCCGGACTCCGCCCCGCCTACACGGTCGGGGAGGACGCGCGCCGCGTCACCTGGGACACCGCCTCCGAGGGCTACCGCCTGCCGACCGAGGCCGAGTGGGAGTACGCCTGCCGCGCCGGCACCACCACGCCCACGTACGACACGCTCGAGCGCGCGGCCTGGACCAGCCTCGACCACGTCGACGGCCCCCAGCCCGTCGGGCGGAAGAGCCTGAACGCGTGGGGCCTGGCGGACACGCTCGGCAACGTCTGGGAGTGGTGCTGGGACTACGCCGACCCGGCGCGCTACGCCGACTACCGCAGCCTGCGCGGCGGCGGGTGGGCCGACGAGCCGTGGAGCGTGCGCGCCTCGGTGCGACGCGGGAGCGCCCCGGACGCCGTCCTCGAGGACGTCGGCGTGCGCGTCGCGCGCGGCGCCGTCGGGGAGCCCGGCGAGGCGCAGGGCTGGTCGCACCACGAGGACCAGCGCCGCGCCGACGTCCGCGGGCCGCTCCCCGTCGGCTGGACGCCGCTGCGCGAGATCCTGGACTGACCGCGGCCCCGGTCACACCCCACCGGAGACCGAACCCGGCACGAGGTCCCGCCGGCGCACCACGACGGCGCCGAGCACCGCCCCGAGGACGGCGAGCGCGACGAGCCAGACGCTCCCCGCACGCCCCGCCTGGGCCAACGGGGCGTTCCACAGGACGTCGTCGGGCAGGTCCAGGGTCGCGCCGAGCTGGGCGACGCCGAGCGCGCCGAGCACCGGCAGCCACGCCAGCGGCGCGTACCGCGGCCGGATCGTGCAGAGCAGCGCCGCGCCCCCGGCGGCAGCCGCCGCAGCGGGCACCTGCCCGAGGAAGAGGCGGACAGCGTCGGCCCAGGCGGTCCCGAGCTCGTGGTGGCCGACGGCGCCCGCGACGGCCGCGGACAGGACAAGGCTGAGACCACTCGCACCGACCGCCGTCGCCCACGCGGAGCCGAGGATCCGTGCCGGCGGGGCGCCCGCCGCGCGCTCGAGCTCGAGGCGCCCACCGCGCTCGTCGGCGGCGTAGCGGCACACGAGGACGACCGCCTCCGCGCCGGCGAGAACACCGACGTAGCGCAGGAAGCCCACCGCCGGGTCACCGCCGCCCAGGACCGCCCCGAGGGAGCCGCCTCCGACGTCGCCTCGCCGCGCCATGTCGACGACGCCGCGTCCCATCGCGACGAGCAGCCCGGAGACGCCGGCCGTGACGAGCGCCCAGGAGCCGGCCGAGGTGAGCGCGAGCCGGGCGGTCAGGCTGAGCGGGCCGCCAGCGCGCAGCGGTCGGCGTCGTCGTCGCGGAATCTGTACGAGGTCCGAGCCGAGGTCGCGCCTCCGGGCCGCCAGAACCGCGGCCGCCCCGAGCGCCGCGACGCCCGCTCCGGCGACGGCCAGGGGTACGAGGTCGTCGCCGGCGCCGGCACTGACGGTCGGCCGCAGCGCGAAGGGCGAGAGCACGCCCCACGGCGCCGCCCACGCGCTCCCGTGGACGGCGCGCACGCCGTAGCCCGCCCAGGCGACGACGAGGACCAGTGCGCCGGCTCCGCGCGCCGCGGGCGCCGTCGTCACGAGCTGCGCGACCAGGACCGCGATCGCGGCGCACAGGGCGCTCGTCCCGGCGAGCGCACCGCCGTAGGCGAGGGCGTCGGCCGTGCTCGTCCCGGACAGCCGCAGCAGCCCCGCCCCGGCGGCCGCTCCGACGAGCAGCGCCTCGACCACGAGCGCGACGAGGGCTGCACCGGTCTCCGTCCCCGGTCCGGCTCCCAACGCTTGCAGCGTCTCGGCGCGCCCGGCGTCCTCGGCACCGCGGGTCCGCGCGACTGCCCGCAGCACGGCGAGCGCCGCGAGGGCGAGGCCGGTGAGGGCCCCGAGCTCCCAGGCGGCCATCCCGACGGCGCCCGCGCCCTCGGCGAGCGGCCCGTACAGGAACCTGAGGGTGTCGTTGGCGCGGGCAGCGGTCACCGCGTCCGCAAGGGCCGCGGGCCCGTCGTAGGTGCTCGCGTAGTTCGGGGCCAGCAGCGCCGTGACGGCGCCGACCGCCACCGGCAGGGCGAGAAGCCAGGGCCTCTCCTCGCGGGCGGCGATCCGCGCGGCCGTCGCGAGCCCCCGTGCGCCGGTCATCGGGCGCTCACCGCGTAGTGGCGCAGGAAGAGGTCGTCGAGCGAGGGCGGTGCGCAGGAGACCTCCGCGGCGCCCGCGTCGAGGACGGCGCGCAGGACCCGGGGCACGTCCTCGGCGGGCACGGCAGCCCGGAGCGTGCCGCCGGGGTCGCGGTGGACGGACTCCGGCGGGAGGGAGCCCAGGGCCCGCAGCGCGGCGCCGTCGTCGCCGGGGGCGGGACGGAGGGTGAGCGTGGAGGTGCGCCGGCGCCGCAGGTCCGCCAGCGCCCCGGTCTCCACGGTGCGGCCGTCCTTGACGATGGTGACGGCGCTGCACAGGCGCTCCACCTCCTCCAGGACGTGGCTGGACAGGAGGACGGTGGTGCCGTCGTCGCTGGCCCGGCCGACGGCGGAGACGAGGACCTCCTGCTGGAGCGGGTCGAGGCCGGAGTTGGGCTCGTCGAGGATGAGGAGCTCCACGGGCGCGGCCAGAGCGGCGACGAGGGCGACCTTCTGCCGGTTGCCCTTGGAGTAGGAGCGCACGGGCTTGGAGGGGTCGAGGCTGAAGGCCTCGATGAGCTCGGCCTCGCGGGCGCGGTCGCGAGCCCCGCGCAGGGCGGCGACGGCGTCGAGGGTCTGGGCGCCGGTGAGGGCGGGCCACAGGGCTACGTCGCCGGCGACGTGGCCGACGCGGCGGTTGATGGCGGTCGCCTCCCGAGCCGGGTCGGCGCCGAGGACGCGGACCGTGCCGCCGTCGCGGCGGTACATGCCGAGCAGGACGCGGATGGTCGTGGACTTGCCGGCTCCGTTGGGGCCGAGGAAGCCGTGGACGCTGCCGGCCGCGACGCGCAGGTCGAGGCCGTCGAGGGCGCGCAGCCGCCCGAAGCGCTTGGTGAGGCCGGTGACCTCGATGGAGGGAGTCCCGGGCGCGGGGAGGGTCGATGTGCTCATGGCCCGAGGCTCGGCTGTAACGCCGCGTCGCAGGCAAGCCCCGGCGGCTCACTCCTTGCGCCAGCGCTCCACGAGCTCGGTGAAGCGGGCGGCGACGGCGGGGGCGATGCGCTCGTAGTGGGGGTCCACCTGCCCGACGAGCCGGTAGAGGGAGGCGACGACGTCCATGTCGACGCCGCGGGCGAGCTCGCGCAGGCGCTCCGGGGGCAGGCGGCGCTCGAGCCGGCCGGTGATCCACCGGGCCTGGACGTCGATCTGCTCGTCGGTGGCGTCAGCGGAGTCTCGGCCGTAGGAGGCGAGGGACTCGGCGTCCTCCTCCACCTCGGCGGCGTCCGGGAAGAGGTGGACGGCCTCGGGCGGCATGAGGCCGCGGTAGCAGGCGAGGTCGACGACGTCGCGCTCGCGCCGGACAGCGGTGCGGGTGCGCTCGTCGGGTGCCCCCGCCTCCATGCGGTCGAAGAAGGCCGCCATGACGGGCGGCATCGGGGAGACGGTGGAGCCCTCGTGGGCGCGGTCGAGGAGGGTGCACAGCATGTCGCGCCGGCGGGTGGCCTCAGTCAGGTGCTCCTCGGCGGAGGCCAGCGCGGCGGCGAGGTCGGTCTCGACGGCGGCGTCTCGGGACGCCCTGGCTCCCCCACCGGGTGCGCCGTCGACGTCGTCGGCGGCCCGACTGCCGCCGGAGGCGCGGGTGGGGGCCGATTGTGCAGGCTGCGCTGCGGCGCCGTCGGGCTCCAGGATGCGGGCGACGGCCTCGAGCGGGACGCCAGCGCCGACGAGGTAGCGGATGCGGGAGAGGCGTGCGACGTGACTGAGGTCGTAGTCGCGCCAGCCGCCGCGCTCGGCGGGCACGGGCAGGAGCCCGAGGGAGTGGTAGTAGCGGACGGTGCGCACGGTCGTGCCCGTGAGCTCCGCGATCTCGGCGACGCGCATGCCGCCAGTCTGCCGTGCGACGTCGCGTCGCACCCCAGTCGGACACGCAACGGACCAGCACTCGGTGCCGCGCCGCTGCCACCACGATCGAGCCCGGATTCCTGTCTCACCCTCGCTCTACATTCTCCGCATGGGGACCTCGACCGCAGACCGCTTGCAGACTGCTAGCATCAACGTCATGACGACCCTCTACATCCGCGACGTGCCGGACGCCGTCGCCGCAACCCTCAAGGAGCGCGCGGCGAGCGAGGGCCAGTCGCTCTCGGCCTACGTGAGCGCCCAGCTCACCGCCCTCGCCGAGCGCCCGACGAACGCCGAGGTCGTGGAACGGCTCAGGTCGCGCCACCGTGAAGGGGGCGTCACGCCCGAGCGCATCCTCGAAGCCCTCGACTCCAGCCGTCGATGATCGTCATCGACGCCTCCGCGATGGTCGAGGCGCTCGTCGGAACGACCCCGGACGAGGAGCTGCTCGCCCTGCTCGCCACGGAGGTCCATGCGCCCGCGCTCCTCGACGTCGAGGTACTCTCCGCGCTCCGAGGCCTCGAGCGCGGAGACGTCATCACCCCTGAGACCGCCACGCAGGCGGTCGCCGACTACTGGGCGCTCACCGTCGTGCGGCACGAGACCCGGCCGCTCTCCGATCGGGTCTGGAGCCTGCGCCACCAGTTCACGAGCTACGACGCCTGCTATCTCGCGCTCGCCGAGGGGCTGGACGCACCTCTCATCACCTGCGACAGGAAGATGGCAGCACGGGGCCACGCAGCAGCGGTCACTGTCATCGACGGAACCCGCTGAGCCCCGCCGCGCCCTTGCCACCGTCGTCGGCGCCCGCCCCCCTCGGCCCATGACGACGCGGGTGGTGGACGGGGTCCACGGCGAGGTCACGACGACGGGCGAGGGCGAGCCGCTCGTCGTCATCCCGGGCGGACCGGCCCGGCACCCGGCCTACCTCGAGGAGCTCGGCGGGCTCACGGACGACGGCTACGGTCTCATCACCCTGTACCCGCACGGCGTCGGCCCCTCCCCCGCGCCCGAGGACGCCTCCGACCACGCCGCGTCCCGCCTCGTCGACGACGTCGGGCTGCGCTCGACGCCGGAGGAGTCCGAGGGCCAGCTGGCCCGGATGGCGCATGAGCCCTGGTACGCCGACACCCGCCGGGCCGCGGACGAGATCGAGGCCGACGGCGTGACGCCCGAGCGACGCCGCGCGATCCTGCCGCTCTTCTACGGCGTCTGGGACGACGCCGCCCGCGAGCACGCAGCCCGCAACGCCGAGCAGGTGAACGTCGAGGCGCGGCTGCACTACTTCAACGACGCACCCGACCCGGCCGTCCTGGGACTCCAGCTGGCCTCGGTGACCTGCCCGGTGCGGATCCTCGTCGGCGAGCTCGACCCGGGCCCCGGCCCCGGCGTCGCCGGTCGTCTCGCGCGGCTCTTCCCGGACGCGACCGTGGCAACGATCCCCGGCGCCGGGCAATTCCCGTGGGTGACGGTCCCGGAGGCCTTCCGCACGGAGCTGCTCGAGGCTCTGCGAAGCTGACCCGGGGCACGATCACCTTCCACGGTGGCGCTGCTTGGCCCGGGCGCGCTTGAGCAGCCGGCGGCGCTCCCTCTCGGCGTCGCGGTCCTCGCGTCGTGCACGGGTCGAGGCCTGGGCACGGGCCTCCTGCTCAGCCTTGACCGCGGTCTGCGCGGCCGTGCTGGGACGGCTCTCCACCGCGGCGCGCGCAGCCTGGCGAGCGGCACGCTTGGGACTGCTAGGACGGTCGACGTCGCCGCGGCCGGCGCGGACCCGGGGCGCACGGTCCGCACGCTCGCTGAGCCAGGCGCCGTGCGCGAGGAGCCAGGCGTAGAGCTCGGGATCGGTGGGCTCGGCGCCGAGGACGGCGCGGGCGGCGCGCACCCAGGGGCCGTCGTGGTGCTCGAGGACCGCCTCCCAGAAGCGGCCGTTGAAGGACACCGTGAGGGTCGCCGAGACGGTGGCGGGACGTGCGGACGGAGGGGTCGTGGACATGAGTGTCTCCAGGTACGCCGAAGCGGACCTGGTGACGCCGGATTCTCCACGTCGGGAGCGACGGGCACTGGGGCCGTCCGGACTTCCTACCGGACCGTGCGGTTCGCGCACCAGGAACTGACGGGCACGAGCGTAGCGCGCGCACTGAGAGCGCACGGCTCCGTCGCACCGTCGGGCATGATGCCGACATGCCTCACGCCCTCGGGATCGACGTCGACGACGACCTGCTGCGGCGCTGGGACGCGTGGTTCGCACCTGCCGAGCAGCCCTTCCACGTCTCATCCCTGAGCGCTGAGCATCGCGCACTCGTGCCCGACGGTCCCGAGCCTCGTCTCAGCCCCGAGCATCGCGACACCTTTCTCGTCTACTCCTTGGGCTGGCGGCTACTCGACGAGCCGACGTTCATGGCGCTGCCAACGGCGGCGCGACGTGCCCTCGTGCGCTCCCGCCCGACCGAGCTGCGTCCGGTCACCTGGCCGTCGACCGCTGATGCCGAGCGCCATCATCTCCCGTGAGCCGTCGAGCGCGTCAAGGTGACCTGATCAGCTCGACGGAGACACCCACGACGCGCCGGCCCGCCCCTCATACCTCGCCGGGCGCGGGCGCCTCGAATGGCCAATCGCTGCTCAGGTAGGCCTCGACCGCTCGGTTCCTGAAGCGGTACTCCTTGCCCCGCTCGATGATCCCGCGGACGCCGTCGAGGCGCTGCGAGGTGGGGCCGGCCGCGCTCGCCTTGTCGTAGCCCATCGCGCGGGCGATCGCCGTGAGAGTCCGCCCGCCGGGCTCAACCTGGGCCATCGCATCGACGAACTCGCGCTCACGGGCGGGGAGTCGCTCCAGGATGCGCTGAACGTGAGCCTCGGCCTCCGTGGCCGCGCTGCTCCAGCCGGATAGGACGTGCTCCTCGGTGATGAGGTCGGAGGCGTCCGCGTACCACGCGCGCTCACCGGCCAGCTGGAACAGGAAGGGCTCGCCGTGGGAAAGACGGACGATCGCGCGCTGAGCAGCGGGTTCCATGAGAACTCTCCCCGGCTCGTCGTCGGCCCCCAGGATGTCCCATCCCTCGAGTACGAAGGGCTGGAGAGCGAGGGTGAGGTCGCTGTCGCCGATCGCATCGAGCGTGACGGTCTGGAAGCGTCGGGCGAAAGTCGCACCCGTTCGGGCCCCCGCCATGTCCGCGAACTCGGGTAGCCCCGTGAGGTAGACGGCGATCGGCAGCGCCCGGTCCAGGGCGAGACCGTCCGGAATCTCAACACGCTCCTCGTGCGCCAGCGCGTCGCCCAGAGCGACGAGGAGCTGTGAGCGCTGAGCGTCATCGGTGACGTTCTGAACCTCGTCGACGTGGATGAGCACCATGGTGTCGCCGAGCCGCAGCGCCGCTCGGCCGATCTCGACGAGCAGGCCGCTCAGCGCTGTGTACGCCTCGGGCACCACCGCATCGCGCAAGGAGACGGAGACCCCCGAGGCGGCGACGGTCTCGACGCGCCGCAGCAGCGCGCCGATCCGGTGCTCGCGGGCGGCGGCCAGTCCCGCGCGGTCTGCCAGGCTGAGGAGCTCGGCCGCGAGCCGGACGAGCGGGTCCCCGCCGACGGGGATGCGGATCTGCGGTGTCACCCAGTCCCCGCGCGCGATCGCGTCCTGCGCAATACGTCGCACGAGAGCTGACTTGCCCGTCCCCGCTTGCCGAGAACAGTCCGCCCGCGCTCATGGATGCCAGCGACCCGACGCGGCCTGAGGACGTCGCGCCAGTCGGCGAGCTGCGCGGTTCGGCCGGCCCAGACGACGGGCACTGTGTCCGATCCGGGGCTGAAAGGCGAGCTGAGCGGAGTCCTCATGTCGATAATTTCATCAAGGCATGCGAGCGTCGATAAAGTTATCAAGGTCCCGGCCCGCGCTCGGGCCACCATCGCGTCGACCGCTCAGCGACCCACCACCACGTCAGAACCAGACCACCGAACCCCGCGTTCCCGGTCGGGCATCATTCCGTTATGACGTGGACCGCCGCGCGCGAGAGCGCGCTCCCCGACGACGCCGCCCGCCTGCTCGCGACCGTGCCCGAGTGGTTCGGGCGTCCCGAGTCCAACGCCGAGTACATCGCCTCCGCCAACCGCCTCGAGAACTGGGCGGTCCGGGACGAGCACGGCGTCGTCATCGGGCTGGCCCTGACGGTCTGGCACCTGGGGACCGTCTGCGAGCTCGAGCTCATGGTCGTCGACCGCGCACACCACGGGCAGGGCGTCGGGACCGCGCTCGTCGCCGCCGTCGAGGCGGACGCCCGCGAGCGCGGCGCCCGGCTGCTCGAGGTCAAGACGCTCGGCGCCTCCCACCCCGATGCCGGTTACGCGCGCACGCGGCACTTCTACGAGGCGGTCGGCTTCCTCGGGGTCGAGGAGACGGACCTGTGGGGCGAGGACACCCCCTGCCTCATCATGGTCAAGCCGCTCTGAGGCGAGACGAGGTCCGCCCCCTGTCCACGAGGGCGCCTCAGAACCCGTCGGCGGACCACCAGCGCCGGGCCGCAGCGCTCTGACCTGCGTCGACGCAGGACCGTCGCTCCGAGTACCCGTCCTGAGGCGCCCTGGTGGACAGAACGCCCTGCAGGGACCCGCCTCGGTCCTCGCGGGGGGCCGTAGGTGACCAGAACGTTGCCCTTGCGGGTGGAGCGCGCCTCGAGGAGCTCGAGCCGGGTGTCGGCGGGGCCGTCGAAGAGCCCGCGGCCGGAGCCCGCGACGACGGGGTGGATGATGAGCTGGAGACGGTCCATGAGACCCGCCTCGACGAGCTGGCGCACCACGGACAGGGAGCCCTGGACGGCGATGCCTCCGCCCGCAGTCTCCTTGAGGGCGCGCACGTAGTCGAGGAGGTCGCCCTCGATGAGGGTCGAGTTCTGCCAGGTGAGGTCGTCCTGCGTGAGCGTCCGGGAGACGACGTGCTTGGGCGTGCCGTTGATGAAGCGGGCGAAGCCGGCGTCCGGGCCGTCCTCGGCGCCCGGCCAGTAGCCGGCCCACTCCTGGTACGTGACGCGGCCGAGGACGCAGTCGTCGATCCGGGCGATGGCCTCCGTCATGAGCTCGGCGAGGTCCCCGTCGAAGGAGTCGTGCTGGAAGAGGTTGGGAGCCTCGGCGACGCCGTCGACGGAGTAGAAGAGGCTGGCGATGAGAGGGCGGGGCACGCTGGCTCCTTGCTTTCGGGGGGCGCCCGGGCGGACGCCGTCGGCACATCCTGCGCCACGGGACGGGCCGACGACGGCGCCCCGCCGGACCGCGCCCCCTTGATGCGTCCCGACGGGGCTGGCAGGGTGAGGGCATGCCGCTGCGCCAGGACCCCCGTCTCCTCATCGACATGGACGGCACGCTCGTCGACTCGACCGTGCTCGTCGAGGCGACCTGGACGGACTTCGCCTCCCGCTACGGCCTGGACGCCGCCGAGGTCATCCGCTTCGCCCACGGCCGCCCGACCGGAGCCACCGTTGCGCGCTTCCTGTCGGACCCGGTGCTCGTCGAGCGCGAGACGGCGTCGCTGCGCACCCACGAGGAGGGCACCTCCGAGGGCGTCGTCGAGGTGCCCGGGGCCGCGGCCCTCCTCGCCACGGTCCCCGCCGACCGGTGGGCGCTCGGCACCTCCGCGAGCCGCCTGCTCGCGTTCAACCGGATGCGCACCGCGGGCCTCGAGCCGCCCGAGACGGGCGTTTTCTCCGACGACATCACGGCCGGCAAGCCCGACCCGCAGCCCTACCTGCTGGGCGCGAAGCTCCTCGGTGTCCCACCGGCGGACTGCGTCGCGCTCGAGGACTCGCGCGCGGGCATCGCCTCCGCGGTCGCGGCCGGCGCGCGCGTGATCGTCGTCGGCGGCGTCACCGACCACGACGGCGAGCTGCCGCGCGTGCCCGACCTGCGCGGCCTCACCTACGACGCCGTCGTCCGACTGGCGCTGGACTAGTCGACTCCCATCCCGAGGAGCGTGGCGCCGCCGATGCCCTCCCCGTCCTCGGCGGTGGTGGCGGGCATGGTGCGAGCCTGCCACGGACCTCCTCAGCCGCGGCGCACCCAGGTGGTCCACAGAGGGCGGTAGCCGCGCCGGTGCCAGAAGGTGGCGGACAGGGGCGAGAGCGCGGCGTGGTCGAGCACGATCGCCCGAGCGCCGCGCTCGGCGGCCGCGCGGTGGGCGAGCGCGACGAGGCGACGGCCGGTGCCGTGGCGCCGGGCGGTGGCCGTCACGGCCATGAGTCCGAGGTAGTGGGCGGGCTGAAGGCTCGTCGCGCCGGTCGCCCAGGCGGCCTCCTCGGCCCCTTGGAGGGACACGACGCCGATCGGCGCGCCGCCCTCCTCCGCGATCCAGGTCCAGCCGTCACGGGCGCAGGCCTCCTCCGCGAGACGTCGCAGGGAGGAGGCGGTGGGCGGGCGGAGGTAGCCGCTGCCCCAGGCGACGGCGGACTCGTGCATCTCGCGCAGGAGCGCCGCGACGGCGTCGACGTCGTCGGGCGTCGCGGCCCTGGTACCGACGGTGCCGACAGCGTCCTCCTCCGTGGCCGGCACCTCGGGGGCGACTCGGAGCAGCGCCGTCTGGGAGACCGGCCTGAGGCCCCGCTCGAGGAGGACCGGGGCGACGCCGGGCTCTAGGGCCGGGAGCCTCACGACCACCTCGGCGTCGCCGTCGGGCGCGGCGGTGCCGCGGATGAGGTCGAGCTGGTCGAGGAGGCAGCCGAGCACGGGCGCGATGCCATGACCGGAGCGCACCGCGAGCAGGTCCTGGGAGCGCCCGCCCCACAGGGCGGAGAGGTCGGCGTCGTGGACCTCCTGGTGGCTCCAGATCCCGACGGCGCCACGGGCGACGAGGACCGCGCGGGCCCCGTCGACGTCGGGCACGGGCACGGGGCCGAGGTCCGGGTCGAGCGAGGAGAGTCGCCTGTTGTGGGCGGCAGTCAGCGCCGCGACGTCGCGGTGGTAGGCGGAGGGGCTCATCCCCTCACCCTACATGATAGTGATTCTCATCTACTCGAGGCGACCGGCCCACAGACGGCACCGCTCCGGGCTCGTCGGCGGCGCCCTCGTGTTCTTCGTCAGGAAGGTGAGGCAGCCGCCGCGGCTCGTCACTCACGCACGACGACGGCGCCCCCGCCCCGGGCCATCCGGGACGCGGGCGCCGTCGTCTTCGGCCCGACCGTCAGAGCAGGTAGGGGTCGGCCATGGGGTCCGTGAGCGTCGTCGGGTCGGCGACGTTCGTGTCGCGGCCGGCGGGGCCGAGGTCCTTCGCGGACTCCGGGGAGGCGGGCTCCGTGACGGGGTTGAGCTCGGCGTTGGCGCGGTTGCGGGCGAGCCAGAGGTCGTAGGAGTCGGCGGTGGCGCCGTCGAGGTCGACGGTGGCGATGTCGATGCCGAGCGCCTTCGCGACCCCGCGGCCGTAGTCGGGGTCCGCGTGGTAGCAGTTGAAGATGTGGCGGTGCTTGATCTGGAGCGTCGCGTCACCCATGTTGCGGGCGGTGTTCTCGCACAGGACGAGCTGCTGCTCGGGCGTCATGGCGCGCCACAGCATGCCGGGCTGCGTGTAGTAGTCGTGGTCGTCCTCGCGGGCGTCCCACATGGCCACGTCACCGCCGGCCTGGACGGGCTCGGAGAGCTCGCGGGACTCGGTCCAGTTGCCGTAGGAGTTGGGCTCGTAGTGGAGCTCGGAGCCACGGTTGCCGTCCACGCGCATCTGCCCGTCTCGGTGGAAGGAGTGCGGGTTCTCCACGCCGCGGGGCCGGTTGACGGGGATCTGGTCGTTGTTGACGCCCAGGCGGTAGCGCTGCGCGTCGCCGTAGGCGAAGAGGCGGCCCTGGAGCATCTTGTCGGGCGAGTAGCCGATGCCGGGGACGATGTTCTGGGGCGTGAAGCCGACCTGCTCGACGTCCTGGAAGTAGTTGTCGGCGTTGCGGTTGAGCTCGAGGACGCCGACCTCGCGCAGCGGGTAGTCGGCCTTCGGCCACATCTTGGTGAGGTCGAAGGGGTTCCAGTCGAGGGCGTCGGCCTGCTCGGTGGTCATGGTCTGGACGTACATGGTCCAGCGCGGGTAGGCGCCCTTCTCGATGGACTCGTAGAGGTCGCGCTGGTTGGACTCGCGGTCCTGGCCGACGACGGTGGCCGCCTCCTGGTCGGTGAGGTTCGCGATGCCCTGCTGGCTGCGGAAGTGGAACTTGACCCAGGTGCGCACCCCCTCGGCGTTGATGAAGGAGTAGGCGTGGGAGGAGAAGCCGTGCATGTATCGGAAGGACAGCGGGATGCCGCGGTCGGACATGGTGATGGTGACCTGGAGCAGCGACTCGGGCAGCGAGGTCCAGAAGTCCCAGTTGGTGTTGGGGCTGCGCAGGTTGGTGCGGGGGTCGCGCTTGACGGCATGGTTGAGGTCGATGAACTTCTTGGGGTCGCGGAAGAAGAACACCGGGGTGTTGTTGCCGACGACGTCCCAGTTGCCCTCCTCGGTGTAGAAGCGCATGGCGAAGCCGCGGATGTCGCGCTCGGCGTCGGCGGCACCGCGCTCACCGGCGACGGTGGAGAAGCGCATGAACAGCTCGCAGGAGTTGCCCGCCTTGGACAGGATGGCGGCGCGGCTGAGGTCGGCGACGTCGTGGGTGACGGTGAAGGTGCCCCAGGCGCCGGAGCCCTTGGCGTGCATGCGGCGCTCGGGGATGACCTCGCGGTTGAAGCGGGCGTGCTTCTCGATGAGCCAGGCGTCCTGGAGGGCGACGGGGCCGCGCGGGCCGGCCGTCATGGAGTCCTGGTTGTTGACGACGGGCGATCCGTTCGCCATCGTCATGCGGCCCTCGCCGGCCACGTCGTTGCGGCTGGGAAGGTGCTCGCCGAGCCCGGTGCGGTCCATCGGGTCCATCGACGACTTCATGTCCTCATCGCTCATGCTGCGACCTCTCTCGACAGTGCGCGGACGGTCCTGCGCTGCACTGAAGCGTAGGTCCTCAGCAGCCTCATTGTCATCCGACGATGATGAGTTTCCAATGACCTATTGAGTCCACTTCTTGTCCTGGGCGGCCCGGACCGCGCCGCTCCGCCGGCGCTCACCGCGCCGCAGGGACCCAGGTCCCGGTGCCACCGCCCGGGGCGGAGGCGTGCGGACCCGTCGCCGGCGCCGCGCGGGGCGGCCGTCCAGCGCCCCGCCGTCGAGCGGTCAGGAGCCGAGCTGGTCGCGCCCCAGACGACGACGGCGGGCGGCCTCGCGCTCGGCGCGCAGGCGCTCCTTCTCCCCCGGGCCGCGCAGGCCCGCGAGCGCCATGAGGTTGGCGATGACGACGAGCGCGATGAGCGTGACGCCGAAGGCGAGACCGGAGCTCTCCCCGGACAGGCCCACGAGCGGGCTCGCGAGACCGCCGGCCGCGAACTGGATGAGGCCGAGCAGGGCCGACCCGGTCCCGGCCCAGCGCCCCGTGCGGTCCAGGGCGAGCGCCGGCAGGTTGCCGATGCTCATGCCCAGGCACGCGACGTGGAGGACGAGGAGGGCGATGACGGAGACCAGCAGCGCCGTCGAGCTCACGGGGTGGCGGAGCAGAGCGATCGCGACGACGCCGAGGACGCCGTCGACGACGAGCTGGCACAGCAGGCCGATCCGCACCTGCCGGGCGGGCGAGACGCGCCCCGCCTGCCATCCCGCGATCGCGACGACGACGGTGATGGTGAGGCCGCAGACCGCGAAGACCACGGTGTAGGCGGTCACGCTCATCCCGAGGACGTTCTTGAGGACGAAGGGCGCCGCGGACAGGTAGGCCATGAGGGTCGCGTAGAGCACCGCGTTGATGAGCACGAGGCGTACGAAGACGCGGTCGGCGCACAGGAAGCGGGTGCCGTCCGCCAGCACGCCGAAGCCGCCGGAGAAGCGCTTGTCCTCGGGGAGCGTCTCCGGCACCCAGGCGAGGACCATGAGGAGCAGGACGCCCGTGAATCCGGCGACGACGCCGAGGATGCCGCGCCAGCCGATGACGTCGACGAGGGCGCCGCCGAGGATCGGGGCCACGACCGGCGCGACGCCCTGGATGGACATGACGAGGCTGAGGGCCTGGGTGGCGGTGATGCCCCGCGAGCGGTCCGAGATGACGGCGCGGCCAAGCACCATGCCCGCGGCCCCGCCGAGCCCCTGCAGGAGGCGGGCGACGAGCAGCACGCCGATCCCGGGGGCCAGGGCGGTGGCGACCCCGGTGACGAAGGCGAGGGCGGTGCCCCACACGAGGAGGGGCCGCCGGCCGAAGCGGTCCGAGAGGACGCCGATGACGAGCTGGCCGACGGCGACGCCGACGAGGAAGGCGGTCATCGTCAGCTGGACCGAGGAGGCGGAGGCCCCCAGGTCCTGGGCCATCTGGGTGAAGGCCGGCAGGTAGGTGTCCGTCGCCAGGGGCGCGACGGCCGCGAGTGCCGCGAGGGAGACGAGGAGGGTGCCGGAGAAGGACTCCCGCAGGGTCGAGGAGCCGGCGGTCGGGGGGTGGTGCCGCGGTGCGGCGGGGCGCCGAGAGCTCATGCCTCCGACGCTAGGGCGCGGGCGCGGGCGCGGAGCGCCGCACGGCCGTCCGGGGTGAGATC
>SKEM01000619.1_pt2 | contig 20885 bp, 14 predicted proteins | sample 4826731 | NCBI WGS metagenome assembly SKEM01 (sample SAMN11008809, study PRJNA524170) | human gut metagenome | biome: Human fecal sample; material: Feces; isolation source: fecal sample from pouch patient p37 | host: Homo sapiens | place: Israel: Tel-Aviv | collected 2015-07-27
TGAAAACATAATTCGAATTCGCGCGACTTTTGATGATGAATTTAGTCCTGAAGAATCATATGCATTGGTTAAAACGGCCTGGTCAGACCGGACCGATGAATTTATGAAGGATGAACGGACCCGGGTTGAACCAATTAAGATTGACTTACAAAAAGTTGACGAAAGTCATTACACGGTGACGAATGGTAAATATACCCTTCATATTTATGATGATCCATTTTACTTAGAAATTGTTGACCAGAATGGTCACGTTGTGCACAAAGATTTACCTAAACGACCTTACGTTGAAGATGACAATGGTCGCCGGATTCATTACTCACAAATGGGCGATCATGAGAAGTTTTATGGCTTCGGTGAAAAATCCGGTGTTTTAAATAAGTACAAGCGACGGATGCGGATGCACAATACCGACTCACTTGGTTGGGATGCTAAGCGTTCAGATCCACTTTATAAGATGATTCCGTTTTACATTGATTTTAATACTGATGATAATATCGCTAGCGGAATGTTTTATAACAATTCGAATGATTCGGTCTTTGATATGGACTGTGAGCACAGTAATTACTGGCTGCGTTACAGCTATTTTGAGACTGACGGTGGCGAATTAGATGCCTTCTTTATTGGTGGACCGACGATTAAGGATGTTGTCGAACACTACACGGACCTCACCGGGAAGAGCGCAATGATGCCAATGTCATCACTGGGCTATATGGGATCAACGATGTTTTACTCAGAACTTGAAGAAGACGATGATAAAGCGATCCTTGATTTCGTCGACACTTGTAAGAAGAATCAGATCCCTTGTGATGGGTTCTTCCTTTCTTCCGGATACGTAGTGGACGAAGAAACCCAAAAGCGGTTCTTCTTCCGTTGGAACAAGCGTCGGTTCCCAAATCCTCAAGAATTTGTTGATGATTTGAAAGATCGTGGTGCGTTATTAGCACCAAACGTCAAACCAGGAATTTTGGAAAAACATCCTGATAATGAAGATTTGTCGAATCGTGATGCCTTTATTAAGGATCATGATGGGCAAAATGATCAGGTCAACCAATACTGGGGCGGACCGGCAAACTTTATCGACTTTACTAACCCGGCTGGTCGGAAAGCTTGGACGTACTATCTAACTAAGTCGTTACTTAAGTATGGTATTACGTCAATCTGGAATGATAACAACGAATACGAAACAGTTGATGGTAGTGCACAAATCAATATGGAAGGACACAAAGATCGTAAGATGGATGATGTCCGACCATTGATGTCAACGATTATGGCAAAGGTCGCCCAAAATGCGGTTCATGAATATGACGCTAACGCACGTCCATACGTTATTAACCGAGCTGGCTTTGCAGGCATTCAGCGGTATGCGCAAACATGGGCTGGTGACAACAACACTAGTTGGGACAGTTTGAAATACAACATTCCAACAATCCTTGGAATGGGATTATCTGGAGTTGCCAACCAAGGATGTGACATTGGTGGGTTCTTTGGCCCATTGCCGGAGCCGGAACTATTAGTTCGGTGGGTCCAAAACGGAATTTTCCAACCCCGGTTCTCGATCCATTCCGCAAACACTGATAATACGGTCACTGAACCATACATGTATCCAAACTATACGAAGTACATCGCACAGGCAATTCAGCTGAGATACCAACTCGTACCTTACTTCTACTCACTCCTTTATGAAGCTCATACGACGGGAGCACCAATTATGCGGCCGCTGGTATATGAATTCCAAGATGATCCGAACGTCAGCGAAGAGAGCTTTGAATTTATGCTCGGGCATTCCTTATTGGTAGCTAATGTTGTTGACAAGGGGCAAACGGAAAAGCAAGTTTACTTACCGCAAGGTTCACATTGGATTGATTTGCATACGAATCAACGATATGCAGGTGGGCAAACAATCACGATTCCAGTTGATATGGGGTCGATTCCAATGTTTATGCGTAGTGGAGCGGTTATTCCACGCGCCCTCGGTTTAACAAATATCCATCAACAAACAATTAAAAATCTAGATGTCCTGATTGAACCAACGCAAGATGCAGACTTTACACTGTATGAAGATGATGGTGAAACAATGGCATACCAAAAGGGTGCCCAGCTCTTAACACACATTACCGCTCAAGCACAGCAAGATGGTGTTAAGATTGCGTTCCAACGGCAGGGTAATTATCAAACCAAGGTTGAGATGATGAATCTATCGGTTTATTGTCCGCAAATGGCACCAATTAATGTAACCGTTGATGGTGTGCAACTGCACCGGTTCTTAAAGAAGGATGATTATGAGTCAGCGGATGAAGGCTGGTGGTTTGATGGTGAAACACGTCAAGCTAAGGTTCATTACCGGAACCCACAAGATGCGGATTATAACGTTGACTTAGAATTTACGATGAAAGATTTGATTTCGATTCAATAAAATGGAGGCAATATCATGGGATTAATTGATGATAACTTTTTATTAACAAATGATTGGGCGAAGAAGCTTTTTAATGACAGCAAAGATATGCCAATCATTGACTATCACTGTCACTTAAGTCCACAAGAAATGTATGAAAACAAGAACTACAAGAACTTAGCACGGGTTTGGATTAACGAAGGCAATGCTGGTGACCACTATAAGTGGCGTTTAATGCGGGCAAATGGTGTTCCAGAAAGCCTAATTACTGGTGACGGTGATGACTTTGAAAAGGTGAAGGCTTACTGTAAGACGATGGAAAAGGCGGTTGGTAATCCACTATATGAATGGTCCGCACTTGAACTTCGTCGCTACTTTGGCATTACTGACACGATTAATGAAAAGAATGCTAAAGACATTTGGGACAAGGCCAATGAACAATTAGCCAAGCCTGAATTCCGTCCACGGCAATTATTGCAACGGATGAATGTTAAGGTGGTCTGCACCACTGACGATCCAGCTTCAGATTTGAAGTATCACAAGCTCTTGAAGAAGGAAGAAAAGGATAACGGCTTTAAAGTTTTGCCAGCAATGCGTCCTGATAAAGCCTTCAATATCAAGGATAACGGCTATGGTGACTACATTAAGGAACTTGGTGATGTTGCAGGTGTTAACATTAGCAGCTTTGCTGATTTGGCCAAAGCCTTTGACCAACGGTATGAATACTTTAGCTCATTAGGTGGTAAGTTGTCTGACCATGGAATTAACACCTTCCACTTTGTACCAGCTTCAGCTAGTGAAGTTGATGCTGTCTTCCAAAAGGGACTCAACAATGACGCATTAACTGACCACGAAGTTGATATTTACTTAACTGCGTTAATTCAAGAATTAATGCGGCTCAACAAGAAGTATGACTGGACGATGCAGTTCCACGGCAATGTTGTACGGAATGCAAACTCCAAGCTCTTTGCCAAGATTGGTGCTGACTGTGGTGGTGACTCCATGGGGACCCAAGCCGATTTCGCTCAAGAAATCATGAAGCTTCTTGAAAACATGCAAGAAGAAGACAACATTCCAAAGCTGATCCTTTACTCCCTGAATCCAAACGATTGGATGCAATTAGCTTCCGGAATGGGTGACTTCTATGGTAATGGTGTTGATGCAGACGCTACTAAGCAAAAGTTTCAATTAGGTTGTGCATGGTGGTTTAATGACACCCGTCGTGGGATGGACTTGCAACTACACATGATGGCTGAAAACAGTTTGTTGGGTAACTTTGTCGGCATGTTGACTGACTCCCGGAGCTTCCTTTCATACTCCCGTCATGAATACTTCCGGCGGGTATTATGCAACTACCTTGGTGGCTTGATCGAAAATGGTGAAGCACCAGCTGACGAAGAATTTATGGGTCAAATGGCGAAGAATATTGCTTACAATAACGCCCATGACTACTTCCAATTCGGTGACATTCAATAATTGATTTGATTTCTCCTCAACAATCAAAGAAAGCGGATTTTAAAATGCAAGTAATTGAAAATGATAAATTTAAAGCGGCAATTGATGAGCATGGTGCTCAGTTAACACACTTGTATAACAAGGATGACGACTTTGACTACATTTGGAATAATGATCCGGTTTGGCCAAAGCATTGTCCAGTCCTGTTTCCAGCAATTGGTCGTTCGGAAAAGGACAAGTATTTCTATAATGGTCAGGAATATGAAATGCCACAACATGGCTTTGCAGCAGATCAAGATTTTAAAGTTGAAACCAATGATGGGGCGAAGTTAGTGCTCAGTCTGACTGATAATGAGCAGACGCGGAAATATTACCCATTTAGCTTCAAACTTACTATTACTTGGACTTTGACGGATGCCGGCTTGACGTTCCACTTTGACGTTCAAAATACTGGTAATAAAACAATGAGTTTTGCCTTAGGTTCACACCCAGCCTTCAATATTCCAATTAACGGCGAAGGTGAGTTTGATGATTATCAATTAGACTTTGAACCAGCAGGACTTGATTTAAAGCAATATGAAATTGTAAAGACGCCTAATCCATACCGTGATGGTAAGGTAATTAAGTTAGCTGCGGCTAATGGCAGTCATATTGATTTGAATCATGATATGTATGAAGATGGCCTCATTATCATTGAAAATGATGGCATTACTGGGGTCACGCTTAGTTCACCAAAGACGAAGCACTCAATTCATTTAAACTTGGATGATTTCCGTTACTTCTGTACGTGGACAAAAGAAGGTGCCAATGCACCATTTGTATGTCTCGAACCATTTGCCGGTCTGCCAGATATTGCAGGTCATGAAGTTGATATTATGGATAAGGAAGGAAACCTTAAATTGGCAGCTGGCGAAACGAAACCATTCGAATACACGATTACTTTGAAGTAAAGTGAATGTCAATAATGGAGAGTAGTGCTAGTCCTTCCCTCCATTTTTGTTTAGGGGGAGTGGAGGAAAGTATGAAGGTTAACGTTTTAGAAGAAAATCGCGATCTCACATCGCTTGCCAATGCCACCGCAGCACTGCAATCGGCAATCGATCGTTGCAGTCAGCATGGTGGTGGCCAAGTGATTATTCCGGAAGGTCGCTACATAATTGATAGTTTGATTTTGAAGAGTAATGTCGATCTACATTTGGAAAGCGGTGCCGAGCTGATCGGGAGTGGTGATGAGGAACGTTATCAACACCGTCCGGGACCATTTGAACTTATAAAAAACGAGACGCCGATCAGTGGCCTAATTTATGCGGATGGTCAAGAAAACATCGCCATCACGGGTAGTGGAACGATTGATGGTAATTATGAGAAGTTTATCCTACCTAATCAGCAAGATGAGGTTCATCTAAAGTTTTACAAGTACCCACGGCCAATGATGGTCTATTTTGAAAATTGTCGGAATGTATTGATTCAAGGGGTAACTTTACAAAACTCACCGTTTTGGACGGTTCATTTAGTCGGTGATTTAAACACTGAAATCAGTCATTTGACGATTAATAACGAAGTCCGGATGCCAAACACGGATGGGATTGACGTGGACCGGAGTAAGAATACTTACATTCATGATTGTCAAATTCACACTGGTGATGATGCGATTTGTCCGAAATGTACTGAAGAAACCAGTGAGTACAGCGATTGTGAAAATCTAACCGTAACGAACTGTCACATCGTTACGCAAAGCTCTGCTGTTAAATTTGGCAGTTCTAGTTTCGGTAATTTTAACAATTGTATCTTTCGCCACCTGACTGTGCGCGATACCAATCGGGGATTGGCGTTTCAATTGCGCGATCCCGGTAGCGCCCGCAATATCATTTTTGAAGATATTGATATTGCAACTAAGCACTATAGTAAAGAATGGTGGGGATCAGGAGAACCTATTTATATCACGATATTGCCGCGGGATACTAACACTCAGCTTGCGGATGCGGAAATTAGTCATGTGGTATTCAGAAATGTTAAATGTCGTGCTGAGAATGGAATTTTATTAGCTGGCTATCGCGACGGTGCGATTAAAGACGTCTGCTTTGATCACGTTATGCTGGATTTACAACGCCCGTTGGGCCAAGAAGTCGAGTATGACCTCCGTCCAGATGACCATAATGGCAAAATTAAGCGGCCGCTTAAGACAATTAACGATCTTTCGCATAGTCAATATTTCGTAAATGATTGTGATTTTGATTAGGAGGTGATGTGAATGACAGCTCCAGTTATTCAAAAGATGGATGTCTACCCGGTGGCGGGTTACGATAGCATGCTGCTTAATTTAAGTGGAGCCCACGGGCCATTCTTTACCCGTAACGTGGTCATTATGCACGCTTCCAACGGTGACGTTGGTGTGAGCGAGGTTCCGGGTGGTAAAAAGATTACTCAAGTTCTTGAAGCCAGTCGGTCTTTAGTTGTGGGGACCCCCATCGGCGACTATAAGCGGGTATTGCAAGAAATCAAACATCAATACGGAAATTTAGATCAAGGGGGACGTGGTAACCAAACTTTTGATTTACGAACGACGATCCATGCCCAAACTGCAGTAGAAACAGCTTTTCTTGATTTACTTGGTAAATATTTACATGAACCGGTTGCAGCTTTACTGGGTGATGGTCAACAACGGGAAGACGTACCGGTACTAGGTTATTTGTTCTTTATTGGTGATCGTCAGCAAACCGACTTACCGTACATTGGCGATGATCATGAACATGGTGAATGGGGGAAAGTACGACGAGAACCGGCTTTAACACCTGAACAAATTGTTCGCGAAGCACAAGCGGCTTATGATCGGTATGGCTTCACCACCTTTAAACTAAAGGGTGGGGTCCTGAGCGGCGAAAAAGAAGTTCAGGTTATGAAGGCTCTGCACCGGGCGTTCCCCAAGGCAAAGCTAGATATTGATCCTAATGGTGCTTGGTCATTGAACGAAGCGTTACGCTATGCAAGTGAGATGAAAGGGCTATTAAATTACATCGAAGATCCTTGTGGGGCAGAAAACGGTTTTTCTGGGCGCGAAATTCTTGCTGAATTTCAACGGCGTACCCATATTCCAACGGCGACGAATATGGTAGATACAGATTGGCGGCAGATGGCAAGTTCATTGATTCTAAATGCAGTTTCAATTCCATTAGCTGATCCGCACTTTTGGACAATGCAGGGTTCCGTTGAAGTTGCGAAAGTTTGCCACGCGTTTGGTCTCAATTGGGGGATTCATTCCAATAACCATTTCGATATTTCACTAGCAATGGCAGCGAATGCTGCAGCGGCAGCTCCTGGACACATCAATGCAATTGATACGCATTGGATTTGGCAGGATGGTCAGGAATTAACAAAGCACCCGTACGAGATCCATGATGGACAGATTCATGTTGATTCGCGGAACGAAGGATTAGGAATTGAAGTTAATATGGACGCAATTATGGCAGCCCATCAACTGTATTTTGAACATAATTTAGGTAATCGGGATGATGCGAAAGCAATGCAGTATCTAATTCCGCATTGGCAGTATGATCCAAAGAAACCAGCACTTGTTAGATAAAGAATGGAGGAAAATACAATGTTATATCCAGAACAAACAGCAACGCGTACGGTCGAAGATTTATCCGGAATGTGGAAATTCAAGGCGGAAACGTCCAAGGTTGATCCCCAAGTACCGTTAACTGATACGGTGTGGATGTCGGTTCCGGCTTCATTTAATGATCAAACGATGGATAAGCAACTGCGGAACCATTTGGGCTACTTTTGGTATGAAACGACCTTTAATGTTCCACAAGATCAGCTAAAAAAGCGGAATGTATTGCGGTTTGGCGCCGTTAGTCAAAGCTGTGAAGTATATGTCAATGGTGAACAAGTTACTGCCCACGTGGGTGGCTTTACCCCGTTTGAAGTCGATGTTACCCATTATCTACGTGCTGGCGCGAATGATTTAAAGGTTCGGGTATCGAACTTACTTGACAATACAACAATTCCAACGGCGGATCTCAAGAAGAATGATGATGGTAGTTACAAACTTAATACACGGTTTGACTTTTACAACTACTGTGGAATTCACCGGCGGGTAAAGCTCTATACGACGAATAAGACTCATATTGAGCACATTGAGGTTAATTATGATACGGAAGGCGCAAAGACGACTGTCCACCCAGTAATTAACGTCAGTGGTAATTATGATCATGCTGATGTATCAATCGTTGATGAAGATCGTCGGGTGGTTGCGCAGGGCTCATCATTAACTGGTTCACTAGAAATTAGTCATACTCATCGGTGGAAGCCACTTCACGCTTACTTATATGAACTGGTTATTAATCTTTATAACCAAAACGATGAACTGTTGGATACTTATACTCAAGAATTTGGTGTCCGGACAATTGAAGTCAAAGATGATCATTTCTTGATTAATGGTGAACCATTCTACTTTAAGGGCTTTGGTCGTCATGAAGACTCATTAGCCCACGGTAAGGGTGAAAACATGCCATTAGTTAATATGGACTATCAAATTAGGAAGTGGATGGGTGCTAACTCATTCCGGACTTCACACTATCCATACTCCGAAGAAGCGATGCGGCAAGCTGACCGTGAAGGGTTTGTGGTTATTGATGAATGTCCGGCAGTCGGAATTTATGAAACCTTCAACGTTTCATTAGGTGGTAATGGGGACTTCCCAAAGGGCAACACCTGGGATCACCTCGATACGATGGACAATCATAAACGTGCCCTGCGTGAAATGATTGAACGGGACCATGATCACCCATCAGTAGTAATGTGGTCAGTTGCCAATGAACCGGCTAGCCATGAAAAGGGTGCGCATGAGTACTTCAAAGAAATCATTGATTACACCAGAAAGCTTGACCCGCAGAAGCGGCCAATTACGATGGTTAATATTATGATGGCCAATGTTGATAAAGATCTCGTTGGGGATTTGTTGGATGTCATTTGTCTTAACCGGTATTATGGATGGTATGTTAACTTTGATGATCTGGAAGGGGCTAAACATGATCTGGAAAATGAATTAGTAAAGTGGCATGAGAAGTTCCCTGAAAAACCAGTCATGTTTACAGAATTTGGTGCAGATACTGTCGCTGGACTGCACTCACTGCTCCATGCACCATATTCTGAAGAATATCAAATTGATTACTACAAGGCGAACTTTGCGATCTTTGATAAGCTAGACTTCGTTCAAGGTGAACAATTGTGGAACTTTGCTGACTTTACGACTGATTCTGGAATGATCAGAATTGGCGCTGAAAACATGAAGGGTGTCTTTACCCGTGATCGTCGGCCAAAGGGGATCGTTGGTTATCTTCGTGATCGTTGGTTAAACCTTAAGAAAGATTAACCTATTGGATATAAAAAAACCGTTAGCGGATTTTCAATCGGCTATAATGCCCTCTGAGTATACAGATGAAATGGAAAATTCATCTTATATATTCGGAGGGCTTTTTCTATGGGAAGAAAATCAAAATACTCGGCGGAGGAAAAACTCTTAATTCTCCAAGAAGCTTTACGTGAGGGATCTTCTAAAGTCATGATTAGATATAATATTGGCAAAGATGCCCTTTATCGTTGGAGACTTCTGTACAAATATCAAGGGTTGCCTGGGCTTCAGTCTGACCATCACAATCAAAGTTACTCAAGAAAATTCAAGCACTCGTTAGTTGAGCAGTATCGACAATCAACTGAATCGATGGAGTTATTTGCGATAAAGCACGGTTTGCGATCACGTACCCAGTTAAAGCAGTGGATTATCCAGTATAATGAATCTAACTTAAAGGCATATACGCCAAGAAAGCGAGATTCAAAAATGAGTGGACGAAAGACTAACTTTGAAGAGCGACTGATAATCATCGAGGACCTGATTAAGCATGGTATGAACTACAATTGGGCGGTTGAAAAGTATCATATTAGTTACCAACAGGTTTATGGCTGGTACCAGAAATATCGTAAAAGTGGTAATGACCCGGAATCACTTCGTGATCGCCGGGGTAAAGCTAAACCGGAAGAGGAGTGGACAGAAGTTGATCGGCTCAAAGCAGAGAACCGCTTACTAAGAGCTCAGCTAAAAAATCAAGAGATGGAGATTGCCTTCGCAAAAAAATTAACAGAAATACGCAATCGGGAGGTGAACAAGGAGCCAAATACCAAGCCATCAAAGAACTAAATCAGGAAAATGGTTGGTCAATTAGCCAGCTGTGTAGAATAGTTGAATCTTCGCGAGATGGTTATTACAAATGGCTCAATCGAAAGCCAAGTCATTATCAAAATGAGCAGGCAGAACTGCTTGAAGCAATTTTAGAATTAGAAAAAGAGCATAATTGGACGCTTGGATATCTAGCGATGACTACACAGTTAAGTTTTGAGAACCGTTTAAGCTTTACTGCTGGATTAAAACGAGTAACTAACTGCATGCGTAAGCATGGGATTAGGGCGAATATTAGGAAAAAGAGACACAATCGAATTCAACGCCATGAGGAGTATATCAATGACAACTTATTACAGGAACAATTCGATCGAGAAACTAAAAATGAAGTGTGGGTTACCGATACAACGGAAGTTGCCCACGGCGAACACACGCTTCATAAAATACGAGTACACGTTATTTTAGACTTATATGGTCGTTACGCTTTAAGCTACAACATTTCAGATACAGAAACCTCATCAGCAGTAATGGAAGCCTTTAATCGTGCTTTTGCGGTTGAACCAGATGCACAGCCGATGGTTCATACTGACCGTGGAGCAGCCTACTGCTCAGGTATGTTTAACGACTACTTAGCTTCTAAAAACTGCATTCATAGTATGTCACACCCCGGCCATCCTTGGGAAAACTCCCCAATGGAACGCTGGTGGAATGACTTCAAGTTAATCTGGATGAATAAACATCCTCGTCCTAAGACATTGGAAGAGTTAGAACAACTCGTCAAAGGAGCCATTAAATACTTTAATACCAAACGCGCTTACACAAGCAGAAACGGCTTGACCGCGGAACAATTCCGCAATCAAGCCGCCTAAAATTTTATCTATTTAACCTGTATACTTGACGGGACCTAGTGCCATCAAACAATGCTGACCGGTTTATTAGTTTATTAGCTAATCTTTTGAAATAACAACTTTCGTGCCGGTAGGGATATTTTTGTACATCCATTGTGAATCCGGAATTGATAGACGGATACAGCCGTGCGACATTGGCTTCTTTCCTAAGTAGGAAGCCTGCTTCTTGTCGTATTGTCCCTTATCGTTAATTGGGACAGAGTGGAAGAGGAAGTCGTTTCCCTTCCAAGCCACGTAGTAGTTGGCTCCCGCCTTTTCCTCTTGGTTGTAGAAGGTATCCCCACGGACGTCTTCAATGTGGTAAGTACCAGTTGGCGTTGCGTTATGGGCACCAGATGAACAGTACATTGTGTAGAGCTTTTTGTTCTTATTGCTCATTAAGTAAACACGTTGTTTTTTCAAATTGACGTGAATCCACATTCCTGGATTTTTTTGGACATCTGGGTATGGTTTGTTTTCTGAAGGCTTCCGGTAATCAATCTTGGCAGCCTTCGCAGATCCGGCGGTTCCACCCCAAATCATCATTAGTAGTGCTGCCACAAGCGTGGTTGCTAATAATAATTTACTAAATTTCTTCATTTTAATTCGCTCCCTTAATAATACAGGGAACATTCTAACACATTTGGGTTACAGAGACTGAAGATTTTTGACACTTTTCCGTTCGGTAATGTCCACAGGAATAAACTCAGCATCTGCATCCTCAATTAAATTGGTGACACTTCGCTGCCCCATTAATTTAAATTGCTGTGAAACACTGGTAATGGTTGGTGATGTGATATCACAAATAAAAGTACCATCAATACTGATGATGGAGAGGTCTTTCGGAATGGAATATCCATACTGATTGGCCGCTTTGATGAGCCCAGCGGCAACCATATCACTGGCGGCAATGATGGCTGTTAAACCGAGGTTACGTACCCGTTTAAATAATTTCTGCGCATTTTCAAAACTGTAATCACCATATTGCACCCAGTTTGGATCGACCACCAGGTTGGCGTTAGTCATTACTTTTTCATAACCAAGTAGCCGTTGCTTTCCAGTTGTGGACTGGTCGATTCCTAATAAACCAATCTTGGAATGACCATGGTCAATTAAGTACGAGGTTGCCAATTCACCAATTTTAATGTTATCAGAACTAATAAACTTGGTTTCTTGATCATCGCTACCGTAAATAGAAACAAAGCGGTAAGGGAGACCAGAATTATTGAGCAGTCTTAATTGACGGGTAGTGGCTTTGGCAGAGATGAGCAAAATTCCTGAAACGGAGCGGGCTAAAACGTTATTGATCGCCTGCGTAAGCATTGCGTCATCGTTATTTCCTGCATAAAAGATAATCGAGTTCCGGTGAGCCTTCTGCAGCGCTTCTTGAATACCGTCAAGAACCTCCTGCCAGAAATGAGTCTTTGTATTATTAATAATAATGGCAATGGTTTTAACTTCATTGGCGGCTAATTCCGCAGCTGATACATTACGGCGATAGCCTAATTGGTCGGCAACTTTTCGAACGACTTTAGCGGTCGCTTCACGATAGGTGCCCTCTTTATTTGAGAGAACCCGGGAAACGGTTGCCGTAGATACGTGGGCCGCTTTGGCAACATCTTTAATTGTGGCTTTCATTTAAGTACTTCCTCCACATATTTTCATTACTACCATTATAGTGCAATTTTATTAACTAGCAAGCGTTTACATTATCATTAAATAGCTATTGTAAACGTTTACGTAATGTGATACAGTGAACACTGTAAACGAATTACATTTAACTTCACGTCAACTGAAAGGGAGTTTCATGACAATGAGTAATCAATTAACAGGGTATCAGGATGATAATCAAACAATTACATTAAGTTTTGCCTCCAGCAAGGACTTAATTTTAAAAGTTTTAACTAACGAGATTATTCAGGTTTTTCAAGACCATGGTTGCCCAACTAATTCGTATGCGATTGAGGGCAATAAACAGCGGAAAACTAATTATACAGTCGAAAATAAGGGCGATCACATTGAAGTTCGAACTGGTGCATTGATCGTTAAAGCATACGATGACGCTAAGCTTGATGTTTATGACGCGGATGGTAATCCTCTGGTACTTGACTATCGAGGGAAACGGGAACCATTACCGACCGACATGGATGATGAACACCGAAAGACAGTAATGTCAGAAGGACATGCGGTTCATGCTAAGGCCAATCCAGATAATGTTAATTTTGAAGTCATTAAGTCATTGGCTAAGGATGAAGTCTTCTATGGACTAGGTGGCAAAACTGGCTTTTTGAACAAGCGTGGGTATGAATACGATAATTGGAATAGTGACGTACCAGTCCTCCATAATGAAACGGAAACCCACCTCTATAAGTCGATTCCCGTGATGTATGGTTTGAAGAATGGGCATCCGTACGGTTTATTCTTTGATGATACCTATAAGAGTCATTTTGACCTCGGTAAGGAAAGCGACAATTACTATTACTATTCTGCAGTTGGTGGAAACGTTGATTACTACATTTTAGGTGGTCACACGCTGAAGGATGTTGTTGCTAACTATACCTACTTGACAGGGGTTGTTCCTTTGCCACAAAAGTGGATGTTAGGTTACCAACAATCTCGCTGGGGATACAGTACTAGTGATCAGCGAGTAGAAAGCATTGCGGACGGCTTTGCGGAGCACAATCTGCCAATTGATGTCATTCACCTGGACATTGATTACATGTACGGCTACCGAGACTTTACTTGGGACACTACTAAATACAAGGATCCGAAAGCCTTTGTTCAAAAAATGAAGCAACGTGGAATTCGTTTAATGCCCATTTTGGACGCTGGAGTTAAGGTCGACGATAAGTATGACATCTATAAAGAAGGAATGGAGAAAGGCTACTTTGTAACCAATCCTGATGGGAGTGTTTACGTTGGCTCCGTTTGGCCAGGCGACTCGGTCTTTCCTGACTTTGGTAACGAAGATGTGCGCAAGTGGTGGGCAAAGCACGTGAAGTTCTTTGCTGACATGGGCGTATGCGGAGTTTGGAATGACATGGATGAACCCGCTAATTTCCGGGCAAAAGGACAATTGCCAGACGACCTGGTTTTCCATGATGGGGTCAACATTAGTACCCACGCCAAAATGCACAACGTCTTTGGCCACTTGCAAGCTCAAGCAACTTATGAAGGAATGAAGCAGGCAACTAGAAAGCGGCCGTACATTATTACCCGAGCTGCCTACGCAGGAACCCAAAAGTATTCAACGGTTTGGACCGGTGATAATACAGCGGTTTGGTCTCACCTCCAATTGGCGATTCCACAGTTAAACGGCCTGGGTTTGAGTGGCTTTGCCTTTGCTGGAACCGACATCGGCGGGTTCCAAGAAGATACCACGCCAGAGTTGTTAACCCGGTGGATTGAAGCTTCGTTGCTAGTGCCGCTATTCCGGAATCACTCGATTTTAGGGTCACGGTACCAAGAACCATGGGCATTCGATAAACAAACACTGGATATTTATCGCAAGTACTTGAACCTGCGGTACCGATTCATCCCATACTTGTACGATCAGTTCCGCCACGAAACGGAATCGGGGTTACCAGTAATGCGGCCATTGGTCCTGAATTATCCTGATGATCAAGAAACGCGGAATTTGAATGATGAATACATGATTGGTACCAACATCTTGGTTGCACCAATCGTTAATCAAGGAGCCACAAAACGGTTGGTCTACTTACCAGCAGGTAACTGGATTGATTTCTGGAACCATGCCGAATATTCGGGTCAACAGTACATCATGGCGGATGCACCAATTGATAAGTTACCACTCTTTGTTAAAGCTAATACGGTCTTACCGTGGGGCAACAAGGTAATGCACGTAAGTGATAATCCAGAGAAGGTCATGACGTTCCGACTCTTTGGTGAGTGTGGTTCGACCAAGCACTATCAGGATAATGGTCAAGACTTTAAGTATCAACAGGGTGAATTTAATGAATACTATGTTGAGGTAACCGAAGACGGTCATGTGGCCGTGAAGTTAACGAAGCATGGTTACAAGCCAACGTATGAAAAGATTTACGTTGAAACTGATCGAAGCCGCTATGAGTTTACTTATCATGCTGATACTGATGAATATGAATTAGTGAATGAACGATAATCAAATGTAAAAATACGGCGTAGAGTTCTGATGCATCGGACCCTACGCCGTATTTTTTGTTCAAAAAGCTAGTTAGCACTTTTCTAGATCGGTTGGTGTTTGGAGTAAGTAATCTGCTTCTCCTTTAATTGAATCTGGATCTGCAGAACCATATAATGCCGCAGCAAACTTAACCCCAGCAGCGTGGGCAGCCTTTAAGTCATTAATGGTATCGCCGACATAGACGGTCATATTTGGGTCAGCATCGAGTGCCTTGACCGCCGCAAGAATAGGGTCGGGAGCTGGCTTGTGCTTTTTGGTATCTTCAGAGGTGATGGCAACTTTGAAAAGATCGGCAAAATAATACTGTCGTTGAAACTTGGCATACTCATAAGCCAACTTTGAAGTTGCAACGGCCAGTTGGGTGCCGGCACGTTTAGAAAGGTCATCCAGCATTTCTTTGATTCCAGGGAACACCGTTACTCGATCCTGCCGAGTGTAGGAAAGTTGAAACCATTCTTTTTGGATGGGCCGAATATCTGCTTCCTTGACCTTGGCGAGTCGGAGAGCATCGTCAGCAGTAATACCGAAACCTTCCTTATTGAGACGATCCGTTTCCTCTTCTGTATATTGGTAACCGTGCTTGGCTAACACTTCAAACATGGCGGGCATGTACATATCGATCGTATTGATTAATGTTCCATCAATATCAAAGATAAAGTTCTTCATTTGTGCCATCATAATTCCTCCCAGTTGATAATAACTATATTTTACGCCCTTTCGGGACAAACCAAAAGGGACAAAAGATGACCATTGCTGTAGTCGTCTTCTGTCCCCTTGAAAAATTATTTATTAAAGGTTCCGGCTTCCACTTGACGAAGGAAGTCAGCAAGGTGTTTGTAGTATACATCAGGGTTATCTAGCATGTGGTGATGGCCACCATTCGGCGTGGTAACAAGCTGAGCGTTTGGAATCAACTTTTCCATTCGCCGAGCGGCACTTAGTGGCATCGTTTCGTGTTCACCAAAGGTTAGGAGAGTTGGCACCTTGATGTTATGAAGTTGGTCAGTAAAGTGCCAGCTGGCCAGTTTTCCAGTGATGACAAATTCATTATCTCCTTGGAAAGCGTGGTAAACGGCATCGCCATCTAAACTGCGAACGTGTTCCAGTTTGGATGGTTGTTTACGGTCAACGTAATTTTCGTTTAAGACCTGCACGTCAGCTTGATAACGGTCGTTATCCCAGTTGCCATTATCTTCGCACTCTTTCATAAAGGCCACTTCTTCGGCAGGGAGGACGTCTTCCCGAATTTTATTGACGTGTTCTACGTAATCGTCAACGTCATCAACCATTGAGGAGATGATTGCGCCCTTCAGATGTTGTCCATATTTAACGGCATATTCTTGAACGAGGAGGCCACCCCAGCTTTGTCCAATGAGGTAGAAGTTATCAAGACCAAGCTTTTGGCGCACTTCTTCCACTTCGTCGAGAAAATATTCATAGGTTAAATATTTTTTCGCAATCTCTGGGTCGGAATAATCAGGCTGGTCAGAATATAGGGAGCCTAATTGATCATACATGTGAACTTGAACGTTCAGCCCCTGTTTCTTTAATTGTTCAGCGGTATCTTCCCAGTATTCATGATTGCCACCAGGACCACCATGCAGGGCAAGAAGGTGAATGTCGCCTTCGCCTTGGGTATTGGTCCAGAGGTGGTAGCCGTTATCTAGGGTTAAGATTTTGGTTCCTTGCTTCATAATGAATCTCCCTCTCTCGTCTCTATTAGAATATGATAAATGTTAACTCATTTTTCTTTAAAAAACAAACGCCTGTGATGGTGACCATCATCAGACGTTGTGGAATCAAAAAACTAATCAATTATTCGGCAAAATCAATGTGCAATTTTGTGGATCAATCTGGTAGGAAATTGCTTCATTTCCCCGGAGAGTCATTTCATAATCCGTCGCAAAGAGGATTAATTCTAACTGATGACCTGCTGATAAAGTGTGGAAAATCGGTTGAAGGGGAAGTTCAACGTCGACGAATTTGCCAGCGGTTAAGTCATCAACACTTGAAGCATCCCGGCGGTTTTGTAAGTTAATGTGACCATATGAAATAACCTTGGCATCCGTAGTTTCCTTTTGCAATTGGAATTCACGGAGGTCATCCTTACCAAAATGATAAGCGAGTTCCAAACCATCTTTGGCTAAAATAACTGGTGAAACGGTTAAACGTTTGGCACTTCCCCGGTCAACCAGACGGGCACTAAGCAGTCCGTGATCAGCAGAGGAGGCAACCCGCACTTTCAACGTTGGGGTACCGCGTAATAGCCAGTCTTTTTTCAAAGGGGTGCTAACAAAGTGAGCGCTAAAGTGACCATCGAAATCATTTAGCAAGGCCTGAGACCATTCGGCAGGCTTTTGACACCACTTTTGGTAGGTTGCATCATCTTGGTGGTCATTAAATTTAACGCGGCCAGAAGCAGTAGCATTTTCCGTAGTCAGACTATTATTCGTTAAATTCAGAGTTGTACTTTGGTTACCCGACCAGTTAGTGTAGGTTGTCCAAGTTTCGGGGTGGACGTTATCCTGAACTAAGACATCCGGAAGCAGTTCGTCAGCATGGTTATCCAGTTCCCATAATTTATTAGCAAACCAGAGATTGATCATTTCAGAAAAATCAAGGGAACGGAAGGCATTGATATAAATGTGCTGACCTTGGTGAAGAATTAATTTACTAGTGTTGGACATTCCAGAGAGGGCATCGTAGAGGTTCTTCACATTGACCGGTTTAACGTTCCAATCATTTAAACCATGAACCATCATTACGGAACACTTAATATTATCGACGTTTGGCAGGTAGTTACGGTGAGCCCAGAAACCGTTATAGTTACCCGTTGTACGGTCTTCGGCAGCGGCTAAGCCTTTCATATAGCGATTATTCGTTGCTTCAATCCGTCGATAGTCTGCAGGTGACTTGGTCCGACTGAAGGTTTCAGCTGCCAAAACATCCGCGTCTTCCCCTTGGAAACCACCGGGAGCCATGACCAAACCATTTTCGCGGTAATAGTCATACCAGTTGGAAATGGCTGCTTCACTAACAATGGCCTTTAAGCCAGCCACCCCGGTTGTGGCAACGGCAGTGGCTAAGGTGCCAAGGTAGGAACGACCGGTCATCCCCACGTTACCATTGCACCAGTCCGCACGGATAGCAATGCCGCTTGTGCGGTCGGTAAAGGCGCGACGATCACCATGCAGCCATTCGACAACGGCTTTCATGGAGTCAGTTTGTTCTGGCGAACCACAAGTTTGCAGGCCATCGGAGTCCTTGGTACCAATCCCAGAGGCATAGACAATGGCATAACCGCGCACGCTCAGGTAAGTGTTAAGGGTATATGCAGGTGTGGTACTGAATGATTCAGCCGCCGTTTGGCTCTCACCGTTGACGGTTTGCTTAGTAAAGGTCATTGGAAAATCAGGTTCAGCAGGGGATTGATCGTGAGGATCCTTATGGGTCAGTGGAATATTAACGTTGTGGGTAATTTCTTCACCCCACTTGTCATTGGTACCCTGATTGTACGGACTCGCAGTGAAGACTGCCGGCACTTTAAGACCGTCATTACTATCTGCTGGGCGCATAATTTCAACCTTCACTAGATCAGCTTTGCCATCGTAATCAGTGTCCATGTCGGTTTCAACATAGACCACTTCACGGATGAAACGCGTGGGGTCAAAACTGGCGATGGGTTTGCCATTAAAGTAAATTGGTTTTTGATTAGCGGGTAATGCGTAAGTCCACGTGAGCAACCCTTGACTAGTTAGTCGATCGAGCAGATTTTGACCGAGTTTCGTGCGCGTGTTTAATAACAGGTAGAAAGCGTCGATAATGTTGGCGGTAGTCCAGTGCTCGTGATGCTCCATTGGCAGTTGAATTTTCTTCATGCCGGTGAGGGGATCATCAATTGCAAAATCAATTGCTGGTTCAAACTGAAGCAACTGCAGTGCGACCAGGTAGAATACGCGGTCAGTTAAAGGCAGATTCTGGTCTAGCCAATCAGTAATTGATTGATCAGGAGTAGCAAGCAGGCTATTTAACCATTCGTGATCCAAAGCGGGTGTGTGGTCGGCAATGTGGATGCGAGTTAACAGCTTTACCCAAAGCTGATTAGGACTTAATTGTTGTTCTTCATCAGGATGCAACAAATGAATGGTTTGCAGTTCAGTCACGCGCTGCTGATGATCAGCAGGAGCAATGGCAAATTGATTATTTTTCATGGAAATGACACCTCGTATCAATATTGTTATTCTTTTCCATTGTACTCTCCGTCAGTGGTCAGAGACCAAATTATTTGTAATAAAAAAGAGCCGGACAGCAATCATCACTGACTTTGCTGTCTAGCTCCCGAAGCGCAATTATTTTTCTGATGAAATTGTACTGTGGTGGTAACCATAGCTGAAGTAAATAATAATACCGATTACGAACCAGATTCCGGCGCCGATAAAGGTAGTCTTACCCAGCTGGCAAATCATCCAGATACAAGCCAGACCGGAGATGATTGGCAGAAGCGGGTAAAGTGGTACCTGGAAGCCACCTCGATTATCAATGTCTTGTCGGTGACGGAGCGGAATAATCCCAAATGAAACAAAAGTAAATGCTAACAAGGTCCCAATATTAACCAGACTAGTTAATTCGTCAAGGGAAACCAGCCCACCCATGATCGCGATAATGATCGTTACGAATAGCAAGGCGTTTTCTGGAGTTTCACCCTTTTGAGCATTTAACTTGCTGAGTGGCTTTGGCAATAAACCATCCCGACCAATTGAGTATACTAACCGTGAACTAGCAAAAATGGTGGTAATCATCATGGTGAACATCCCAATTAAGGCACCAATGGCTAAGGTATCTGCTAACCAGCCTTGGTTAACAAGATTCAAAGCATAGGAAACAGGGTTAGCAACGTCTAACTTAGTGTATTTCACCATTCCCACTAATACTGCTGAAACTCCCATGTAGAGAATTGCTGCAATTAACAACGTTCCTAGAATCCCGATTGGCATGTTCTTTTTAGGATTTTTAACTTCGGCAGCGGAGCTCGAAACGGCATCAAAACCGAGAAAGGCAAAGAAAACGGTTGTTGCTCCCTTTAAGATGCCACCAATCTTGTAGGGCATAAATGGGTGGTAATTAGCTGGTTTGATAAAGAAAAATCCAACACCAATGAATAGTAAAATGATGACAATTTTTAAGATCACCATGGCATTGTTAACCCGTTTGGATGATTGCATTCCTCGTGAAAGGATTAAACTGACCACGAGCACCACCAGCACGGCCACCAGGTTAAAATAGGTTCCGTGAGCGGGATCGAAGGGTCCAGAAATGGCTTTTGGAATGTGAATGCCAAAGCTGGCCAACAATGCATTAAAGTATGCGGACCAACCAGTCGAAACGGTCGCCACTGCCAACATGTATTCGAGAACTAGAGCCCAACCGAGAATCCAGCCAATAAATTCACCGAAAATAATATTTCCATAAGAGTAGGCACTTCCGGCGACGGGCAGAGCGGATGAGAATTCTGCGTAACACATTGCCGCGAGCGCACAGACAATTGCGGCTAACAGAAATGAAACAATGACGCCAGGACCAGCAGCGTTGGCTGCAACCGTCCCTGGCAGGATAAAGATCCCCGTCCCAATGACCGCACCAACACCCATTGTCATTAAATCGAAAGCGGAGAGCGATTTAACGAAGTGCTGGTCGGCTCCTAAGTAATTTGAAAGACTTTCCCTTCTGAAAATCTTTAAGTGCATAATCACTAACCACCTTTGTTATAATGTTCTATAATATAGATTCCAT
>SKEM01000669.1_pt1 | contig 20770 bp, 27 predicted proteins | sample 4826731 | NCBI WGS metagenome assembly SKEM01 (sample SAMN11008809, study PRJNA524170) | human gut metagenome | biome: Human fecal sample; material: Feces; isolation source: fecal sample from pouch patient p37 | host: Homo sapiens | place: Israel: Tel-Aviv | collected 2015-07-27
CCAGGCCGGAGGGACCCACCAGCGCGACGCCCGCAGAGTCGTAGCCGCGGTACTCCAGACGGCCGAGGCCATCCATGAGAACGGTCAGGGAACGGGAGGAACCAGTTTCACTCGGAGGGCCGACGTGGCCGACAATTCCACACATGCTCCGATCGAATCATGCTGGCGCGGCGTTGACAACGAGCGCCGGGACACGTCGATGTGATCTCGGTGTGATCTCAGTGTGACCTCGATTCCCCGCCGGAGCTCCACCGCCGCCCCGACGAGTCCCATTCATCCCTCGGGGATTGTCCGCCGGGCACCTTCATTTGCGACACTGTGTCAGTGACATCCGAGCTGAGCGACCCGAGTGACCTGGGTATTCCGGGCGCCTCGCCCTACATCGAGCTGGACCGGGACCAGTGGTCCGCCCTGGCGTCCTCGGCGCCCCTGCCGCTGACCCAGGCCGACGTCGAGAAGCTCCGGGGCCTCGGCGACCCCATCGACCTGCCCGAGGTGGACGTCGTCTACCGGCCGCTGACCGCCCTCCTCGAGGACTACATCGCCACCTCGCGGGAGCGGGCGCACCGCACCGGCGCCTTCCTGGGGGTGAGCGAGCCGCCCACGCCCTTCATCGTCGCGGTGGCCGGGTCCGTCGCCGTGGGCAAGTCGACGACGGCGCGCCTCATCGCCCACCTGCTCTCCCGCTTCCCGGAGACGCCGCGGGTCGACCTCGTGACGACCGACGGCTTCCTCCTGCCCAACGCGGTCCTCGAGGAGCGCGGGCTCACCGCCCGGAAGGGCTTCCCGGAGTCCTACGACCGCCGCGCCCTCCTCGACTTCGTCTCCTCCGTGAAGTCCGGCGCGCCGCGGGTCGAGGCGCCGGTCTACTCCCACAAGGTCTACGACGTCGTCCCCGGCGAGTCGATCACGGTGGAGCGCCCCGACGTCCTCGTCCTCGAGGGGCTCAACGTCCTCCAGCCGGCGCCGCGCGGCCGCCAGGCCCTCGAGGCGGAGCCCGCCGCGGTCTCGGCGCCGTCGGTCTCCGGGGTGCCCGGGGCGCGCGTGAGCTCCTCGGCGCTGGCGGTGAGCGACTTCATCGACTTCTCGATCTACGTCGACGCCGACCCCGAGCACATCCGGCGCTGGTACCTCGACCGCTTCCTCACGCTCAAGCACACGGCCTTCGAGGACCCGGAGTCCTACTTCCAGCGCTACGCGTCGATCCCCGACGACGTCGCGGTGACCGCCGCGAACGAGGTCTGGGAGTCCGTCAACCTCACGAACCTGAGGGAGAACATCGCGCCGACGCGTGGGCGGGCGACCCTCGTGCTCCACAAGGACGAGCACCACCACGTCTCCAAGGTGCTCCTGCGCAAGGCCTGACGCGGAGGCCCGGCTGCCATCCGCGCCCGCTCCCCCGCGAGATCGGGACATCCTGACCTCGAGATCGGGACATCTGAACCACGAGATCGGGGGGGCGGGGTCAGGTGGTGGTTGCACCGTTGATGATGTGGGTGAGTTTCTCGCCTGGGGTCATTCCGTTCAAGACCACTCGGGCTCGTCGGTTGAACTGGTCCTGGACGGCTTTGACCTGCTCGTCGGTGACGGTGTCGAACCTGGTGCCTTTGGGGAAGTACTCGCGGATCAGTCCGTTGGTGTTCTCGTTGGTGGGTCGCTGCCAGGGGCTGTGAGGGTCGGCGAAGAACACCGGGATGCCGGTGGCGATGGTGAAGTCGGCGTGGGAGGCCATCTCCACGCCCTGGTCCCAGGTGATCGTCTCGAAGACCGCGTCCGGTAGTTCCTGGATCATGGTTCGCAGGGCGTCGGTGACGGTCGCGCTGCGGTGATCAGCGCCCAGGCGCCTGATGAGAAGGAAGCGGCTGCGACGCTCGACCAGGGTGACCAGGGCGCTGCGCCCGTCACCGCCGATGATCAGGTCGCCCTCCCAGTGGCCCGGCACCGCCCGGTCTGCCGCCTGCGCGGGCCGAAGGCTGAAGGTCGCGCCGGCGATCCAGGACCTGCCCCGGCTCGGGGAGGGCAGGCCGGCCAGGGGTGAGCGGGGCAGGCGGCTGGTGCGTCCCGAGCGCAGGGCCTTCTCCACGCGCAGCTGGGCTCGCAGCGACCCTGCGCCTTGGACGTACAGGGCCTGGTAGATCTGCTCGTGGGACACGCGCATAGTGTCGTCGTCGGGGTTCTCCAGGCGCAGCCGCACGGCGATCTGACGCGGGGAGTGACGGTCCTCGAGCAGAGCGAGGACCCGGCGCCGCAGGGCGGGGTTGGCGTCGAGCTTGCGGGTCTTGGGACGCGCCAGACGCCCAACGCTCATGTGCTGGGCTCGTGCTGGTAGGTACCGGCCGTCCGCCCCGGTGCCGCGGTTGACCTCACGTGCCACGGTCTGGCGGCACACCCCGATGCGGCGCGCGATCGCCGCGGCCGACTCGCCCCGGCCCAGGCCGGCGGCGATCAACGCGCGCTGCGCGGCCGACAGGCGCCGCCCGCGCCCGGCCGGCCCGGCCCCCTCGCACACGTCCGCCCCGGACAGGACGTGACGGTGCGCCGAGACGGCTCCACCCGTCCGATCCCGTCGCAGCACCGGCTCACCAGCCCTGGCTTGTCGAGCGTCCGTTGTTGTCATGAGCTGATCCTGACCCAGCCAGGCCCGCGCCGTACGGCGATCGATCCCGCCGCACCGGGCGGCTTGGTCCACCGACCCCGTCGCGGCCCACACCTCCCAGACGCGCGTCTTGCGCGCGGTGTCGTGGTCGGCACTGCCTCCGTGACGGCCCACCACCAGCTGGACTCCCGCGCGGTGCATCCAGTCCGTCACCGTCTGGGTGGACAGGCCCAGTTCCCTAGCAGCCCCTGACGCTGACGAACCCGCCAGCACCAGTTCCAAGGCCCGCGCACGAACCTCCGCCTCATGAGCACGACCACGAACCAAAACCACTCCGATCCCTCGAAATGGTGCATCCACCCCCAGACCCCGCCGGGCGGTTCTCCCCGGCTGGGGAGAACCGCCCGATCTCAGAGTCAGGACGTCCCGATCTCGGCGTCAGAGGGCGAGGTTGGCCTGAACGACCTCGGCGAGCTTGCCGGCGACGGCGTCGGCCTCCTCCTGGGTGGCGGCCTCGACCATGACGCGCACGAGCGGCTCGGTGCCCGAGGGGCGCAGGAGGACGCGGCCGGTCTCGCCGAGGCGCTGCTCGGCGGCGGCCACGGCGTCCTGGACGGCCTTGTTGGTGCCTGCGGCGCCCTTGTCGACGCCCTTGACGTTGATGAGGGTCTGCGGCAGGCGCTGGACGATGGAGGCGAGCTCCTTGAGGCTCTTGCCGGTGCGCTTCATGCGGGCGGCGACGCGCAGCGACGTGAGGACGCCGTCCCCGGTGGTGGCGTGGAGCGAGTCGATGACGTGGCCGGACTGCTCACCGCCGAGGGTGTAGCCGCCCTGGAGCATCTTCTCCAGGACGTAGCGGTCTCCGACGCCGGTCTGCACGGTGCGGATGCCGTGCTCCTTCATGGCGAGGATGAGGCCGAGGTTGCTCATGACGGTGACGACGAGGGTGTCGGAGCCGAGGGTCCCGTCCTCCTTCATGCCGACCGCGAGCAGGCCCATGATCTGGGCGCCGTCGACGAGGGTGCCCTCGGCGTCGACGGCGAGGCAGCGGTCGGCGTCGCCGTCGTAGGCCACGCCCATGTCGGCGCCGACGAACTGGACGTACTGCTGGAGCTGCTCGGGGTGGGTGGAGCCGCAGGCGTCGTTGATGTTGAGGCCGTCCGGGGAGGCGTTGATGACGATGACCTCGGCGCCGGCGGCGCGCAGCGCGGCGGGGCCGACGTTGCTGGCGGCGCCGTGGGAGGCGCCGACGACGATCCGCAGCCCCGCGAGGTCGGTGGCGACGGAGTCGACGAGGTGGCCGATGTAGTTCTGGTCCGCGACCGTCTCGCCCTTGATGACGCGGCCGACGCCGTCGCCGGTGGGCAGGTCGGTGACCTTGCCGAGGAGTGAGGCGATCTCGTCCTCGACGGCGTCCTCGAGCTTGTAGCCGCCGCGGGCGAAGAACTTGATGCCGTTGTCCTGGAAGGGGTTGTGGGAGGCGGAGATGACGACGCCGAGGTCGATGTCCTGCGTGGCGGTGAGGTGCGCGATGGCGGGGGTCGGGAGGATCCCGACGCGGGTGACGTCGACGCCGGAGGAGGCCAGGCCGGCGCTGATGGCGTGGTCGAGGAACTCGCCGGAGGCGCGGGTGTCGCGGCCGACGATGGCGCGCGGGCGCCCGGTGCGGGAGCGCTTCGAGGCGGGGGTATCGCGGGTGAGGACCTTGGCGGCGGCCTCGCCGAGCTGGACCGCGAGGGCGGGGGTGAGCAGGTCGTTGGCCAGTCCGCGCACGCCGTCGGTGCCGAAGAGTCGTGCCATGGGTTCCGTTCCTCCTGTGGGTGGGCTGGGGCCATCATCCCACGCGCGGCGGGCGGAGCCTGCGAGACGGCGAGGCAGGGGCTGTGCGCGTGGCGCCGGGGCGCCGAGGGCGGCGGCACCGGCTCGCTCACAACGTCTCCGACGCGCGCCGCCCGGACCGCGTCCGCCGAGCCCGACGGGCCCCGCGCCCGGGAGGCGGGTACGACGGCGCCCCGCCGACGCCGTCGCGAGGACGGGGTGGCGGGGCGTCGTGCGCTGCTGGGGCGGGCCGGGGCTCCCCGGCGCGCGATCAGCGCTTGGAGTACTGCGGGGCGCGGCGGGCCTTGTGGAGACCGGCCTTCTTGCGCTCGACGATGCGGGCGTCGCGGGTGAGGAAGCCGGCCTTCTTGAGGGTCGGGCGGTTGGCCTCACGATCGATCTCGTTGAGGGCGCGGGCGATGCCGAGGCGCAGGGCGCCGGCCTGGCCGGAGATGCCGCCGCCGTCGATGCGGGCGATGACGTCGAAGCGGCCCTCGAGGTCGAGGATGGTGAAGGGGGCGCGCACGAGCTGCTGGTGCAGCTTGTTCGGGAAGTAGTCCTCGAGCGTGCGGCCGTTGAGCGTCCACTGGCCGGTGCCGGGGACGAGGCGGACGCGGGCGACGGCCTCCTTGCGGCGGCCCAGGCCGGCGCCGGGGGCGGTCACGGACTGGCCGCGGCCCTCGACGGAGGCGCCGTCGGTCTCAGTGGTGTAGCTGGAGGGGGCGTTCTCCTCGTCCAGCGCGTCGATGTCGACAGTGGTCTCAGCCACGATATGTCCTTTGCTTGTCGCGGGGTGCCGAGCGCCGGGGCGCTTACTGGGCGACCTGGGTGATCTCGAAAGCCTGCGGGTTCTGCGACGCGTGCGGGTGGTTTCCACCGGCGTAGACCTTGAGCTTCTTCAGCTGGGCGCGGCCGAGCTTGGTGTGCGGCAGCATGCCCTTGACGGCCTTCTCGACAGCGAGCTCGGGGCGGGTGGCCAGGAGCTCGCGGTAGGACGTCGCGGTGAGGCCGCCCGGGTGGTTCGAGTGACGGTAGGCGAACTTCTTGTCGGCCTTGCCGTTGGTGAGGGCGACCTTGTCGGCGTTGATGATGACGACGTAGTCGCCGGCGTCCGCGTTCGGGGCGAACTGGGGCTTGTGCTTCCCACGGAGCAGGGTCGCGGCCTGGGCCGCGAGGCGGCCGAGGACGACGTCGGTGGCGTCGATGACGTACCAGTTCTTCTCGACGTCGCCGGGCTTCGGTGTGTACGTGCGCACGGGCGTTGCCTTCGTTTCTCTTGGCGAGTGGACGCGCCGATCAAGCGTTGAAGCGTCGCTGTTCGGCGTGACCACCATGGTCAGGTGAGTGGTCGGAGCACTGGCGATCCGGGGCGAGTGGGACGGCACCGCGGACGCGCAACCTCGTGCTGCACGACGATTGCCCACCATACCGGCGCCCGAGCGAGAGGGTCAAAGGATGAGGCGCCGCCGACGGGGTGAGTCCCGCCACGCGTCCGCCTCGTCCGGGCGCCCGCGCCGGCGCCCGGTCCCGACCGCCCTGCCCGCCGCAGCCGGCCGGCATCGGGTCAGCAGCCGCAGTCCCCGCCGGGCAGGCTCCGCACGACGCGGGCGCGCTCGGCCTGGACCTCCAGCTCCGCGTCGGGCGGGTAGGAGACCGCCTCGAGCGTGAGCCCGTGGGGCGGGGCGACGGGCGCGGCGCCGTCACGGCTGCGGGCCGCGAGGAGATCGCCCGGCCACGAGGCCGGCCTGCGCCCCTGCCCGACGGCGAGGCCGGCGCCGACGAGCGAGCGGACCATGGAGTGGCAGAAGGCGTCGGCGACGACGGTGAGGGTGACGAGCCCGGCGTCGGGGCCGTCGAGCTCCCGCCGCCAGTCGAGGCGCTTGAGGGTGCGGATGGTGGTGGCGCCCTCCCGCGGCTTGCAGTAGGAGAGGAAGTCGTGCTCGCCGAGGAGCGGGGCGGCGGAGGCCGCCATGGCGTCGACGTCGAGGACGTCGGGGACCCACAGGACCTGGCCGCGGCGGGCGGGGTCGCGCGGCGCCGCGGCCCGCCCCTCCCCCGCGCCGTCGGCGATGCGGTAGACGTAGCGGCGCTCGAGGGCGGAGAAGCGCGCGTCGAAGCCCGGCGGCGCGGTTCGGGCGCCGGCGACGACGAGGTCGGAGGCGCCCCTGGGCACGGTGCCGAGGCCGTGGCTCCCGCTGGAGGCGGCGGCCTCCCGTGCGAGGACGCCTGCGAGGCGCGTGAGGAGGGCGGCCTGCGGCGCACGGTCGGAGCGGCCGGGGAGCCGCTCCCAGGCGGAGCGGCTCACATCGACATGGGCGACCTGGGCGGCGGCGTGGACGCCGGAGTCGGTGCGTCCGGCGACGGTGAGGCGGACGGGTTCGCGCAGGACGGTGGCGAGGGCGTCGGCCAGGACGCCCTCGACGGTCCGCAGGCCCGGCTGGGCGGCCCAGCCTGCGAAGGCGGTGCCGTCGTAGGCGAGGTCGAGGCGTACCCGCAGGTGCTCCCCGTCGGCCCCCTGGCCGCGCTCCGCGGCGTCGCCGGAGACGTCGGGCGCGCCGGCGGTGGGGGCGTCCGGTCCGGTCTGCTCGATCATGGCCCCATTCGACCACGCCTCGGACGCCGCGCCGTCCCGGAGCCCGGCCACGAAGCGGTAGCGTCGTGCGGGTGACCACGACCTCCACGCTCTCCGTCGACTGCGGCGGCGGCGGCATCAAGGCCTCCGTCCTCGACGGGGAGGGCACGATCACCTCCCGCGCCGTCCGCACCCCCACGCCGTACCCGCTGCCGCCGACGAAGCTCGTCGACACGATCGCGGGGCTCGCCGAGCAGCTCCCCGCGGCCGACAGGGTGACCGTGGGCAGGCCGGGCATGATCCGCCACGGGGTGGTCGTCGCGACGCCGCACTACATCACGAAGGACGGCCCGCGCTCCCGGGTGCTCCCCGAGCTCGTCGACGAGTGGGCGCACTTCGACATGGGGCGCGCCGTCTCGGACCGCCTGGGCGTGCCCGCGCTCGTCCTCAACGACGCCGAGGTGGCGGGCGCCGGGGTCGTCACCGGGCACGGTCACGAGATGATCGTGACGCTCGGGACCGGGCTCGGGAACGCGGTCTTCGACAACGGGGTCCTCGCCCCGCACGTCGAGGTCTCGCAGGGACCGGTGCGCTGGGGGCTCACCTACGACGACTACATCGGGGAGCACGAGCGGCTGCGGCTCGGGGACGCCCACTGGTCGCGCCGCGTGCGCCGCGTCGTCGAGGCGCTGCGCCCCATGTACATGTGGGACCGGCTCTACCTGGGCGGGGGCAACTCGCGCCGGATCACGCCGGCCCAGCTGGCGCGCATGGGCGACGACGTCGTCGTCGTCCCCAACGAGGCCGGGATGACCGGCGGGGCGCGCTGCTGGGCGATGACGCGGGACTGAGCGCACGCGCACGACGAGGGGCCCGTCACCGGTCGATCCGGTGGCGGGCCCCTCCGAGGTCTCAGGCCCGGGCTCTGGCGCCCGGTGCGGTCTCAGGCGCGGCGGCGGGAGACGGCCAGGGCGGAGACTCCGGCGCCGAGGGCGGCGACGGCGGCGAGGCCGAGGCCCGCGTCAGCACCGGTCCGGGCCAGCGAGCGGCCCGTGGTGGACGTGGTGGACGTGGTGCCCGGGGTCGTCGTGGTGGAGCCGTGGACGGCGGGGGCGGTGGCGCAGCCGGTCGTGCTCGCGGTCGCGGTGGCTGAGGCCGCGAGGCTCTCGCTCGCGGAGGCGGACGGGGAGGCGCAGACCGACGGGGTGACCGAGGCGGACGGCGTCACGGAGGCGCTCGGGTTGCCGGAGGGAGTCGCGCTCGTCGTAGCGGACGGGGCGCTGGACGGCGTCGCGGACGGCGTGCCGGTGGGCGTATCGCTCGGCGTCGGCGTGGAGACCGGGGCGTTGGCGCCCGAGGCCCAGCCCTCGCCCTGGGCGGTGGCCCTGGCGTCGGCGGTGAGCGTGGCGCCGTTGACGGTCGCGGTGTTCGTGGCGGTGTCGGCGGTCGTCGTCGACGTGACGGTGACCCGGCAGGCGGTCGTCGTGCTCGGGGCGGTGAAGGAGGCCGTGCCGTCCCCGATGACGGCGGCGGGGCTCGGCGAGTACGCGTCGTCCCAGGAGCCGTCGGTGCAGCTGACGCCGGCGACCGTGGTGCCGGGGTCCGACACGGTGTAGGAGGTGGAGCCGGTGACGTTGATGGCCCACTCGAACTCGCTCGTGCCGTCGGCGAGCTTCTTCTCCAACCAGCCGTACTTCTTGGTCGTGCCGTCGGGGACGTTCGGGGTCACGCCGTCGCAGTTGACGTCGCAGACGCCGTCACCGTCGCCGTCACCGGGGACGACGGTATAGGTCCTGCCGGATGCGGTGAGCGTCGAGCTGGTCCTGCCGACGAGGGCGTTCGTGATCTGGCCGTAGGCGGTGACGCCGCCCTCGAGGGTGTCCCACTTCTCCGCGTTCGCGTTGAGGGTGCACACGAGACCGGAGGAGCCCTCCGCCGCGACGCAGGAGCCGACGGTCTCTCCGTTGCTCTTCTCAGTGAGGGGGAAGGCGACGCCGGCAGGCCAGCGCAGACCCTCCCCGAGGCTGAGGGTGAAGGTCTGGCCCGCCGTCGGGGAGGTGGCGCTCCAGTCCGCGGAGACGGTGACGGTGGACCAGGCGGTCGCGGTCTCGTTCGTGACCTGGACGTTCGACAGGGAGACCGCGTCCGCCGCGGCTGCCGGGGCGGGGGCCGAGGCGACGACCGCGACGGGGGCGATGACGAGCGCGAGGGCCGCGGCCGAGGTGAGGGTGTTCTTGAGAAGCTTCACGGGAGTCTCCATGGGACACGGGGAATGAGAACACCTCGAGGCTAGAAGGGCGCGCGTCCGCGCGGTCCCGCGGTTTCCCGCCGCCGTTCCGCACCCCGCCCGCACCCGGGCCGTGCGCCCGCAACGGGGCGCGAGGCCGGCCTCACGACGACCGGGGACCAGTGAGGACCGCGGAGCCCCGCCGAGACCGTCGCTGCGCACGGAGCAGCGGGGCCCACGTCCTCCGGGGACGGCGGAGCGCCCGCCCTCCCCGAGGGGAGGGCGGGCGCTCCGTGCGGTGCTGGGACCGGCGGCCGGGTCAGGCCTCGGCCTTCTGGGCGTCGGCGCCACCGGCGGGCTCGAAGCCGGCGGCCTCGGCGGTATCCTCGGCTGGAGCCTCCGCCACGGCGGCGTCGGCGGCCTTCTTGGCGGTCTGGACGGAGTCCTTGACGACCTCCTTCTTGGCGACCGGCTCGAGGACGAGGGAGATGACGGCCATGGGGGCGTTGTCGCCCTTGCGCGGCGCGGTCTTCACGATGCGGGTGTAACCGCCGTCGCGACCCTCGAGCTGCGGGGCGAGCTCCTCGAAGAGGCGGTACACGGCCTGCTTGTCCGTGACCTTCTTGAGGACGGTGCGACGGGCGTGGAGGTCGCCGCGCTTGCCCTTGGTGATGAGCTTCTCGACGTAGGGGCGCAGGCGACGGGCGCGGGCCTCCGTGGTCGTGATGGACTCGTGGATGAAGAGCTGCGTGGCCAGGTTGGCCAGCATGTGGCGCTCGTGCTGGGCGGAGCCGCCCAGGCGGGGACCCTTGGTGGGGCGAGGCATTGTTGTCTCCTAGTAGAAAGGCGAGCGGGCTCAGGCCTGCTGCTCGTCGCTGAACGTGGGGTTGGTGTAGTCGTCCTCCGAGACGTAGTCGACCGGGGAGCCCTTGAGGGACAGACCCAGCTCGGCCAGCTTCTCCTTGATCTCGGAGATGGACTTGGCACCGAAGTTGCGGATGTCGAGGAGGTCCGCCTCGCTGCGCGCGACGAGCTCACCGACGGTGTGGATGCCCTCGCGCTTGAGGGCGTTCGAGGAGCGTGCCTGCAGGTCGAGCTCGTCGATCATGAGGGCGAGGTCCTGCTGGAGGGCCTGGTCCATCGGGGACGGACCGACCTCGATGCCCTCGGCCTCGACGTTGAGCTCGCGGGCGAGCCCGAAGAGCTCGACGAGCGTCTTGCCGGCGGAGGCCAGCGCGTCGCGCGGGGTGATGGAGGCCTTCGTCTCGACGTCGACGACGAGGCGGTCGAAGTCCGTGCGCTGCTCGACACGGGTCGCCTCGACGGCGTAGGAGACCTTCTTGACCGGCGAGTAGATCGAGTCCACGGGGATCCGGGAGATCTCCGCGTTCGGGTCCTTGTTCTGGTTGGCGGAGACGTAGCCGCGGCCGCGCTCGACCGTCAGCTCGATCTCGAGCTTGCCCTTCTCGTTGAGAGTGGCGATGACAAGGTCCTCGTTGTGGATCTGGACGCCGGCGGGCGGGGTGATGTCGCCGGCGGTGACGACGCCCGGGCCCGACTTGCGCAGGTACATGACGACCGGCTCGTCGTTCTCCGAGGAGAGGACGATCTCCTTGATGTTGAGGATGATCTGGGCGACATCCTCCTTGACCCCGGCGATGGTGCGGAACTCGTGGGGCACGCCGTCGATGCGGACGCTGGTCACGGCCGCGCCCGGGATGGACGACAGCAGCGTGCGGCGCAGGGAGTTGCCGAGCGTGTAGCCGAAGCCGGGCTCGAGGGGCTCGATGACGAACCGCGAGCGGCGGTCCTCCTCGATGACCTCCTCGGAGAGAGTGGGTCGCTGTGCGATGAGCACTGAAGGTTTCCTTTCGTCGCGACGCCCGCTATATGACGTCGTTCCTCATGGGTGGGCGGCTGGCCGGGAGAGCCTCGGCCTCCGCCCGCGCGGGCCCCGGTGGGGCGGGCGCGATGCGGCCGACGCCGGCGCCTCGCGGTGGCGGGGGCGGCGTCGGCCTCGTGGTCTCAGACGCGGCGACGCTTCGGGGGGCGGCAGCCGTTGTGGGCCTGGGGGGTGACGTCCGTGATGGAGCCGACCTCGAGGCCGGCGGCCTGGAGGGAGCGGATCGCGGTCTCGCGGCCGGAGCCCGGACCCTTGACGAAGACGTCGATCTTCTTCATGCCGTGCTCCTGCGCGCGACGCGCGGCGGCCTCGGCGGCGAGCTGGGCGGCGTACGGCGTGGACTTGCGGGAGCCCTTGAAGCCGACCTGGCCGGAGGAGGCCCAGGCGATGACGGCGCCGGTCGGGTCCGTGAGGGACACGATGGTGTTGTTGAAGGTGGACTTGATGTAGGCGTGACCGTGAGTGACGTTCTTACGGTCCTTGCGGCGCGGCTTGCGCACGGCGGAACGGGACTTGGCAGGCATGTTTCCTTCTTCTGCGATGAGGTCGTCGATCCACGGCGGGCCCTGGGGCCCGGCGTCGTGGACTACTGCTTACTTGGCCTTCTTCTTACCGGCCACGGTGCGCTTGGGACCCTTGCGCGTGCGCGCGTTGGTCTTGGTGCGCTGCCCGTGCACCGGGAGGTGGCGGCGGTGGCGCAGGCCCTGGTAGCAGCCGATCTCGATCTTGCGGCGGATGTCCGCCTGGACCTCGCGGCGGAGGTCGCCCTCGACCTGGTAGCTGGCCTCGATGTGGTTGCGGAGCTTGACGAGGTCGTCCTCGGTCAGGTCCTTGACGCGGGTGTCGGGGTTGACCCCGGTCGCCGCGAGGGTCTCGTCCGCGCGCGTGCGGCCGATCCCGAAGATGTACGTGAGTGCGACCTCGACTCGCTTCTCGCGAGGCAGGTCGACACCGGAAATGCGTGCCACGGTGTGGTTCTCCTGTGTGCTCCCGGAGGTCGTCGCCCACCTCCCCCGCCACCCTTGTTCGGCGGCCCCGGCCTCCAGGAACCGGGGGTTGCGGCCCGCGCTCGGCGGGTCCGCTGGGGTGGGTGCTTGTGGGTGGCCGCTGGGACCTCGTCCTCAGCGACCGGCAGCGGCGGGCCTCAGCCCTGGCGCTGCTTGTGCCGCGGGTTCTCGCAGATGACCATGACACGGCCGTGGCGACGAATCACCTTGCAGTTGTCACAGATCTTCTTGACGCTCGGCTTGACCTTCATGATGTTCCTCCGTCATCCCCTCACGGGGAGGACTGTCACTTGTACCGGTAGACGATGCGGCCGCGGGAGAGGTCGTACGGGCTCAGCTCGACGACCACGCGGTCCTCGGGGAGGATGCGGATGTAGTGCTGCCGCATCTTGCCGGAGATGTGCGCGAGCACGACGTGCCCGTTGCTCAGCTCCACCCGGAACATCGCGTTCGGAAGGGCCTCGACGACCGATCCCTCGACCTCGATGACGCCGTCCTTCTTAGCCATGTTCCTCCATCGGTGCTTTCTCGCTCGAGTGGTCCCGGCGACGACGTCGCCGGACGGCGCGTGCGGTCCCGGTCCGGCGCCCGTGCGAACGGGGCCGGGCGCTCCGGACCGTCGGGCGCACCGACTGCCAACAATACGGCAGGCGCGCCGCCGCGTTCCATGCGAGAACGGCCACTCCCCCGGTGCTCCTGGACACACCGCGGAGCGGGGACGCGGCGGGGCGGGAGGGCGCTCCCCCGGCCGGCACCGCTGCGGGCCGCCCGTATCCGGGCCGGGCCGGCGCGTCAGACGAGGGGACGGGGCTCGATGCCGTGGGGCGCCAGCCCCTCGAAACCGCCGTCCGGCGCCGTGAGGACCCAGACCCCGCCGGGGACGATGGCGACGGTGTGCTCCCACTGGGCGGCGCGGGAGCCGTCCTCGGTGACGACGGTCCAGCCGTCGTCGAGCTCGCGCACCTCGGGCCCGCCGGCCGTGAGCATCGGCTCGATGGCGATGACCATGCCGGTGCGCAGTCGCGGTCCGCGGCGCTTGACCGAGTAGTTGAGGACGTCGGGGTCCATGTGCATGGCGGTGCCGATGCCGTGCCCGACGTAGTCCTCGAGGATCCCGAGCGGGACGCCCTCGCGCAGGGAGGCTTCCGCGACGACCCGCTCGACGGAGTCCCCGACGACGTTGAGGCGCTCGTCGCGGCCCCGGGCCTCCCCCGCGGCGGCGCGGGCGACGGCGGCGATCGCGGCCCACAGGGCCTCGCGGGTCGTGGTGTCGAGGACGCGGTCGGCCTCGCTGGCGTAGCGGCCGCCGACGACGGTGGTGAAGGCGGCGTCGCCGTGCCACTGGGTGCCGTCGTCGTCGGTGACGTAGGCGCCGCAGTCGAAGGTGACGAGGTCACCGGCCTCGAGGACGCGCTCGCCCGGGATGCCGTGGACGACCTCGTCGTTGACCGAGACGCAGACCGTGGCCGGGTAGCCCTCGTAGCCCAGGAAGTTGGACCGGGCCCCGCCGCGCTCGATGGCCGCGGCGGAGACGGCGTCGAGCTCGGCGGTCGTCGTGCCGGGGCGGACCGCCTCGCGCAGGGCGGCGTGGATGTCGGCGACGACGAGTCCGGCCTCGCGCATGCGCAGGACCTGGTCCCTGGTCTTGATCTGGATGTGCTCCCGTGACAGCACGGTCTCCTCCTCGTTCGGTGCTCTCTCGCGTTGGGTGCGCAGCGGTGGGGAGGGGACCCGGTCGGGCGCCGGGGTCGGCGTCGGGACGCCGGGCTGCTGTGCGGGTGCCGCCGCAGCGGCGGGCCTGGCGGCGGGGCGCCGTCGGGCCGTGGCGTCAGGCTCGGACGCCGGCGGCTTCGAGGGCCGTCATGATGCGCTCGGTGACCTCGTCGACCGCGCCGATGCCGTCGGCGCGCACGAGGAGGCCCTTGGCCTCGTAGAGCGCGGCGAGGGGCGCGGTCTGCCCCGCGTAGACCTCGAGGCGGCGGCGGATGACGGGCTCGGTGTCGTCGGCGCGGGTCTGCTCGCTGGCGCGCTTGAGGAGGCGCTCGACGACGACCTCGTTGTCGGCGGTGATCTCGAGCACGACGTCGAGGGCGAGGCCGGCCTCGGCGAGCATGGCGTCGAGCTCGTTCACCTGGGCCTCGGTGCGGGGGTAGCCGTCGAGGAGGAAGCCCTCGGCTGCGTCGTCCTGCGCGATGCGGTCCTTGACCATCGCGTTCGTGACGGAGTCGGGGACGTACTCGCCCTTGTCCATGTACTGCTTGGCCTGCTTGCCGAGCTCGGTCTCCCCCGCGACGTTGGCGCGGAAGATGTCGCCCGTCGAGATGGCGGGGATGCCGAGACGCTCGGAGATGCGGGCGGCCTGGGTGCCCTTGCCGGCCCCGGGAGGGCCGAGGAGGACCATGCGTGCGCTCATGAGAGGAACCCTTCGTAGTGGCGCTGCTGGAGCTGGGAGTTGATCTCCTTGACGGTCTGGAGCCCGACTCCCACCATGATGAGGATCGTCGTGCCGCCGAACGGGAGGTTCTGCGACAAGCCCATGACCGTGACCGCGATGGTCGGCAGGAGGGCCAGCACGACGAGGTAGGCGCTGCCGGCCGTCGTCACGCGATCGATGACGTAGGACAGGTAGCGGACGGTGGGCTCGCCGGCGCGGACGCCGGGGATGAAGCCCCCGTACTTCTTCATGTTGTCAGCGATCTCCTCCGGGTCGAAGGTGATCGCCGTGTAGAAGAACGTGAAGAAGAGGATGAGCAGGCCGTAGCCGATGAGGTAGATCGTGTCGGTCTGCTGGAGGTTGTTCGACACCCACTGCACCCAGCCGGAGGTCGGCTTGGCGAACTGGGCGACGAGCTGCGGCATGGCCAGGATCGACGAGGCGAAGATGACCGGGATGACGCCCGCGGTGTTGATCTTGATCGGGATGTAGGTCGTGGAGCCGCCGTACTGCCGCCGACCGATCATCCGCTTGGCGTACTGGACCGGGATGCGGCGCGTGGCCTGCTCGACGAAGACGACGGCCAGGGTGGCGATGAGGATGATGACGACGACGCCGAGGAACTTCGCGAAGCCGCCGTTGCCCCCGATGATGGAGAACAGGTTCTGCGGCATCCGGGCCACGATGGACGTGAAGATCAGCAGGGACATGCCGTTGCCGATGCCGCGCTCGGTGATGAGCTCGCCGAGCCACATGATCAGGCCCGTCCCGGCGGTCATCGTGATGATCATGAGCGCGAGCGTGACGGGGCCGTCGTTCGGGATGACGTCGACGGAGCACCCGGTGAAGAGGTTGCCGTTGGCGGCGGTCGCGACGATCGTCGCGGACTGCAGGACGCCGAGCCCGATGGTGAGGTAGCGCGTGTACTCGGTGAGCTTGGCGGTGCCCGCCTGCCCCTCCTTGTGGAGCTCCTCGAACCGGGGGATGACGACGCGGAGCAGCTGGATGATGATCGACGCGGTGATGTAGGGCATGATGCCCAGCGCAAAGACGCTCAGCTGGAGCAGCGCTCCACCGGAGAAGACGTTGATGAGGCTCAGCAGGCCCGCGTCCTCGCTCTCGCCGACGCACTGCTGGACGTTGGCGAGGTCGACGCCCGGGGTGGGCACGACGGAGCCGAGGCGGAACAGGGCCATGATGCCCAGGGTGAAGAGCAGCTTTCGCCGCAGGTCGGGCGTCCTGAACGCCTGCATGAACGCGCTGAGCACTCGGTCTCCTGAGGACGGGGAAGAGAAGCGCCGCTGGATGCGGCGCGCGCAGGCGCACGGGACGCCCGGCGACACCCTACCCCGGGGTCGGGGCGCTGTCGGCGTCGAGGGGCTCACGGCGGCGGGTCGTGCGTCACTCGCGCCGCGAGCGGGCGCGCTCGCGTCTCCCGCACCTGGGCCCCGAGGACGTGGCCCGGGGTCGGCGCCGGTCCCCGCGCACAACGAGGGCCCCGGTCGAAGGATCTCTCCTCACGACCGGGGCCCTCGTGGACGCGTCGGCGTCCGTCAGCCGACTCAGCGGGCGGTGACGGAACCGCCGGCGGCCTCGATCTTCTCCTTGGCGGAGCCGGACCAGGCGTCGACCGTCAGCTCGAGCTTGACGGAGACGTCGCCGGAGCCGAGCGCCTTGACGAGGTGGCCCTCGCGCACGGCGCCCTTGGCGACCAGGTCCTCGACCGTCACGGCGCCGCCCTCGGGGAAGAGCTCGGCGATGCGGCCGACGTTGACCGGCTGGAACTCAACGCGGTTGAAGTTCTTGAAGCCGCGCAGCTTCGGGAGGCGCATGGCCAGGGGCATCTGGCCGCCCTCGAAGCCCGGACGGACCTGGTAGCGGGCCTTCGTGCCCTTGGTACCGCGGCCCGAGGTCTTGCCCTTGGAGCCCTCACCGCGACCCACGCGGGTCTTGGCCATCTTGGAGCCCTCGGCGGGACGGAGGTGGTGCAGCTTGACGACCTGCCCCGACCCCTGGGTGTTCTCGTTGTCAGCCATCTCAGGCCTCCTCAACGGTGACGAGGTGCGCCACCGTGGCGATCATGCCGCGGACGGACTTGCTGTCCTCGCGGACGACGGACTGGCGGATCTTGCGCAGGCCGAGGGACTTCAGGGTCTCGCGCTGACGGCGCGTGCCGCCGATGCCCGAGCGGACCTGGGTGACCTTGATCTGCTTGGTCGTGGTGCTAGCCATCACGCCTCAGCTCCTTCGGCGGCCTTCTCGGCCTCCTTCTTCTCGGCCGCTGCACGCTTGTCGGCCTCGCCCTCAGCGCGCGCACGCAGCATGGACTGCGGGGCGACGTCCTCCAGGGCCAGACCACGGCGGGCGGCCACGGCCTCCGGCTGCTCGAGCTTCTTGAGCGCGTCCACGGTCGCGTGGACGATGTTGATCGAGTTCGAGGAGCCGAGCGACTTCGACAGGATGTCGTGGATGCCGGCGCAGTCCAGCACGGCGCGGACCGGGCCACCGGCGATAACACCGGTACCGGGGGACGCGGGGCGCAGGAGGACGACTCCGGCGGAGTCCTCGCCCTGGACCAGGTGCGGGATGGTGCGACGGATCATCGGGACGTGGAAGAAGTTCTTCTTCGCCACCTCCACGGCCTTGGCGATGGCGGCGGGGACCTCCTTCGCCTTGCCGTAACCGACGCCGACGGTGCCCTCGCCGTCACCGACGACGACCAGCGCCGTGAAGGTGAAGCGGCGGCCGCCCTTGACGACCTTGGACACGCGGTTGATGGTGACGACGCGCTCGATGTACTTGTCGTCGTTGCCGCGACCGTTGTTGCGGTCGCGACGGTCGTTGTTGCGGTCGCGACGGCCGCGGCCCTCGCCGCGACGGTCGTCGTTGTTCTGGGCCGAGCCGTTGGACGACGCGGACCTGTCTCGCTGCGGTGCAGCCATCAGATGTTCCTCTTCCTTCTCGTCGTCGTCGTGCTCAGAGCACCAGGCCGCCGTCGCGGGCGCCGTCGGCGACGGCGGCGACACGGCCGTGGTACTTGTTGCCTCCGCGGTCGAAGACAACCTTCTCAATGCCCAGGGCCTTGGCGCGCTCGGCGACGAGCTCGCCGACCTTGTGCGCCTGGCCGACCTTGTGGCCCTCGACGCCCTTGACGGTGTCCTCGAGGGTCGAGGCCGAGCACAGGGTGTGGCCGATGGTGTCGTCGATGACCTGCGCGACCATGTGGCGGTTCGAGCGGGTGACGACGAGGCGCGGGCGCTCCGGCGTGCCGTTGACGTGCTTGCGCACGCGCTGGTGGCGGATCTTGCGGGCGACAGCCTTCGACTTGCCCCTCTTGATCGTGTAAGCCATGGTCACTTACCAGCCTTTCCGACCTTGCGGCGGACGTTCTCGCCGGCGTAGCGCACGCCCTTGCCCTTGTAGGGCTCCGGCGGGCGGATCTTGCGGATGTTCGCCGCGACCTCGCCGACCTGTTCCTTGGAGATGCCGGAGACGGCGATCTTGAGGTTGCCGTCGACCGTGAGGGTGATGCCCTCGGGGGCCTCGACGGTCACGGTGTGCGAGAAGCCGAGCGAGAGCTCGATGGCGGTGCCGCGCTGCTGGGCGCGGTAACCGGTGCCGACGATCTCGAGGTTCTTCGTGTAGCCGTCGGTGACGCCGACGACCATGTTGTTGATGAGCGTTCGCGACAGGCCGTGCAGCGAGCGGGACTCGCGCTCGTCGTCGGGACGGGTCACCAGGATGGTGCCGTCCTCCTGGCGGGTGACGCTCAGCGGGGCGGGGATGACGCGCGAGAGGGTGCCCTTGGGGCCCTTCACGGTCACCTCGTTGCCGTTGATGGTGACGTCCACTCCGGCGGGAACCGGAACGGGAAGTCGTCCAATACGAGACATGGTTTTCCTCCGTTCCTTATCTCACCAGACGTAGGCGAGCACTTCGCCGCCGACGCCCTTGGACTCGGCCTGCTTGTCCGTGAGGAGGCCGGAGGAGGTGGACAGGATGGCCACCCCGAGGCCGCCGAGGACCTTGGGCAGGTTGGTGGACTTGGCGTAGACGCGCAGGCCGGGCTTGGAGACGCGCTTGAGGCCCTGGATGGCCCGCTGGCGGTTGGCTCCGTACTTGAGGCTCAGCGTGAGCGTCTTGCCGACCTCCGCGTCGGTGACCTCGTAGTCGGCGATGTAGCCCTCGGCCTTCAGCATCTCGGCGATGTTGACCTTGAGCTTGCTCGACGGCATCGAGACGACGTCGTGGTAGGCGTTGTTGGCGTTGCGCAGACGGGTGAGCATGTCTGCGATCGGGTCTGTCATAGTCATGAGTGGGCCTCAGCCCTTCCTCGTCGCGGTTTCCTCGCGGACCTGCGACGTAGTTTCTTACCAGCTGGACTTCGTCACACCGGGGAGCTGACCGTTGAGGGCCATCTCGCGCAGGCAGACTCGGCACAGGCCGAACTTGCGGTAGACGGAGTGCGGGCGGCCGCAGCGCTGGCAGCGCGTGTAGGCCCGGACGCCGAACTTCGGCTTGCGGTTGGCCTTCTCCTTGAGAGCGGTCTTCGCCATGTCACTTCTCCTTGAAGGGGAAGCCGAGCTGCTTGAGCAGCGAGCGGGCCTCCTCGTCGGTCTTGGCCGTGGTCACCACGGTGATGTCCATGCCGCGCACGCGGTCGATGGAGTCGGCGTCGATCTCGTGGAACACGGACTGCTCGGTGAGACCGAAGGTGTAGTTGCCGTTGCCGTCGAACTGCTTCGGGGACAGGCCGCGGAAGTCGCGGATGCGGGGAAGCGAGACGGAGATGAGGCGGTCGAGGAACTCCCACATGCGGTCGCCGCGCAGCGTGACGTGCGCGCCGATCGGCTGGCCCTCGCGCAGCTTGAACTGCGCGATGGACTTGCGGGCCTTCGTGACCTGGGGCTTCTGGCCGGTGATGGCGGTGAGGTCGCGGACGGCGCCCTCGATCATCTTGGAGTCGTGAGCGGCCTCGCCCACACCCATGTTGACGACCACCTTGACGACGCGGCCGACCTCGTTGACGTTGGCGTGCTGGAACTCCTCGCGGAGGGCCGGCGCGACGTCGGAGGCGTACTTGGTCTTGAGACGGGGCGTGTAGTCGGCCATGGTCACAGGTCCTCCCCGGACTTCTTGGCGTAGCGGACGCGCACGGTCCGCTTGGCGCCGTTGGGGCGCTCGCCCTCCTCGACGCGGAAGCCGACGCGGGTGCGCTGCTTGGTCTTGGGGTCGACGAGCATGACGTTGGAGGCGTGGATCGGGGCCTCGACGGTCTCGATGCCGCCGGTGCGGGCGCCCTGGGCGGACTGGCCCACACGGGTGTGCTTGGTGACGCGCTGGACGCCCTCGACGACGACGCGGTCGACCTCGGGGAGGACCTCGAGGACGCGCCCCGTCTTGCCCTTGTCCTTGCCGGCGATGACCAGGACCTGGTCACCCTTCTTGATGCGTGCCATTGTCAGATCACCTCCGGGGCGAGCGACACGATGCGCATGAACTTCTTGTCACGAAGCTCGCGGCCCACCGGGCCGAAGATGCGCGTGCCGCGGGGCTCGCCGTTGTTGTTGAGGATGACGGCCGCGTTCTCGTCGAAGCGGATGTACGAGCCGTCCGGGCGCCGGCGCTCCTTGCGGGTGCGCACGACGACCGCCTTGACGACCTCGCCCTTCTTGACGTTGCCGCCGGGGATGGCGTCCTTCACGGTGGCGACGATGGTGTCGCCGATACCCGCATAGCGCCGACCCGAGCCACCGAGAACACGGATGCAAAGGATCTCCTTGGCACCGGTGTTGTCGGCGACCGTCAGTCGCGACTCCTGCTGGATCATTGAGTGTTCTCCTGTCGTCGAGCCGGTTCTCGACGTCCCCCGAGGGGGCGCGAGCCTAGCCGAACGTTCCTTCTGCGAATGCGCACTGCTCTCCCCGCCAGGGGCGAGTGGAGTCCGTCGTGCGTGGGTCCCGGCAGACACAGGCGCAGGTGCGCGAGGTCTCTGTCGGGCGCACTGCGGGCGCGCGCAACTCCCATAGCCTAGTTGACGCCCGTCCTGACGCGGAACCTGGGAGCCGCGGGCACTCCTGTGCCCTTCCTCACCGGGCCCACCGGCCCGGCCAGCCGGCCGGCGGCCGTCGTCCGCGCCCTCGGCAGGGCGATCGGGGCCGCCGCACCTCCTCTCTCTCTTCCCCCCCCCCGCACGCCGACGCCGCCCCCGCC
>SKEM01000670.1_pt1 | contig 20767 bp, 23 predicted proteins | sample 4826731 | NCBI WGS metagenome assembly SKEM01 (sample SAMN11008809, study PRJNA524170) | human gut metagenome | biome: Human fecal sample; material: Feces; isolation source: fecal sample from pouch patient p37 | host: Homo sapiens | place: Israel: Tel-Aviv | collected 2015-07-27
CTCCTAACTACTCACTACTAATTCCTAACTATCTTAAATTTTTTCTACAACAAGTTGTCCCATTTCTTTTGTTCCAACAAGTGTAGTTCCTTTACTTTTTATATCTCCAGTTCTATAACCTTCTTCTAAAACTTTAACTACTGCATTCTCTATATTACTTGCTTCATCTTCTAAATTAAAGCTATATCTTAACATCATAGCAGTAGAAAGAATTGTTGCTAATGGATTTGCCATTCCTTTTCCTGCAATATCAGGTGCAGAACCATGTATTGGTTCATACATTCCTAATGAGCCATCTCCTAAAGATGCAGAAGGTAACATTCCTATTGAACCTGTAATCATTGATGCTTCATCAGATAATATATCTCCAAACATATTTGAAGTAACAATAACATCAAATTGTCTAGGATCTTTAACTAATTGCATAGAAGCATTATCAATATATAAATGATTAACTAACACTTCTGGATAATCTTTAGATATTTTTTCAACAACACTTCTCCATAACCTAGAGCTTTCTAATATATTAGCCTTATCAACGCTTGTTAACTTCTTATTTCTTTTCATAGCTGTATCAAAGCCTATCTTTACTATTCTTTCAATTTCTTCGATATTATATCTTTCAGTATCATATGCTGAAACTACTCGATCAACAACTTCTCTACCTCTCTCACCAAAGTAAATTCCTCCAGTAAGTTCTCTTACAACACAAATATCAATTCCATCGCCAATTATTGTGTCTTTTAATGGTGATGATTCTTTTAATGCTTTATATAAAAGTGCTGGTCTTAAATTGCAATATAAATTTAATCCACCTCTTAATCCTAATAAAGCTTGTTCTGGTCTAACCTTTGCATTAGGATTATCCCACTTTGTTCCTCCAACAGCCCCTAAAAGTACTGCATCACTTTTTTTACAAACCTCTAAAGTCTTATCTGGTAATGGTGTTCCTAAACTATCTATTGCACATCCACCAGCTTGTAAAAATTCAAATTCAAAATTATGATTATATTTTTCTTTTATATATTTAATAATATTATAGTTTTTTTCTTTCTCATATTTCATATTAAAAACATCTAAAATCATATCTTGTTTATTCCATTCAAGTCCACCATTTAAACCATTTTTAAATCCAGTAGGAGGGGAGCCACCAATCCATTTACCTTTTTTTCGCTATAGATAATAAATTATCTTTTACTCTTTGTTGAATATTAGTTCTTTCCATTTCGGCAAAACTAGCCAATAGTGTTAACATAACTTTTCCCATTTGAGTATTTGGGTCAAAACCTTCACTTATAGAAATAAGCTCAACATTATTTTCTTTAAATAGTTCTAATATTTTTAAGAAGTCTAGGGTATTTCTAGCAATTATATCTACTTTGTAACAAACAACTATATCAATTTCATTTAGTTGAGCCATTCTAAGCATTTTTTGAAAGGCAGGTCTATTAGGTAGATTGATAATAACTTATATTTTATGATTTCTTCAGTAACATTAAAATGGAGAGCCAATCCACTTAAAGTACCAGATATGTGTAATAAAGCTTCGATTATTTCTTCATCAGAAATTAAATAGTTAGCAGCCCACATCCTAGCCTTATTTTCTTGCTTACTTCTATTAATTTTATCAGAGTAAGTTATACATTCAGATGTTAAATTGCCTGAGGAGGTAAAGTGATGGCCAAGTTCCTCAGCTAACACAGATATATATTTTCTAGTATCAGCAAGTAGTTTTTTATGTATTTCAATTATAGGATTTATTCCTGATACTTTAAAATATATACCTTCAATGTTAGATGATTTAAAATAAAATTCTTCTAATTCTATGTTTTCATCTTCAATTAAACTATAAATATCACTTAAAATTTTCATTAGTTCCACCATCCATTTTGTATATTTATAGGATAATTATAGCATTTATAAATGGGAAAGTTGAACGTATGTTCGTAAGGGCGTAAAAAATAAAGGATTACTCCTTTATTTTTGATTAGAAGAATTAAGTTTTTTATGTTTAATTTTTCTTTCATTCGTATCAGCTTGATATTTATTTATTATAAAAAATAAATAAGATAATCTTATAAAGCAATAAATCATATATACCAATAAACTATTAAAGATAGCAGTAATTACCTTAGAGCCACCTAAATATATATAAGAAGAAAAATATAGTGGAACTATTATTGATAAAATAATCATTATTATACTCGAAATTACTGAGGTTAACTCATATAAATTTAAATTTCTTATTAGATTATATTCTCTGAAAACACTTAAAAGTGGAGAATTATTAAAAGACCATAATTGAAAAATTATTGTAGTCAAAAAACCTAATGCTATAGAAACTATAGCAACTATATTTGAAAAATAAAATTTATAATCGCTTAGTAAAAAGTAATCAAATGATAATAAGTATGAAACAGTAAATGTTAATGGTGTTAAAACGAAAGCTAATTTTGTTTCAAAAAAATTCACGTTTAATCACCTCCAATTTTTAATTATAATTCTAAACTATCTATAATCTCTTTCTTTTTATTATATGATTGTTGTAATAAAAGTGAAATAGAACTAAGTTTTTTATATTCATTCTTACTATAAGATATTTTTTGAGTATCCTTTAATCTACTATCATATAAATTAATTTTTTCTACTTGAGAATCTTCATTTTCTTTCAAACCGACAACTAATTTATTTACATACACTGCATTTCCCATTAAATTAGGAATACATTTTTTTAATTCATTTGATGACATACAATCTTTTTTGTTTCCGTTTATTGATATTTTTATATATAATCTATCATTGTTAAAGCTACGTAATGATTTTATTGCTGAAAAAATTGCCCCGAAATTTTTTTTCTTTAAAAATTTTGATTTAAAGTTATCATCATTTATGTTAACTAGTGTTAATTCAAATGATTTAATATATTCAGATGATGAAACTGTATTAAGTTTTGTTTTATCAGGTATTATTCCAAATGTTAAATCAGTATTTTTTAAGAATTTAGAGAAAAATTCAAGTATTGCTGATACTGGTAAATTTATATTTTTTTCTATTATAAAAACACAATTTTGAGCATCATATAATACGACACAAGAATCAACTAATTTTTTATTAGAACCTAAAAATGAAGCTAATCCATCTTCCTTATAGGTATTATCTTCTAGTAAACCCTCTACTAAACTATCTTTTATTTTTATAAATTGTAGTTCCCATAAATTCTCTTTACCTTTTAGTTTATTAGGCAGTTTATTAGGATTAAATTTTTTTAGTGATTGGAGTCTTATTTTGTCATCATGGTAGTCTACATCTCTTTGGGTTATGGGTAATTTTAGCATTGATTCTAGATTATCTGATAAATTAATAGGTGTTTTTTGTACTTTATTCTTTGGTAAATCCTTTTCTTCTAGTAATTGTAAGAATTCTACTGTGAATTCTTTTATTTTATTTTTTTTCTTATTTTTCTTATTTTTCTTATTTTTAGAGTTTGAATTATTTTTTACATTATTGCCACTTTTATTATTTTTATTGCTTTTAGCACTTTTCTTCTTATTATTTTTACTACTATTATTCTCTTTTTCCATTTTATTTCCCCCGAAGTAATATTTAAAAGTTTAATTTATTTTTTATATTTATGTTTAATATATTCAATAAAGTCTTTAATTTCCTTTTTAGCTTCATCAGGAAGCTCATCATCAATACCATTTTTATTGTGTAGAGCAATGGTAACTGACTTATATTTCAATAATTTATCAGCAGATTCTTTAATTTCTGTATTACCTATTAAATAATCTACAGATACATCAAAGTATTCGGCAAATTTCTTTTTTAATTCATCATCAGCTTGACGTTTATTTAGTTCATATTGTGAAATTCTAGTTTTATGTAAACCAAATTGATTCGCAAGTTCTTCTTGAGTAAGTTCTTTATTTATTCTAAGTTGACGTAATCTATCACCGAAAGTATTCATAATTTTAATCACTCCTTATAATTATTATAGTGTACAAATTGTATACTTTATATTATGTAAACAAAAAGATTACAAAAAATAATAAAAATCTTGATAGTAGACAAAATGTATATTATACCAAAGGTGCAGTAAACTAATTGTTTACAGAAATATATAAGGTAAAAATGTTAAAAAAATTAAAAGAAATAAGAGCAAATAAAGGTTATACTCAAAATGACATGGCCAAAATATTAGGCTATAAACATAAAAGTGGCTATAATAATAAGTTAGAGTTAGGAGACAGAAAGATTACTTTGGATCAAGCAAAAATAATTTCTGATTTGTTTAATTTATCTATTGAAGTTATTTTTTTTGATTAATAAGTAAACAATTTGTCTACAAAGATATTATCTCAAGAAAGGAGAAGAAAATATATGGCAAAGCAGCTAATAATGTGTATTGTAAGAAAAAAGGCTGCTGAATTTAATTCAAAATTTTCAAGTATGGAGGGTGCTTCAGAGTTCTTAGGAATTTCAAAGGATTCATTAACTGATTATGAATTAGACATTTGTAAAGTAGTTCCAGTATATAAGGTTGTTATTATGGCAGAAGCATATAATGCTCCTGAACTTTTAAATCATTATTGTTGTAATGAGTGTCCTATTGGTAAGAGAATTACTCCAATAATTGAATCAGAGAATATTGATAATTTGTATAAGTTTGCAATTTCAGTATCTAATACATTAGATGATAGTGTTAATATTCAGAAGACATTATTAAAAATAAATGATGTTAGTACACTCAAAAATATATTTAATCATTCTGATTTTTCAATAACTTTATACTATACAGGGGCTGAGCAGAGCCATATAAATCGAATTAGTAAAGATTTTAAAATCTATTAAATAGGACATAAAAGAATAGGGTGGCATTAAATTTAAATACTACCTTAAAAATTAGATTTAATAAAGCTTTAAAGATAATTCGTTTAAACCACACAGTATGTATTAAGGGATATTGTTTGCAAGTTATTGAGGTTAATATTTCAATAATATATAATTAAATATTGAGGTGTTAAGATGAATAAAAAAATTAAAAAATTTAGGGATAAAATTAAAAAATTAAAGTCACAAATAGAGAATTTAAAGCTTATAGTAGAATTATCAGTTTTTGCATTACTTGTAATGGCAGGGATTGCTTATTTTAGTAAGTCTGCATTTTGGGTTGATGGATATCTTCAGGTAAATGAATGGACTAGTGCTATAATTTCGCTTATTGGAGCTTTTGTAGGTGGTATATTTACTATGCTTGGAGTTGTATTAACTTTAAATAGAAATATTTCAGATAAAGAGAATGAGGAAGAAAAATATTTAAGGACTCAAGCTTTTATAGTTAAATCAGAAATTGAAGAATATATGAAATCAATTGAAAAATGTGTTATACGAGCAATTGATACCAAAACTTTTGAACTTTCATTAGATGATAATAATGATTTTGAATATTATTGTGATATGTCTATGGTATTTGATGATATATACTTCATGTCAGAAGGTGTAAGGGAAAGCTTTTATGAAATTATAAGTAAAGTGAGTTATGATAATAAAAAAGAAATAATAAATATATTTATTAAACTATATACAAACCATGAAAAAATAAAGAAACTATGTTCAAATAAAAATAATAAAGCAATAGAAATTTTAAATAAATTAATTATTAGTAATTGCAATAGCAATCTTGTAATACTTAAAAGTAATATTTTTGAAGGGGTTGATAAAATAAAAAAGGATTATAAAGAAGAAAAGTTAAAAGGTATTGAATTAGAAAAGTCTATTAAATTTGTTATAAATGAATTTGGTAAGTCACGTAATAAGGAATTTTTAGTGGAAGAATATATTGAATTATTAAAGTTTTTAGAAAAGGTAAGTGAATAATAAATGTATAAAAAAGTTTGCAATTATAGTGGGTGTACTAATCTTATTAAACTAAAAGAAACTTATTGTAGTAAGCATTCATTTAAGAATAAAGATAAATATAGGAGCTAAAAAGTAAGAAGAAAAGATAAAGATGAACAAGCTTTTTGTAATTCTAAAGAATGGAATATAGTTAGGAGAAATGTTATTTCTAGAGATTCAGGATTATGCAAATTTTGTTTAAGTAAGAATAGAATAAGAGTTGCTGATATTTTACATTACATAATAGATTTAAAGGGAAGCAGGGATTTTGGATCAAGGACAAGTTTCCTGTTTTCTTTATGTAATTCATGTTATCAGGAAATACATAAATGGTATGGTTACTAAAAGGGAAATTTAGGAAGGGTTATTTAAGCTAATTCCTAAAGTCTAGTGGATGTATAAAGTGTAGAAAGATCATATAATCTTAGTCTTTTTTATTTTAGGATTATATATTTTAAGTGTTTTATTGTATAATTATAAATGATTTAAGTTTAAGAGGTGAAAATTATGGCAAAAGATAAGAAGCTTAAGACAAATGCTATGAGAATATTAGATTCTAAAAAGGTTTCATATGAAATGTTAAGTTATGAAAGCGAAGATGGAAAGATAGATGGAATTTCTGTAGCTCATAAAATTGGGGTAGATGAAAAGAATGTATTTAAAACATTAGTAGCTCAAGGAACAAGCAAAGAGTTATATGTTTTTGTTATACCAGTTGCAGAAGAATTAGATTTAAAAAATGCTGCTAAGATAGCTGGAGAAAAGAAGGTTGAAATGATAGCAGTTAAAGATATATTAAAATATACTGGCTACATTCGTGGTGGATGTTCCCCTATAGGAATGAAAAAGAACTATAAAACCTTTATACATGAGAGTGCAGAAGATTTAGATTTTATAATATTTAGTGCAGGAAAGATAGGACATCAAATAAAAATGAATCCAAAAGACTTAGTAAGTGTTGTAGAAGGGAAATTTGCATTTTTAATAAAATAGTAAAAACTAATTAGAGTAGAGTTTAAAAGAACTTTTAAGAAATTAAAAGTTTAGAATTTTAAAATAAATTTTAATTATTAAATGAAAGAGAAGCCACAAAGTTTTATGTGGCTTCTTTTTACTTTTTAAAGCATAGTTTTAGCAAATTTCATTAAAGAAGGAGCAGCTGCTAAAAGACTTTTGTTTGATCTTGAATTCATTTTTTTCATTGCACAGGTTACACCTATAATACCTGCTGCAGCTCCTATGCAGGATGCAATAAGAACTTTTTTATTTACTTGAATTTCTTTGTTTAATAGACAAGATCTTATTTTGCAATCCTCATCATTAGAGTTAGCACAATCCTTTAAATCTTCCATAGAATCAAAGAATGAATAATCCTCTAAGTCATCTTCCTTATAGTTATTCATTGAATAGTTATCTCTATAATGAGATGGGGGAACAAAGCGTTTAGATTTTTTTCTTAAGGCTTTGTATTCTTTATCCATATTTATACCAATTGCTTTATACATAAAATCACCTCAAATTTATTATTTACAAAATTAATTTATATAATCACAAATTAAAATCTTTTTATAATTTCCTTAATGATAAAAACTTAAAGATTAAAATAATATATTAAGTAACTTTAATATGATTGGTGAATAAAATGTATTATATGGGATATATTCCAAATTTATTTAGAAGGCGTGAATTTGTATGAATAAAAATGATTTAAATAAAGTTGAAGAAGGATATTATGGGAATAAGGAAGATTATTATGATAAGCAAGGGCATTGTTACACTAGTTTTTTTATAAGTGATATTATTATAGATAACAATAAGAAAGGTAGAGTTACAATAAATAATAATTTTGATATTTCTAAAGAAAAAAAAGATTTTTTGAAAGAAGAACTTTTAAGATATTTTAAACTTGAAAAAAATGAAAGTTTAGATGATGAAGAGTTAGATAAACTTATAAGATTTTTTGTAGAAAATTTAGGAGCACAATTTTATATACAAGGGGTTATAGATTCTTATAAATATATTGTTGAAAAATCTGATGATTTGTTATAAGTGTAGAAAGATGATAGAACATAGAAGTTGTCCAATTTAAATAGGGACAACTTCTTTTTTTGTTATTTTTGATATTTTTTTGTAACTATTTTGTTGATAAATTCTACTAAAGAATATATTATAGAAGGTGAAGAATTATTTTAGGCAGGGCTTAATATGACTACTAGGGAGGATTGTGTATGAATAGGAATAAGATAGCAGCTTTGATTTTTGCTGTATCAACGGTATGTGTTGTTTCAGCACACAGTGAAAATGCTTATGCAACAGAACATAAAAATTCTAATCAATTAGAAGAGAATAATCAAACTAGATCGGTAAAAAAAGGACAAGTTATAAATGTAAGTACAAATTTAAGAATTAGAAAGAGTCCAAGTACAAGCAGTGATGTTATTGGATATTTAACTAATGGTGAAATTTTTAATATAGATGGAAAAGAAGGTTCATGGTATAAAATAAATGCTAATGGTAAAGTTGGCTATATTCATGGAGATTATGTTAAAGAAGTAAGTGGAAATTCTAATAGTAGCAGCAATAATAGTGGAAGTAATTCAAATTTAGATACTTCATTAGCTGGGAAAAAGGGTACTGTTGTAAACGTAAGTACTTCTTTAAGAGTTAGACAATCACCAAGCACAAGTAGCTCAGTTGTAGGTAGCCTAAGAGGTGGTCAGACATTTGAGATAAAGGGTAAAAGTGGAAGTTGGTATTATATAAATGCAAATGGACTTACAGGATATATTCATGGAGATTATGTACAAGTAGGTGAAAATAGTTCAAATAATGGTGGGCAATCATCAGGAAATAATGGACAATCATCAGAAAATAACTCAGGAATGGATACTTCATTAGCAGGAAAAACTGGTAAGGTTGTAAATGTAAGTACTTCTTTAAGAATTAGACAATCACCAAGTACAAGTAGCTCAGTTGTTGGATCATTAAGTGCAGGACAAACTTTTAAGATAAATGGTAAAAATGGAGCTTGGTATAATATTGATGCACAAGGAACAAAAGGACATGTTCATGGAGATTATGTACAAGTATTAAGTGGAAACGAAAGTTCTAATAGTGGAAGTAATAATAACCAAAGTGGAAGCCAAAATAACAATTTAGATGAATCTTATAATGGAAAAGCTGGAAAGGTTGTAAATGTAACAACTAATTTAAGACTTAGAAGTCAACCTAGTACTAGTAGTTCTGTTTTAGCATATTTATTACCTAATGAAAGATTTACTTTACAGGGAAAGACTTCTTCAGGATGGTTTAAAGTAAATTATAATGGAAAAATTGGTTATTTACATGAAGATTATGTTAAAATAGTATCTTCAAATGAAGGTTCAAATGGAAATTTAGGTTCAAGCCAAAATGGAAGCACAGGTGGCGGACAAGTTAACCAAAGTAAATATGAACAAGTTTTAAGTATTATGAAATCTCAAATTGGTTCTCCATATATTTATGGAGGAGCTGGAGAAACACTAACTTCAAGCTTATTAAGTAGCTTAAGAAGAACTTTCCCAGATCATGCTGCAAGAGGATTTTATGATATACCATCAAACTATTTAAATGGAAATTACAGAGCTTTTGATTGCTCTGGATTAATGCAATGGAGTTTTAGACAAGCTGGAATTAGTTTAGGAAGAACAACTTGGGATCAAATAAACAATGGATATGAAGTTTCTCCAAGTAATGCTAAGCCAGGAGACTTATTATTCTTTAGTAATTTAGGCCATGTAGGTATGTATATAGGAAATGGTCAATGGATAGAGGCTCCTAACAAAGGTAAATTTGTTTCTATTACATCTGTTCCATGGAGTAAAATAGGAAGAGCAAGAAGAGTTCTTTAAGATTAACATAATAAATTTATTATAAAGCAAGTTATATTTAGTAAACTATTACTAAAAATGACTTGTTTTTTTTATTTATTCAATATACAAATTTTGTAAAATATTATATAATTAAAATGTAAAATAATGGGAGGTGGTTTGGTGAAAAAATTATTATTATTTATTAGTAGTTATGAAGGGGAAAAGAGTAATTCCTATTATATAGCAAATTATATAGAAAAAAAGTTATTAGGTAAGGTAGAATGTACTAAAATATTATTAAGTGATAATGAGTTAGATGGAATAAAAGATAAAATTAGAAATTGTGATAATGTGATTTTTATTACTTCATTAAGAAAAGATGAGTTTAATAGAATATCAAAAATGTTTTTAGAGGCCATTAGAGAGGAAAATAAGAATAAGGAGCATAATAAAGAAATAAAGTTTTCAGCTATTTTAAATGGTGATATTGAAGTTTTAAGTGGAGTAGAAAAAATAGAAAAATTATTAGAAAACTGCATGGAGATATGTAACAAGAAATATATTGTTTGGCAGAAGGGCATAGGAGTATTAGCTAAATTAAATCTATGGGAAAGTGGTTTAGAAAATAATGATTTAGAATATGATCAATTAGAAATAGAATTAGAAATGTTTTGTCAAGATATAGTAAATGAAAAGAGATACCACCATAATAGCTTTGCTATACCTAAAAAGGGAAGTGGATTTTTTAAATTTATAAATAATAAAATAAAGCAATTTACTTAGGTTTATAACTAGGATATAATCATTAAATAAAAAATATATAATTTATGGAGATTAATTATATTTTTTATGATTTTGAGACTATTAAGTTATTATATAGATTAAGTTATTTAAATAAAAAGGGGATTAGAGAACATTATATAGCTTTGTTAAAAAAAACAAAACTATATAATGTATTTTTCTTTAAATAAATTTTTCTTCAGAGAAAATTACTTGTATTTTTATAATTATTTTTATAAATTAAGGCTATTATCTAAAGTCCTTTTTTATTAGAATCAGGGGAAATACCTTTATCTTTTAAAATTTCATAAATTGTTTTAGATGTTGTATCTTCCATTGAATAGCCTAAGTCTATTAAAATTTCACTAAGTTTTTCTTCAGAAGAAGTTTCTATTTCTATGTATGGAAATGGACAAAATGATGGGTCATTAATATCTATTTCTATTAATGAATCTTTATATTTATAGCTTTCTCTATATTTCTTTATAGTTTCAAATAATTCTAATCCTAAAGATTTAAAGATATTTTTACCCATAGCTCCATCTTCTATGATTGTTTCATTTTCTTCCATTACTTTAAACTTATCTTGGCTAAGCATTTTTTTTGTAGTCATAAAATAAACTGTTTTATTGTTTATAAGGTCTTCAACAGTTCTTATTCTTGCATAACCTTTTTTATCTAATAATTTTCTATCTGGAAAATCAAAAATATCGTTTGTTTGATTTTCACGCTTTACATTTTTCGCTCCAAGTTTATTTAATATTTCTCTTATCTTTTCAAAATCTATATCTATAATACGTGTTTCAAGTTCTTTCATAATTAAACTACCTCCAAATTCTTTATAATACTATTATAAACAAATTGTTAAAGGGAGAAAAGAATAGTATGGTGATTTTTCCTTTATACTTTGATAAAATATAAGATGTGTCAAATTTAAGAAAAGTGGGAGGATAAAGATGGAATACGTAAATGATATAAATATAATAGAAGCTGTTATACATATATTAGACAGTAACAGTGATGAACCTATATTAAATGAGTATAAATTAGAGTTAACAGATGAAATTTATAAGTTTATATATAAGCATGTAGAAAAGGGGTTAAAAAGTGAAGATTTAAAGTATGCTGTTTTTAATCCAGAAAGACATATAGTTAAGGAAGTTTCTCAAGATTTTTTAAATGGAGTTAACAATGATATAGTGGAAGTTTCTAAGGAACTAGCAAGACAGATGTTTTATATTATGAAGGCAAATATAAATATTCCAAGTTGTGATTTACTTACAGTATCAATATCTACAGATCAAGGACCTATGCTAGGAATTTTAAAAATGGATTACATAAAGAACTTTACTCATAAGGTTGATTTTGTCCATGATAAAATAGGGATAGGAATAGTAGAACAGGCAGCAGGACTTCCAGCATCAGGACAAAAAGTTCAAAAGTGTGCATTTATAAAACCTATAAGAGAAGATCAAAAGGTTAATCTTATGGTAATAGATAAGAAAAAGAAATCTTCAGAAGAGGATGAGTTATCTTTAAATTACTTTGTAGATAACTATTTAGGATGCACAGTTTTTCAAAATGAAAGAGATATGACAAAAACTTTTGTAAAGGCAACAGAAGAGTGGACTAGAAATAATATTATTGAAGATGCAGAAAAAGCTGAAGGTATAAGAAGTAAAATAAAGAATAAGCTTAAAGAAGAGGAAATTATAAATATAGAAGAATTATCCCGTGAGTTATTTAATGAAGAAGAGCCTATACTAAAGAATGATTTTACAACCTTTGTAAGAGGTCATGGCTTAGAGAATGATGTTGAAGTTGATAAACTTTGGATCGAAAAAAAGATGAAGAGAACTAGACTTAAAATAGATAAGGAAATAGACTTATATATTGATGATGAAGCTTATCATGATGACTCTAAATTTGAAATTGTGAGAAATGGTGATGGAAGCATAAATATGGTTATAAAAAATATTAAAAATTATATAGAGAAATAAAAAAAGAGATTAGAAAATCTAATCTCTCTTTTATTATTTAAAACTATTAAGCTCTGTTTACTGAACCGAATAATTCCATTTTTTCTTTAACTGTAGCTTTTATAGCTTCGAATCCAGGATTTAATAATTTTCTTGGGTCAAATCCTTTTCCTTCTAAGTCTTTTCCAGCTTCTATATATTTACGAGTAGCTTCAGCAAATGATAATTGACACTCAGTATTAACATTTATTTTTGATACTCCTAATGATATAGCTTCTGCGATCATATCTGAAGGGATTCCAGTACCACCGTGTAATACTAAAGGCATATCTCCAGTAGCAGCTTTAATGTTAGCTAAAGCTTCGAAGTTTAATCCAGCCCAGTTTGCAGGGTATTTTCCGTGAATGTTTCCGATACCAGCAGCTAACATAGTAACTCCTAATTCAGCGATTTGTTTACATTCAGCAGGATCAGCGATTTCACCAGCTCCAACAACACCGTCTTCTTCTCCACCGATTGATCCAACTTCAGCTTCAACTGATACGTTTTTAGCAGCAGCTAAGTTGATTATTTCTTTAGTTTTAACTATGTTTTCTTCGATTGAGTAGTGTGATCCATCGAACATTACTGATGAGAATCCAGCATCCATAGCATCTATAGCTCCTTGGTAGCTACCGTGATCTAAGTGTAATGCTACAGGAACAGTTATTTTTAATTCTTCTAACATTCCGTTAACCATTCCAACTATTGTTTTGAATCCACACATGTATTTAGCAGCACCTTCTGATACTCCTAATATAACTGGTGAGTTATTTTCTTGAGCAGTTAATAATATAGCTTTTGTCCATTCTAAGTTGTTTATGTTGAATTGACCAACAGCGTATTTTCCTTCTCTTGCTTTATTTAACATTTCTTTTGCGTTAACTAATGCCATTTTGTTTACCACCTTTCAAAATCTTTCATTAACTTTTATTAGATTTATATATAGGGACAAAAAAAGTCCATGCGGGACTTACCCCTTTCAATAACATTATAAACTAAAATCATTATAAATTCCACAATAAAATATATTTTTTAGGTTGGAATTTAAAATATTACCTATATTAACCTTCTGAATATCCTTTATATGCTTTGTATAGCTCTTGATTATATGTACTGAGGATAAACTGTTGGAAACATCTTCAGCCTTTATATATTGAGTTAGACTAAGTATTTCCTTACTTAAATTATCTAATTGTTCATGATTTATGTAAAGAGATAAAGAAACATAATTTTCTTCTAAGAGATTACTTAACTTTAAAGACTCTTCATAAGATTCCTTCCAATCCTCTTTACTTAAGGAATTTTCTATTTTATTACTATAATCATTTACCTTGTCACATACATTTATTAGTTTATTATTAAAAAATAGAACAGAAGCAAGGAGGGAAAAAAATATTACTGATGAAATTATAGTGTTTTTCATAGTATGATGTCCTCCTTATCTTTCTGATTTTTTCTTTGAATAAATAATTTCCCATTAGAATCCATCATAACTAGGAATAATTTATCTCTAGGTGGACAATTAAGGGACTTTAATTTTTCATCTAACCATTTTTCATCCTTGTTCATTCCTTGAAGAGCTTTTTTATTTAAACGCCCATCTTCAAATAAAACAATTGGAATTTTTGATTCACTTTCTTTTATTTTTAAGTCTTTTCTCTTAACATTATCACAAGCACTTTTAGGAATTATTGATATGGTTCCATTAGTTTCTATAATGGCATATTGAATATCGCTTATATCTAGATAACCAGCGCTTCGTAATTCTTCTAATATATCGTTCATTGTTAGCCTTTGTTTTTTCATCATTTCTAGGTTGATCTCTCCATCACTTATTATTATGGAAGGAGTACCATCTAGGATTTTTTCAAATAAACGGCTATGTTGTTGGATTTCAGATATTAATATTTTTATAAATAAAAGTGTAATTATAGGTACTATTCCTAAAAGGAGAGGAAGACGAGTATCTTGCATTGGTAAGGATGCTAAATCAGATAGCATTAAGGTTATTACAAGCTCGTAAGGTTGCAATTCCCCAATTTGACGTTTACCCATAAGTCTAATACTTATAATTACAATGAAATAAAGTATTGCTGTTCTTATAAAAGTTATTAGCATAAAAATACCTCCTCTAATAAAATAGGGTAACAAATTTAAAGGGGATTTATACAAAAATAGATAATTTTTTTGAAGTTTTAAGTGTATAATAACAATAAGGCGGCTTATAAGTAGAGAGGAATGGTGTTTATGAAAAGCTTTAGGGTTAATGTAAATGGGGAAAGTTTACTCTTTAATGAGGGAGAAAAATATTCAGCAATTTTAAAAAAGGACTATATAAATGAAAAAATACCTATTACTTTAGTTAAACAGAGGAATAAGTATTATGAGTTTACTGATTTAATAAATAATGATGGGGATATAGAACTTATAAATATAAGTGATCCACATGGAAAAATAGCTTATAGTAGAACTTTACAGTTTGTATTTATAAAAGCAACTTTAGACTTATTTAAGGATGCTAGAATAAATATAGAGCATTCTATAAGCAAGGGAACTTTTGGAGAAATTCACAAAGAAAAGGCCTTAGATGAAGAGGATATATTAAAAATAAAGAAAAAAATGCAAGAGATAATAGATAAAAATATTATAATAGAAAAAATAAAGATGCCTAAGAAAGAGGCTATTGATATATTTAAATCTTATAAGATGCAGGATAAGGTTGATTTATTACATTGGGTTCAAGAAGAGTATGTAAACTTATATAAATTAGAAGATAGGTATGATTATTTTTATGGAGATATGGCATACTCTACAGGAGTTTTAAAATATTTTGATTTATTATATTATAATCCAGGTTTTATACTTATGGTGCCAAGTCATAAGGAGCCAACAGTTGTACCTGTCTTTAAGGAACAAAAAAAGCTATTTAATGTATTTAGAGAAAATGAAACATGGTTAAATATATTAGGAACTCCAGATGTAGGTTCTTTAGATTATAAATTAGAGGGAGAAGAATCCTCAGACATAATAAGAGTTTCTGAAGCTTTACATGAGAAAAAAATAGCACAAATAGCAGATATGATAAGTGAAAGAAAAGAAGTTAAAATTGTTTTAGTAGCAGGGCCTTCATCTTCAGGTAAAACAACATTTTCAAAAAGACTTTCTATACAGCTTAGAGTTAATGGATATATACCAATAGCTATATCCTTAGATGATTATTTTATAAATAGAATTCATACTCCTTTAGATGAAGAGGGAAAACCTGATTTTGAATCTATAAATGCCTTAGATTTAGAATTATTTAATAAGAATCTTTATGATATTTTAGAAGGGGAAGAAGTAGAAATACCTTCTTATAATTTTAAAATAGGAGAAAGAGAATGGCTAGGCAACAAGATTAAACTTCCTGATAATGGAGTACTTGTTATAGAGGGAATACATGGATTAAATCCAAAACTTACAGAAAAAATTCCTTCAAAGAATAAGTTTAAGGTTTATATTTCTGCTTTAACACAATTAAATTTAGATAATCACAATAGAATTCCAACTACAGATGTAAGAAAAATAAGACGTATAGTTAGAGATTCTTTATCAAGAGGATATGGAGCAGAGCAAACTTTAGAAATGTGGAGTTCTATAAAAAGAGGAGAGGAAAAGAACATATTTGTTTACCAGGAAGAAGCAGATGTTATGTTTAACTCCACTTTAGTTTATGAATTAGCAGCGTTAAAGGAATATGCTTTAAGAGAGTTAGAAAAAGTAGATAAAAACAGCAGTGTTTACTATGAAGCTAAAAGAATAATAAATACATTAAAGTTTTTTGTGGAAGTTAAGCCAGAGAGAGTACCTGAAAATTCGATTTTAAGGGAATTTATAGGTGGAAGTTGCTTCTATAAGTATTAAATTAAAATTAAAAATATAGTAAGGAATTTATTATCTATAATACTTAAAATATATTAGAAATTAAGTAGGGATTAATACAATTTATAAATGTTAGTTTGAAGATATTTTAATAATAAAAGTATATTAAAATAAATGAGATGTATCAAAATAAAGTGTAAGCTTTATTAATGATACATCTCTATTTTATTTAGCTATTAAGTGAATTTGTAAATCTCTTGAAACCTTCTAAGCCTTCTTCATTTAATTTAAACACACCACAGTGCTCTAAAACAGATACGAATTTGTTTGATAATTCTTTATTTACAAAGTCATTTAAATCTGTTGATGATTTTAAATAATCAAATTTCTTCTTTAATTCAAGGGCCCATGGTCTGTGATATTCTTCAATATTATCTAAAGAAATTTCATCCCTTAAGTATTCCTTTATTTTTTCAAGCTCTTTTAAAAGTCTTCCAGGTAAAACAGCAAGCCCCATAACTTCTATTAGGCCTATGTTTTCCTTTTTAATATGATGAACTTCTTCATGAGGATGGAATATTCCAAGAGGATGCTCTTTAGAAGTTCTGTTATTTCTAAGAGATAAATCAACTACGAATTTTCCATCTTCTTTTCTTACCATAGGAGTTATTGTATTATGCATTTCACTATTAGAATAAGCTAATATATCTAAAGTTTCATCTGAATAATCTCTCCATTTTTTTAGTATTAAATCAGAAGCTAATACTAGAGAATCTATATTTTCTCCTCTTAATCTTATAGTAGAAATTGGCCATTTAATAGCTTCACATTCTACATCTTCAAAGCCATCTATAGAGAAATCAAATAGTTTCTTAGCATCATTCATAGGGAATCTATGATTTCCTCCTTGATAATGTTCATGGGAAAGAATAGAACCTCCAACTATAGGTAAATCAGCATTTGAACCAGCAAAGTAATGAGGGAATTTATCCACAAAACTTAATAAATTTTTAAATGTTGAAATATCTATTTTCATTGGAACATGATCCTCTGAAAGTATTATGCAGTGTTCATTATAATAAAGATAAGGGGAGTATTGAAGCATCCAAGTTCTATCATTAAGATCTAATCTTATCATTCTATGATTAGCTCTATCAGGATGAGTTACTGTTCCCTCATATCCTTCATTTTCTATACATAATAAACATTTTGGATAATTACTTTTAACAGAATTTCTTGCTAAAGCTATTTCTTTAGGGTCTTTTTCAGGTTTTGATAAGTTTATTGTAATATCCATAGTACCATATTTAGATGGTGCCTTAAAATTTATATTTTTAGCTATTCTATCAGTTCTTATATAATTTGAACTTTTACTTAAAGAGTAGAAATAATCTGTACTTTCCTTAGGTGAAATAGCATATCTTTTATAAAATTCCTTGTTTATTAAAGATGGTGTAGGTAAAAATATATTCATTATATCACTAGAAAATATGTCTTTTGAATATAAAGCATCTTCTATGATTTTCTTTTTTATAGCTATATTTATTAGTTCATTTAATGTTTCATGAAAAGAAAGCGTAAGCTTCTCTTCACATGGAGTATAACTATTTTCATTAAATAGACTAAGAAGTCTATTTCTAGTATATACAGTGTCCATGTCTTCTATGAGATTATTATTTATTGATATCTCTATTAATCTATCTATTAAAGCATTTAAATTATACATGAAAAATCCCCCTTAATTAAATTGAAGAGGGCATGTATCAAAATAGGTTTTATTATTATATTTTGATACAGCCCAAAGGTTTTATTTTAAAGTTCAGTAGGACCATTACCTATAGAAGCAACATAGAATGATGCTTCATATCCTATAGCATCCTTATAAGCCTGTCCAACATTTTTAATAAATTCATCAACATGAGCATTATTAACTATTGCTATGGCACATCCACCAAATCCAGCCCCAGTCATACGAGCACCTAAAACTCCAGGTTGTTTCCAAGCGTTTTCAGCTAAAGTATCTAATTCTTTACCAGTAACTTCATAATCATCTCTTAGGGAAATATGAGACTGATTCATAAGTTGTCCAAATAATTCAAGATTATTTTCTTTTAAAGCTTTTACAGCATCTTTTACTCTTTCATTTTCAGAAATAGCATGTACACATCTACGTAATTTATTAGAATCTTCTATTTTATCTTTATATGTTTCAAATTCTAATGAAGTTAGTTCACAAAGAGAAGAAATATTAGTATATTTCTTTAAAGTGTCTAAAGAATCATCACATTCTTTTCTTCTTTCATTATATTTAGAATCTGCAAGTTCACGTCTTTTATTAGTGTTCATTATAATTATTGAATTATCTCCTAAGTTTAAAGGAACATATTCATAATATAAGCTATTACAATCAAGTAAAATTGCCTTATCCTTTTCTCCTAGAGAAATAGCAAATTGATCCATTATACCGCTATTAACACCTATATAAGTATTTTCTACCTCTTTACCTATTAGTGCAGCATCTACCTTTGAAATATTAAGAGAAAAGAAAGTATCTAAAATTTTTACTATTAACATTTCTAAAGATGCTGAAGAGGAAAGACCAGCTCCGTTTGGAAGATTTCCATTGATAACTAAGTCAATACCCTTATCTATTTTATATCCTTTTTCTATAAGTACTTTTAGTACCCCTTTAAGATAGTTTGTCCAATTATCCTCTTTTTTATAAGATAAATCATCTAAAGAAAACTCTATTACTCCAAGAGATTCAAAGTTAAGAGAGTAAGCTCTACAAATTCTATCTTCTCTTAAGCTTGCTGCTGCAAAAGTTCCAAGAGTTATTGGGCAAGGAAATACGAAGCCCCCATTGTAGTCAATATGTTCACCTATAAGATTTATTCTTCCTGGTGAGAAAAATAATGAAGTAGGTTCTTTGCCAAAATTATTAATAAAAGTTGATTTAAGTGTATTTAATTCCATGATATACCTCCGAATAGAAAATCTGTAACTTAATTATACGATTACAAAAAATAAAAATCAATTGTTTTACTAAAAATTTTACTAATTTTTTGTTAAGTTATTTTTAAATATAGAATTTTTGATAAAATTCTTAAAACTAGCATGTTTAATAGAGTAAAGATTATTGAAAAACTTATATTAAGTTGTTAAAATCAAACTATAGATATGAGAGGGAGAGTGAATAATTTGGTTATAGAAAGTAAAATTAATGATGAAATAAGTAAAATAGTATTAAAAAATAATAAAGTCTCTGTGGAAATATTAAACCTAGGTGCTATTGTAGAAAAAATAAATGTAGAGGATAGATATGGAAATAAAGAAAATATAGTTCTTGCATATAAGGACGAGGAAAGCTATATTGAAAATCCTTCAAGTTTAGGTGCTATAGTAGGAAGAGTAGCAGGTAGAATAGGAAAGGGTTCCTTTAAATTAAATAATAAGATTTATGAGTTAGATAAAAATAATAATGGAAACTGCCTTCATGGAGGGTATAAAGGTTTTAGTAAAAAAATCTGGGATTATTCATATAGTGAAGATGAAGAAAAATCTACAGCAACATTTACTTCTTTTAGTAAGGATGGAGAAGGGGGATTCCCAGGAAATTTAAAGGTTCAGGTTACTTATTCTCTTGAAGGAGACAAGCTTTCCATAGAATATAGAGCTTATTCAGATAAAGATACAGTAGTAAATTTAACTAATCATTCATATTTTAATTTATCAGGAAATAATAAAAGAAATGTATTAGAACAAAAACTTTATATAGATTCAGATAAAATATGTGAATTAGATAAAAACTTAATTCCAACAGGAGAGTTTTTAAGTGTAGAAAAAACACCTTTTGACTTTAGGAAGTTAAAAAAAATAGGTGAGGATATAAATAAAAACCACTTGCAATTAGAAATTGGATCAGGATATGATCATCCATGGGTTTTAAATAAGAAGGGTGATTTTGATGCAATCTTAGTAGATGAAGAATCAGGAAGAATTATGAAGGTTAAGACAGATCAAAAGGCAGTAGTATGTTATTCAATGAATTTTCCAGATGAATTACCTTTAGAAAATGGCAAAGTAGCCAAAAAGCATGATGGAATATGTTTTGAAACACAAAACTTACCAGTAGGATATGATGATTGCTTCTTAGATGGAATAATACTTAAAAAGGATGAAGAGTATTATCAAAAAACAACTTTTGAATTTGAGTATATGTAAAAAAATGGAGTGTATCAAAAACTTTTTATAAAACTTACAAACAGTATGAAGAGAATATCTAGATGAGCTTTAGAATTTAAATTATTACGGAGAAGATATTACGTTAAGAAGCTGAAACTGTTCGAAGCGAAG
>SKEM01000674.1_pt1 | contig 20720 bp, 27 predicted proteins | sample 4826731 | NCBI WGS metagenome assembly SKEM01 (sample SAMN11008809, study PRJNA524170) | human gut metagenome | biome: Human fecal sample; material: Feces; isolation source: fecal sample from pouch patient p37 | host: Homo sapiens | place: Israel: Tel-Aviv | collected 2015-07-27
GACAGGACCGAATTCCACACCAACACCCGCTACCCCAACACCACCGACTAGGAGTCTAAATCAACACAAAATGACCTATATGCCGGCTCCGACGCATACCTGTGGGGGCCAAGCGTCCTCGAACTCATGGAACTCGGCGAAGTGGGAGAATATTACACGTATGTCGCCATCCCCACACGCAGACGGCCACGGGAACGAATCCGATGGGTCGGCGAACGCGATACACGGCGCGCATACTACCGGAATCTGCCAGTACAACCACTCGACAAGGCATTGCGGGTGTCGATGCCCATGCTCGACCCGCGCAAACAAGCATCCGCATTGGACGCCGTGGAGAGGCAGCATCCGCAGTACGCGTCACTGGTCGCCACGTTGGCCAAGGAATACGGATTCGACAGGAAGGACGAGTAAGCAAGCTACCTGGGGTCGTCCAACGGGAGGATTGAGATCACAAATTCCTCTATCTCCCCCTCATTGGGCGATGGCCGGGTATCAACCTCCACGAATCCGGCTTGCTGGTAAAGAGCTTCGAATAGTTTGCGTCGCGAATCCACAAGGACGAAACGGCCACCGGAGAATTTGCGCGCTTCCTCGATATAGTGGAGTGCCGCTGAAAGAATCAACGCTCCAGGCAGCTCTTCCTTGCCTATCCCATCTTTCCTCGCCAACTCACCGATGGTGAACATGCCCACGAACCCACTGCGCTTGAACAACCCGTGGGACAGGGCACGGCGTTGTTTCTTGGTGAAGCCTTTTCTCCACCCATCACTGTTTTCGATGTTGCCCCATTCCATGGAGGTCAACCCCAGGGTGAAGAACCCCAACAGCTCATTGTCCTGTTCCCTTAGGAACAGATAGCTGCGGGATTCCGAGGCTTGCTCGTATGCCGTCATCTTCTCTCGGGAGAAGTCGGTTATATGCTGTGACCTTTGACAAGAGAACAGGCTGAGCTGCTTCATGATGCGCTCAGCCTGTTCTGGGTCGATACGCCCATTCAGGATGTCGCCGAACGGGAGGATATACGGTTCTGCCGCCATGGTTGAATATCAGTTGTCAGTGTTGTTCGCCAATGCCGAGTTTCTCGCGTAATTGCGGATTGTGTTCGGGCATGTACTTGCGGACGTCCCACTGCTTCATGAAAGCGCGCCGTTTTTTCGCGGAAGCCTTCATGTCGATTGCCACAAGACGCGCCACAGGAATCTCATAGGATTGATGCAATGAACGTAATGCCATGATGAGCCTCCTTTCTTTCCCTGATTAAAGCACTGAGAGTGGTACAAATCCCCGTGTTTTCCGCGTGTCTTTCCGACACCGGATTTTCGCTTTCGAAATTATTCATGAAAACGGCTCTTGGTTTACAGGCGACATGCGTCATGCCAGTGTGCGCGCGTTTTACCGTCGTAAACGCGTGGGATACGCGCCGTCGTTAGATGCGTTATCCAAGTTTCGGGCGTGTCGCCTTCTTGTGAACCCTATACTGTTATCAGCCACACAAAATGGGGTGTTTGTTCACCCGGGAATAAGAGGAGCCGTCATGAAATCCATTACCAATGCGCAAGCGCCATGGATCATCGAGAGTATCGTGTACGCGCGCAAATGCAGGCAGTATGCCATGTTCCATGAGGGTACGTCGAATCGCTGCTCCGATGGGTTGCGTTTCACCGTCGAAGGGTTCGACCATGACCGCCACCGTATATATTTCATCGTCAAGAAGGCTGGACTGCCCGCCGCCCACAATGTGCGCGTCATCAGCAAGGATGGGGAAGGGGAGTATTTCACGTTCCTTGGGGTGAAATACCATGCGTGGCAGTTCGTGACATGGCAGGAGCATGAGGCCATCATGGAGGATTTCTTCACCCACTACCGCATCAGCGACTCCCGCACGCCCCACTTGGGACACGTCGGAGGACGCTGCGGACAGGCCATGTTCGAGGACGCATTGGTCATGTCCGGCCTGCTATACGGCGACAACGTGGACGCCTGACCCCTGATTCACAATTCAACCAAGGAGACGACAATGCGACTGTTCATCAACAACCTCACCCTGGAGGAATACCCCGACCCGGAAGACGAATCGTACTGGGATTTTATGGCCGACTCGCTCAACATGAGGCGATACGACGACGAGGGGACGCGCCCCAACAGCATCGACCTGACCATGACCACCCAACAGGGCACCCGCAAACGCACTACACAGGTCGTGAGCTTCCGCGCACCCCACAACGGCAAACCGCCTGTGTTGGAAATCCACTGCGATGCCGCACAAGCCGACATCCTCGCGGAATGGTTGGAAATGATGAGCGCGGTCATCAGGCAAATCCCCAAGGAACTCCACAGCGAGAAGTAATCCTCAACGAGTTCGAAATCGGAGACCGAGACAAGGAGTAATCATGAGAAGCGAACACGTCACGATCAACGGCAGGGTGGGCAAGATATCCAAGTGCGGGAAAGCCTGAATCCGTATTCACAAAAGACATCGACACAAAGGAGAAAAGGATGACTACTCGTAGCTTGATCGGCATGCAGCATGGGGACGGTTCCATCACGGCCATCTACTGCCAGTGCGACGGGTACCCGTCATACAACGGGAAAGTGTTGCGCGACCATTACACAGATGGGGTGCAAGTGGAGGAGCTCATGGCGTTGGGTGAGATCGACGTGCTCGGGCAGACGCCTGCCGCATTCATGGACGATGCGGAGAAACGCCGCGACATCGACAAGAACGGCTATCCGCCTTCGAAAACAGCGGCCGCCAGCACCTACGGCAAGAATGATGCCATGCAGGCCGCCGTATATGTGGACCGTGACGCATTCGTGGAGGCCGCACGTGGCATGTGGGCCGAATACGTGTACCTGTTCGTCAATGATGCATGGTCCGTGCGCGACCTGTACGACGAGAACACTGGTTGGACCCCCATCGACGAGTCCATCAGCAAAGACTAAGGGAGAACAAGCCATGAAGTATTTCACTTCCGATTTGCATTTGCACCACCCGTTCGTGGCCGCGTTGCGTGGATACGCGAAACCTGAATACGCGCATCTGGCCGCCGCCGACCTACGCGAATACGCGCGCACGAACCGTTGGAAACTCGCTGACATGGTGGACTGGCAGCGCCACGACCACACCATCATCGACAACATCAACGAACGGGTCGGGGAGGAAGACGAACTCTACGTGCTGGGGGACTTGAGCACCGGCGGACGGGCAAGCCTGACCGGCGCGTTGCAAACCCTCGAAGGGCTGCGCGTGCCACGCGCCAACCGGCACCTGATCCTCGGTAACCATGAGGACCTGCGCTGCGGATACTCGCAGATGCGGCAACTGTTGGACGTGTTCGCCACCGTCGATACCGGGGGTGCGACCACCATCGGCAAACTCATCGTGCTTTTTCGCACTTCCAATTCCGCCACCATTTCGAGCAGCCCACGCCCAGCGGGTTGAGCACGAACGCGTGCGACCCGCAATACGCCCGGTATGCGTTCGTGGACAACGGCTTCAGCTGGCTGCTGCACGGGCATACACACTCCACGGACCCGTTCGAGTTCTCCAACCCCCACGAGCTCAACATCGGCGTGGACGCATGGAACATGCGGCCGGTGAGCGAGGAGCAGGTGCTGTGGCATTTCGTCGACGCGGAACGGTTGATCTCCTTCCCGCCGCAGCCGCATCCCACGTTGAAACGGCACCGCTGAAACCCCTCTTGTATGGAAAGGAGCCAGACGATGGCGACGTTGGTCATCCTACGGGGTCTGCCCGCGAGTGGCAAAAGCACATGGGCGCGCAAAGCCGCGGCCACAACCCCCAACACGGTGGTTGTCTCCCTGGACGGGTTGCGCCGTATGACGGCCGGGAGTCTGGCCGCCTACCATCAGCGTCGCACCGACCGCATGGAGCAACTGATTGTACGTGCCGCGCACGCCATGGTCTGCGACGCGTTGCGCAAAGGCATGAACGTGGTCATGGACGCGCAGAACGCCACCATGGAACGCGTGCATGCACTGGTAGGATTGGCCGCCGACTGCAACGCGGACGTGCAAACCATGGCGTTCCCCACATCGTTGGACACGTTGTTGGAACGCAACCGCGCCCGCGCCGAGGACGCGGACACGATTGACACACCCATGCAGTGGGTGCGTGTCCCCGTCGAACCCGCCGGACGCCACATGTGGCGGCCCAGCGAACATGGTCATGCAACCGCGTTGGTCGATGCGATGGGCGCGTACCGGATGGCATGCAAACCGTTGAGCGTCGAACCGTTCCGCATGGTCAAAGCGTTCCTACCCTCCCAGCACGGCCGCACCCACACCGCCGACATGCTGCGTGTGCCCGCGCTGGACAATCCACTCATGCCGTCCGACGTGTACTGCGCTTGGCTGCGCCATGGAGCGTCCCCCGCATGGTTGGACTGGCGGATGAGCAACACGGACGATTTGCCCTGCCCCGAACCGGAACCGACCCTGTTGGACCGGATGCGCGCGAACCCGAACGTGCGTGTCAAACCCGTTCAGGGCGAAACCGACCTGTATGCGTGCAATTTCACCCGGGACGCGTTCCGCAACCACGCATGGGACGAATACTCGTCCAAAGCGCGCGGCCTGTTCCTCAACAGTGCGGGTGACGTGGTGATGCGTGGCTTCGACAAGTTCTTCAACCTCGGCGAGAACAAGGAAAACTCGTTGCAGAACGTGCTTGACCGCATGGAATACCCCGTGCGCATCGAAACCAAGGAGAACGGGTTTCTGGGTCTTGTCGGCACCCGCGCGGATGGCACGCTCAGGTGTTTCAGCAAGTCCGGCGCCACGGACTATTCTCCCCTCATCGAACACCTCATCCAGTGCACATTGGACACGGACACATTGCGCCAACTGGGATGCCTGATCCGCGATCATGATGTGACCTTGGCGTTCGAGGTCGTGGACCCGGATTCCGACCGGCACATCATCGCCTACGACAAGCCGGGCTTGTACTTCCTGCACGCGATCCGCAACCAAACCGTTTTCGCCATCGACTATAAGACGGAAGACAAGGTGCAGGAACTGTGCGGGTTCGACCGACCCCCGATCTACTCGTATGCGCGCAGCCGGCAGGATCTGGAGGCGCTCATCGAACAACTGGAGAACAACCAGCGTATCGAGGGTGGTGTCATCTACGGCGCCAACGGGTACATGGTCAAGGTCAAATCCGCTTTGTACCTCCAATCGAAACGGTTGCGCCCCGTGCTGGAGAACATCCTGCTGCGTGGCAAACCCGTCCCCCCAGACGGTTCGGAACGCTCCCGGCTGGTGCGCGCCGTCCTGGCCACGATCCCACACGAACAACTCGTCTACCATTCAAGCGCATTCGACCGGGACGCCGTGGACATGACCAAAATCACCGATTGGCTGCGAAAGAAAACACTCGCATGACGGTCGAGCAGCTTCGCGCCCACACCGAGGCGATCGGACTGAGCGTCAATTAGTTGCGTACCTATAGAACCTGTTTCACGGCAACGCTTTCGACCTCCATGCCGAGCATGGTGGCCGCATTCTGTACCATGTCGGGAATCTGGTCAAGTCTTTCCGCTTGGGTGAACAGTCCCGGTATTTCGGGTACTTTGACAGCCCACCATCTGTTGCAGCGTTGTGCATGTGCGGTCACGTTTTTCATTGTGGACCTTTCTGGAAGTATCGGCTTCTGGGTAGAAGGATCGTTGTTTCCATTTAACCTCAACGGTTTAATTTAGTCCCAAAATATGGTACCATGTTGGGTATGTTCGAATGCGAGGACTCCGCGTACAAGCACTGGATAACACGACCACAAATCGACTACGCCATCACACACGCGGCGGCGATGTTCGAGGTGCCGTCAAAACGACAAGGCGACAGGGTCATGGCATTCCTTGGCTATACGGACGAATCGCACGAACATCCCATCGAAGTGCTTGTGTCGCAACGAACCAGGAAAGCGTTCCACGCCATGGATTGCCGAACTGAATGGCTGCGCTACTACAAGGAGGAAGAGCAATGAGTGAATGGGACGAACTGTCGGACGCCTACGCCAAGGACACCGCAATGCACCCCATCAGCCCAGTAAGGCACCCCGGTCGAGCAATCACGCAAACCGACCTTGACGACATCTTCGCTGGACGCCCATTAGCTGAGCGTCCACGTCAACATGCCTCGATCGTCCGCAAAACCTATCTTACGGCCGACATGGCGGAACTGGCGGACAGTCAGGCGCGCAAAGAACATATCAGCATGGCCGCGCTGCTGAGGAAGGCATTGGCCGCATACCTTGACCATCCGCAACCATCTGCCGCCTGACGCGGGATTGTCGGATCAAGCGCCAAAAGTGGAATTTGACTTACTCCTTGTCGTCCACGCCCATCTGCTCACGCAGGTTCGGCAGCACGTCCGGCAGTTCGTCCGCCGGGGCCGTGTTCTCGCGTACCGGCTTGTCGGGTTCGACGAACCGTTCCACACCTCCTTCGCGCCACTGTTTTTCGATGGCGGCACGGTAGGGGGCGAAGCGGGTCTCGTCACCGACGATCAGGACACGTTTTACCTGCTTCTTGTCGCTGCCTTCCACGCTGATGCGTTTCGTCTTGGACACCAAACCGAGTTTCGCCAACGAGTTCTTGTGGTCGGCCATGTCCTGCCGGTACGGGTTGCTGGGCGGCGCGTAGCCGAAGCGTACGATCTGGTCAGCCATCCATTCCTCCGCCTGATTGAGGTCGTCGGCGCTGCCGATGGTCACATCATCCCAGAAGTCCTTGCTGTCCTCGGGTCGTTCGTTGTCCTTGAGCCACAGGTCGCAGCTGGCCATGATGAACCCAGCCGCACCGTATTTCGCGCGGAAGCGCCGAAGCTCGTCGAACTCGCGGGGGGAGCGTCCGTCACGCATGCGCACAAACACGAAACGGCGCCGGCTTGCGGGCGTCATGGTCGTGATGACGGGGTTGTTCGTGCATATCGCGAACACGGCCTTGGGCCATATGTCCACCGCGTTCTCTTGGATACGACGTGCGGTGAGCATGTCGCCGGTGGAGATGCGTTTGAGGTTCGTCATCTGCTGCAAGGTGATGTCGGCGGCTTCCTCGTCGTACGCCCATAGTGCGGTCTTGAGCTTCAACGCTTCCTGATCGGTGGAGAACCCGCCGGCGCCTTGTTTGCCGCCCAGCAGTTTCATGCTGTCGATGCTCGCGCACATGCCGTTCTCCAATCCCGGGGTCATGGTGAACGACTGCATGAGGATGCCTTTGCCGTTGCCGCCGCCACCGTACAGCACATAGGTCAGATGCTTGTATTCCTCCAAGAGGGGGGTGGCAAAGTATCGGGTGAGGTTGTCGGCGGAATGGCTGGCGTCGCCAGGGGTGCCGTCCATCAGGGTGCGCCCGTCGGGTTCGGTGACGAATTCGAGGAATTTGCGTGCCTGCATGCTGACCTCGGGGGAGTAGTCGTAGTCCAAGGTCAGTTCGTACGGCCAGTTGAACTTGTCGTATTCGGGGCCGCGTTTGACGATGCGGCTGATCGGCTTGTCGAAATGGTCGGGGTCGAAGTTGTCTCGCATGAACACGGCGTTGCGGAAGCGGATCCCATGGATGACGCGCAACCGCAGGCGCCGGCATTCGAACATCATCTGCATGTCCCATGCGGCCTGCATCTGCGCTTGTGATTTGGGGATGTGGTAGTCCATGGTGATGTTGAGCGCATGCCATGTGGACGGCTGGAACGGGATGTACCGGTCGCCTTCGAACCGGCCGCGCATGTCGCCCTTGTCCATGTCGCGCACATACAGGATGTCCCTGCCTTGCACGCTGCGGCCCAACAGCACGTTGCCGTGCATGAAATCCCAGATGAGGTGCGCGTAGCCTTCATGGATGAGGGGCTTGTCATGCTCGCCTTTGGGTACGCTGATGCGGTGCCCGTTACGGTCGGTGAAGTCACCATCCTCGTCGGCGGTGACCTGCCGCATTGTCTGGGCGACATAGTTGGCGGTCTTCACGTTGATACCGTTGGGCAGGGCCGCGAATCCACCTTCCTCCCGCATCCGGTACATGGGTTCCGCGTACAGTTCCTCGATCGGCGCATCATACTGCATGGATGAATACGTCCTTTCATGCTCATTCCTTTTTGTGTGGCTGAAAACAGTATATCATCAGAGGCTCTATGCGCGACACACCCACGCTACCAAGGAAAACCACCAACCCATGCAGACCAACGATGCGACACGACGCATGTTTTCGTGTGTATGATAACAGTATTGCCTTCAAGTAAGGCAATATACGAATCAGGCAACCGCCCCACAGGAAAGAGCACACAATGCCGGACACGCCGATCAAACTCACGCTGGAAGCCGACTGGGGCACCAGCGAAACCAAAAAAGGCGACAAGAAACTTCACGGACGCATCTACCGCATCAAAGCCGGACAATACATGTTCGTCTCCGCCGCCTACGACGGCAGCAAAATCAAATTCCGTGCATGGCCCTGCACACGTGCCGGCAAACACGAGCACAACCCCATGTTCGTGGGCACCGACCTGACCATCGGCCGATTCCTGGCGCGCTTCGGCTACCTCAACGAGGAGAGCGGCCGCAAACAGCGGGAGGCGCGACTCATCGATACCATCGACGACACAACAGCAGACGGATTACCCCTGAAGGTCGCGACCTACCATGTGTCCCCACCGATGGGCGGCCCGCACCGGACCAGCACCGTCACGGTCACCACCAGACCCGTGGGCCGCAGCAACATCCGCACCGTGCGGGTCGACTACCCCGATGGCACACACGACGTCAGCGAATCAATCGGCTGGGACACGGACGCACAGGCATTGGGCAAACTTGGCATCACCGTCGCGGACTCCAACGAACCGGATTGGCACACAACCGCACGCGACCTGCTATCCCAAGCGATGCGGCACAACCACGACGACGGCAGCATCATCCAATTGGGCGGTGGCAACTGGGACGCGCTGCTCGACGTACGCTGCGACCGGCCCGACCTGACGGCGTGGAGCGAACAATGGGTGTACACGTACACCGTCAACAGCCACGGGGTAGGGGAGTTCACCCCGGCGCCGCGCAATCCGCGCCTGCCGCGCCATGCCCGCAGAAACCGCACGAGCATGATCCGCGCATTGTTCATCGAGGGGGCTTCCGGCACCTACACGCGGACGGACGCCGAAACCCTTTTCGACCAGTGGCTCAGTGACGAACATGAGGGAATGGGCACCCCGTTGGCATTGACGGAGGCGGCCGATGCCTAGGCACGCGAAAACCAAACCCTCACGGCGCATATGGTTCAAGCTGCTGCAATTCACTTCCGGAGCCGCCGTCCTGCTCGGCCTGTTCGCCGGCGTGTTCTTCGCATGGGCGTATTGGGGTGTCGGCATGGACGTGGGCACCGTCACCCGTGATCTGGAGACGGCGACCACCACGCGCATCGAAACCGCCGATTGGGACAAGACCGCCACGTTGCGCCATGACGAACCGCCCGTGGAGGCCACGCCCGCCGAAGGGGAACTGTTCGCGTACATCCATGTGCCGCATCTGGGCAAAACATGGAAAAGGGCCATCCAGCAGGGCGTCAGCGACCGGATCCTCGCATCGCTTGGCGCAGGCCACTATCCACAGACAGCCATGCCCGGGCAGGCTGGCAACAGCGCCTACGCGGGGCATGATACCCCTGGCGATTTCGGCGCGTTCTACGATCTGCCGGCGGGCAGTGAGGTCATCGTCGAAAGCGCGGCCAACTGGTATGTGTACAAGCTGACGAATCATCTGATCACCACCGCGCAGGATACGAGCGTGCTTGACGCGGATGCGGCCGGTTCGGACCGTGGCATCACGTTGACGACATGCTGGCCGCAGTATGTGGCCGAGGATACGGGGCAACGGTTCGTCTGGCATGGCGTGTTCATTGGATGGGCCCCGAAAACGGATGGCGTGCCCGCATCCCTTGCGCAGAAGCATGTGACCGTGTCCGAACGGGTGAACCGTGGCCTTGACAGGGTGAGCGAACAGGTGGGCATGCCGTTGTCGGGTGTGCTCGCGGCATGTTTTGCCGCCATGTGGCTGATCGCTGATGGGATCATGTGGCTGGTGAACCGCAGGCGTGCCGCAGCGCGGTGGAAGGATGGCTCATGGAACCCGCTGGTCTGGGTATGGCGGTTGCAGGCGGGTGCGGGCGGCAACAAATGGGTGAGTGGCATGTTGCGCATATTCACGCTGCTGCTTTTGTGCGCGGCGGTTGTGTTCGCCTCGTGGAGGTGGGCGTGCCCGTGGTTGAGTGACACAGTGCCGTGGCTGCCGCATGTGCCGCATCCCGAGTTCCACTGAGGCGACGGCATGGTGGCTGCTTTTGCGTTTCGGGCGTGTCGAACCCCTTAGAGCCCTATACTGTTATCAGCCACACAAAAAGGGCGTTCGCGTCCACCAAAAGAGGAGCACACCATGTATTACGGTCTTCACGAACCAGTCACCTGCACATACACCCCCGCCGTCTACTGCACCTGCGGGGAGAAAATCCCATGGCCCGAACGTGCGGGCATGTGCGACAACTGCGATGCGCCCATGTGCAACGGTTGCGTGGTGAAACTCGCCTGCGAGACCTGCGACACCGCCTGCTGCGACGAATGCGTCACCATCTGCGACCATTGCGGGGCGCGTCTATGCCCCACATGCAAGGAGAGCGGCCACCTGCCCGAATGCGCCAAATGCGGCAGCACCCTGTGCGGCTGGTGCGCAGACGAATGCGACGAATGCGGCACGCCGATGTGTTCCGAATGCTGCGGCACAGGGTGCGAAGCGCACACGCGGACACCGGGCAAGGAGACGGCATGAATCCGGAACTCACCGTCGTCGGGTGCGTGCTGGAACTCGTGGCGTGCGCGTGGATCGCGTCTGGATTAGGCATGGCATGCACCCTGCCCACCGCCATCACCATCGACCAATGGCGCACCCGACATGGCAAGGACACATTGAACGGGGGAGCCTACACGCTGACCGGCCTCGCATGGTGGGTGGCGTGGACGCTCACCCTATGGGCCTTGATACGGTAAGGAAATCCCAGTGTACACAATATTGGTGGTGTGCGGTGCCGCCATCATGGCAATGATCGCCACGCCCATAGTCTTCAACCAGCGCCAATTCAAGAAGCTCGGCCTGCCATTGGAGTTCCCACCCATCCAGACCGATGAAGCACGAATCGACCATATCCGCTTGGAAGGGTGGGCCGACATGATGGAATTGTCTTACCGCATCCACAACGATTCGACACACGCCATGCCGGTCAGCACCGCGTTCAAGGACGACGGGTTCACCTTGCGCATCTGCGGCGCCACGGTCCCGGAAGGCCTGCCAGACCTGCTGCAAACGACCCTGCTGCCGGGGCACAGCATCACCGTCACGCAACGGTTCTACTGGGACCAATTCCGCAAAGACTGCCATATCGGCAGGTTTGCCCCATTGCCGGAATGTTGCACAACCGAACATTGGCGCCTTGTATACAACGCCACCGGCAGGGAACTCACGCCAATCATCGGCAACGAACCTCATCCATCACCATTGTTTTGGCATGGAAGCTCGGGGTTTTAACCCCGAGAGGAAACGCCATGTGCCTCCGCGCCTTCTTTAACAATATTACGCGCGTAGTGATATAATGTATCGCATGTCTCAAAAGGTCGTGATCGAACGAGTGCAGGTACGGGGCGCCATCCCATACCTCGGCACAAACACGACCAAAGACGGGCAACAAGTACCGTTGTATTCCTCCAACCCTGATATCGTGATGCGCTGGCTGTGCGACGGGTGGCGCTGCCGGTACAACCAACTGCGTTCCCGCCGGCAAAAATGGGACAAGACCAGACAAGCGCTTATCCCGTTGGGTGACGAGCCGGACATGCGCGCCGACAAGCAAGCGAGAGCAGAATGCTCATGGCTCGCCGCGATTCCCGCGATGATCCTGCAATCCCCGAACCGTATCGAGAACACCGACTGGTGGAGCGCGAACAAACGCAGGAAGACCCTGCGCAAGCAACACCGGAACCCGGGCATGATGCCACGGTTCAAAAGCCGCCGTGACGATCTGTATTTCGTATGCTGGCACAACAGGGGCATGAACGCGAACTGGCGCCAGTTCAACAAGCACCACGGGGAAATCATCATCACCGGGCAGAACCCCAAGCCGGTCAACCTCGCAGGGCAACCTTGCCGGTACCGTATCCACATCCGTGTGCGCGTCAGCCAACCGATCCGCGACTACACGAGCATCGGCGTGAACTGGACGAGGAAAACCGTCGTCTTCATCAACGAACCATTGCCGATCGCACGGGAACGCACGAACCGCATGGTCGGGCTCGACCGTGGTGTGGCGCACACGCTCGCCACGTCCGACGGTGGGTTCATCGACCTGCCGAAAGCCCGTTTGGCCCGAATCGACCGGGAGATTCGCCGCCGTCAGAAGGCGCAGGCGCGCAGAGTGAAACTCTCCGGCGAACCCGTGAACGAATACAGACGGCATGCGAGCCGCGCATACCGGCGCACGCAAGCGCAAATCGCCGGCTTGTATGCGAAAGCGCATCGCATCATCGACGACTGGCAGCACAAGACCACGACCGCGCTCGTACGGGCGTACGACCTCATCGCCATCGAAAACCTCAACCTGCAAGGCATGACCCGACGCGCGAACATCAAACCCGACCCGAATCATGCCGGACGGTTCCTGCCGAACGGTCAAGCGGCGAAACGCGGACTGAACCACAGTCTACGCGCGGCCGCGCTCGGCGGCATCGCAAGCAAACTCGAATACAAGACGCAGGCCGCCGCCCATAGTCGGCTGATCCTCGTCAACCCGGCGTACACATCCCGAACATGCAGCAAGTGCGGGCATTGCGCGAAGGAAAACCGTGAGAGCCAAGCGGTGTTCCAGTGCCAACAATGCCACACACGCATGAACGCCGACGTGAACGCCGCCATCAACATCCTCAACCGGGGTGTTGACCATGTTCTCGGCTTGGACGAAGCCGAGCGTGCCATAACGACACAAGACGCCCGAACCGTGCAACACGGCGAAAGCGCGATCGTGGCACGCGGAACCTCAACCCGGCCTTAAACCGGATTGGAATCTCGGGGTTTCAACCCCGAGAGGACGTCAAGGACAGGCCGGTCGATTTCTTCATGCGCGCCACATGCTCGAACTGGAAATGCCCGATGCGGACATTGCAACCCATGCCGGACGAATACACCGCCGTCGAATACTTCAAAAAAGGATTGTCATGGGTGCCGGTGGAAGGATACGTGCGGCTCACCCCGCTCGGTCAACAGTACGTGTTCCATGAACTCATCAAACAAGGGCTATCCGCGGACAATCTCAAGGCATTAGGGTTCAAGCCGGAAATGGTGGACCGGCAATTCCTGATCCGTGACCTCGACCGCATGGTGTTCGACGGTGTGGACACGGAACTCATGTGCCCCAACTGCGGTCGAAAAGGCGAATACCGCAAGGCCGTCAACCCGGCCACGCATCGCAAAACCAGTTGGGATTGTTGGTGGCGCATCGGCTGCCCATCTTGCAAGACCCGGCTCAAACATGCGTTCCCCACACAGCAGGAAGCCAAAACCGCGTGGGAAAACGGCCAACTCGACCAACAGCCAAAGGAAACACGTTGATGGAACCCATCGAATACCAGTGCGGCGAATGCGGCGAACACACCCACACGTGCACTTGCGGACACTGCCACAACAGGATTTGGCGCTGCCGCCAATGCGGCAAACCACTATGCGCCGAATGCGACTTCTGCCTTGACGGCGTTTGCGACACATGCCGACACAGGACACTTGCCGACCGATAGGCACGCCACAACGGTTCACTTTTGTTCGTGCGGGTACTCGTACCGTACGATGCGATTGCACAGTTCCAACGCCATGCCGATCGCGCAGGCCTCGCGTAGTTCGTACAGGCGCATGTCTTGGCGCAATTGGGCGACAGCATGCGCGTTTTCCTCGGAGGTGATGTTGTGGTCGCGCGCGAAGTCTTCGATGGTGTAGCTCAATGTGCCTCGTAATCAGCTGATGCTGAGGTGCACTTGTTTGCCCAGGGCTTGGGCGATGCGCCCCAACGTTTTCATGGAGGGGCTTGTGCTTCCACGTTCGATGCGAATGATCGTGTTGCGGCTCAATCCGCTCCGTTCGGCAAGCTGCTCCTGTGTCAGGTGGGCCTGTTCGCGCGCGTGGGAGACCGCAACAGCGGCATCAAGACGTTGACATTCCTGCTCGTACAGTTGCGTCACTTGCGGGTTGGTGAGCTGTTCATTCAACAGGTTGTCGAAGCTGGTGAGGGGCATGGCTCTATCCTTCCTGTTTGTAGAGTTTGTAGAAAGTTTGCGCTTTCCGGATTTCGCTTCTTGGTGTTTTCTGTGTCTTCTTGGTGAAACCGTGGGTGATGATGTAGTGATCGCGTTCGGCGTGGAAGTAGCAGGCGCGTTGGATGTTGTTGGCGAATTGTGAGCGTATCTCCCATATCTCGCCTTCCAGATGTTTCACCCATTGTTGCCGTGTGGCTTCAGCCAGTCCGTGTTCTTCGATTTTCGTGATGGTCGCCAGTAGCTTCGCGCGGTCTTTCGCCGGTAGGGTCGTGAGGAAATCGCGGAATGGTGTTGTTCCGTCCTTTTTGGTGTAGGCGTCGAAGTGCAAGGCTTTCACACCACTAAATGTAACATATTTGATGCATATAGTCAACTGGGGCATGAACGGCGCGCTTCTCGATGGGCTTGCCTGTCGAGCTTCTTTTGCCGGAAACTGCAACGGAGGCGTTGCGGTTTCCGGCTTTTTCTTTCCCCTGTCTTGCCGAAGCGCCGCGTTGCCGCATGGAGGCGTGGATTGCCTGCTAGAATCTTGAGTGAACTATACTGTTATTAGCCACACAAACAGGAAGACGAGCATGGGCAAATCATTCGACGAAAGCAAAGTACGCCGCAACAATGACGGAACCTTCGCGGACAAGGACAAGCACCACGCGCCCACCGACCTACCCGCAGCCGACAACGACAACACGCCGGTCGGGGAGGAGTTCATCGACAACGCAAACAGCATCGCCAGTGAACTGTTCGAACGCAAACAGGACTGGGACGACCTGCCCATCGGAGGCTGCTACCGGCTCAACGATTTCGGCGATTATGTCACCGAAGAGGATTGGGCTGAAGTGTGGGACGGGCATCCGTTGGAGGAGAAGGCGTGGATGCTCGCTGACAACGGCAGATACACCAGCGACGAAGTGGCGAGAATGTCCCCGGACGAGATCGAAGCTGCTTACGACGAAGGGGACATTTACGTCGACACGTACGACCAGCATCCCGCCTATGCGTACTATACGGAAAAGTACGAAGAAGACGATTATGATCTTGACGAACCCGTCGGCGAAGGCATGGTATCCGATATCCGACGGACCGGCGAACAATTAGCCGGACAGTCCCGTGAATCCATGGACTTCGAACCGGGCGAACACGTGCACGCCACACCGGACGGGTTCGTCAGCGATACCGAATGGGAACAGGCGTGGGGCGACCAACCCGCGTATGCGCGTGCCGCGTACGAACTGTCCTGCCGACACCCCGGCCTGAACATGGAGAACCTGTCACCCAAGCAGATCATCACCATGAACAATAGCGAGCAGGCGTACGAGGAATACATCTACGAAGACGGCGGCACACACCACCTGCGGGAATCCGATACCATGCTCAGCAAACAGGACCGCCTCTCCGCAGACATGTACCGGCAGAATGAACGCAACACGCAATACGCGGGCCGGGATCTGAACGATGTCATCTGCATGCGCGAATCCGCCTACACAGGCAATGACGGCACACTCACCGCAAACGTGCAACGTTCCACCCTCCGCATGCTGGATTCACCAAACCCGACCGCCGACATGGACTCCATGTCCACCATCGCCTTGGGGTTGAACCACGACCCCGACAACACGGTACACATGATCACCGGTCAAATGAGCGGACACAGCGACGCACGCAGCCTCAAACAGTCCCTGAAGGAACAACTGGATTCCGACACCACCTATGACCATGAAAACGCGGAACGCCTATCCACCGCGCTCAACATCATCGCCAACAACGCAGACGACACGCAAGGAGCGGGATGGCTCGCCACATCCCTCGGCGCATTCGCCGACTACCGGCACGGAGACAAGGAACAAGCACGACGCACCGCCAACGAAGTGCGCCACTCACTGCAAGCCCACGCCGATGATCCGGCAACCCGGTCGAAACCGTGGCAGACGGCCGGCATCGTGGCCGACGCGATCCTCGACGCTTGAGTATTCCATACCGTAGCCTAACGCACCAGAAAAGAGGCAGAACGTGCCCACAAAAACATTTGACGAAAGCAAAATCCGCCGCAACACTGATGGCACCTTCGCGAACAAAGACAAGCACCACGCGCCTAACGAACTGCCCTCCATTTCCGCCCACGACCAACCAGTAGGCGACCGGTTCACGCAGAGCATGTACGGCATCGCCGAGGAACTGTTCGACCATAAACAAGATTGGGATGAGCTGCCGGCCGGCGGCTGCTACCGACTTAACGAATGGGGTGATTATGTCACCGAAGACAAGTGGGATCGCACATGGCAGGACCATGACCTTGAACGGAAAGCATGGATGGGTGTGACCAATGAATGGTTCGACCCCGAAGACCTGCCGAACATGACGCCACATGAAATCGAATCCGCCTACGATGACGACAGCCTAAGCCCCGATGTCTCGTTCTACACGGAGAAACATGAGGACGACATCGAGGACGCCAACGGGACGAACGCAAACCAGGCCATGCGGGAAACCAACCGCTCTTACACCGACATGGATGTGGAACAGGTCATCGAACACAAGCACTGCAACGGCTTCGACGACGGCGCCACTTCCGACACGGCCCGCAACCGGCTCATGACGGAAACCACCCCAATGGAAGACAAGGACGCCATCGGCACTCTCAGCGTAGCCATGGACTACAGCCCCAAATACGAATCATTGAGCAACCTGAACATGATGATGCCCAACACGGACGTGGACTACCATCCCGACCATTGGGAATCCAGCATAGACACGCTCGTAAGCCAAGCCGCCTCCGGCCATGGCGTCAACCGTGAGAACACCCGCCGCATGGTCGCCGCGTTGAACCAAGTTGCCGACCACTGCCGAAACGACGACAACCAAGCCTCCCTAGCCATGGCGCAAACCGCCGTAGGACACCTCGCATTGGGGGAGCGGCACCGTGCAGCACGCGAGGCCCGCGAAGCGCTCGACTATGTGGACAAACAATCCGACACATACACGGCGAAAACCCGACACATCGTGCAAGCCATCCTCGAACACACCACCGACCTTGACTGAACACCGCACGCAAACCGAAAGGAACCATCATGGCAAACGAAATCCCGATCACTCTCCACGGCAACCTGACCAAGGACCCCGAACTCCAGACCTTCCCGGATGGCACGCCCTATGTGAACTTCACCGTCGCGAACACGCCACGACGCTACGACCGCCAAACCCAACAGTGGAAGGATGGCGAAGCCACGTTCTTCAACGTGAAGGCCTCTGGACAGCTTGCCGCCAACATGGCACGATCGTTGGCTAAAGGCGCACGCGTCATCATCGAGGGCACCATCGCGCAACGCGCGTTCCAAGGGCAGGATGGGCAACAGCATCGCACCATGGAGGTCACCGCGACCGACATCGGCGCGTCCCTCATGTTCGCCGCGGTGAACGTGAACCGCAACAACCAGCACAACTGAACTTCCACTTTTAGCCGATAATAGAGGTTATGTCAGATTAGAGGGTAGGAGGCCCTGCCCCATACAACGAACGGCGCATCCCGGATCATCCCAGGATGCGCCGTTCGGCACACAAAGAGGTTCACTGTAAGTCTTAATCGTTTCGCATGTTGGTGATGGTCTGCACGTAGCTCAACGGGACCCAGGGGTCCACCTGTTCCCTGCGGGACATTTCCGCATTGACCAGACCGCTGATGCCTCCGTTCAGCATGCCGTTGTGGTTGCGCATGTCCTCCCGTTGCGCGCGGGACATGGCTGGGTCGGAGTTGGCGCCGTATGTGTAGATAATGCCGAAAAGGCAGATGATGATGCTGAGCACGATCATCGGCCACGCGTGGCGGTAGGTGCTGATGATCCATGCGGTCGGGGCGATGATGAGCGGCGCTTCGATGATGGTGAGCAGGATCGGGTGTTTGGCGTTGGTTTTCCGCCCGGTGTAGTTGCCGAGGCCGAGGGCGACGATTCCGGCGATGACGGCGAGGGCGAGCAGGAATCCCGCGCCTGCGAACATGCCGTTGATGCCGTTGAGTCCGAATGTGTTCTGGCTGGTGTCGCATACGCCTTCATCCCAGGCGTTGAGCCCTGCGCACAGGTAGCGTCCGTTTTCGTCGGTGGGCATCAGGATGTTGCCGATGAATTGGATCCCTGTGATCGCACCGACGCCTGCGATGGCGAACAGGACGAATCCTCCGATGGCGACGATGACGATGAGCAGGATGACGATTTCTCCGATTTGCCGTAGCAGTTTCATTGTGGGTTCCTCCTTGTGTTTTGTGTGGATGATTACAGCATACCGCGCAACATAGCGCGACACGCCGAAATGTCCACACATAGTGATATATGCGTCTGTTTCGCATGTCGCAAAGCACTGAGCATTTTGTAGCTAGCTAACACATGTTTATCGGTACTCATTCATATGTGAATGTGATACCATGTTTGGTATGGATTCCATGCGCACGTATACGCTCGGCGAGTTCTCCCGGCTCACGGGGAAAGCCACCAGCACCCTGCAACGCTGGGACCGGACAGGCGTGCTCACCGCGCATCGGACGGTGACGAACCGGCGTTACTACACGTACGACCAGTACCTGTCCGTCATGGGACTGCCGCCCCAACTGGAGACGGAACAAGGCAAACGTATTGTGATCTATGCGCGCGTGTCCTCACGCAACCAGCGTGACGACCTCGCCAATCAAGAACGGTTCTTGCGTCAGTGGGCGAACGCGCGAGGCCTGATTGTGGACGAAGTGCTCACAGACATCGGGTCAGGTATGAACTTCAAACGCAAAAACTTCAACCGAATCATGTACTCCGACGACATCGCACAGGTCATCATCGCCCACAAGGATCGACTCACCCGGTTCGGCTACGACTGGTTCGACGACTATCTGCGCCGTCGCGGCGTGACCATCACTGTCGTCAACAACGAACGATTGTCCCCGCAAGAAGAGCTGGTGCAGGACTTGGTGAGCATCATCCATGTGTTCTCCAGCCGCATCTACGGTCTGAGACGCTACGCGAAGGAGGTGAGGGACGATGAGAGCCTACCGCACGGAACTCAACCCGACCCGAGCGCAGGCTAGGCTCATACGCCAGTACTGCGGCGTGGCCCGGTTCGCCTACAATTGGTATCTCGACTGCGCGCGGGCGTATTACCATGAGACCGGCATGTTCCTGACCGGGTACTCGTTCTCCAAAGCGGTCAACAACTCCGATCGGCCCGACTGGTTCACCGCGGCGCCCAGCAAAGCTGTCAAGCATGCGATCATGTGCGCCGAGAAAGCGCTTCGGAGGTTCCTCGCCCACCAAGGCGGGTTCCCCCGGTACAAACGCAAGGGCATGAACCGTGACTCGTATTACATGATCGGTTCCGTCCATGCCGAACGTCACCGCATCCGCCTGCCGAAACTCGGGTGGGTGCGTCTCAAGGAAAAAGGCTATATACCCAACCGCGAACCGAAAAGCGCGACCGTGAGCATCGTGAACGGCCGCTGCTACGTCAGCTGCCTGTACGACATGGACGAACCAGCGCCCGCGCCCGCGAGCGAGGAACCGTTGGGCATGGACGTGGGGCTGAAAGCGCTTGCTGTTCTCTCGGATGGAACCATGTTCGGCAACATCAACAAGACCCGGCGCGTACATAAACTGGAACAACGCAAACGCCGCGTCGAACGAAGCATCGCACGCAGACGACGCGCAAACCAAGGAAAGGACAGCGAACATGGCTGGCATAACTACCGCAAGGCCATAGAACGAAAACGCCGTATCGAGCAACGGTTAACGAACATCAGAACCGAACACATGCGACAGGTGTGCAACGAGATAGCGAGGCGACAGCCAAGCTCGCTGACCATCGAACACCTGAACGTGAAAGGCATGATGAAGAACCGTCACCTCGCGCCCGCCCTACACAAGCAAGGTCTGGCAACGTTTCTCAATCTGGTCGAACACACCTGCCGCAAACACGGCATCGCATTGCGCCAAGTATCCCGATGGTACCCATCCAGCCAACTCTGCCACGACTGCGGATACAGGAACACGCAGATCAAGGACCTGCGCATACGCGCATGGGATTGCCCCGAATGCGGCACACACCACGACCGGGACGTCAACGCCGCGCTGAACCTGCGCGACGCGACCGAATACCACACAACCGAATAACAGACAACACTACCGGTGGTTAGCCGGGAAGTAACGCCTATGGACTGTCACATAAACGCCAATAGGAAACAGGTGAAACAGACTGCATCCGACAGCGGACAGGTTGAAATAGGAAATCCATCAGGAAAGGATTCATGCGACGTGAACGAACGACACATCCGAACACATCACATGTAACAGACAATACAAACAACCACACAGCACAGGAAACAGGACCATGCCACACGCCAACAA